>Ga0163144_10016628_pt1 | contig 15061 bp, 4 predicted proteins | sample OliLak19BULKMAT1_FD_123175 | JGI IMG/M metagenome (GOLD analysis project Ga0163144, IMG submission 123175) | Freshwater microbial mat bacterial communities from Lake Vanda, McMurdo Dry Valleys, Antarctica - Oligotrophic Lake LV.19.BULKMAT1 | ecosystem: Environmental > Aquatic > Freshwater > Lake... | reverse complement strand
GCAAGGCGCTAGCCGCGGGTGAATGTGTAAAAACACTGGGAAGAACCCGCGGCTAGCGCCTTGCGGCTCACTGATTCAGACGAAATCAACAGTCCCCGAGCTGGATGGGGTCGTCAAGAAGAACTTGGGACAGTCGAACTAGTGCTCCGTCACATTTGGATTGATGGATGGGAGGGCGATCCCTCATTCCACAATTGACCGGACACGAGCGCGGGCCGGCTGATCTGATCTGTGAGCCCTCAACAAAACGGTCCTGGCGCTATACTTCGCGTCAGGACCGATTGTTTCAGAATATCGCGCGCGACGGAGAAAAACCCGCGTGAGTAATGTGACAGGCAATCCGGACAGGGTGTTCGGCGAGACCGTTTTCAGAGTGACCCGATTCGGGACTCAGGATCCGGACTCAGTCCTTGTCGTCGACATGCGAATCCGAACCGGACAATGCCAATTCGCCGGCAGTGTCGTCGGCATAGTATTCCCGAGCATCGTTGCTGCCGTACTCAGCATACTTGTAGTTGTAGTTCTTGTAGTAGTAGCGATAGTCCGAATAGCGGTAATTGCCGTAGCCGTAGGCATCTCGTTCTTCGACACCATTGATGACTATTCCCGCCACCGTTGCTCCCACATCGCGGAGCTGATCAAGCGTCCGGCGACCGAGTTCCCGAGTATGGCGGCTCAGTCGCATGCAGATCAGTACACCGTCGACTCGGGCAGCCACGCTGCAGGGATCTGTCACGGCCAGAACCGGCGGGGTGTCGATGATCACATAGTCGAATCGTTCCCGCAGTACCTGAAGCATCTGCTCGTAGGCTGGCTTGCTCAACAGTTCCGCTGGGTCTTTGGGACGCTGGCCGCAGGGCAGAACGAAGAAATCCGGGACGACTGTTTCTTTGATGGCGTCGGGGAGTTCCGCGTCACCTCGCAACACATCGACAAATCCAATCTTGTTATTGACGCCCGTCAGCTTGTGAACTTTGGGTCTTCTGAAGTCACTCTCGACCAGGATTGTCCTCTTCCCCGACTGGGCCATGGACAGAGCCAGATTCAGAGCCAACGTAGACTTCCCGTCGCCGGCCGCCGGACTGGTCACCTGCAGCACCCGATGCGCACCACCGAAAGCACTGAAACAAACGGCTGTTCGCACTGCTCGATACGCTTCCGCAGGGCGTGACCGGGGCAGATGCACGGAAACGGCCGTGCGATCCATGATGGCGTCCTCGGGCACGGTCTTCATTCGTTCGTCCGTAATGAATGGAACGTGACCCATGATCGGCACGCCGAACTCACGTATAATTTCTTCTGGTTTCCGAAAGCTGCGGTCGGCCACTTCGACGAGATAGCCGAGCAACAGCCCGGCGAATGCACCCAGGAAACCACCCAGCCCGAGAAACTGGGAGAGTACCGGGAACACCAGAATTCCGTGTTTAGCGGGAGCGAGTACAAGTGCTGTCACTCCGCCCATTCCGGCGTTGACCTGAATCTCACTGATCTGAAGCGTCGTTTCATTGAACAGCTTGGCCAATCGCTCCATTTCATCCTTCTTATTACTGTCTTCGATTTCTTCCTGCATCAGGCTGCGAGCATGTGTTTCTTCGTCCTTGGCAAGAACGAGCAGGTCACCTTGTTGTCTTTCCAGGATCATCAGATCCTCACGGAGCGACTGCAGGTAGACCGCGAGAAAATCGCTCTTAGGCTCGCTGCCAGCGGTTCCCTGAGCTTTCCGTTCTTCTTCCGAAATTCCGGCAAGATCTTTCAGATGACTTCGAGTCAATTCGATCTGCATTCGCAGGTTCTTAAGCTTCGGATGATCGTTACCGAGTTCCACACTCAAAACGGCCTCTTCACGAAGCAGGGGAAACAGCGCTTCCGAAATGCCGCGAGTGGATGTTACCGAATCGTTTATGGCCTGAACGGACGAAGGAGCAGCTGCACTGCCGGCAGTGGCCTTAACAACCAGGAGCAGAATTGCTTCTCGGGCACCACCCCGGCGCATTGCCTCGTCGAGCTGTGTCAATTCGGCCTTGCGTTCGGTCTTCAGCAGCTCAAGGGCAGAAACCTTCTGATAGGCCGCGTCGGCTCTTTGGGCAAACATATTTTTGCCGTCCGTGTTGAGCCTTGAAGTCTTTCGAAATTCGCTGTACGCCGTTTCCGCCTTGATGAGTTTTTCATGGAATTCGTCGCGAGCGGTCACAAGCAACCGTTCAAGATCTGAAGATGCGTCCGCGTAGTTGTCTTTTTGCAGTGCCACATACTCATCCGAAACCGCGTTGACGATGGAGCGAATGTCCCCAGGATCTGCTCCCGTGCAGGAGATCTGAACCACATTCGATGAAAGGCTTTTTGTCGTGATCATTGCACTGATGCGACTGACCGCATCTTCGGGCGACAGGGACCGCAAGGTCCGCAACTGAGTCAGATTGTGATTCTTGATGGCAGCCTCAATGATTTTCGGGCTCTTGATCACATAGTCCGCGTCCGTCAGGTCCTTTTCTGCGAGCATCGACGTCAGGCGCAAATCGGAATTTCGATGGATGATCTGCACCCAGGAATCCGACCGATACTGAGGAATTTGGCGCTGGAACAACATGTAACCGATTCCGACGCCCAGAATTCCCAGCAGAAGAACGAACGCCTTTCTCCGCTTCAGAAAGCCAGGCAGGTCCAATCCTCCGGACTGCTCATCGGACGCAGCCGGATGGTTGAGCTGATTTTCATAGGGCATGCTGGGCACGGCGGAATTCTCCTGACTTCAAAGGCGCACTGGGCACGGGCTCCTCACTGAGCCGCGGTTCTGCTTCAACGCTACCATTCTGAGACGTCTCCCCCCCGGAATCCACAACCGCCTCGATATTTCGAGAACTCCAGGCACATCCCCTGTCACTGGAAAAACCTGGGAGATCTGGATAACCACGATGACAGAATTCAACAGTGATTCCGCATCGCAACCTGGTAAGATGCGTTGACACAACGGTGCAAAATTACTGTTCACATGGATACTTCCTGCCGATTGTGGGGCTTAGTTGAGTATTCGACGTCACGAACCGACGCTTCCTGACTTCAATCACGATGCTGGGGTACTCCACGCATGAAAAGGCAGGACGAGTCTTAAAACCCAAATGTGAGTCCCACTGTTGTCCCGCCACACTGACGGTGTGGATTTGTTCCTCTTTTCTGCATGAACGAACGAGAATCGCAGCCGGCGGAGCAGATGGTCAACCGAAGTGCGCTGCAAGGCAAGATTCGTGCCGATTGACAATGGACGATGCTTCCTGCAACCTGTGAACTCGGCCCCGGTGTCGATATCAGCCACCATTCCTGATCCTATCCAGCAGCAAAGTGTTCCTGTGCCAACTGCTCCGTTTGTCTATGAACCTGTTCTTGATCCGGGTCCGGACGAAACGACCTATCGGGTGATCACAAAAGATCATGTGCGAGTTCGGTCTTTCGAAGGCCGGGATGTTTTATGCATCGATTCGCAGGCTCTGACCCTGTTGAGTGCTCAGGCGTTTCATGACATCAATTTTTTCCTTCGACCGATGCATCTCAAACAGGTGGCTGGGATCCTCGACGATCCCGAAGCGTCGGAAAACGATCGCATGGTCGCACTGACGATGCTGAAGAACGCCGATGTGGCCAGCGCTGGGGTGCTACCGTTCTGCCAGGACACGGGCACGGCGATCGTGATGGCGAAAAAGGGTCATGCGGTGTGGTCGACTGGCGATGAGGAAGCACTGTCGAAAGGCGTTTATCAGGCGTTTACCGAGAACAATCTGAGGTATTCTCAGAACGCACCGCTGACGATGTGGGAAGAGAAGAACACGAACACGAATCTGCCGGCGCAGCTGGACCTGCTGGCCTGTGACGGTGACGACTACAGATTTCTGTTCATTGCCAAAGGCGGGGGCTCAGCGAACAAATCATTTTTCTATCAGGAAACTCGTGCCATCCTGAATCCGAAGTCAATGGTCGAGTATCTGACATCGAAGATGCTGACGCTGGGAACCGCCGCCTGTCCGCCGTATCACCTGGTGTTTGTGATCGGCGGTACATCGGCCGAAGCGACGATGAAGACAGTCAAGCTGGCCTCGACAAAGTATCTGGATCATCTTCCGACGACCGGCAATTCTCACGGGCGTGCGTTTCGTGATCTCGAGCTGGAAGCGGTGATGCTTGAGCAGGCTCGCAAGTGCGGCATCGGGGCACAGTTCGGAGGCAAGTATTTCGCGCTGGATGTCCGCATTATCCGGCTGCCGCGACACGGAGCGTCGCTGCCGATCGGGATCGGAGTCTCATGCAGCGCGGATCGTCAGGCCAAAGGCAAAATCACGAAAGACGGCGTGTTCCTGGAACAAATGGAATTTGAGCCACTGAAGTACATCCCGGAGCACCTGCGGCACCGAAAGGATGAAAGCGCGGTGCGCGTTGATCTGAACCGGCCGATGAAGGACATTCGGGCTGAGTTGACACGATATCCTGTGTCGACGCGACTGCTGCTGAACGGCTCGATTGTGGTGGCTCGTGATATTGCTCACGCGAAGCTCAAGGAACGACTGGACGCTGGTCAGCCGCTGCCCGAGTACGTCAAAGATCACCCGGTCTACTATGCCGGGCCCGCGAAGAAGCCGGAGGGCTACACCAGCGGATCATTTGGGCCGACGACTGCGGGTCGGATGGATTCTTATGTCGACCTGTTCCAGTCCGCGGGCGGAAGCATGGTGATGATTGCCAAGGGGAATCGCGGCAGGCAGGTCACAGACGCCTGTCAGAAGCATGGCGGTTTTTATCTCGGCAGCATCGGTGGTCCGGCAGCGATTCTGGCGAAGGAGAACATCCGCAAGGTGGAAGTTGTTGAGTTCGCTGAACTGGGGATGGAAGCGATCTGGAAGATTGACGTCGTGGATTTCCCGGCGTTCATTCTGGTCGACGACAAGGGAAACGACTTTTTCGAGAGCGTCGGAGCCGGCTGCTCGCACTGAGCGGAAGCACTATCGACGCTTGTCAATTCGCAATTCCCGCACTTCGCTGGCACCTGCTTTTCGAGCAGCAGCGGACGTGAAAGCGATCTCGATGTTCGCGACCGTTTCGGCGTTCAGGTTTCCGTCGAACTCGAAGATCACAGATCCGGATTCCGTCGTGCGGATGCGAGTCGTAATTTCACGAGGCAGAAATGACGAATTCTGCTCCAGCGTGTCGCGATTGCCGATCTCGATGCGGACGTCTTCCGGAAGATTGTCTTCCGCATACGGAACACTGTTGATCTTTTTATCCAGGCGAACCTGAAGAATGCCGTCACTCTTCAGAGTCGTCCAGACGGTACAGTCCGGCAGTCCGTTACCTCCCAGACTCATCGCGGCTTTCGGGTTGTCAGCGGACCGCAGCTCGTCCCAGCGGAGGACCTGTTCGGGTGCGGATCGGTGCATTTTCCACACAGCATCAACGAGAAAGTCCTGTTCCGCGGGCCATTGGTCGATCGTGATGAGCCATCCGGGAGCACCATTGTCCGAGTTGTATTGCTGATGAATCATCGGCGGCTGGTAGTTCAATCCAGCCGGTTTGACGGAAAACTCAATCTCCTTCGGTTGTCGAACCGAAAGTTCATCGACAGGGTGATCAAGCATCAGGCTGAGTTCCGCCTTCTTCATCCCGGAATCGCCCGCTCCGGCAATTTCGGACAGGAGTGCCGGGGCGATGGACCTGAGGATCGTCGGCTGGTCGGGCAGGGCTCCCGTCGCGGAACTGGCCAGCGTGGCGGTCTTCATTTCCGGAGTCTTCGCCCGCAGAAACAACAGCCGCTGACGTCGATGATCGATGTCCAGATTCAGCTGATCGCCATGATCGAGTGATACGGGGGCTCTTGAAGCGATTTGTGCGAATCGGATTTCGTAGTCATCAGCCGGCATCAGACCGGCGACGGTTTCCCCCAACGGCGTTTCGAGTCGCTGCGAATCCGAACGTCGACTGACGAAGTAGTTGCGAGGATCCAGTGACCCCAGAATCTGGTCCAGCAGTTCTGCTTTGTCACCAGCATCGACAACTTTGATGCCGCAATCGTCCACAAAGATCGTCTGCAATGACTTGCGTTCGACCTGATTCTGTTTGAAGTCGAAGGCGACGATCACGGCCTTACTGGCCGGGTTTCCTTTGACCGCTTCCTTCAGCTTTTTCTGCCTTGCTGAATTCTCCGTCCTGGCTAACGGTTCAGCGGCGGGGCCAACGTCCGTTGCCTCGCCGTCGGTCACGGCGATGACGATTCCGGCCTTGTCTCTGAGATCGACCGTGAGTGCGTTGGTGATCGCTGTGGCCAGGGGAGTCGTGCCGAAAGGCCCTGATTGCTCAAGTTTCTTCAGAACTTCAAGAAAGTCATCTTTGCCTTTCTGATCGGCCTTTCGCAGTCGGAATTCCATCTCGATATCCAGCAGCGCATTCAGTCCCGGCGGGATCTCTTTTTCGAAGACTTTGGTGTATAGCGGATTGAACTCGTGTTGCTTTGTCCTGAGATTGTATTTCACGCGATGCCCGTACACGTTCAGGCTGATCCGTGAGTTCGTCAGGATGTCACGCCCGATCAGTGTGCGGAGCGTATCCAGTGCCTCCGCTGAACGAATTGTTTGCCGTCCCGTCAGCTTTTCTGTCATGCTGCCGGACCAATCGAGGATGAACACAATCGGGCGGGGATCGGAGCCCGACATCTTCACGCTCGCCGTTTCCGGACGAGCCAGTCTCTCGACGATGAACTCCGCCTGGGCACAGGGGCTGACGGACAGCGTGACATCCGACTTCCAGCGGTGACCTCTGAAAAAAACTTCTGTCGTGAACGATACCGGCTCGCACCCTTGGCCGCCTGGATTGCCGGGCCGATGAATGTCGAGTGCCGCCGACTCCACGGAACTGTCCAGAGACAGGATCGACGCATTGTTCTCAATGGAGAGCAGACCGGCCGCGCCATCGCCTGTCACCGGCAGCACAAGCAGTGATGCCTCTCCGGAAACAGAACTCGGGTTCGTCGTGACGATTTTTGCCGGGACGCTGCGTCGATCGTCATTCTGTTCACCAAGATTCACCGGGCCCGGTTCCGGACTCACCGTGATCTTCAATTGATCGGACGCCAGCAACCGGTCTCGCAGATCGCTAATCGCCTGCACGGCGAACGCCGGAGACCCGGCAGCTCCGGTCGTCAGTTTCTTCACACATTCATCTGCCTGCAGCAGCCAGGCCACACTCGTGCGGGCGTACCAGCCGTTGACGGACAGGGGCGGTCGATCACCGCTTTCCAACCATTGACCGGCCAGCAGCCGGTCCGTTTGCATCAGGCAGTACTGCAGCCGATTCATCAGCCGCAGCCGTTCGGTCGGGGAGCGTACAGCTGGGTTCTGGGCATCAAAGGCGGAGAACAACCGAGCCTGCTGATCGGCGAGCCGCAACAGTTCATGAGATTCGGCGGACGTTGTCTGCACGGCCTTACGAACGTTCTCCCGATTCAGCTTCCAGACGCTGCGTACGGCAGCACCATACGTCGCGATCGCTTTCCGCCGCTCTTCCGGTGACCCTGCAGCCATCAGCGTCCCGATCGCCGTCTCTGCTTCGCGGAGCTGCTGAGACTGCGCATCGCTGCAAGGCAGGAGGTTCAGAATCTGAAGCGTCCAGAGTGCATCATCGATCGACGTCTGTGGTGCTGGCGCGCCTTGAGCGGTGTCACTGGGATCCGTGGACGAAGTTGCAACGGACTCCAGCAATTTTTCGTCCCACTTCACAACCCGATCGAACACTTTTGCCCGTGTGGCAGCGGTCATCGACGACAGGCAGAGTGAAGAACGCAGAAGGCGGGCGACATCCAACTGTGCCGGCCGAAGCGCTGGACTTTCGTCAATGGCCAGCGTCATCGTCTCCTCAATCAGCGCAGAAACCCGGTTGACTGAACTGAGTGCGTCCGTCTGCCACGCAGCAATCTCCCGCGTCTTCTGCTGCAACTGTTCCACGGTGAAGCCGGTCGGCGGTTCGGCACTGGCCAACATCAGACTCTGCTGCAATCCTCTCGCATGGACAAACAGCCGAAACGATTCCTCACGCAGTTGCAGCGCTGTCCCGCGAAAACCGAGGACGTCTTTGGCCGCGATCCCGGACAGCACGTCGAGCAGCTCTGTCATCGTACTGCGGTTCATTTCCCGATCGACGGAGTTCTGAACCAGCAGTTTGCGCCAGGCATCAGACTCGGCGACCGATAATTCAAACTCCGTGTTCGCGGACCAGTATGCAAGGGACGGAGTCGTGTCCTGAACGCGGCTGAGTGTCGTTTCGGCAGCATCGTGAGCGGCTGCGAACTGTGCGATCGCCGCAATCAGCACATCCGGATTCGGCTCACCGGCAGCGGATATCGAATCCGGCTCGACGCGAGTGAACCGTCGGTCTTCCGAACGCAGCAGTTCAGATTCCATGCGTTTGATCGTTGCCGGAATTCTCCAGGCACAGCCCATCAGCGACGCGGCTGCAGTCTCCGCCAGAACTCGCCGAGAACGCACCACGTCCAGATCGGCGGCGGTTGGCAGCGCAAGTCCGACCGCTGCGAACTGGAATTCACGGAGCTGTGTTCCGATCACATCTTCAATGGCGGTCGCTGGTCGCGACGATGCTGCATTCCCGGGCGCGGACGCCGGCTCCCAAAGATCGGCGACGCGACCGAACGACGGCAGGATTTCGAAATCGCCCCTGATCAGTCCGCGCTCAGAATGAAGTGAGGCTGTATCGGCACAGACGGCGTTCGTGATCTGTTTCAGATCGGCCAGCGAATTCGTGGCAATCTCCCGAGCCCTTGTGGCATTCTCATTCTGCCCGTGCAGCGTGGCAGTCTCCGCGCGGTGAAGTGCATCTGTGGCAGCAGTCCATCGCAGGGGATTCCAGCGTGAGCCGCCTCGGGACGCCAGTTCTTCACGATCGCCCCAAAGCTTTCCCAGTTCGGACTGAATCTGCGACGAGACACCAGCCGAAATCACTTCGTCCGTCGCCGCGCGGATTGGGACGTCTCTCATCACAAGGAACTTTTTCAGTTCGCGGAGCTTCTCCACTGGCGGCAGAACCACAACGGTCTGCCCGGCAGCGTTCCTGTGCTGCTTCACCCAGCGATCAGTACGATCGGCGACGTAGCTGCAGAATTCGGCTGCGGAGAGATCTCCGTCCTTGTTGCCGTCGCTGTCCGCCAGACTGCTCAGTCCGCACGACACGAAGTGGGCGAATACAGTCTGGCCGTCAGACCCGGCCACGGAGTATTCGCTCGTCTGTTCTCCGGAACTGGACAGCAATACGGCCAGTCCCTCGATTGTCGTCGTCCAGGACTCGAGTTCGCTGCGAACGTCGGCCGTGAGATATCCTGTCCGCCAATCGGCATTGGTCGGGGGCGTGTCGACGATCAGCAGGATGTGCTTCGGACCATGCTCCTTCTGCAGCAGAATCAGTTCGTCGCGGAGTTCGCGAAACGGCACCCATGCGTTTTCGTCGTCAAGATCCGGCGTGCTGTTCTTCACCAGACACTGAAGGTCGCCATTGCTGCCTGCGACAATCGTCGTCTGGAGACAGATCACGACAGAATGAGCACGCAGCAATGCGGACGACGGCTCTGGCTGCGACAGTGCGCTCAGTTTCAGCGACTGTTCGATCGAACGGCTGACCAGTCGGCTTGCCGATTCTGCCGACAATGCGTCATCGATCATGACTGCTGTGGCAGCGTCGAAGTTGGCTGAGTCCTGTAGCAGATTCATCACGACGAAATGCGTTCGATGCTGCCGTTCCGGGCGAAAAACCCAGATCAATGTCCCGACCAGTACCGCCAGGAAAGTCAGCACCATCAGCAGCATCAGCTTTGATCCGAACTTTCTCTTTCGTGCGGCGGGCGCGTTGCGGGACTGCTTCCAGCTTGGCTGAGCCTCCTCCTGCCGTCCCGAGTTTCGCGGTGCTCGGCCACCACGCCAGTCCTGATTTCCTTCTGACGTCATACGTCATCCTTTTTCTGGCTGACCTGGACGTCATCGGACTGACTGACTTTCCAGAAATAGAGGCCGACCGCAGCACCAAACATCAGCACGGCACCGACAAAGAAAAAAGCAGACCACATCCGTGATCGCTGCTGTGTCCGCACCAGCTGTGGAGTCCATGCCACGCTGCCCTGCGACTCCGGCAGCTTGTCGAGCACTCCCCGGATAAAGCCCTGTTCGGTCGAAGCCCTGCCGGTGGCCGAGAAATAGACTCCGTGGAGCCGTGGGCCGGGCCTCACGATTCGATACAGACTGTCCCGCAGCAACGTGACAAGGGCAGTGCGGCGCTGACTGATTTCGCACAGCATGTAGAACAGTTTTTGGTTGTCGCGATTGTCGATATCCGCCGAGAACGCAGTATACACCCAGCCGCGAAACCACTGCATCCCCCGGTCGACGACCCACTCGGAGTTCTTGTCGTTGACATCGGCACCGGGGGCAAAGCTTGACCCCGCACGCGACAGGCGGAGACCGGGCTGCATGCGTTCAGCCCGCAGCAGAAAATCCCGCATTCCGGAGATCGCATCCATCTCCGTCACCACGGCGACCACGGGAAACTGCAACTGAAAACAATTGTGGACGGTGATGACATCGTCCTTGATCGACGGTGCCAGTTTCCTCGCATAGTCCGCTTCAGAAGTCCACGAAAACGGAATCGCCTGCAGCATGCCGTTGATCTGGCAGAACGGTCGCCGTGCCTGAGAAATGAGTCCGCACAAGAACTGCATCCTGCGGATTCCAATGACGGATTCCATTTCTGATAACGGCGTCACTCGCTTCTTGCCATAACCCTTGTTGCTGCCTCGATTGATCGCGGAAAACGTCTCCATGGCTTTTTTCAGTCCGCCGGGAGCCATTGTTCCGAAGAAGGCCCCGATGCCCCGCGACTGCTGTGCGGTTGCGGTCGGAGCTTCCGTCGGCGATGTCATGCCGGCCTTGAAAGTACCGGTTGCAGAACGAGCTTTCGCGACGACTCCCTGAATATCTCCTGCCTGCCGAGTCCCGGTGACGCCCGTGCCCGGCCGGATCATGCTCGAATCGGATAAGCCGGTGTCCGGGACTTCCGTCACTTTGCCCTGCTGGCAATTCGTGGTTCCGATCCCTGAACAGCACAGGAACATCGCATCTTCTCTCGCAAAGATGCGGACGACAGCGGATGCCTGCGTCAACGGAGGTGCAATCACACGCCATTCGATATTGGACGCCGCCTCAAAAGCGCTTTGTTCCTGCTGCGGAGTAAACCCGTTGACCAGAAACAGCGGAAGGTCATCCAGGGAGATCCGTTCCCGGCTCAATGCCGTCAGGATGTCCTTCCAGTCGGATTCAATGTCCGGGAAATCCGATTCATCTTCGATCCCCAGGAGGGTCATCAGAAACAGCACGACGCGCACGATGGCGTAGAACAGCACGAACAGAACGCCGCAGAGGATCTTGTCGAACCAAGGCCAAAGATGCTGCATTTGGTCCGCATAACCGATTCCTTTGCGGATCCCCGGGCTGAACCACCCAAACAACAGCGCGACGATCGTGATGAATGAATAATGCACGATCAGAAACGCCGTCGGCGATCCGACCGCGGAACGCGGCACGACGCCAAAACACCATTTCAGCCATTCCACCATCTTGTAGACAAACGACATGGGCTTGTTTCAACTCGCTAATGAATGACTACTTTGCATCACCGCTATTCGCTGTCTTTCCGCTCTTCACTTCGACGGTTTCCCCACCCTTGTTCTGACCCTGAACCGTCTCCCACTTCACCGTGTATTTTCCAACCGGCAGTCCGGAAAAGACGATCGGACTGGCTTTGGTCATCGTGTCAGACTTCGGTCCCGAAATCACCACGATGTATTCCGTCTTCGACGTGAATTTCACTTCGATATTGCCGGGCGGTGATTCTTCCATCTTTCCCGCTTTGCCCGGCAGATAAATTGTTACCGACTTTCTGATCGTCGTCGTCTTGCCGGCACGATTCTCGACTTCAATGTACAGCGGCACGTCCAGCGGGTTGTCGGTTTCCTTCTGCAGCAGCGGCGGGAAGCCCTTGGCAGCATCCAACGCAAATTTCTTTTCAACTTTTGTACCCGGTTCGATCGTCAGCGGTTCGAGCATGTCCGGAATCAGTCCGACGCGGATGGCCTTGACTCCGGATTCCTCGTCTGTCACCACGATCGTGCCTCGGAGTACCTCTGTGACTTTTGTACGAGGACGATCCGTCTGGAATTTCGTCAGGATTGGTCCCGAATCGTCCAGTACAAACGCGACCGACGATTCGACAGGCTCCGCTCCGGTGTCAATCTGCCGAAGGCTGGCGATCAGGTCGTAGCGACCATTCTGCAGTTGGAGAGTCGGATTGATCGGCGGTGACAAGTAGGGTTCCGTGATCGTTGAAAACAGCCAGGCATTGTTCTCACCGGAAGTGACTGTCACCTTTTCGACGAAGCGATTTGTGACATCAAACGGCATTTCCGTTGCCGGATCGCGACCATCCGTTCCCTGCCGCTGAAAGTTGAGACTCAGTTTCCAGTCGCCGGAGTCGAATTTTCCACCGTGCAGAAACACACTTGGCTGAAGCTGAGCCTTCTGCCAGCCTTCGCCAAGCATCAGGTCGGGCACACCCGAGACAGGTTTCACATCGGCTGCGTTGGCCACCTCCAGAAACGTCCTGATCTGCGGTGCATCGCCGTCGATCGGAGTCTGCACGCCGTCGGACAGTTTCCACCACCACGCATGAGGAATCCCGGCCAGACTGAGTCCGAACTCGATCCCGTCTTCTCCCAGCACTCGTTCGACCTCCGGCTGAAACCGAATCGTGAACTTGTGGCCATTGGCCGGAAGACTGGGTACTGAGGCCGCTTCGCCAGGGATCAGATACTGGGACAGTCGATCACTGAACACGACTTCGACGGGCAGTTTTGCCGGCTGCAGTGCTGAGGCATCGTTGATTCCCGCACGATCCGCGCGGATCTGCAGTTCATTTGTCGAAGAGTTGTAACTGGGTATGGGCAACCGCACGAAATGTTCCCGCTCCGCGAGCTCCGGAATGACCGTAATGCGGGATGTGACCTTTCGCAGCAGATTCTCCGGAGTGATTTCAATGATCAGTCCGCGCGAAAAATCCAGGACCGTCGCGGCGGTCGGAGCGGACGCGGCCGTGGCCGCCGGCACAGCAGGTGGCGCCTGCACGGGCTGCCGGAGCGGCAGTTCAACGGTGTTCTCCCCGACGGGGATATCCAGGATCTCCGACTTCGTCCAAAACGGTTTCCCGTCCGCATGAAACAACTGCACACCAACCTTCCGCGCAGCGCCCCGCGTTTGCTTCAGGCGGAATTTCAGCGCGGTCGGAACATGCATCTTTGTCGCGGCGTCCAGAGTGGATGGCAGAAGTCTGAGTCTGCGAGTGGTGAGGTTCGGAACTTCCAGTTCCATGTCCATCCCCGCAGGATTTCCTTCCAGCACCTGCTCGACTTCGACTTCCCAGACGGTTTCTGCCGGCGGATGCAGCATGAGCGACATGGTGGCCGTCACAGCACCGTGCTCGTTGACAGCCACAATTGTTACCGGCTTCGGACTAGTCGGTGTCTCGCGCATCTGCAGCTCAAGAGCCACATCCTTCGCGGACACGGCATCAATTTTCAGATGCGACCAGTTGCGTTCCGTCTGAGCGTCCGGATTCGTCAGGGCGACCCCGTCATTCAGCACATACAGTTCGGTGGCGTGACTGACTTGCACGGATGCAGTGGCCGTGTTTGCGGACGTCAATTCCAGGTCGCCACGGGATGCCGTGATCTCAGACGCTGCCGCCGAAGGCGTATTTTCCGCAAGTGTTCGCAACAGGCCCGAATACAGCAGCCGATTGTCCGAACCAGTCGCCGCGAGGCGCCGCTCGACGTCCTTTGCAATCAGCGCCCTGATCTCCGATGGTGCCGGAAAGACTTCCGAACTGTCGATCCGCTGCAGCTGACGCATGGCTTCAGACCAGCGCGTTCGGAGCGATTGTGCGAGCACAGCTCTGAACATCGGGACTTCTGAGGACTTTGCATCCGCGACGGCATTCACGAGATCGCTCCACTGCTGCCAAGACGGTTTCACGTCGGAGCCCGGCGCGATGGCCTCCACCAGCCGTAGGGACCAGAAGCTCAGCCAGATGCCGGAGTGGCTGGATTCGTGCTGAGCGCCCACGGCATGACCCGGAGCGATCTGAGTCAGTCCGCGCAGCAGATTTGCCCGATCAACCAGTGTCGGAACTGAGAGCATCTGCCATCGCTCTGTGGCCGACTGGGGAGTTTTCATCCGGTCGTCCGCATACGAATGCAACAGCTTCCAGTGAAGCTCATCCTCAACTGAGACATCCTCTCCGGGTCTTGAAAAATCTCTCGTCAATGCGAACATCGCATCAATATGCGCTCGTGTGAAGCCGATCGCATCCAGCTGACCGTCGGGAAACTCGGACGCATCGACGGCACCGTTCAGTGCGGTTGCCGCCATGCGGCGGGCGGCATTCAGTTCGACCGCGGGCAAAGGCACGTCTTCCAGACGCAGTGCGAGATACTGAACAAGATACGGCAATGCGAACCGCTGCGCATCCCGAACTGCGGTCAGTTGCTGACGCTGATTCGTCTGCTGTCGCAACTGATTCAATGCCGACTCGGCCGAAGTCAGACGGCCCGCCGCCAACTCCGCACCGGCGGGTCCCACGGTCAACCAGCGTTCCGCAGCGTGCAAAGTCATCAGAATCCTGTCGATCTCAGGACCAATCTCCCGCCACGACGCTCGCCGCAGTAAAGCTCCGCCGGAGTTCGTTGCCGCAGCCAGTTGCAGCGCCTGCTGGCGGAGTTCCAGCAGTTTGACCAGTGGCTTCATCGCCGCCGCCAGCCAGTCAGAATCTTCACCGCGAAGCACCTCGCGCATCGTGGACATCTGCTCCGGGAATTCTTCCGGCACCCATCCGGTCGCGGCAAGGTTCCTGAGTACGTTGACCCGCTTCTGAATTCGTCCTGCACGATCGCCAGCGGGGGCTTCCAGAATCGACAGACTCT
>Ga0163144_10016627_pt1 | contig 15061 bp, 15 predicted proteins | sample OliLak19BULKMAT1_FD_123175 | JGI IMG/M metagenome (GOLD analysis project Ga0163144, IMG submission 123175) | Freshwater microbial mat bacterial communities from Lake Vanda, McMurdo Dry Valleys, Antarctica - Oligotrophic Lake LV.19.BULKMAT1 | ecosystem: Environmental > Aquatic > Freshwater >... | reverse complement strand
TGTATGGTTTCAGATCTATTTCACTCCCCTCTCCGGGGTTCTTTTCACCTTTCCCTCACGGTACTTGTTCACTATCGGTCTTCAAGAATATTTAGCCTTACCAGTTAGTTCTGGTGGATTCATCCAAGCTATTCATGTCTCGGACTACTCAGGAACGGAACCAACAGAGATCGATATATTTCGAATACAGGACTATTACCTACTGGGGTCGCTCTTTCCAAAGCGTTTTCCTATATATCAACTTTGTAACTCTGCGCAACTAAATGCTAATTCCGCCCTACAACCCCATACATATAAATACGTATGGTTTGGGCTATTCCCGTTTCGCTCGCCGCTATTCAGGGAATCGCAAGGACCTTCTTCCTGATCATAATGGCACTCGCAACTACGCGAGTATCTGATCAGAAAGAAAGTCCCGTCTATTGCTTTCTATTCCTCTCGGTACTGAGATGTTTCACTTCCCGAGGTACGCTCCCTACATACATAGGGTCACTGCCGATGACAGCGGGGTTTCCCCATTCGGACATTTCCGGATCAAAGGTTATTTGGCACCTCCCCGAAACTTATCGCAGCCATATCACGTCCTTCATCGCTTCTTGAAACCTAGGCATCCACCATACACCCTTTGCTCCTGTAAGGAACACTTTACATCACGAATGATGCGCATGTTTCTTACAAGAACACTGTGCACCGCTGCACATAATTCTGAGTGTCGTCCGGAGATACATACTCCGGACTTTTGTCGTGAGCTTCGAGAAGAAGGGGTGCGCATGCCACATGGATGAACCACATGCATCGCACCCCAAGGTCCGAAGACCCCTCTGGATCGGGATAGAGGTGCTTGGGTAAACCCCAGTACAGAATCATGTCTGCAATAAGCACGTATCTTGCTCCAATGAGCTTAGTGAACTTCTTCTCGAAGCTCACGACATTGTTTGTGTGTGTCGGGGACGAAAAGACCTGAGTGGTTGCAACACCGTACTCAATTCTTAACCCGACACACCTTACCTGTGTTCGACATCTCTGGGCTTGCGGCCAGATATGTCGAACGCTGCCTACCGGCGTCGATTCCGGTAGGACTTTGCGACGGGACTCTTATCAAGTCCCGTCTAGAATATGCGATTGTCAAATATCGCGTACCTCCTTGAGTTCTGAAGAAAAAAGCCGCGACAGTCGCGGCATGGTAAGTCAACGAGTTGACTGGCCAGCTACGACGTTGCTTTTTTCTCAAAACTCATAAATACGTGAGCGCTATATTATAGGATTCAAAAATAAAGTCAAGCACTTCCTGTGCAGATTTATCAAGGGTTTTATACACAGGTTATCCCCTATCAAAAAACCGGCCTGATTCCAAGGAATCAGGCCGGTTTTTATCGCTATCCTCGGTAAGAAGCGTGCGACCGTGCTTCGTCTTTAGCGCCAATTTTATCAACCAGAATTTGGTGTCGGTAATCGAAGAAGTCTCTGGTGAGCTTGTCATACATGCCGACCCGATAAATGAGTTCTTCGGACGTCATTGCTGAGTAACGAATCTCTACCCCAATCTCCGCCTCAAGTGAACGAATCGCTTTTTCAATTTTTGGTTGCGAAAGGTTCTTCATCGCGAGGAGTACATCAAGGCGCTGTTCGAAGTCCCGTTCAAACACACCAGCAATACCAACAAAGTCGAGCGGCCCTGCTTGCCGCAGATGCTTGAGTAAATTCTTGCCATCGATTGGTGCCGTTTCGAAAAGAAATGTCTGGAGTGCGGCGAGTTCGGGGAAATCTTTATTGAGTGTATACGCGACGGCTTTGAGCTTCTTGGCTTTTTCTGGCACCTCCATGAAGACGGACTTCTGTTTAATAACACCCGCTCGTTCAAGTGCCGACATTTCGGTGCGCGCAGTGCGTCGCACTAATTTTGCCCGCTTGCTAATGTCATCAAAGAGAAATGACTTTGACGGGTTGAATAGAAAAAACCTAAGGAGTTTTACTCGGGCTGCGCTACCAAACAGGATTGCCAGTGGGTCTGCCATACGTTCGTGGAGCGATTATAGCACGATTTGAGGTAGCTGTTGTCTGGACAAAAAGTGCCTTAATGTCACGTTGCTAAGGCTATTGACTTTTATGTAAAATATGATACTTTCACCTCATCAGTGGCACATGGCTACTGATCATTGAGGAGATGAAAATGGCACGTTTTAACGCCCTTCACCAAAAGTACGTGAGAGTTACGGAGCGCCATGCTCCACTCATGAATTTCTTGGCCGGAGTCGGAATGACGCTTTTAGTACTTTCCACGTTTAGCTTTGTCGCTGCCCGCGACAACACGCTAGCGCTGGTGCTACCGCAAGGTGTATATGGCATCTTGGAAACCATGATTATCTTCCTGATTATTGGTGCCGTTGGCATCATCCTGATGGGAGCTATCTCATTTACGAGCAAGGGTATGGTATACCCCGTCGATGACGACTACAATGTCTCACCTGCTGCCCAAGCGACCGCAGGTGTCGCGGCAGCTTCCTCCACTTCGGAGCATGCCGATAATTTCGGCCGAGCTCTCGATGACGAGGAGAGCGAACAAGTTTCTGTCTCGATGCCGCAGCCCACACAGGCCGCGCCGGACGATTCTGGTCCTATGGACCAGGGACGCGCCGGCAGTCCTCACGGACCCGGTGGAGGCAGCGATCGTTCGCGCCAACCGACGGGAGCCGGCCAACGCTCCCAACCCGCCTCTAACCCAGGCTCATCCACCGAGGATGAAGAAGACGATGACGTGCTCGAGACCGTTGGTGTCGAACCACATAAACGTTAGGGTGTCGGTTCTTTAAACTGATGTGAGCTCGCTTCGCTGATGCGCGCTTTGTAGAAATGCTTGCGCTCGCGGATGTGTCGTGGGCTCACACTTTTAAGTCCCACGGATATGTTTCCGCTTGGGACTTTTTTCGTGTATACCCACGCTACATTGACTTTTTACATATTTTATGCTATTATTTTAACAGTTTGGGTGATTGCTTTAACGTCGGCTTCTTGCCGACCAACAACGGAGTGATCCATGTTGTTTAAAAAAGTTCTGTGGCGTGCAAAACGTCACGCGGAAAAAGTCCTCTCCGGACTTGCCACTCTTATCGGTATTTTCGTTTTTGGTGCTGGCACATACTGCCTCACCAATACGACGATCGACATCGAGTGGCGGTTCGTTGGATTCGTATCAATGCTGGCCGGCGTCTTGTTGGCCTATACTGGCTACAAGAGCTTCGGTCGCGGTTTCGACTTTACACTGTCGGGTGACGAGCTCGATGGAAACTACGACCACTGATTCGAGGCGTGGCGGACGAAAGTCCGCCACGCTCCCCCACCACTCATACTGGTGGTTTTTTATTTGACGTTATTCGGGGGAACTGTAATAGTACAAAAAGAGAGAGGAGTGTTCTCATGAAAATTTTATTCGATGCCATCGAATCAAAGCTGTTCCCAGTTGTACTCGTACTCATCTTTGCCTTAACTTTGCTGTACGGTGGAATTACTACCCTACTGAGTAGCGTCAGCGCGTACGATACCGGTGTAGCAATTGTTTGCTTTACGTCAGCAGCTGCCGCAGTTGCAGTTGCTCGATACTGGGCTACTCATGATCCAGACTATGGTCCACCACAAGATGAGCCTTAATCTTGCATAAGCCTCCGACTACAGGTCGGGGGCTTTTCGTATACATCTATAAAACAAAAAAACCCGCAGTGCGGATGTTTTTTGTTTTAGACACGGAGGTTTACTTTAGGGTAACCTTAGCACCGTCACAAATCACTAACTATAATCATTCGCTATGCTCTGATTCTAGTAAGTGTTCGCGATCCTGCCTCAGTCTATTTTGTCTCCCAGACAAAGACTTCCGGCTCTGGAGCAAAGGTAATCGAAATATAGGTATTAAAAAACTGCCCGGTGGGCAGTTTTTTAATTAACCTTATTTCAAAGTTACCTTTGCTCCAGCCTCTTCCAACTTCGCTTTCAATGCTTCAGCATCTTCCTTCTTCATGTTTTCCTTTACAACTGCTGGAGCGCCGTCAACCATATCCTTTGCTTCCTTGAGACCAAGACCGAGGATTTCCTTAACAACCTTGATAACAGCAATCTTCTGTGCGCCACCTTCGGTGAGCTCTACAGTAAATTCTGATTGTTCTTCGCCTGCCGCAGCTGCTGCTGGACCTGCTGCTGCAACTGCAGTTGCTGATACACCCCACTTCTCTTCGATTGTTTTCACGAGGTCGTTGAGCTCGAGAACGGTCATCTTTTCTACTGCTTCGATGATTTGTTCGTGTGTCATGTTAATTAGTTATAGGTGAGTAATCGAGAGATTACGATTTTGTCTTTGCGACTTCGCTCATTACGACAGCGAGACGCTGACGAGGTGAGTTGATAAGCTGTGCAAACATACCGCGGAGAACATCGAGTGATGGGATAGATGCAATCGCAGTCATTTCTGCTTGGTTCTTGAATGCACCTTGGAATACTCCACCAACGATAACGAGCCGGTCTTTAAACTTGCTCGCGAACTCCTTGATTTGCTGTGCTGGCTTGATAGCGTCCGTACTGTACGCGATAGCAATTTCGCCATCGAGGGCTGGCATTTCACCAGTGTACGTTTCGCCGAAGGCACGCTTCATGAGTGTCTTCTTGGCTACAAAGTACCCAACACCCTCTTCGCGCATCTTGGCTCGCATCTCAGTCACATCCTTTACGGTCATACCCTTGAACTGTACGAATACGATTGCTTCTGAATCGCCACGTACGCCTTCGAGCTTACCGAGAATTGTTTCCTTCTTTGCTTTAGTAATTGCCACGGTAAAAATTTTACGTGTTGAATAACTTTCCAGGCCCGGAGAAAATATTTCTCACAAGGCTTCGACCCCAACTAAAATAGTGTGGACCTCGGCTGGCGCACCAAGCGATGCATTACCTGATTTCCTTTACGAAACCAGACCAACTGTCTTTGAGCCTGTTGCCGGACACTATACCAAATAGTAAAAAAATGTAAACGGTAGACTTATAATGTAGGTTAAAACCAAGGGAGCAGTGGGAACTGCAATGCTGTTTGTAGTCTTTGGTTTTTGCGGGCGTAGAAAACACCAAATCCAAAAACGAAAGCCGAAACAACAACGAATACGAGCACTTCCATCATGAATCCATAGCTAATCATTCCAATTATCGCTCCTACAACCAAGCCAGGGATCAACCACATACATGTAGCCAGAGCCATGGCGAAGAAGTTTTTAAGTGTTTCTTTCATACTTATAGTTATAGCAGAATTATAAAAAATGGAAATGTGCGTTTTATGTCGGACCGCCGGGAATCGAACCCGGACCACACCCACCCCATGGGCGCACACTACCACTATGCTACAGTCCGAATGAGCAAGGTGTGAAGAAATTTATTTTTTCACACTACTTGCGAATACTGGACTGCAAGCTTGTCTTACAGTCCTAATGAGCACAATCATAGCAAAGGTAGTAATGGTAGCAAAAACGGCCAGTCGCAATGACTGGCCGTTTATAATTATGTTGCTCTCTCCGTACTAACGGAGTTTGCGTGCTTTCAATTCCTGCTCAATGTAGCATGCAACAGTCAGAACCAGGCATGTAACCATCATCATAACCGAGAGTGGTGCAAGTGCCGGAACCGTCGGAATCAGTGTAAAGATGAGAACAAACTGCAACGCCGTCTTCCCTTTCGAGAGTACCGATACCGGCCTATCGAGCTTGATGGCATCATCACCCTTTCCGTCCAGTTCAATACCAAGGAACGCCGCTTCAATTTCATACCGACGAGCGTAGGTATTGTTGAGGTCGTAGAGTGTCGTTACAAACGCCAAGACGAGCAGAAGTGGATCTTGCTGCGTCACGCCCACCAGCCACAATATCGGCAAAACAAACAGTTTGTCAGCAATCGGATCGAGAACGATACCAATCGCAGAAGTTTGCTTCAACCATCGTGCCAGTAGTCCATCAAGCCCATCGCTCGCAGCTGCTGCAAACAGTATGATGTAGGTCAGTGTCGCGTCATGCTCCCACCACCAGAAGGCAGCAAGTCCCGTGACGAGACGAGCCATCGTCACAACGTTAGCCGCCGTGAAGAATAGGAACTGCGGTGTAGCACCAGAAACATGTGTCATGGAAGAACTCCCCTCTTTCCGACAACGACTCTATACTAAGATATGAAAAAGTCCAAGGGCTACTGATTTTCGTTTTTAAGTTGTTCGGCTTTATGCCCAACAAGATTTGCAAAAATCTGCAAGAAACTTGCGACCGCCGATAGCGCTAGCAGTATGACTGGGAAGATTGCGTACGGTGTAATGAGATAGAAAAAGATGACCATCGCTGCTGCCCACACCCCAAAGCACCACGGACACGACAAGAGATCAGCCAGCGTCCGCCGCGGACCAGTCTTTGGCTTTACGAGTTCTAGTCCCCTCCCTACCTTCACCACGTCATAGAACTGTTCCCGAAACCACTTCGTGATAGCGTCGTAGACAAAGAGTCGCACTAATCGCCACGTGGCGAGTGTGAGGAGTACGTAGTCAGTGAGAGTTAGTTCTGTGAGTGGAATGCGTGATTCCGTGTGCAGAATAATCGCTGCCATCACGACCAAAATCGCAAAAAATGCGCCAAAGACAATATTCCAAAAATACTGGTCCGTCACCCGAATCATAGTCCCCACAGTATACCAGATTCTACTACTTGTTCGTTGATTTCTTCTTCATCATTTTTTCCCTTACATACACCCCAACCACAAATAGTAGCGAGACCACGCTCAATACGAACATATCGAACCGCACTACTTCAGACCGACTCATGCTGAGAATACCCGAGGTATTTACTGACACATCAGATGCGTGCAGCACAATTAAAATGGTTGCGATTGGTAACACAATAAGTAACCATTGCTTGAAAAAACGACTCGGAAGTAAGAGAAACAATCCTGAGATAACTGCAAGGCCTACAAAATATTGATGTAATGGGTTAATAATACCCACTTTTGTATTTAGAGAACAATATTCTACACAATACCCAAGTTTTACGAACCAATAAATTAGTAATGCCATTACGACTGTAGCGAAGAAAAATATAACGTTAATTAGCTTTTTCTTAGTAATGTTTTTCATACTATTTGAGTCTAAGTTGTGTAATCATTTTAATAATAGCATCAGCTTGCTCGGCAGTGATGTGTTGCTTACGTTGGTATTGCTGTACTGTTTTTTCTGCCAGCTTTAGTGCTGCAACTTCTAGCTTGTTGGCAATTTTGCTTTTCTTCTTGCTAAGTGTCTCTGCACTATGTATGAGACTGAGAAGCACTTTCTCTCTCGACTTATTAAGCATCAAAGCCTTCACCAGAGTACGTAGTGAATCGTAACTCACCTCCGTAGGTGGCGGTAAAATGGGTGTGCCATCGAGTTGAACTTCAGTCTCGAATACTCCATCTCCTTCAAGGTCAGTCAAAAGTGTGCTGTACGACCCGTCAGTCTTTTCATATTTTGCTACCATTGTTGGCGTGACGGTTGCATTCCGAAGTTGTGATTCAATCGTTTGAATATCCCCTTCATTTAGTTGAGCTACCGTAAGAGTGTAGCCTCCGTAGTCTTCCCCAAACAATTCAGTGACCCGGTCCACTTCACTGGGTATGACTAAGTATTTGGTCCCTCCAAATTCAAAATAGTCCTATCAGATTCAAAAGAAAGAAGTGTAGATACATCGAGACGGTTACAAGAGTATTCTTAAAACTAAATATATCTTTCATTTGATAATTCTGTGTACGAATTTTAACAATATTACTTGGTTTCCTTATTTTTCTTTTTTTCTATGAACACCTGAAAAGTTATTAGGATAGCTGTAATTATCACTAGTAGAGTCCCCATAACCTGAGCGGTTACTGTTCTGGATACTGTACCAAATTGTGCACCATCACTGCCTGCTGCAACCATAACTAATGATATTGGCAGGAACCATACAAGAATTTTTCTGGTCCATACAAAAAAATTAATTTTTTTGTAAAATATAAGTATCAATGAAGAGATTGAAATACCCAACAACATAAAGAATAGTGGTTCCATAAAGGAACTTTCATAGATAAAGAGTGAATCACTCATTGAAAATGGTGAGCTTGGCTCAATAACTAAAAAAATCAAAATGCACAATACTGATGTAATTGTAAAAGTATAAATATTTGATTTCATAATTATTAATTTAGGCTACTAATAATAGTTTTTATAAAATTATGCTCTACGCCTGATATTAGTTTCCTGTTATTATACGCTTTTAGTGTGTTGAGTAACGATTCTAATGTCCTCCTTTCTAACTTTTCAAAAATCTTATTGTTTCCGTTACTAAACTTTTGCGCTAACTTTACCTGAATTAGTAAAGCAGCCTTAAGCCCCTTTTTAAGTTCAAGATTATTAATTTCACGGGCAAGATCACTGTAGGTATATATCAATGGCTCCGGTGGTTCTTCATGTACAATCTCACCATTAGGTGTCTGTTCTAAATCAATCACTCCATCATTTTGGTAATCCATAGAAAGATTACTAATCTCTCTATTATTTAATGAGAACGTACTTCGCATAGTGGCGGTTGTGGTTGCGGCAGAGAGATATGAGATTTGTTCAGTAGAATCATTTTCGAGTAATTGTTCAATAGTTAACGAGAAGGCCCCATCTCCAGTACCGAGAATTTCCATCTCGTACTCTTCCTCACTTGGGAGCACCAAGTAGGTACTTTCTCCAAGAGTAAAGTATTGGGAACCAGGCACTTCTTCGATAATTTGATTGTTAAAGATACCGACTCTCCCTTTATTAGTAGTTGCTCTAACAGTAACTGGAGAGTGTGTTCCCACAATTGTGTATCGACTCAAAATTTGCGAAGACTCGCTACTAACTAAAGTATCGGTTAGATACGGATACTTAATCGCTGAAATAACAAACTCTTGTACTTCTTCGGTTTCGGTTAAATTTTCATGTTTAATATTCTCTGCAAATCCTGCACTAATTTTTTTCAAATCTATGGTTAACATCTCCTTATCTCCATCGAACCCTTCGGCAGAATTCCCAACCACAACACCATCACCGTAGTTTGTAGTAATTGGATGTAGTGCAACGTATCTACCGCCTGGACAGCTCGCAAAACCGCAACTATGTGAGCGGTACTCAAATCTCTTAATCGTAGCTAGACCTGAACCAACTACTTCGTAAACATCAACTCCTTCAGGTGGCTCCCAATCATCAAGGATTTGTTGGTTTTCTAAAGTACTGCTTAGTACAAATTCATTTACTGCTTGTGGGTCACTTGTTCTTTCAACTGCTGGAAATGTGTTAAGCGAGTCTGTAAGAAAGCCCGCCAATCCAAGTGAGCTAATTATGTCACCATATGAACGAATTGGTGCTGTTAAAGCAGTGTCGTCGCTTGTGATTACAGCTTCGTTGCCAGTTACATCAAAATATCGATTGGTTGGTAGTAATCCATAGGCGCCTGGCATGTTTCGAATTACCTCACGGGTTGCTGAGTCGGTTGTAAGGAGATTATCTACCATCCCCTCATCGTACCCGTGCAGTAGTGAACCGATTGCCTGCGGCGTACCAAGTTGTGGCGTACCAATCATGATAATTTTATCAACTTTCCCAGCAAGCTCTGTCCCACCGTACTCATTAAGCAATGCTTTTGCAACGAGACCTCCGTTGGAGTGACCAATCAAAGTCACTTTTCCTGTATATGACTCTGCTGCCAGACGCAAGACTTCGTCTTTAAGGTTCTTAAACTCCCCATTCGGATAAGGAATACCCATTGTTGCCACATCAAACACGTCATACCGCCAATCATAGGCGAATGGTAAGTAGTCCTTTATAGCTTTTTCATTATCTTTAAGTTTCTTGAGTTCACTAACAAAATCTTTGTAGAAGTTTAATAATCCGACAGATTCTAGTACGTCATTGGTGTAAATACTATTATTTGTTTCTCCAGATTCATTCATAGATAAACGTAAAACGTCTGCGTCTGATTCAGGCTCCCACAGTCTATTTTCAGTACCAAAAATGCCATCTGTATACAAACGACTCGCTTTAATCCCTGGCAAGAACAACACGCTTGAGGCCCCTGCTGGCTCTATGACTGGCTCTTCAATGGTAAATGTAACGGTGTTGCGATATGTTCCTGGCTCATACGCGTAAGCGATCTGTGGCAGAAATGTGTACCGTAACAAGGTGTCTAACATACCCACTTGTACACCGCCACCATTGAAGGAGTGAAGAAACCAACCAGTATATGTTCCTGGTGGTAATGAACTCAGATTCAATGGCGACTGAATAAGCTTCTCACCAGCCTGGTAATAGTCTTGGCCTTGATGTCTCCATAACTGAAAATTTACTCTGGGGTTTAATGGATTCTCACCTTCATCAATAACTCCCCCAAACACCGAATAGCTCAGTTGGACCGTAGTTGTACTCGCAATCTGAAATACGCCACCGTTAGCAACCTCGATACCATTTATTGCAAAGGTGTAATCAAACGCTGGTGGTGATTGTACTTCAAACGGATTGTTACAATCATCAATCTCATACCTGTCCTCAGTTATCTCTCCGGTTCCAAAATCCATGCTCTCATACACAAAATCGCCACACGATTGTGCGGCGACTGGTGAAGCAAAGACGAAGAGAGCGCTGGCAAGGCTACTAAAGATGAGGATGTAGTACTGCAGTCTCTGCGCTATTTGCATAGTTGTGTTAGCTTACATTAGAACCAATAACTAAAATAAATACTAAGACGCCAGCAATAACTGCGATGAACCCGAACAGAAAACGGTAGAACGTCTTATTGAACATTACAAAAAGTATACCAGTTATCTCTCCACTTTTCGACCCATCCACCACCTCTATTGTCCCTGAACAGGCAAGACCTGTTCAGATTTCTACTCTAGAAATTTTAGCCACTCTAGCAGCTCAGATTGGTGGTCAGCAGAGGTTTTAAAATAATCAGGAAAATGTTCTGGACTTATGATGTTACGTGAAGCATGCACCTTGCTTACATAGGCTGGCAGACTTGAGTATTGATACGTCGATGCATATTGGTAGGCAACGTCAGGATTGGCAATCCCCTTTTCTCTCCAATCTGGCTGCATTAACTTTACTGGATTAAGGTGAATGTATGAGTATAAATACTTGAGATAACGATCGGAGTCTACGAACTGTGCTTTAAATTTTCCTTCAAACAATGAGCCTGTTCGTTCATATTTTTTATTGAAATACATTGAATAAGAAGTACTAATTTTTTGTATCAGCTTTGAAACGCCATTTTCTGTAATCGGTGTAAGAAGTATGTGAAAGTGGTTTGGCATTAAACAAAATGCCCCGATAGAAACAAGTGGCTCGACTTGTTTTTCTTGGGCATTTTTCCGGTCTAGGTATTCAAGTTTGAAAGGCTGACTTGAATTTGCAACCTTGAGTAGTCGTACAAATCGCTGGTAGTCATCCGGTGATTTATAAATTACCTGTTTACTGTTTCCACGATTATAAACATGATAGTACTCATGTGGAACAAAAGGCACTTTTCGCGTGCTCATAATACTTAAATAATATCAGGTACCGTTAGCAATTTACCTGCTCTGCACAGGCATGCACAGGCAAGACCTGTTCAGATTGAACAGGTCTTGCCTGTGCAGAGCTAGGTGTGGGTAAAACAAAAAGCCCCCGTGAGGGGGCTTTTTGTTTTGCTTAACTAACTAACGTTAGTGTAAGTCACTTTAGTTAACCTTAGTTAACCATTGTGATTACAGCAGTTCGGTAGGTAGTTGCTGGAAGAGTGGTCTGAGTCTGGTCTGGAAGCGCTGCAGTCTCATTGAATGAGATTGAGTTGAGTACCAAACGAGCCGCTGTGTTCGCTACACCTGGGGTGTAAGTAACACGGAGGGTTAGAGTCTCAGTTTCACCTTCGTTGATTTCGAAGTAACCACCTGTTTCATCAGCTGATGATTCAAGGGTAATACTTCGTGTACCTGTAGTTGCAGTTACGCCAGCACCGTCCTGAAGAACGTAGCTAGTTGAAGTAGCTGGGTTGGTTGAGATGAAGACATCTTGTTCGAACGCAGTAACTTCTACTTCGATTTCGTAGGTACCGTAGTCGTTAGTGTTGCTGTCAACTGAAGTTACAGAAGCTGAAACACCTTCGAGAGCGATATCTACACCTGAAGTTCGGAGAGTGTGCCGTTCACCTTCAGCTGAACCAGAAAGCTGGTCAGTTGGGGTGTTAGCGAGGTCATCCGCACCTTCTGCAACAATGTTATTAGCATTTGTTGCAGTAACACGTCCTTGTACTGTTACGCCTTCGTTACCTGCGTCAAGTGACTTGAAGCGGAGCATAAGCTGAGCTTCTACACGGTCACCAGCATCGATAACTACATCGCCGTCAACATCGAATGCGAGAGTAGCAGTAGCTGTACCACCGAAAGTGATAGTTACATCATCGATAGTTACACCATCGATAACGAGTTCTGCATCATCTACGAGTCCGTTGTAACCGCCGGTTGATGTACCAACAATAACTTCGAGTGCAAGGTCGTTGATTTCAATGTCGTTGATTGAGTCATCAGTATCGAGATCAAATACGAATACTGTGTACCAGTCTGACTTTGAATCATCTTCTACCTGGAGGGTAGCAGAGTCTGGGTCGTTAGATGAGGTCTTAACGATAAGCTCATCTTCGAAACCAGCTTCTTCGAGATCAAATGAAGAGTTTGCGCTTCCAGAAAGATCATCCTCTGAACCAATGTCGAGAGTATCTGATTCTGTAGTAGCTACACCATCAGCATCGAAGAATCGGAGTGCAGTAACATAGAAGTCCCATGTTGTAAGCTCTGCACCGTCGAGGTTTCCTTGTGCAGTAACTGCAACAATGATCTCTACTTCCTCATCTTCCATACCAACAATGTCGAGGCCTGAGAATCGGAGAGTACCAAGATCTTCATCGAGGTAGTCATCTTCATCTGAAGCATCTACTTCTGCAATCTTGTCACCATCTACCCAGAGAGATACGGTTTCAAACGCATCCCATGGTCGAACAGTGTTTGTGTTTGTATCGCCGTCAGCAAGGAGCTGAACGTCAAGACGTGAGATTTCAGCGTCACCATCTACGAACTCAACAGTGAGTTCAGCGATAGGAGCGTCTTCTGCACCTTCTTCTACTTCATCATCTTCAGCTGATTCGATTTCGAATGAGTCGAGTGAGGCTTCACCACCGAGGGAAGTTGGGCCGTTGTCGTCTTCATCGTCCATATCTTCATCATCTTCGTCCATTACTGGAGCGGTTGTACAAACGCTGTTAGCCTTTGCACGTGATGATGGACCAAAGTAACCGGTTGGGTTCACCAAACCTGATGGTGAGAGAACTTCTGCGCGGTACTTAACTTGCATCTTTGAAACTGCGGCAGCGGTAGCTGGACCGTAGTATTCAGTTTCTGCGCCTACTGAACCTGCGCCTGAAGCAGCGACACGAGTGTCGAGATCAGCGTTGAGGAACTGTTGGAGCTTCATAACGTCTGCACCAGTTGCACCTTGTGAAAGGTCACGTGTCCATGTGTATGGGCAAACGCCTGATGCTACTGATGTACTACCCTGACCAGTTGTTGTCTGGAGAGCAGCCACCTGAGCGAGGAGGTCATTGATCATTGCTTGGAGTTCTTCAGTAGTCTGCGCCTGGGCTGCAGGTGCGTACGCTGAGAGAACCATAGCAACTGCTACGAAAGCTACAGTGAGCTTAGCAGCAAATTCTTTTGCGATAGTCATAACTATAAATCTGTAATATTGCGTGATTACCACGCTGTCCTTTTGAGGGGACATTACTTGATAAGGTTCTAATAAATATGAATTAATTCATATTCGCAAGTGGTTTATCAGGCCACTTACGTAATATCACCAAACTCCATACGCGAACGCATGAAGCTCAGCTGTGAGGCAGAGGAGATGTCGGCGAGGCAACCATGATGGGAAAAGGTGAGTCAGGAGCACGCAGTGATTTGAGGTAACGTCGTTACATCAACATCACAGCGCGAGTTCATATATATGTAGTGTGCTTGTAGCCCACATTGGCAAGGAACGTTCATACCCCATGGTGCTTTTTCTGTTTCGATAGGGTCGAGTGTGGGTCTGCCACACTCGAAAGTCTTATCGAGAAAAAGCGCATGAGCGCATGTCGAGCATAGTAGCACTTTTTTACAAAAAGCGTTAGTTCACAGGATGTGGATACGCTGCTACGTATAGACGAAACAGTTGTATCAAAACATGCTAACACTTTTTGCCGCTACGATTTCTCGTGTATGTGGAGGTACACAAAGCGTCGACAAATACTCTCAATTGGGTCTGTTCTCTATGACGAGACACCACACCACCTCTTACCATCAATAATCATTAGAAAACACGATTGGGATATGGCAAGCAAGTACTTTTTTGTCTAATCTTCATCCGAGACGAGCGGTGCTTCTGACCGGAACTTTAAAGGACAGTGTCCGAAAACGCAAGCTGACATACATCAGGGGCGGACTGTCCTACAAATCAAGTACATCAGAGACACTATTTAATAACTGAGTACCGTGACCAACGTCTTTCGCCTTCCCGCAACACTTGTCCTTTTTCTATGAGACTATTGAGCTCACGCTGGATTGTCTTTTCGCTTACGTCGGTAATAATTTCTGCGATGTCTTTAATTGTTGCTTGCGGCTTGGCTTCAAGGACTGTCTTTATGCGTTCAGCTCTATCGGTCAACTTGCTATAGACCAGGTATGCGTCGGAGCTGATGTCGCCGGCTGGGATGTTCACCTTGCGTGCGCGACGGACGGGAGTTGCGGTCGTTGATTCACTGCGAACTGGTGTCCGTTTTCCCCCCGTCACCAACCCCGGCACAACTGGCTCAGTGCTGAGTGCTGCAGATGGTGACGGCGCTTGCTTGAGGTAGTGGTTGCCGATGAAGCGCTGAACACTGTCGACTTGCTCGGCAATGAGGAAGTGGAGGTCACTTTGAATGATGCCGGCTGCGGTCGCAACGCGCAATGTGCTATCAAG
>Ga0163144_10016623_pt1 | contig 15065 bp, 12 predicted proteins | sample OliLak19BULKMAT1_FD_123175 | JGI IMG/M metagenome (GOLD analysis project Ga0163144, IMG submission 123175) | Freshwater microbial mat bacterial communities from Lake Vanda, McMurdo Dry Valleys, Antarctica - Oligotrophic Lake LV.19.BULKMAT1 | ecosystem: Environmental > Aquatic > Freshwater >... | reverse complement strand
GGATGATTAAGGATATTCATCACCGAACCGCCGGCCCCAGCTTTAGGATCAAAAGTGCCAAAACAAATACGATCAAAACGCGCTAAAACCATCGCTCCGGCACACATGGCGCACGGCTCAAGCGTGACATACAGCGTGCAGCCCTGCAGCCATTTGCTCGATAACGAACTGGCCGCTTGCGTAATCGCAAGGATTTCGGCATGCGCCGTCGGGTCTTTTAAAAGTTCAACCTGGTTATAAGCTTTGGCAATAATTTGGTTCTTATGGGTAATGACCGCGCCAATCGGGACCTCGTCGGCGTCTCGCGCGCGCTTGGCCGCTTTCAGGGCTTCTTGCATAAAAATCTCGTCGTACGTCAGCATAGAAATCTATTTGCGCTTTGGCTTTTGCGGATAATCGTGCCGGGAAAGCTGTTCTGCCACGGGGAAAGTAAGATGGACGGTGGTCCCTTTTCGCAAACTGCTTTCGACTTTGATCTGGCCGTGCGCGGCTTTGACGAGCGAATACACAATCGCTAACCCTAAGCCAGTACTGTGTTGAGCTCCGCGCTGTTTTGTCGTAAAGAAAGGCTCAAAAATATGCGCTAAATCTTCCGGAGCGATCCCTACCCCGTCATCAGAAATATCGATCCGGACTTCATGCCCGCCGTTGGTCAAAGCACTGGCTACGGTCAACTGGCCGCCGGCCGGCATCGCCTGCAAAGCATTATCGATAATATGGTTCATGATTTCCGTAAGTTCGATCTCTCCTAGCGAAATCAACGGTAACTTATCGGACAAACGTAAGCGAAATTTCACCCGCTCACTCTGCAAATTGGCATCTTTGAGTTTTACAATTTCACGGATGACGTCAGTCGCACTGCAATATTGACTTTCAAATTTAAGATGCTTTTTATTGAGATTCGTCAACTTTGCCGTCGTTTTGTAGCAATTTTCGATTTGCCCATGTATGCCCTTTAGAAAATCCATAATCTGAGTAAATTCTTTAAAACTGACATACTCAAAACTGCGGCCAACATATTTCTTTTCAAATCCTTCGATCTTCTTGAGGATCGCTAAAAGCGGATGCTGTATTTCTTTCGTGGTTCCAGAGACAAAATATTGCAACGCTTCCATCTTTTGCGACTCGCGGACTAATTCCTGGACTTGTCGTTCATGACTGAAGTCGCGTATGTTCAAATAAAATCCGGTGACCGTCTTGCCTTCAATGCGCGGAGAAACCGTCAATTCCATCATCGTCGTATTACGGTCCAGCGCATGCAAATCGATCTCGATCCGAAACGGCGAAACATAATGCCGGACTCTCTTAGCCGCATCCAGAAATTTCAACAAAAGATCGTATGTTAAATAACGGTCGATCGAGTGTCCGGTATAGTTCTGGCGTTTCAATTTGAAAAAGGATTCTGCGGCCGGATTTGCGTATTCGATGTGTGAATCTAACGACAAAACTAAAACCAGGTCATTGAGCTTGGAAAAAAGCTGGGAATATATAGAGTGATTTGTTGCTGATGTGAGTTCTGCGGGCAAAACTGCTTGATTTTTTTTATGTTTAACCATGGTAAGAAAAAAGCTCCTGCCGTGTAGGCAGGCTTGCCATTTCTAAAAACTAAGATGGAAAGCGCGCCTGGTAGGGGTCGAACCTACAACCTTCAGTTCCGTAGACTGACGCTCTATCCAGTTGAGCTACAGGCGCAAAATACATTGCTTTTAAAATCATGAACATTTGCGCTAGTCCCCTGGGGACAGGCGCAAAATACTTTCAACTTCATTAAACAAGATTCGAACCATCCGGAAAATGTTATCCATGATACAGCAACTATGTGAATTTTCAACAGAAAATATTATCTATTGAGCCGTTTGTTCCGTTCGTCCAAATACTTCTTTTCCAGCAAATCACTTCTCTTGATTCCGATATTGGCCAAAGCCTGGTCGGAATTGCGGCTGTAGGCACGACAAAACACACTCAATTCCTTGAGTGTTGTCACTTTCATTTCATGAAGACGCTGCAAAGCCAAGGCCCGCAGTTGGACTTCAACAATAATGTCCTTCGGCAAAAGACCGGCCTGCTGTGCCAAACGGTCACGATAAACCGTACTCGTCGACATCGTTTTAATCGAGCGCGTCTCATAATCATATTTATAAATGTGCGATAAAAGGACTTTGTTCTGCTCCATCCCGCTGACTTCACTAATTTCGTCAATGACGCGAAAAACGCGATCTCCGACGTGATAACGCTTAAGAACAATAAACACGTCGATCAAGCGGATCAGTTCTTCCGGGATGTTCATCGGTTCATTCTGCAAACGTAAAATAGCTTCGCGCGAAGACAAAGCGTGAATCGTACCAATACAATATTTTCCGATGTTGGCGGCGGTGATCATGTCGCGGGCTTCTTCGCCGCGAACTTCACCCACGATGATTCTTTCGGGACGCATACGCAAACTATTCTTGACTAGGTCAGCTAACGAGAAGTCTTCTCCGCTTTCCAAACGCGAACAGCTGTCTTCAAAATCAGTATTCAATTCCAAGGTATCTTCGATAACAACGATACGATCATTTTCCGGAATAAAACTAAACAGCGCATTTAAAAGTGTCGTCTTCCCTACCCCGGGACCGCCGGCGATAATCATGTTCGCGGGACGGATCGACATCCCTTCAAGATAAATCCATAACTGTGCGGCGACTTCATAGGTAAACGAACCGGCAGTGATAAGATCGAAAACACTCAAAGGGGCCAGTTTCGCCTTGGTAATGGTCAACTGCGGGCCGAACGGGGCTTTAATAATGTTGACGCGGCCTTCTAGATTGGGAAGTTCAATGTTCATGATATTGTCGACGATTTTACGCCCGGAAAAAAGAACGAGTTTATGGACAAACAGATCGAGTTCTTCTCGGGTCTGAAAACGGGCACTACTCGCGACTAGACCTTTTTGCGAATGGTGAATATAAATCGGTTTAATCGCGTTGACAATAATATCTTCGACTTCAAAATCCGACATCAACGACTGGATAACACCGTAAGAAAGAAACTCTTTGATAAATTTATTTTTAATGTCCTCCGTGGAGAGTTCTTCCATCTCGCGTTTAAAATTTTGTCCTTCATCTTCGCGCAGAAGCGCGGTCAATTCCTTATCAACAGCCGCTTCCCGATCAACAAAGTCTTGCAAAAGGCGAATTTTGCCATAAAGCCGCTCGACGAGCTTAAATTCAAGTTCTATTTGCTTGCGATATTCCATGATTATTTCTCCTGCTGATGCGTGCCCTGCGCTATTGTCGGGCGCGAAATAACAATCGCCGCTTTATTGATATCCAAGTACTTGTTAGCTAATCGTTGGACGTCGCCAGCTGTAATGGCATCGATGCGCTGACTAAAAGACCGATAAAAATTGTAACCCGATCCATACAGTTCATCCAGGGCGGTCGTGAATCCTAATGACGAGTCGGTTTCCAGATTCATCTGGAAAGAACCCTTTAAGTAAGTTTTGATATCAATCAACTCTTGCTCTCCGACCGGCGTGGTCCGTATGTCGTCGAAAATTTTCGTCAGGACTGTTTTTACTTGTTCCACTTGCGCGTCAGTGGTCAAAACGAAAAAGGTCAACATCCCGGTATCGCGGCTGGGCGTAAAACCGCCACCGAGCGTGTAGGCCTGACCAAACTCATCGCGGACGGTTTTAAAAATACGGCCGTTAAACGAAGAACCCAGGACGGAAGCCAGAACCTGCACACCATCGCGTTCGGAACTCTTAAGATCAACGCCTTGAAAACCGATCATGACCATCGCCTGTTTTTTATTCAAATATACCGTCTTTTCACGGGTGCGGTCCGGCGGATTTTCTTCATATGTCAAAATCGGAAGGTCATGTTTCGCCAAAGTGCCGAATTTCTTTTTTAAGACGGCCAGGATTTGTTCTTTATTGATGTCGCCAAAAACCGAAATGACCATATTGTTGGGGACAACATGCCGTTTATAAAAATCGACAATATCAGCACGCGTTATCTTTTCAACACTCTCCTTTGTTCCTAGGCCATCCAAACGAAACGGATGCGTCAAAAAAAGCGATTCGCGCAAATTGCGGGCCGTCATCGCATTGATGCTATCGGCCTGTCCGATGAGCGCGGTATAGACCTTGTTCTTTTCACGATCCAATTCGGTCTGAGCAAAAGTCGGGTTCTTGATAAAATCCTCGATGAGATCAAGACCGAGGGTGGTATCTTCCTTAAGCGAGTTATACATTAAACCGAAACTATTACGTCCGGAAAACGGTCCCAGACTGGCACCGCGGGATTCAATCGTTTGCGCGATCTGTTGGGCTGAGCGCGTTTTCGTTCCGGTGGTCAAAAGTCGGGAAACCAACTCGCTGAGCCCGTTATGCGCAGCGGTTTCTTGCCAGGTCCCACCGTTCATCACGAGATTTATCGACACAATGGGGAATGAATGATTTTCCCGCAAAAGGATGGTCAATCCATTGTCGAGAACAATTTTTTCAACTTCCGGGGCCTTGAGCACTTCTTGCGAATCTTTCGCATCTGCTTTGTCTTTTTTTGGACGGAGAATGACTAATGATAACTTTTCATCATTAAAATATTGCTGTGCCACACGCTTAACTTCAGCGACGGTAACTTTTTTAATCGCCTCGACATATTTCCGGGAAAAATCGAAATCCCCAGTAAACGCTTCGTCCGCCGCGGCGCTATTAGCGACGACATCGGAGGTCAGGCGGGAAAAAATATGTTGCGCCCGAATTTGCTGCTTAACTTTTTCGAGTTCAATGGGATCAACGCCTTTTTCGGCGATCAGCGCAATTTGCTCTTTAACGATTTTAACGGATTGTGCCACATTGCTTTCGTCGAGAAGCATTTCGACTTCAAAAACCCCGCGATCCAAGGGTGTAAAGTTGGCGGCAATCACGGAGCGAACTAAATTTCTCTTCAAAAATAATTCTTTATGTAAGCGTGAACTCTCCCCTTGTCCAAGGATCATCGAAAGAACATCGAGAGCAAAAAGGTCCGTGTCCCGCAGACTGACGCCGGAATAGGCCATACTCACACGCGTCAAGTCGGTCGGATATTCCCGGTCGGTGGTGCGCATATTGACTTGCGTCGGTTCCGGTGCGAGGTTACGAAGAACGAGCGGCTTGCGGGCAAAGTTTTTAAAAGCGGCCTGGACTTTCGGTAGGATTTCAGAAGCAAGGACATTCCCGGCGATTGATATCGTCGTATTGTCAGGAATGTAGCGCGTTTGATAATAATCAACGAAATCTTCACGTTTCAATCCCCGCAAAAGCTCTTCATACCCGATGATCGGAATGCCGTACGGGTGCTGTTTGTAAACCGTTTCAAAGGTCAATTGGCTTAAGAAACGTTCCGGGCGATCGCGGTACAACTGCATTTCAGCGTAAACGACTTCGCGTTCTTTGTCGATTTGCAACGGATCGAATTTGGAATTCATTAACATATCGGAAATAATATCGAGGCTTTGGTCAAACGCGGTTTGTGGAACAGTCAATGTGTAAATCGTATAGTCAAATGACGTCGCGGCATTGATGTTTCCGCCCAAGGCCTGCACTTCGCTGGCAATTTGGCCGACGCCGCGCTTGTCCGTCCCTTTAAAAAGCATATGTTCCAAAAAATGCGAAATTCCTGTCCCGGTATATTTTCCCTCTGTCGCGGATCCGGTTTTAACCAAACCATAAACGGAAACCGTAGAGCTGGCCGGCATTTCCGTGACGAGCAATGTCAGGCCATTATCGAGGACAAATTTTTGTGTCGTGACGTCGCTGAAAGCCGATGGAGAAAAAGTAAATGACAGGAGTGTTGCAAAAAGGAGGCTTAAAGAAATTTTTTTGAACATAAAAATCCGATGGTTACGAAGGGTTCTTGAATTCTTTCAAAAGATTACGGATATCCGCGTCCGCATTTCGCGCGACTTGCGAACACATATAAACCAAAACCGAAAATTGCCAGCCCTCTTCCGGCCCGACGATCAAGCCGGTCGCGACATTTTCCTGCCGCTGCAAAAGATTGCCGAAATGGCCGACCGCTTTGGGGAGATCGCCATCAAAAACTTCCAGAGAATTGGTCGTATTATTGTATTTCATCGACGGCAACGTGACGCCGCGCACGAGAAGAAAATTCAAAAACGCGTCTTTTTTAAAGGAATCTTCCGATTGTTCAGTATCAAACGCTCCAAATTCAAATCCTTCCAATTGCGGACTGGCGGGCGGTAAAAACAAAGCTGGTTTTTGCACAATGACTTCGCCTTTACGCACGACGGTGTCACCGACATTAACCGTGGATGAAGACAACATAATATAGGAAACCATGGTGTCCTGCTGCGTCAAAAAAGCCTGAACACGCGGGCGGACAATTTCAGTCTGCTTTAATGCGGTTGTCCAATAATTATAAATGTCCATGATTAGCCAAGCATATCATAAGTCGATCGAAACATTGAAAAAAAATTTATTTTTAACCAAGTAAAGTGTTTAAACGGAAGCTCTTAGGATGCTTTGGTCGGCTGCGAAGGCTTAATAATCAGACGCAAACTGCGATTGTAGGTAAAGTACGACCACGCCCAATTAAAAAAGACGATGACCCGGTTACGAAAGCCGACCAAGGTCATCAAGTGGACAAAAAGCCAAACTAGCCAGGCCAGAAAACCCTGAAATTTCACAAACTTTAACTCGGCCACGGCATGATTACGGCCCAGCGTCGCCATGACTCCAGGATCTTTATAAACAAACGGCTGTAACGGTCTTTTGGCTATGATATTGAAAATGTTTTTTGCCAAATTCTTGCCTTGTTGGATTGCGACCGGCGCTAGCATCGGATGACCTTTGGGTGTTTCATTCGTCACCATAGCGGCAATATCGCCGATGGCAAAAATATTTTCATAACCGGCCACTTGGTTATAGACGTTAACCTTGAAGCGCCCGCCCGCAAGAAGACTGTCCTCTTTTAATCCCGGCATCGCAACCCCTTTGACACCGGCCGCCCAAATAACCGCTTTGGTTAAAAGCTTTTCGCCATTGGAAAGGACCAACGTTTCACCGTCATAAGCCACAATACGTGTTTTAAGCCAAAGATTAATATCGAAACGTTTTAAGAAAGCTTCGGCGCTCCGCGAAGATTCCACGGCCATAGCACCCAGAAGCCGCTCGGACATATCAACGAGATGGATGCGCATCGATTTAAAATCCAGTTCGGGATAATCACGGGGCAGAATATGGTTTTTAAGTTCCCCCAACGCTCCCGCCATTTCGACACCCGTCGGACCGCCGCCAATAATGACAATATTCATCAAACGGTGACGTTCGGTCAGGTCGGTTACCAAAAGCGCTTTTTCCAAATTCTCAAGGATCAAATTACGCAATTCACCTGCTTCGGGAATAGATTTCATGGGATGGCAATATTGTTCAAAATCTTTCATGCCGAAATAATTCGATGTCGAACCCGCCGCTAAAACCAAATAATCGTATGTAATGTCGCCAATCAACGTTTCGATTTTATTTTGCGCCGTATCAATCGCTTTTACTTCGGCCATACGAAAAATAAAATTACTTTGTTTCTGAAAAATTTCCCGAAAAGGATAGGCGATAGAATCCGGCTCGAGACCGGCTGTTGCAACTTGATACAGTAATGGCTGAAAGGTGTGATAATTAGCTTTATCAACGAGGATCACATTTGCATCCAGACTACTTAAATGCCGGGTCAGTTGCAGGCCGCCAAAACCACCGCCGATGATGACAATCTGTTTCTTATTGGTCTTAGGGATATTAACGAGTGCGTCGTTATGGATTTCTGATGTCATGATGCTCCTATTGAATTCAACCTGGTCGGAAAAAGAAAACGGAGAGGCAGAGATTCGAACTCTGGAGCAACCTTTCGATCGCCACACACTTTCCAGGCGTGCGCCTTAAGCCACTCGGCCACCTCTCCTCAAAAAACTTCCTTAAAGAGCACTGTCTCTTTAAGGGCAAAACTTATATAAAAAGATTCTTTCAAGAGTCTAACAAATCATTTACTTAATTTCTTCTTACTCAAAACGCTTTCTTTAAAACCGCCGAAGACCGACTCTAAAACGATGCTCCACTGAATTTTATTAGTCTGGTCGTAAAAAATCGATTTTTCCACATCTTCGCCGCGCACTTGGATCAAGCGGACGCCGATGCGATAGTCGCCGGTCTTTCCTTCAATCGGACTGCACCAGCGGACCCGGCCTTCCATAGGAATCGGTTCTTTGACGGATGGCAAATAGAGGTCGATCATTAAATGCTCCCCTTTTTCCAACTTAATTCCCGTCGTAAAACCCAAACCTTCCGCATTGATGTTATGGCCGAGCGCGTTATAAACTTTTGGGACCGCGACCCTTTTGCTTTCATCTTTGACCTGGAACCTAATTTTTGTTTCAAGTTCGAAGCTGACAGAAAAGTCGATCTTGAGATCTGTTTCGTAACGTTGATGCTTGCGTCGTTCAACTTTAGGCTGATTGACCATCGGTATCCTTTCCCATTCTCCTGCTCAAACGGACAAAAAACGTTCCATTCAGCAAGCTAACTGGCCGAATGGTCAATTAATATACAATGCTTTACCGGCATTGACAAGAAACATCCTTACGGTTGCGAAATCACAAATTGCAATTGTCTTTGCACGCTGTCAATTTGCTGACGGAGGATCTGCTCTTTAGCCAAAAAGGCATTATACTGGTTATCAAAATTCATCATCGAAGCATATGAATCCTGCTGGACTTTGGAAAAAGTTTTCATGTTTTCGACTAACTGCGATTGGTTGTCACGCAACTTTTTCATTTGATTTGTCAGGGTTGTATTGTTGATTTTTTGACTATTCTGCCGTAACTCTGTAATTTGCGACTGGATCTGCTCTTCTTGCAGCTTCGCCTGATTAAATTTGGCCATAGCGGTCTTATAATCGCGTTCGGAAATCTTCATCTGGCCCAAAACATCATTTTTTACTTTTTGCATCGCTTTAAAGTTTAGAAGTAACTCATCGCGCTGCTTTTTAAAAATCGCGATCTCTTGCTGTTTCTTCATCATCATCGCCTGCGCTTCTTGCATGGCGCGGCGCTCCTGAATACTGGGTCCCTGCGCGGCCAGAGCGGCCGTCGGCAAAACCAGAACGACGCAAAAAACAAAAAACCAAGCGTTTTTAAAGTTCATATTTACCTTCTGCTGATGAGAATTTCATTAATGTCCCGGTCGAGAAATTTGATGCCCGGCGGAACAGTGAAAACCGCTTCATCGACAACAGTCACATCATCGATTTTGATGACGAGATAATTAATCTGGCCTTCCGGAGTCTGTGCTTGACTGCGGATAATAATTCCATTCCATAACCACAGCTTTAATTTCATGGACTCAACTTCCCAAACCTCACACGCCCAGTTGGAAACATTTTCATCAGCGATTTTTTTACCGCCCATCATCGTTACCGATTGCAACGACAACAAGCCGGCGGACGTGGCCTTGGGATCAGCCAATAACTGCTTTAATTTTTCATCGACCTTCTTCTGTCCCAAGTTTTTGTTAGGATCGATAAAAATAATTTGCTCTGCTAAATTTAATGTAATCGTGTTAAGAAAACCCCATTTAGTTGTGTCGGCACTCTTAAAACGGGCTTGACGCATTCCCCATTGGTCAAAGTACAAGGTTTCCGCACCTTTTTCCGCGCCGCTAATTTCATATTCGATCGCCGCATGATCAATACCATAATAATGCGGGGCGGGGACTTGCGCCTCTTGGGCGAATGCCGGAATGTTAAAAGCGCACAGCGCAACGCCTAAAAAAAAGTTTTGTAAAAAGTTTCTCATCATGAACCTCCTGAGTTAGAACTGGCATTTTCTGCCGGCAAAATTTCCTTGGGAATGTACTTTGGAATGCTTACCGTGACTTTAACCTGACCGTCGTTTAAACTTTCAACCGATTCAATCCGCACAAAGCGCATCAGATAATTTTCGGAAAAACCGAGGCTTTCAATAAAATCCTGCACCGTATCGCGATAAGCCGCTTTGCGCGCCATCGTATAGCGGAGAACGTCGTTGCTTTCTTTGCTGGGCGGAGGTGGTGCGGTTTTTGTGGAGTATAAACGCTCGGAACGGCCAATCAAACCATCGGGAGCATACTTAAAAACTTGGATCAAATTGTTTTGATAATCAGCGACATAGATCTTCCCCTCACCGGCGGCAATCGCAGACAACTGCTTAAAATAACCGCTGCCGATACCGATCGATCCAAAGGATAACAAAAACCTACCGTTTGTATCAAAAATCTGCACCCGCGCATCGACCGCATCGCCGATGTATAAATTATCGTTTTGATCAATAGCGATATCGACCGCTTTCGTAAACTGACCCGGGCCATTTCCTTTTTCTCCCACTGTCCGCACACATTGACCGTTTTCATCAAAAACTTTGACCTTTGTCGTATCTGCATCAAGAACATAAAGATTGTCTTTAGAATCGATAGCCAGTGCTCTTGGAGCTTTGAGTTCCTGACATTCTTCCAGCTCTTTGCCATCTTCACCGAAACCTATTGAACTTAAATAAATCCCATCATGATTAAAGATTTGGATACGGTTATTCAATGTGTCGGCAACGTACATCATGCCTTTGCCGTTGACCGCGATGCCCAGCGGAGTATTAAATTGGCCGGGTTTATCACCGTTCTTCCCGAACTGATACAACTGCGATCCGTCAGAATTAAAAATTGAAACACGGTTATTACCGGTATCGGCCACATAAATTTTCCCATCAAGCGTGACAAAAACCGACGACGGCTTTAAAAGTTGACCGGCCCCACTGCCATCGCTACCAACCACAAGGTTGGTGTGGTCCCAAACATTAACCGCACCTTTTTTATCGGAAACGCTGAACAAACCTTTGCCGGGACGCACATAAATATCCAAGACATTTTCCTGCGCTTCCACTGTCGATTCAAAATCGAGAAAGAACGGGGCCACGGTCAATTTAGATAGCAAATTTTTGTGCGCGCCCTTCATTTTAAAAACCTGGACCCGCGAATTACCGGTATCAGCGACGTAAACCCGTCCGCCATCATCGGCGACTACTGAACTAATCCCATTAAATTGTCCACGGGCATTACCCCCAGAGCCGAATGTGATCAAAACTTTTCCGGTTTGGTCGATTTTAACAATGCGTTCATTGCTAGTCTGCGTCAGATAAATATCGCCCCACGGATCAACATTAAAGCGTGTGGCTTTGGCAATCTCGTCGACATTCCGGGATTTACAAATGATTTCGGAAATTTTTTGCCCGTCATTACTGAACTTCTCAATCTTTCCTTCGCGCGACAAAAGCGCATAGATATTACCGCGCGGATCAATCGTCACATCAGCGGCAGTACCGGAAAGAGCTATCGCTCGCATAAAAACCCCGTTGGGCGTAAAAACCTGTATTCGTTTGTTCTCAAAGTCCGACGCATAAATAAAACCGAGCAAGTCGACATCAACACCACTCAAAGATTTAAACTGTCCCGGCAAAGTACCCGACGCGCCTAAAGAAAACAATAGTTCTCCAGCGAAGTTGTAGACGTGTACACGGTTATTAACGATATCAGCAATAATTAACTGCCCTTTGGGAGATAAAGCCATGGCGCTTGCGGTCAATGCGGGAGCCTGTCCGTCAATAACAACGGTGGAAGGGATTTTAAAAGAAATTTGCGGTTTATTGTCGCTATCGAAGCTAAAAACCGAAGTCCCGGCGTCAATCACGAACAAATGGCCGTCAGCAGAAAGCGATAAATCAAGCGGAGCAACAAGATTTTCTTTAACTTCGCTATCAAATTTGACGGTTTCCGCGGCGGACATTTGCGACGAAGCGGCCATGAACAAAAAGGAAATAACAATAGCGCGAAAGGAACTTTTCATTAGCTCAATAGTAATATCGCTTACCCGCATTATCCACCATTTTCTTCGATTTCAAGAAGCAATAATCTAATCTTCGATGCCGCCGTTATTTTTACGAAAGGCCTTAAAAAAATAACGGACATACAGACGGATATACTGGGCTGTTTCCGGCGTCAACGGTTCCAAAAGCTTCACACCGACAAAGTATTCGGGACTGTCGATAAACGACTCCTGCCGGCTCCACACCACTTTGACCGGCAAAGCTAAACGCCGGGTGTCGGAAAAGCGGACCGTCACCGTCAACTCTTCGCTTTGGGAAATGAATTCTTTAGTTGTGAAGGAAAACCCGAGGGCGCTAATCTCATTGACCACGCCAAGGGAAATATGCGTTTGTTCGGGAAAAACCTTAAAGGAAGCAGGAAGCTCAACGGGGAGACGATACGATCGGCGTTTGTCTTCTGGCATGGACACACCTTAATAATGAGAAATTTTGTGACTCTTTAATCATGGCTCGCTTTATCGAGAGTCTAGCTCCGCGGAGCTTCGTTAGACTATCCGCCATTCTTTCGATAAAAGAAAATGGCGGTGTTTTTTGGACAAAGTTCGAATGTATTTTGAGCAAAATCCCCCTTCCGCTTTTTCTTTTCTCAAACGGAACGGGAACGGAAGCAGGCGGGCAAAAATTCCTTCCCCCCAACCCCCTCCCTTTTTGCCCTCCTGCTTGGCGGAGTTTATCCCGCAAACAGCTTCGCTGTTATGCGGGGCCCCCAAAACTTTTGGACGGACGGATTTTTCGGCGGACTTCTTTTAATCTAAATCGCCTTTGTCCTTTTTTTCAAAATTATCTAAGAATAAATCAACCGATTCTTTATTGCTTTTGTATAGTTCGTTATCTTGTTCTTTTATTGCTTTCAGCTTTGTTTTTAATTCTCCTAAATCAAGGAAATCTGACAAACTCTTGTAATTATATCTTTTTGTAACTCTCGTGCCATAATCACCAATAGTTTGACTTCTGCTTTCTGAAACGAATTTAGCCATGAAGACCAGTAATTTTTGGTTATCATCACTAATCGTTTTTATGAAGCCTGTCCATTTACTATCTTTGCTCCATTCTTTCCAGCGATACAAAATGTAAAGTAAATTTTTATGTTTTAATAAATCATCAGCGCTGGTTCCTTCGATTTTTTCAAGACATAATTTTTGTAAATCTTCAATTTTATCTTCCGGCACAACAAATTCATCCGAATCCTTGCCCTTTTCTTTCCTTGATGACTCCAAAGAAACTTTTTGTACTGGACCAAAGAGACCTTTTGACTGCGGTATAGCTTCTTTTAATATTTCAAAATTTTTATTTTTGTCAGTTTCTCTTTTTAGTAATTGATAAATTATCCTCATTAAATCCATATCTACTCCAAAATCCCACATACCCATTTTTTCTTCTGGCAGATCATCAGAAATATTGAAAAGTGCCTTAACTACATTTATTGCATTATCTTGCGAAATACGAGCTTGATCACCTGTAAAATCTTGGATCCTTTGCAGAACCTTCCTGATTTTCTTTTTCTCAATATACTCTCTAATAATCTTTTCAAAATCTTCCGCTGAATTTGTTTTGCTTAAAATTTCCTCAATTTCAAACTGGCTTAATTCTTCCTCATCACCACCGGGGATTAGCGTAAAGTAGCTATCAAAATTATTCGTAGCACATACTCTTAAATTATTGCTCCAACTGGACTGCCATTCGTGTCCGTGTGTTGAATAACCGTATTGAAAGATTCCATCGACTTGTGGAAATAATCTTTTCAATAATTCAAGAACAGATTCTTTTATTTCACTTGGTAATGCATTCAACGCTTTTTCAATCTCATCTTTTCTTGGATTGTTATCTCTTGAACTTCGGTCGTTTCTATCAGTAGAAGTAAAAAGCGCACTTTTATCACGCATGAATGAGTAGAAATCCGGCGCAAAAATTCTGATCGCTTCAATGGCAATGAAATCTATCGGGTTTACTTCCATTATCTTACCTTGATACATCTGAGATATATTAAATTCCAAACTACTCGCGAACCTTTTTACATCTCGTATGTTTTTGAAAAAATCTTTGAAACCAGAATGATAAACATTTACCCAATATGGTTCGTCCTGTCCAAAATATTTTTGTGCAGATTCAGGCAATATGCTTAAAATTCGATCTAGCTCCTTGAAAAGAAAAGTGGATATTTTTGAAGGTTTTGCAAAAGGTACGTTAAAATGCACTTGGACTATCTTGTTCAAGTAATCCTTTCCCGAAACACCGATTTGCTCTTCAAGATTTTGCTCAACAATTTTTCTATCAAAAGCCAAAAGATAAATTGTATTTGGAAAGTCTGCATTTATACGAATTAGTCTAAAAATTTGTTTGATTTCCGACTGATTTAGGCGATCTATATCATCAATAACAATCACAATTTTTCTATTTCGGCCCAAAAGTTCTTTTTTTATTTCGTTTTTTAATTCAGTAATAGATTTTTTGTTTACCAAATACTTCTGTTGGAAAAAATCTGACAAACCAAGCAAAAAATCTTTAAACAATCCCACCAAAAATAAAACGAGACCTATCCCAAAAAATGTATATTTAATCCAGTTTGCCGGTATCTCTAGCCATTGTATTATTTGGCTGGACGAAATACCGATTAAGCCCAAGCCCAGAAGGACTTTTGAGGAAAGAATATTTAAAGTTTCCTTTTGGGGCGTAAGACTTAATAATTTAGAATACATCTTCAGCTTTTCTGCAATCTTTTGATCTTTTGATGAGCTATGTTTAATCTCAAGGTCATTGGCTATTTCGTTAAAAAAGTGAGTACTGAGATTCTTTTCTTCTGAAAAGCCCCACGGATTAAATCCAATAATTGTTGGTTTATCATCTTTTTGTGTGTTTTCAATGTATTCATTGGCTAGATTAATAACTGAAGATTTTCCAGATCCCCATTCACCATAGATCGCGATGACAAGACTTTCTTTTTCTTTCCAATCTAAAAGTGCTTTCCCAAGATGTTGAGAAAATCTTTTTCTGCTTAGGAAGTCATCCTTTTCGGTTTCAATTGGTTTGTCGTAAATAAACATAGCTAGTTTTTAAAAACCTCCACCAACTGCTTAAAGCTCGTTGGCTTGTATTTATCCCATTCTTCCTGCTTCACATACAGCATT
>Ga0163144_10016621_pt1 | contig 15067 bp, 13 predicted proteins | sample OliLak19BULKMAT1_FD_123175 | JGI IMG/M metagenome (GOLD analysis project Ga0163144, IMG submission 123175) | Freshwater microbial mat bacterial communities from Lake Vanda, McMurdo Dry Valleys, Antarctica - Oligotrophic Lake LV.19.BULKMAT1 | ecosystem: Environmental > Aquatic > Freshwater >... | reverse complement strand
GTCGCCGTGTCGATGGGCAGCGAACTGGGCCCGGTTTTGACCGCGCTGATGGTGGCCGGGCGGATCGGTGCCGCCATCGCGGCGGAACTCGGGACAATGAAGGTCACCGAGCAGATCGACGCGCTGCGAACCCTCGCCGCGCACCCCGTCGACTACCTCGTCGTGCCCCGCATTCTGGCGATCCTCATTGCGATGCCGCTGCTCACGGCCGAATCGATCTTCGTCGGCATTCTGGCCGGCTATCTGGTGGGCAGTCAGCTTCTCGGGATCGATCCCGCTTACCTGTGGCACAACGCAGTCCGCTACACCGGCATCGAGGATATCGGCGCCGGCTTCATCAAGACCTTCGTCTTCGGCGGGCTGATCGGGATCATCGGCTGCCAGAAAGGCCTGAGCTGTCCCCAGGGCGCCGAGGGTGTGGGCAAAGCCACGACGGAGGCCGTGGTCTTTTCGTCCATCGCCATCCTGGTGACGAACTTCTTCCTCACCATGGTCCTCAACCGCCTGCTCGACTGACGCCATGATCGAGGTGCGACATCTCAGGAAATCGTTCGGCTCCCAGAAGGTGCTCGACGACGTGAACCTCGTCATCGAATCCGGCACGGCGGTTGTCATCATCGGCGTCAGCGGCGGCGGCAAAAGCGTCCTCCTCAAGCATCTCATCGGTCTGATGATGCCCGACAGCGGGGAAGTCCTGATCGACGGGCAAAACCTGGTTGGGTTGAACGAACGCCAGCTTCTCCAGGTCCGGCACAAGTTCGGCCTGGTGTTCCAGATGGCGGCGCTCTTCGACTCCATGACCGTGGAGGAGAACGTCGGCTTCGTCCTCGACCGTGAACGGAAGCTCACGCGGGGCGAGATCGATCGCCGCATCGCGCGCGTGCTGGATCTGGTGGACCTAGGCGGGACCCAGAAGAAGAAGCCCGCCGAACTTTCCGGCGGGATGCGCAAACGGGTCGGACTGGCGCGCGCCATCATCTACGAACCGGAGGTCGTGCTCTACGACGAGCCGACGACCGGCTTGGATCCCATCGTCTCGGACAGCATCGACAAGCTCATCATCCGCGTGCAGCAGGAGTTGAAGATCACCTCCGTCGTCGTCACCCACGACATGCGCAGCACCCGCCGCGTGGGCAAGACCATCTTCCTCCTCCATCAAGGCCGTATCCACACCACCGCCAGTCCGGAAGACCTGTTCGCGTCGACCGACCCGATTGTCCACCGCTTCGTCAACGGAATCTCCGACGAGAAGCAGATCGATTTCACCACATGAACGACTCCCGCAAAAACCTGTCCGTCGGCATCTTTGTCATCGTCGGCATCGTGTTGACCGCCACGTTGATGATCGCCTTCAGCCGGGGGAAGATCTTCTCCGCCGGCACCTACAACCTGAGCCTCAAGGCTAAAAATGTGGGCGGCATCAAGATGAAGGCCCAGGTCCAGATGGCCGGTGTCGTGGTCGGGCATGTCGATTCCATCGAGCTCGCCGGTGACGGGAAGACGGTCTCGATCGGAATCGGCATCGAGAAGAAGTTCCTGGTCTACGGCGACGCCGTCTTCGGGATCGACGCGTCGGGGTTCCTCGGCGACCAGTTTGTCTCCATCAAGCCGACGGCCAACGTCAAGCCGCTCCTCAAAGACGGCGACACCGTGACCTGCGAAGATCCGTTCAATCTCCAGGACACGGCCAAGGCGGCCGCCGGCTTCATCAAGCGCCTCGACGCCACGGCGACCCGGCTTAACGACGCGATCACCCGGGTCGACGAGATGGTTCTCAACCGTGAAACCCTGACCAACATCGCGGTCACCCTCCACAATCTCCGGGCCGTCTCCGACCGGGCCGTCTTGGCGATGGACGGGGTCGACTCCATCATCCAGACGAACCGCGAGCCCATCGCCCTCGCCGTCACGAACCTGCTGACCTTTAGCACGGAGCTGAACAAGGTGATCGGCCGGCTGGATTCCGTGGTCGCGACCAATGCCATGGCGGTCAACGCGACGATGACCAACTTCCAGACCACCAGCGAGACGCTGCGCGAGATCGTCGCGGGCATCCAGCAAGGGCAGGGCACCGTCGGAGGCCTGCTCAAGGATCCCGCTTTGAAAGACCAGTTGAGCCTGGTGGCCAGCAATCTGGTGATCCTTTCGGGAAACCTCAGCCGCTACGGCATCCTCTACAAGCCGCCCGAGGCCCGCCCCCGCCAGACGACCGGCAGCTTCAACTATCCGATCAAGTCGATCCGCTGATGGCCGGTCCGCTTCAGCCTCGTTCCTGATCGTCCGACCTATGGTTGGACGATGAACACTTGGGTCATCCGTGTCTTTTTCATGCTCCTTTGCACTGGCGCTGGCTTCAGCATCAGTCAGGTGCGTCCTGATCTATTGGACCATCCGGGTAGGGCCTGCCTCATCGGTTTTGGGTTCGCGGGTGTTCTGGTGGCGATCGACGAGATGCTGAAGGGGTTTTCGATCCGCGCCTTCTCGGCCGCCACGGCGGGGCTTGCCATCGGGACGGTCATGGCGTGGATCGTGGACCGGTCCGGGTTGTTTGATTTCGCCGCCGAAGAAGTCCGCTGGCTCATCCGTCTCGGGCTGTTCCTGGCGTTCTCCTACCTCGGCATGGTGATCGCCATGCGCAGCAACAAGGAGGACTTCACGCTGATCGTGCCCTACGTCCGGCTGGCGTCCCAGACCAAACCCGACAACCTGTTCGTCATCGACACCAGCGCCATCATCGACGGACGGATCGCGGGGCTCGTTGAGCTGAATCTTGTCGAGGGGAAGCTGATCGTTCCACGATTCGTGCTGCGCGAGCTCCATCAATTGGCCGATTCGGCGGATGACGCGAAGCGCGCGCGCGGCCGCCGTGGACTGGAACTCCTCCAGAAGCTTCAGGCCTATCCAAAGACCGACGTGAAGATCCACGAGGCGGACTTTCCGGGTGAGACCGAGGTGGACGCCAAGCTGGTCCTGCTTGCGACCGCCCTGTCGGCGCGGCTGGTCACAAATGATTCCAGTCTCGCGCGCGTCGCGACCCTCCAGTCGATCAAGGTGATCAATGTCGCCGAAATGGGCGCTCTGCTGAAGGCCCAGGTCCTGCCCGGTGACACGATGAACCTCCGCATCGCCCGCGAAGGCCGCGAACGGGGCCAGGGCGTGGGCTACCTGCCGGACGGAACCATGGTCGTGGTCAACGGGGGCGGCGGATCGGTGGGCGAGACGTTGCCGGTCCGAGTCGGAAACCTGACCCAGACCGGTGCGGGCATGATGATCTTCGCCGAGAAGGTTGCGTGATCCCTGCCGACGGGCACATTGCCCGCATGGAACTCCGCACCATCTACACCACCTTCAGTTCGGCGGACGCCAATCTCCTGCGTGGGCGCCTTGAGGTCGGTGGATTCGACGCTTTCATCCATGGGGAATTCGCCGGCATGAACCTCGAGGGATACACATCTGCTGCCGGAGGCATCCGCCTCCAGGTGCCGGAGGACCAGGCCGAGGAAGCGCGTGCGTTGATCGAGGCCGAGCTCAAGGCGCGGGAAAATGGATCTGAAAACGAAGTCTGACGGTTGGTCCACTCGTCGTTCCACCCCTCTCGCGTCTTGCACCCGAGGCGATCAAGAACGCGAGCGGGAATGATCGGTGGGCAGGAAACAAAGGCTGCCTCTTCTCAATCCACTCCTTTCATGCCTGACTGTTCCCGATTATGAGTGCCACGTCGCGCCGCGCCCTTGACCGTCTCTCCCGCGAGCTCGCCCCCGGCGAACTGGTGACGGACGAATCCACCCTGAAGAGATTCTCCGGCGACAAATGGTTCGCCACCGCTCGGCCCGATGCCGGGGTGTTGGCGACCTCGACCGAGTCCGTATCCAAGGTCCTTGCCTTCGCCCACAGCCATGGCATCCCCGTGACGCCGCGCGGAGCCGGTTATGGATACGTGGGGGGCTGCGTGCCGGTTCAGGGCGGCATCGTGCTTTCGGTCGAGAAGATGGACCGCATCCTGGAGGTCAACGACCGCGACTTTGTGGCCGTGGTCCAACCGGGCGTGATCACCGCCATGCTCCAGAAGGCGGTTGAAAAGAAGCGCTTGTTCTATCCGCCGGATCCTGCGAGCCGGGCCGACTGTTCGCTCGGCGGCAACATCGCCACCAACGCCGGCGGACCGCGCTGCCTGAAATACGGCGTCACCCGCGACTACGTCCTTGGTCTCGAAGTCGTGCTCGCCGACGGCACGATCACCCGCCTGGGTGGACGCGCGCACAAGAACAAGACCGGCTTCGATCTCCACCGCCTCTTCGTCGGCAGCGAAGGCATGCTCGGCATCGTCACCGAAGCCACTCTGAAGCTTCTGCCGTTGCCCCCATATCGCGCGTTGCTCGGCGTCGGCTTCGACACCATGCGCGGCTGCACCCGGGCCATCCGCGAGGTTTTCAAAGCCGGCTTCCTGCCTTGCGCGCTGGAGATGGCCGACCAGTTCACCCTCGCCGCCGCCCTCAGGCGCACCGGCAGCAAACGGCTCGAAGGCGCGAACGCCATGCTCTTCGTCGAACTCGACGGCCAGGAACGTTCCGTGCGCGGCGAGTTGAAAGACTTGGAGAAGCTGGTGAAACCGCTGAAGCCCGTCTTCATCGACCGCGCGTTCGGTCCGGTGGAAGTGGAGAAGCTCTGGGGCCTGCGGCGCGAGTTCTCCTATTCGCTGCGCGACACCGGCCTCACGAAGCTGAACGAGGACATCGTCGTGCCGCGCGGCAAGCTGGAGGATCTCGTCGCCTTCGCCGAAGGCCTTCAGAAGAAACACGGCCTGCCTGTCGCGTGCTTCGGCCACGCCGGCGACGGAAACATCCACGTGAACGTGATGGTCGACTTCACCCAGCCCGGCGCGAAGGAACGCAGCGAAGCCGCCGTCGATGAGCTCTTCCGGCAGATCGTCGCCTGGGGCGGCGCGGTGACCGGAGAACACGGCATTGGCCTCGCCAAGAAACCTTGGTGGCCGCTCGCCGCCGACGAATCCGTCCGCGCCCTGCACCAGACGGTGAAGAACGCGCTCGACCCATTGCGTCTGCTGAACCCGGGCAAGTTCCTCGGGTGACGGCGGACCGCCGGACTTGTTGGAGGCGGGCGTCGATCGTTTCGCCGACTCCTTCGAACCCGTTGGAACGAGGTTCCAACGGGTTCGAAGGAGTCGGCAACAGGCCGCTGATCAGGACCGCTGACGGGAGCGGCGGACCAGGGCGCCCAAGGCCAGCGCCGCGAATCCCGCGCCACCGATGAGCGTGTTCGCTTCAGGAACGGGAGCCGGACCCGGAGGGGGATTTGGATTTGGATTTGGGTCGATTGAACCGATGCCGGAGAGCGGCGTTACATCATCGATGTCGTTCGCGATGAACTTCTGGTCACGGAAGTTGCCTGCCGCACCCACCAGGCCAGAGGCGCTGTAATCGAGGAAGAACAGCGATCCTTGCCCGGGGTTGGCGACGAGGGCATGGCCTTTGCCATCCACGGCACCCTGGTCGAAACTGGCGCCGTTGAGCGCGAAATCCGAGAGGACGACGGTTGGGTCGGAGCCTTTCAGCTGGGTGATATGGGTGTTGCCGAACAGCATGATCGAGTCCGTGAACAGGTCGTAGGCGCCTCCGTGGGCCGCGATGATGAACGGGATGAGCCGCGTGGTTGTCGCGGTATGGGCTACGCGGTCGAACGTGATCGATCCGAAGCTGCCATTCCCGTTGGGGGAGCTGCTGGTGTAAAAGGCGTCGTTGCCGCGGAAAATGATGCTGTCGATGCCGGATTCGGCACCGAGCATGGTGTAGGCGATGCCGTTTGAAAACGGTGTCAGGGGGATCTCGGCCAGCTGGCCGGGGATACCGCCGCTCCAGATGTTCTTTCCGCTCGGATCAGGAGAAAGATGGAACGATGAAGTGCCTCCCGCGGTCCGGCTTTCGAACGACGATCCGTCGACCTCGACCTTGTGCACCGCGTTGCCCTGGCCGCCGACGAGCAAGTCGCCGTCCGGCGCAAAGATGATCCCGTCAGCTCCTCCAAACCCACCCAACGTGCTGAGGACCGTGGGGGTGCCGATGGAGAAGGTTGTTCCGTTGTAGGCGTAGTCGACCTTGTTGACCCGCGCGGCCTGTGTTGCGTAGCGGGTGTAGTAGACCGTTCCGGTGGTGGGGTCCGCGAATGCCGTGCTCGTTAAACAACCCAAGCCTAGCACCCCGAACAACACCTGCTTGGTGGCAGAATGTGTTTTCATGTTTGTGGGGGTGTTCTCTGCCCATGTTTTGGAAATGTAAACAAAACTTAATGGAAATCTGTCCTCTAGCTAATCTTTGCATCTTGGAGCGTTGCCGTCGGCTGCTGGCTAACAGCCCGGCAAAAATCGCCCGCTCAGGGACCGGTCCTACAAGACCGAGATGATTGCCGAGCCTTTTTGGAGGCCACGTGCTTTCACTTGGTGGGACTGTCGGATTATCGGGTTTGCCGGTGAGCGGAGTCGCGATCGGCCGATTCGGTTTTATCCGGCGATAAGGCGATCATCACGACGAACTCACCCTTGAGGGAGCGGCCTTTGAGCTGGGCCTGGAGTTCGGCCGGGGTGCCGCGGAGGTATTCCTCGAACTTCTTGGTGAGTTCGCGCGCGAGGACGATGCGGTGGGTGGGATACACCTCGGCGAGTTCGCCCAGCAGCTTCTCGATGCGGTAGGGGGATTCGTAGAGGACGGCGGTGCCGGGAATGGCGCGGAGGCTTTCGAGGCGTTTGCGGCGTTGCCCGGACTTGTGCGGGAGGAAGCCGATGAAGTGGAACTCGTCGGTCGGAAGTCCACTGGCGGTGAGTCCGGCGACGAGGGCGCAGGCGCCGGGAACGGACTCGACCTTGAACCCGCCGTCGATGGCGGCGCGGACGACGCGTTCGCCGGGATCGCTGATGCCGGGGGATCCGGCGTCGCTGACGAGGGCGACCTTTTCACCGCGCCCGAGGCGCTGGAGGATTTCGGCGGTGCGGCTGGCTTCGTTGAACTTGTGGTAGCTGATGAGCGGCCGGTGGAGGCCGAGGTGGGTCAGGAGTTGGCCGGTGCGGCGGGTGTCTTCGGCGGCGACGACGTCGCACTCCTTGAGCACACGGATGGCGCGGAGGGTGATGTCTTCCAGATTCCCGATGGGCGTGGCGACGAGGTAGAGAGTCGAGGGCGTGAGTGGCGGGAGCTGGGTTGGCGCGGCGGGTGTGGAATCCACGGAGGGACGTTGGCGGTGGACGAGAGTCGCGTCGAGTCCGGGGACGAAGGGATGTCCGGCGAAGGGCGCGAAGAACGCGAAGTGGTGTGGGGCGGAGCTGCTGCTCCGTCTTTGGGGAACGTCGGATGCCTGCGGCATCGACGGCGGAATGGGGTGGTGGGACCAGACACGGCACGAGAAAGTTTCTTGGAGCCGGGATTCGGGCTGCTTTTACTCGATCCGTGCAACGCCTCACCCAATTGCTCGCCGCCATGTCCATGACCTTCGCCGCTTCGGCCGTTGAAATCGTCGCGCATCGCGGCGCGTCGTTCGATGCGCCGGAGAACACGCTTTCCTCCATGAAGCTGGCGTGGGTGCAGAAGGCCGACGGCATCGAGACGGACCTGCATCTCTCGAAGGACGGGAAAATTGTCATCAGCCATGACTTCGATTTCAAACGGGTCGGTGGCTCGACGAACAAGATCGCCACGCAGACTTGGGACGAGGTGAAAGGAACTGACGTGGGCGCGTGGAAGGATGCCAAGTATGCCGGCGAGAAGTTGCCGACCTTCGATTCGTTCCTCGCGACCTTGGAGAAGGGCAAACGGATCTTCATCGAGATCAAGGTGGGACCGGAGATTCTTCCCGAGATGGCGCGGGTCATCGGTGGTTCGGGCAAGGCTCCGGAGCAGATGCCGATCATCTGCTTCGGCTACGAGACATCTGTGGCGGCCAAGAAGCAGTTTCCCAAGCACGAGGTCTATTGGCTCTCCAGCTGGGCCAAGGACAAGAAGACAGGGGAGTATCCCAAGATCGACGATCTGATCGCGAAGGCGAAGGCGGGCGGATTGGACGGGCTCGACCTGCACCAGGGATTCCCGGTCGACAAACAGTTCGTGAAGCAGGTGAAGGACGCCGGGTTGAAGCTTTACGTCTGGACGGTGGATGATCCGGCCATCGCGAAGAAGTGGGCCGACGCAGGCGTCGACGGCATCACCACCAACCGTCCGCAATGGCTCCGCGAGAAGTTGGCGGGGAAGCTAGCCGGACTCATGCAGTAGATAGTAGGGCGGGCTTCCAGCCTGCCCCGTGCTGACAAGAATTCCCGGATAGCCCGGCATCCTGATCCGCCCGCACCGTTTGATTTCAGGTCGGCAGCGCCGCGGGCAGGCAAGATGCACTGCCCTACCTTGAGGAAGTCTCGTCGCGGCTCTTCCTTCAAATTCATGGTCCCAGCTGAGCGTTGTCGTGAGCGTTGCTCGACGAATGTTTCACGTCCGATCAGATGGAAAACGGCATTGGTTCCTCCACTTTACTTCCAGCCTCCATTCCTCAGAGTTCTGCCATGAAAAAGCGGATCATGGCGGCGATTCTGGTGGTGTTCCTCTTCCTGCAGCCCTTCATCGCGGATGCGGCTGATGCGGCCGCGCCGGCATCCGAGTCTTCCAAGAACCAGAGACCCGAGTGGGAGCAACTGGCCCAGACGGTGTCGATGATCACCGGTGTGGCCATCTCCCCGTTGCTCGGCGTGGGTGCCGTCGGGGCGTGGAAATACTTCGCATCGGCCAAGGAGGAAAAAGCGAACCTTCCGTGGTATGCGAAACCGATGTTCTTCCTTCCGGCGCTCCTGATCGTCGGACTGGTCTTTGCCAAGGACGTCCTGGGACCGGCGGTGCCGACGGCACTCAAGAAGCCGATCGACGTGGCGGAAGTCCTCGAGAACAAGCTGAGCGGCCTTGTGGCGGCCGGGGCGTTTGTGCCGCTGGCATCGAGCCTCTTCGGCAGCGACCTCTTTGGCAGCGCGTCACTGAGCGACGCCGGCTTTGCGGCCATCGACGGGCCCAGAATCTTGAACGTGCTGCTGGTTCCCTTCGCGATGATCGCCTTCGTCTTCGTGTTCCTCCTGGGCCACGCGATCAACGTCCTCATCCTCGTCAGCCCATTCGCCACCGTGGATGCGGCATTGAAGGGAGTGCGCCTGGCGTTGCTCGGCAGCGTGGTGGGAACGTCGTTTGCGAGTCCGCTGATCGGCCTGATCTGGGCGTCGGTCATCATTCTGTTCGCATGGTTCCTCTCGGGTTGGACCTTTCGACTGGCGCACTTTGGCACCGTGTTCCTGTGGGACTTTTTCACGGGCCGCAGAGGGCGGTTCCAACCCGATCCGCAGACCAACAAAATGTTCCTCGCACGCGAGATCGACGAGGTTCCTGTCCGCACCTACGGCAAGCTGGAGAAGCGCAACGATGGCGGCTTCGTTTTCACCTACAAACCCTGGCTGGTGATGGCTCCCAAGAAACTCGATCTGCCGAAGGCGGACTATGCGGTGGGCAAGGGCCTGGTGCTCTCGGAACTGGTGCAGGTCGAGGGCGAGGACGTCCGCTCGGTCATGTCGCTGCCGCCGCGCTACCGGAGTCATGAAGAGGAATTGGCCGCAGTCTATGGGCTTCGCGTGGAACCGATCGGCCTGCGGGCCATGTGGCGTTGGCTGAAAGGCGTTTTCGGGTTCAAGGGCAGTTCCATGCCGGCGGGCTGAGTATTTGCCACGAAAGAACACAGAGTTCACAAACGGCTGCGGGCCGGTTACTCCAGAGGCATGCCCTTCCTTTCGTTCCGCGATATCTCCAAGGCGTTTCCAGGCGTCCAGGCCCTGGACGGGGTGTCGTTCGACGTGGAGTGCGGCAGTTGCCATGCGTTGATGGGCGAAAACGGCGCGGGCAAAAGCACGCTCGGGAAGATCCTCTCGGGAGTCTATGTGGCCGATGCCGGGGAGATCCTCCTGGAAGGCCGACGCATCGAACCCACCGATCCATTGGCCGCGCGGCGACTGGGAATCGCCATCGTCCACCAGGAGTTGGCCTTCTGCCCGAACCTGACCGTGGCGGAGAATCTTTGCCTGGGAGAACTTCCCAACACCGCCGGCTGGCTAGATCGCGGTTTGATGCGGGAACGCGCCCGCAAGATGCTCGCCGAGATCGAGGCGGACATCGATGTCGACCGGCCGATCGGTGAGCTGACCACGGGCCAGGAACAGTTGGTCCAGATCGCCGCCGCGTTGGGCACGAACGCGCGCATCATCGTGATGGATGAGCCGACAAGTTCGTTGTCCGTGGCCGAGAGCGAGCACCTGTACAAACTCCTCGGGCAATTGAAACAGCGCGGGCTCACCGTGCTCTATGTGTCCCACCGCATGGAGGAGATCTTCCGCCTGTGCGACACGATCACCGTCTTCCGCGACGGCAAACACGTCTCGACCGAAGCCGCGTCGGCGACGAATCCCGAACGCGTGATCCACCAGATGGTCGGGCGCGACGTGGTGTCGGTGGCACCGCAACATCTGGAGCGTCCATTGGGCGAGGAACGACTGCGTGTGGAGGATTTGAGGTCGCCGGGAAAGTTTTCCGACATCTCGTTCACGCTGCGCGCTGGCGAGGTTTTGGGCTTCGCCGGACTCGTCGGCGCCGGTCGCAGCGAAGTCGCGCAGGCGATCTTCGGACTGGATCCCGACGCGACAGGCCGCATCCAGGTGAAGGGCAGGGAGCTTCCCATGCGCGACGTGCAGGCAGCACTCGCTGCTGGAATCGGTTTGCTGCCGGAAGACAGGAAACGCCTCGGGCTCGTGCTCTCGATGAACTGCCGCGAGAACACCTCCTTGGCGTCGTTGACCAGGCTGGCGACGGCCGGCTTCGTGCGCATGGGCGAAGAACGTTCGATGGCGCGCCGCTACGCCGACCGGCTCCGCGTGAAGGCGCCCTCGACCGAGTCGCTCATCTCCGGGCTCAGCGGCGGCAACCAACAAAAGGTTGCCTTGGCCAAGTGGCTCGCCCGCGAGTGCGACATCCTCATCGTCGACGAACCGACCCGCGGCGTGGACGTCGGCGCCAAAGCAGAGATCCACAGCCTGCTCGACGAACTGGCATGCCAAGGCCTCGCCATCCTCGTCATCTCCTCCGAACTTCCCGAAGTGATGAACCTCAGCCGCCGCATCATCGTGCTGCGACAGGGCCGGATCAGCGGCGAACTGGCGCGTGAACAATTCTCCCAACCGGCGCTGATGCGGCTGATGGCAGGGATGGACTCGGGACCAAACCAGCGTTTCTCTAAGCCGCAACCAGGCAGTCCGAAGTAGGGCGGGCTTCCAGCCTGCTCCGTGCTGGCAAGCGTTCCCGGAAAGCCCGGCACGGGATACCAGATGCCGGATGCCGGATGTTCCCCTTCTTCGCGTCCTTCGCGGATCAACTCCCCCTGCTTAAACGAAAAACGGCGGGACCAGCCCGTAGGCCAATCCCGCCGCGCACAGTCTTCTTTGTGCCCTTCGTGTTCTTCGTGGATGGAAAACCTGGTTCCCCATCCCGCCCAGGTCATGTCTTCGCGCGGGTCACGGTGCGAAGAGCGGCACGGGATCGCTGTAGGCGCTCTGGCCGGCCGCGCCGATGGCGGCCACGCGGAACCAATACTTGCTCCCGCTGACCATCGAGTTGAGCGACGCCTCCTTCTTCGTGCTCGTGCCGATCATGCCCCAGTCCAGCGCCGGAGCGTCCGCCGCGCGCTCGATGCAGTAGGCGCGCGCGCCGCGCACCTGCTTCCATCTCACGTCCGCCGTGCCGGCGTGTTCGCTCGGGGCCACCTGCACGTCCACCGGGGCGGGCAGGGTGCCGATGGGCGCGGGCGGGTTGCGCACGCTGAATCCCGCGCTCTCGATGATCGCCTTGTCCCCGTCGCTCGCGTTCTCCACGTAGAGCGCCAGCTGCGTCAGCACGCCGTCCAGCTCCGCCGAACGGACGTCCTGGATCGAGGTCTTCATCTTCGCCGCCTGCCGTGCGGCCTGCGCGTCGTTATACGCGTCCTCCAGCTCGTGCGCGCCCTCCGTCAGCGAGGGCAGCGGCGGCGTGGGCGTGGGGAAGCCCGTATTGCCCTGCATCGCCTGCGCGATCTGGCGGGCGAACTGGATCTTATCCGGGATGGGCATGTTCTGCAGGCCAAGTTTGATCAGACTCATGATGATGATACCTCCGTGGGATTACCGGCATCGGACGGGACCAAGCCCGCCCGACTTGTTATGGATGCAACGTCGGTGGCCGTTACAAGCTCGCGCCATCTCCCCGGCCGAGACTCGCTCGACTGCGGAACAACGCACGGGCCACCGGGGCTAATACTTAGCGAAGGCCGTGCCAAAAGCCCAAACCGTTGCAAGACAACGGCGATGACCGCCGTTACGGCAGGCATTACCGCTGCAATCACCGCTCACCCGGCAGGAAATGCCACTCATGCCGGAGCAATATGGGCTGACACAGAGGCAATATGAACTGACAGCGGAGCAATATGAGCTGACACCAGCGCGATATGGGCTGACGCCAGAGCAATATGAGCGGACGCCAGAGCAATATGGGCTGACACCGACGTGGTGTCAGGGCATACCGGAGCAGTATTGACCGACACCCAGGCGATATGGGCGGACACCGGCCCGGTGTCGGCCAAGACCGAGGCGATCCAAGGACAGGGAAGCGCTCCCCAGGCCCGGCACAGACGACCACCCGCCCCACCCGGCCGGAACACGCCGCTACCAAACAGCTCGTCAACCCAGCCGCCACCCCGCCGCGTGAGGGCACGCGGCCTTCAAGAATGCTGTGACGGAACACCCGGGGCCTGTCGGCCCGGCCCCCCGACCGGGCGCTCCCTGCCGGGGCCGGGAGGTGCAAGACGGGTGGGGACGCGTGCTAGGCCGCCTGAAAGCGCTGGCCAAAGCCGGCAAACCCCTCTATCTCAGGTGCGAAGGAAAACCAACCGCCGGCCAACCAGCCGGATAGGCCGCACCGGGTGCGGCTCAATTCTAATGTTAGGCGTATGTGCGCGTCACCCACCAACACACGACGGCGGAGACGGTTCATTATCATCAGCATTTGCGCAGTCATGCTTTTCGTCGGGGCAGTTATCGCGCTTTGCTACATCACACCGCTTTCATATTTTTATTGTCTGGCACGCGAGAAGTCTTGGCTGGCTGCGAAGACAGAAGCAGAACTAGATAGCAGGATGTGGGCGTTTTACACCAAGCGGGGGATTGTTCCGTCGAACTCGATGTGGGGCTGGAGTTATATTTTGAAGCCGGAGGAGCGCATGATTCAGTATCGCGTATTCGCCAAAGAGCCGCTGGATGTAGTGTTGGACCGAGAGTCACGCATTGTTGTTGCTTTCACTTCATACGAATGACACCAAATACGCCTAACCATGCGCTGCAGCGAACCCGGCATGGCGTCGCGGTTTGCAATCGTTGCGTCCCGAGTGCCGGGTCGCTGAGCTTGGGTCGTTAGGCATCATGCACCATGCGCACTCACACCTTCAGTCTCTCAATCGCATTGAGCCTTCTGTTATGCACGACTCTCGCTCAGGCCGTGACCAACGACTGGTGGCAGGTCACCAGAAACATCAAGCTTGGGGACTCGCGACAGACGGTCGAGTCTTCGCTTCGTCAGTTCGAGTCGGTTAGTTGGAGTTCATTGACTAATCACATCCGTCTCGATTTTCTACGGGGCGAGCGCGTTTCGGCTTGGCTGGCCGGACCTGTTCGGCAAGTCGGAGAGGGTTACATTTTAGCGGTCTTCGCCGCTGATGGCAGGTTAACGGACTTGTTGCGCTTTGAGCCTCAGAACCGAGTCTTCCCTCTAGTTCGCGGCATATACGCCCAACGCCTTGCCTCCATCAAGAAGAGGATGAGCGTTGATAAGCTTTACCGGCTGGTCGGTGAGGCGACACCGTATCGGTATCGTCGCGACGCGGGCGGCAAGTGGTTGATAGAGTTTTCCTACCAAGGAGCGGGTCCTGATTTTTGGCTTTACGAAGCGGATGCGGCCACCGGCAAGATATTGAACGTGCATGTATCCGGGATTTGAGAGAGATGTAACTCATATGATGCCTCCTGAGTAACAGGATCACGAGGCTGTTAGGCTGGAACGAGTTTCATGTTGAGGGCGAGGGCCTGGTTGTGGAGGTTTTTGATCCGGCGGGCGGTGGAGGCGCTCCAGTCATTCAGCGCCGGTTCACATCGGCGCTATCGCAAAGGGCACGTGTCGCTCCGTTGGGCAACGTCCTGATCATGACCGGTCCAGTCTGCGGAAGCGGGTCAGGCTTGTTCCCATCGCCACCGGATTCATCGTAGGCGCTGATCCGCTCGCGGAGCCGGGACAGAGTCGTGGCCTCGTCAAGCCCACTCGGTGCGACAGCGCGACGATGACGTAGGCGGCGTGGGTCCAATTGGGGCTTCGGCAGGGTGTGGTCTGAACCTTTTCAACCAGATGCGAGTCGGCCTGGTCGGCCGGGTTGAAGTGGGTCCATCGATTCTACTGATTGGCGGCTAGAAGAATCGATTCACGCAAATCGGGCGAACCTGCAACGATCCCGAGGTGTGCAGTATCCGTGGCCGATGGCAAGCAAGCGGGCGCGGGCTGTGGTGAAGGATCAATGCTATGGAAAACGTGGTTATCCTGGTCGTCTTGGCGGTGATCGCGGTGCCGGTGGGGCTGCTCCTTGCCATCTTGCGGCACCGTTCGCGGATCGGGGATCTCGAGCATCTCAATCAACATCTCCAAGCCGATCTCGTCGTTCTCCGTCGGCGGGTGGAAGTGTTGGAGTCCAGGAGACCTGCGGAAGGTTCTTCGCCCGCCCATTCACCATCGTCCGAGTCCGCGGTGGAAGCCCCTGAAGCGTGGGCGAGTCCTGAATCGCCTGAGGCCGGGTCGGTGAGTGTTCCCGAGCAGTTCGATGCGGATGAAGCGATGGCGGCCCCGGCGATGATGATGCCGCCGCCGCTTCCGCCGCAGGAGCCGCGGGCGATTGCAGCCGTTCGTCCGAAGGTGGAGGCGAT
>Ga0163144_10016619_pt1 | contig 15067 bp, 10 predicted proteins | sample OliLak19BULKMAT1_FD_123175 | JGI IMG/M metagenome (GOLD analysis project Ga0163144, IMG submission 123175) | Freshwater microbial mat bacterial communities from Lake Vanda, McMurdo Dry Valleys, Antarctica - Oligotrophic Lake LV.19.BULKMAT1 | ecosystem: Environmental > Aquatic > Freshwater >... | reverse complement strand
TGCGATCAGCCGTAGGGCTGTCTCCAAAGTCATTGGCTCGGTGAGTGCACTCACACGGCTCGTTGATCACAATGCAAAGGCCCCTGTCAACATTTATCTTTGGCTCCACGGTGAACGGATACGCCGCGGTGCTCTTCCAGCGAGTCGGAGCCTATGCGCAAGGAGGCGTCCGTCCAGCCTTGATCGCCCCGCTCACGGAGCCCGGGAAGCCGAGCCCCCATCTGCCGTACGGGACGATGAAAGAGCACGGTACGGTGGAGCCAAAGAAGCGAGATATCAACGACTACCTACACCCGGATGAGCCCCAGGGTGGTTCGAAGCCTGCCACTGCGCCGCCGGTTAGCAAATTCCTGTCGATCTGGTATGACGACGTGATGGGCGGGTGGGCTCCTGGATACGAAATTGGCAACTGGTGGTGTGCCTTCGACGATCTCAGCCAAAGCGCCTTCAAGGCGGCTGACGCGAAGGTATCCGAAGACTTACGACCCATCCGCATCATGGCCAGCGGCCGCGGCGCCGATACGCGGTTCGCGGTGATCTGGGCCCGCGAGCATCTGCCGGCTGCGCGCAAGTGGGCCGTCAAGTCGCTTGGTGCAAAAAAGGTTGTCTGGCCGGGCCAACTTCTGCCGTCGAACACATTCGAGTTGTTCGACCGGTGGATGGAATCTTTCATGAAGAATCGTGGCATCCGCGCCGGACAGCTCGCCATCGTTCGAGGTGGCAAGCTCGTGTGTGCCCATGCCTACCGCTGGGCAGAGCCCGGTTTTACCGTCGACAACTTCAGTACGTTCCGCATCGGCAGTGTAAGCAAGATCATTACTGCGATCGCGACCTGGCAGATCATCGAAAAGACATGGAACAATCCGGATGTTCCACCGGAAGAAACGCTCAGCCCGCAAACAGACGTCGCGACGGCGGCCGATCTGCCGATACTTGTCAAACTCGACAACTTGGACTTGAGCCTTCCTCGATTCGAGGATGTTAACGTGCTGCATTTACTGCGTCACAGATCAGGGCTGCGCAAACCGACGATAGGAGCGAACGCGGTCCATGATTACTACAACTTGGTGTACCCTATCGAGGCGGTGACGCCATTTCTTCGCTACCATGTCAATCAGCCGGAAAGTTTCAACTTCAAGGTGGCGACTGGCACGTACAAGTACTCAAATTTCGGATATCTATTGTTGCAGGAGACTGTCCGGCGATATGGCGGAACCGCATTCGATGCATTGCCAAACTATGTCGAGATCACCAAGGCGGGCATTTTCAAAAAGCTAGGCATTGGTCATCGACCCCATCCCGGCCAACTCGCAAGAGACAAACAAGAACCAGGCGAGATATTGCATCAACTCCCAGTTCCGCGGGTGGATGTATCGCAGGCACACAATGATGGCCGGCTCACATATTTCGCCTATGGCCCCAAAGGGAATTTGAGCTCGTCGCCAGGAGTCGGCGGGTGGGTCATGGCGGCGGTCGATCTGGCAAGGGTTTTGGCCGCTCTTCGACCGTCTGGCCCACTGTTCGACAATGCTCAAACGCTTGCTGGACTATTTGCTCCTGTGTTGCCACCTCTCAACCTCAGTTCGGAGGAGAATCCCAAGTCGACCGCTGGAGGGTGGTCGTGGCGCTGGTTCCGCAATAAAATTGGCCCGAACAAGTTCGACTTAGTTTTCTCCAAGGGCGGCCTCATCGGCGGAGGAAGCTGTGGCATGATGTTGTGGAATCCACTCGGCCCGGAAGAAGAGATCACCGGGGTTGCTGTTTGCTTCGACAAGAACTTTGGTGGGTTGATTAGTGGGGCCAGCAGCTCCTTTCAAGGTTATTTCGGTAAGATTACTGCCGCCAATGCGTGGCCGGGTCCGGACGTGGACCTCTTCGACGAGGTGCTCGATGATTCGTGAGCGGTTCCGGTCTGTCGGCGCGGCGTCTTTGCGGGCCTTCCGGCTCTTCGGCGTCGTCCATGTTCTCGCAACCGGTTGCGGAGGCGAATCGGAAAGCTCGACCGGTGGACAGGTAGATGCCTGCAAGGACGTATCCAAGCCGAGCAGTGCAGATGCTCCACTTGGGCGGGTGGCAGCGGTTTCGCTTAGTGGGTCGAACGCATGCGCCGTGTTCGAAGATGGTTCGATGCGGTGCTGGGGCGACAATACCTACGGTCAACTTGGCAATGACAGTTTCGTGGGTGGACGCTATCCGGAGCAATCGTCGGGTGTCCCGCCCATTCTCCATGCGGGTGTCGGAGCGCAACACATGTGCGCACTCACCAGCGAAGGCTGCGTGTGGTGCTGGGGCGACAACTCCGGAGGCGCGATCGGAGCAAGCGATTTGGCCGGCTCTCTGACGCCCGTGCCGGTCGATGGATTGGGAAAGGTCGCAGTCCTCTCGACGTGGGGTGAAGCCAATGTCGCGCTCCGTGAGGACGGTAAGGTGTTCTGGTGGGGCAGACGCGGTTTCGCAGGTTTCAGTCCGTCACCTGAACTCTGGTTTGACAGCGCCAAGGGGTCCTTGTACCGCTCCGTGGACATCGGAAGTCAGTTCGCATGCGGGCTCCGTGTGGACGGCAAGGTAGAATGTTGGGGCGACAATAGGTACGGTCAGCTTGGAACGGGCGATGAAGTGGATCGATCTGATCCGACCGCGATAGTAGATCTAAACGACGTGATCCAGATAGCGATCGGTAGCTGGAGCGCGTGTGCGGTTCGCGCAGACAAGTCGCTTTGGTGTTGGGGGCGCAACGGGCATGGTCAGCTCGGGGACGGTACGATAGACGATCGGCCGGCACCCCAGCAGGTCGCGCTGGCGGACGTGGAAGAAGTGACGGTCGTTACCAGCCACACGTGCGCACGCACGACCGCCGGACATGTCTGGTGTTGGGGCGATAACGGCTTCAAGCAGATTGGAAATGGCGCGATGGGAGATCTAATCGTGCAGCCATGGGAGATTGGCTCGATCGAGGACGCGCGCGCCATCGCAGCAGGAAGCTCGGCTACCTGTGCGGTCCGTGGCGACCATGACATCTGGTGCTGGGGCTACAACAAGGCTGGCGAGCTGGGGGATGGGACGTACACGAACAGCTCCACCCCCGTGCAAGTCGCCTGGGATCCGCCGCCGTGAGCCGGCCTGGAGGCGATCCTGTTGCTGAGGTGCTCGATGAATCGTGAGCGGTTCCGGTCTGTACGCGCGGCGTCTCTGGGGGCCTTCCGGCTCTTCTGCATCGTCTACGTTTTCGTCGCCGGTTGTGGAGGTGAATCGGAAAGCTCGACCGGAGGGCAGGTCGATACCTGCAAGGACGTATCGAAGCCTAGCAACGGGGATGCTCCGCTTGGGCGGGTAACGGCGGTTTTGATGAGCGCGCCGAATGCATGCGCCGTGTTCGAAGACGGTTCGATGCGGTGCTGGGGCAGTAATGCCTACGGTCAGCTTGGCAATGGCAGTTTCGCAGATGGTCGCTATCCGGAGCAAACGTTGGGTGTCCCTCCCGTTCTCCAAGTGGGTGTCGGAGTGCACCACATGTGCGCGCTCACCATGGAAGGCTGCGTGTGGTGCTGGGGCGACAACTCCGAGGGTTCGATCGGAGCGAGCGAATTGTTCGGTTCCCTGACGCCCGTGCCTGTCGATGGATTGGGAAAGGTCACTGACCTCGCGACGTGGGGTGATGCCAATGTCGCGCTACGCCAGGACGGTAAGGTGTTCTGGTGGGGCACGCGCGGTTTCGCTGGTTACAGCGCGACACCGGAGCTCTGGTTCGACAGCGCCAAGGGGGCTTTGTACCGCTCGGTGGGCATCGGAGCTCAGTTCGCATGCGGGCTCCGTATCGACGGCAAGGTAGAATGTTGGGGCGACAACAGGTATGGTCAGCTTGGAACGGGCGATGAAGTGAATCGATCGGATCCGACGGCGATAGCCGAGTTGGACGACGTGATCCAGATAGCGTTGGGTGGCTGGAGCGCGTGTGCAGTGCGCACAGACAAGTCGCTTTGGTGCTGGGGGCTCAACGAAGCTGGTCAGCTCGGGGACGGTACGACGCAGGATCGGTCGGCACCCCAGCAAGTCGCGCTGGAGGACGTGGAAGAAGTGACGGTCTTTACCAACCACACGTGCGCACGCACGACGAGCGGGCACGTCTGGTGCTGGGGCGATAACCGTTTCAAGCAAATAGGAAATGGCGCGATGGGAGACCTGATCATGCAGACATGGGAGATCGGCTCGATCGAGGACGCGCGCGCCATCGCAGCAGGAAGCTCGGCTACCTGTGCCGTCCGGGGCGACCATGACATCTGGTGCTGGGGCTACAACAAGGCTGGCGAGCTGGGGGATGGGACGTACACGAACAGCTCCACCCCCGTGCAAGTCGCCTGGGATCCGCCGCCCTGAGGCGAGCCCTCCGCGCCAAGTGTTGTCCGGACGATGCGGGTGGGGTTCGGACCTCGAGGAGGCCCGTCGTGTGACCTTGCGCGAGGCCCCCACCTCGATGGGGCTCAACCGACGGAGGTGCGGCGAGGTGCGGACCTCGATGGAGGTCAACGGCGGGAGGTGCGGCGAGGTCTGGACCTCGTTGGAGGTCAATGGCGAGAGGTGCAGCGAGGCTCGGACCTCGTTCGACCTCTCTGCAGAGCTGTCGTCGAGGTTCGGACCTTGGAAATTACTTGGGATTTTCGGCCGCCGGTGGAACGGCCGGGGCGGCGGGCGGGATGGCTTCTTCGGTTTCGGTTTCGGTTTCGCCTGTCGTCCGCGTCTCCCACACCATCAGCGGCCGCAGCAGCTTTTCGGACAGCTCCTGGCTGCCGGGCTCGTCGGGGTCGGCCAGGGAGGCGGCGCGCTTCACGTAGTCCCGTATGGCGTCCATGGTCGCGAGGAGCTTGGTGCGAATGTCCTCGTCGGTCTGTTCCGGGTGCGGTGTCGTGATGTTCAGGACCTTGCCGTAGGTCGCCTGCGCCTCGGTCAGGTGGTCGAGGAACACCTTGCCCCCGAGCGCGTGGATGATCTTTGCGTAGCCGTCGCGCTCGATCGCATCGAGTCGAGACTGGGACTGCTGCCATTCAATCTTGTAGGCGAGCTGGGTGAAATCGAGGCCCTTGGAGAACATCAGGTCGTACAGCGCCGCGGTCTCGTCGGCGTGCGGATTTTTCTCCGGCGGCAGGAGGCACCAACCGTTGACCCAGCCGTGGAAGGCTGCCCAGGCATTGTCGATGATCCGATCGGCCTTGCGTTTGGCCTTGGTGTCCCCTTCGGTCTGCGGCGACAGAATGACAGTGAGCGCGCTGCACTCCACCTTCATCCGCTCCATCGAGCGAACGAGCGCCGCCGGCAGCGTCTTGGGCTTCTTGTCTTTCTTCGTCTGCTCCACGCTTGAATCGCACGCCGTCTGAAGCTCGGTGACGAGCACCACGGCCTCCCGGCCGGATAGTCGGGGTAGTTGAATGAGATCCCGGGCTGTAAAGGTTCGACCCATCGGCGAAGTCTCGGAGACTTCCCGGGATCGTGTCAACCGTCCATGCTCGGTGTAATGGGGTGTAATTGCGCGCCTTCCCTGCGGTCGCGTTCCCCGCCCCGCCCTCTACCGCGAAGCCACCATCCCCACCACCGCCACCACCGCCGGGGCCGCGAGCGCCAGCCCCACGGCGAGGACCGCAAAGCCATGGAGCTTCTGCGCCATCGCCTGCCGCGCGGCCGCCGAGAACTGCGCTGCTTCGGCCGGCATCTCCTCGACCTCTTTGCCCTGTGCGATGAGCTTGCGGCGTCGCGCCGCCCACCACGCGGGGGCAGCCTGGAGGAGCAACGTCACCAATGGGAACCACAACACCAACCCCAGCAGCAGCGGCCGCGCGAACCACGCCAGCGCCGCCGGTGCCGCGGTCAGCGAGACGGTGGCCCGCTCCACCGAATACGTGAACGACTCGCCCGCGGGGGCCGACACCAGGCGCACGGCGTCGAGCCTGTCGTCCGCGATGCGCCGCACCACGAACAGCGCTGTCGGGCCCTCGTGCGACGGCTCGTTCGACATCCGCCCGACCTGCTCCAGCGCCCACGCCCCCGCCGTGCTGCGCGGTCCCACCGGCGCCACCCCCGTCCCCGCGCTCCCCGCCACCGCCACCGGCGCGCCCGCCGGCCGCAACCCCTCGATGTGGTGCAGGAACAGCCCCGACTCGACGTCGAACGCCAGCGCCTTCGACGACAGATCGCGCGTCCACACGAAGCCGCTGCCCGACGGCGCCGACGCCGGCTCCGGCCACGCGTCCGGCCAGGCGCGGCACTCTTCCCTGTCCATCCGGCAGATCCGCGGGCTGCCCGCCACCGGCAGATCGGCCGGCGCGTCCGGCACGCCCGGCAAAGCCTCTCCCGTGAACAGCCCGTACAGCCGCACCTTGCCGTCCGCATCGAGGCCGGCGAGGCCAATCTCCGGCTCGCCTCCCAATAAAAAGCTCGTCGACGGAGCGCGCAGCGCCCGCCACACGTCGCCCGAGGCCACCGCGAACGGCGGGGTCGGCGAGCGGCGCCACACGATGCGCGGCACCGCGAGCGCCATCGCCACGAGGATCCCCGCGGCCGAGAGCGCGCTCACCAGGACCGAGAGCAGCAGCACCTTGCCCGCGGTCGCCCGTGGGCCCCGCGCCGCCAGCGCGATCGCCGCGGTGACCAGCACCACGACGAAGAGCCCGATCCAGGTTCCGCGGTGACCGCGGAGGAAGGCATCGACGAGGCTCGCACCCATGCGGCCCGGAGCCTAATACAGCAGGGTCCCGGAGAGGGGCCTCGTCGCGCCGCCACGAAAGGTTGAAGGCGCCGGTTGCCGGCTCCCGCGGAGCGGCCTAAACGACCCCCACTCGTGGAATCGGCGCTCCGCTCGCTCGGTGTTCTCTTCGGGCTGGCAGCGCTGGCGAGCGGCTGCGGGGCCGTCGAAGACCCGCCCGGCCGGGCCATCGAGCGCACCGCCGGAGAGAGCGCGCTCCGGCTCCCCGACGCCACCGAGCCGGCCCCGGCCGCTCCCGGCGACGAAGCCCACGAGCCCGGCCACGGCGCCAAGATCGCGAGCATCGCGATGCGCACCTGGATCTACGTCGGCCCCGACGATCGCGTGGCCAAGCTCGGCTACCTGCGGGCCGGCGCCATCGTCGATCGCGCCGAGCAGCCGGCCGGCACCACCAACTGCGCCGGCGGCTGGTACCGCGTCCTGCCGCGCGGCTACGTCTGCGTCGGCAAGGGCGCCTCGCTCGCCCTGGACCACCAGGTCACCGCGGCCGCCGTGCGCGGCCCCAACCGCCAGGGCCCGCTGCCCTACCAGTACGTCTTCGCCGCCGCGCCGCCGCCGCACCTCTACTTCCGCCTGCCGACGCGCAAGGAACAGGACCACGCCGAGGGCGGCGGGGTGGCGGCCCACGCCAGGATGCACGAGCGCCGCCTCGCCTCGATCCCGCTCGACCCTGTCCCCGATTTCCTCGCCCAGGGCCGCGAGCTGCCCAAGCCGTACGGCGCCGCCCAGAAGCTCCAGTTCGGCTCGGGTCACGCCGGCCGCGCCAAGGAGTCGTCCGCCTTCGGCCTCATCACCTCGTTCGAGCACACCGGCCGGCGCTTCGGCCTCACCACCGAGCTCGACCTGCTGCCGCTCGATCGGACCAAACCCGCGCGCGGCTCCAGCTTCCAGGGCATCGTCGTGCCGCCGCCCCCACCCGAGGGCGCCAATCCCGGCGGCGACAAGAACTTCGCGCCCGAGCTCGCCTACGTCCCGGCCCTCGTCCCGCGCAGCGGCGCCACCAAGTTCAAGCGCGAGCGCGGCAGCTTCGTCGAGGACGGCATCGCCCCGTGGCGCAGCGGCCACGTCCTCACCGGCCATCACAACGGCCACACGGGCGGCCTCCTCGAGACCACCACGGGCGACTGGATCGCGGCCGAGACGCTGGTGTTCGCGGCGCGCCGCGAGGACCCGCTGGGCTACGCCGCCGCCGGCAAGAAGTGGATCGACGTCTCGATCAAGAAGCAGCTCGTGGTCGCCTGGGAGGGCACGCGCGCCGTCTACGGGACGCTCGTCTCGACAGGGCGCGGCGGCATGGCCGACGCCGCGACCACCACGGCCACGATCCGCGGCACCTTCTTCATCCGCTCCAAGCACGTCTCCGGGACCATGGACGGCGCCGAGGGAGAGGACTCGTACGAGCTGCACGACGTGCCGTTCATCCAGTATTTCCACGAGGGCTACGCCCTGCACGGCGCCTTCTGGCACGACGAGTTCGGCAAGCCGCGCAGCCACGGCTGCGTCAACCTCGCCCCCGCCGACGCCGCCTGGCTCTTCGAGTGGACCGACCCGAACGTGCCGCCCGAGTGGCACGGCGCCGTCAACGGCGAGGGCGGAACCCTTGTCTGGACGCACGGTTAGGGCAATTCTGAGGGAGATTTGCCGAGCCCGCCGCGCCGGGCCATTCCTTGACGAACCTTCAGCCCAATGCTAGCGGCTTGTTCGCAACAGCGCCTGCGGCTGAGTGGGAGCGATGAGCGCTTCCCGGCCACGGCGGGGTAACAGGGCCCCGGCCCGAGCTCTCCTCCAACAAACAGGAGAGTCGGACGCGAGAGGGACGCGCGCCCCAAGCTTCGGCGCGCGAAGGACACGACGAACATCATGACGTTCACGGATGCCGCGGCAGAGGTCTTGCGCCTCGTCGGCCGGCCACTTCACTACAAAGAGATTACGGACATCGCCATCGAGAAGAACCTGCTCTCCCACGTCGGGAAGAGCCCCGAGGTGACGATGGGGGCGCGGCTCGCCGCGATGCTCAAGAAGGACTCGCCGGAAAACCCGCTCATCCGCGTCAAGCCGGGCGTCTTCGCCCTCCGCGACTGGGACGAGAAGACGCTCAAGGCCGGGCTCGACGGCAAGAAGAAGCGCGGCAAGGTCGACGAAGAGCGACCGCAAGAAGAAGAGCCCGCCGCGCGCGACGCGGTCTCCGCGGAAGCGGGCGAGGTCGCCGACACCGACGACGGCGCCGCGACGGCGAGCGATGCCCAGGTCGACGAGGACGCCGCCGACGGCGACGCCGATCAGCAAGAGGTCGCCCGTCCGGAAGCGCGCTCCGGACCCGGCACGCCGCGCCCCTCGCGGCCCCTGATCGAAGAGGACGAAGGCCCGGTCGGTCCCGCCGGCCCCGACGACATCATGCGTGCCGAGGCTGCGGCCGGCGCCGCGGAGATGTTCGACGAAGAGGACGACGACGATCAGCCGATCCTCGGCGGCGAAGAGCGCGCCGCCCCCGGCAGCGCGGCCGATCTCGCCGACGGACGCCGCCGTCGTCGCCGCCGCCGCCGCGGTCGCACCACGGTCGACGCGGCCCCCGCGCAAGGTGGCAGCAGCAGTGGCGGTGGTGGTGGTGGACTGCCCACGTACACCGCGACCCCCGCCTACGAGCGGCGCGACAACGCCCCGCCGGTCAACAACCGCGAGGCCGGACGTGACTCGGGCCGGGACGCTGGTCGTGACCTCGGCCGCGACGCTGGTCGTGACCTCGGCCGCGATGCTGGTCGTGACCTCGGCCGCGATGCTGGTCGCGATGCCGGCCGCGATGTCGGCCGCGACTCGGGCCGCGACGCTGCCCGCGATCGGGATCGCGACCGCGAGCGCGACGGAGGCCGCGAGGCTCCCCGCGACCGCGACAGCGGCCGTGACAACGCCCAGCTCGATCTGGCGTACCGCGGCCCCCAGGTCATCGACCTCACCGGCGGCGACGCCCACGCCCTCGACGATCTCGCCGGAAAAGATCTCTCCGACGCCGTCGCCGGCCTCCTCGGCACGTTCGATCGCAACGCCGGGGCGGTCTCGCTCCGCAACATCGCCGAGGCCGCGCAGCGCCGTGGCCGCCTCCAGGGCGACGTGCAGCTCGTCCAGTCGCAGATCGCCGCGGCGATCCGCGCCGACAACGCCCGTCGCATGGCCGCCGGCCAGCGCCCGCGGTTCCGCTTCGCGGGTGGCCGCGTCGCCCTCACCGACTGGCTGCTCTCCTCGGATCTCGGCCGCTACGAGCAGGACGCCCTCGTCGCCGTCGAGCGCTACCGCGACGCCGCCCGCCGGGCCTTCGCGCGCAAGCTGGGCGAGCTGCCCGGCCACGCCTTCATCGAGATCTGCGTGCTCGCCCTCGAGCGCGCGGGCATCTCGCAGCTCCGCGCCATCCGCCGCGCCGGCGCCCCCGGCGGCGAGGCCCATTTCGCCGGAGCCCTCCGCTCCATCGGCGAAGACATCCGCGTCGCCGTCATCCTCCGCCGCGACGGCCGCGAGGTCGGTCGCGAGCGCGTGACCGAGCTGCGCGGCGCCCTCCACCACTACGGCCCCGCCGTCGGCGGCTGGATCCTCACCGCCGGCCAGGTCCTCTCCGGCGCGCGCGAAGAGGCCTCGGTGGCGGGCGCCGCCCCGATCCAGCTCTTCGACGGCCTCCAGGTCGCTCGCCTCTGCGAGGACAACGACGTCGCGGTCCTCCGCGCGCGCCTGCCCATCGCCATCCCCGACGTCGACCTCCTCGAGGCGCTCCGGGCGTCCTGACCATGCCCTCGCCGCACACTCGATCCACGGCGTTCACAGCGCTCTCGACGCTCGTCGGCGTGGCCGCCGTCGCCTGCACCGCATGCGGCGCCGCCCCGCCGAAGTCGCAGTTCCCCAGCGCCGACGACGCCCTCGCCCGCATGAAGGCCACGTACGCGTGCGTCAACGGCGTGCAAGGGCAGGCCAAGATCGATCACCTGTCCAAGCAGGGTCGCGTGCGCGGCGACATCTACATCCTCGCGCAGAACCCCGATCGCGTCCGCTTCGAGGTGGTCAGCCCGTTCGGCCCGACGCTGTTCCTGCTCACCTCCGACGGGAAGGAGTTCCAGCTCCTCGACGTGAAGAACAAGCAGTTCCTCTACGGACCTCCGTCGGCGTGCAACCTCGCGCGCATGACGCAGGTCCCCGTGCCGGGCCACGCGCTCGTCTCGCTCCTCCGCGGCGAGGCGCCCGTCCTGGTCCACAAGCCCGAACAGGCGCGCATCTCGTGGGACGGCAAGGGCGGCTTCTACCGCCTCCTCGTCGACAGCAACCACGGCGCGCTCGAAGAGATCTTCCTCGAGGTCCACGACAAGGACTTCGACAAGCCGTGGAGCGAGCAGCGCGTCCGCGTGAGGGACGTCCGCATCGCCCAGATGGGCGTCGACCTCTACCACGCCGAGCTCTCCAACCACGAGCCGCTGAAGACGTCCCCTCCGCGCGAGGATGCCGACGGCATCGAAGATCCCATCCCGCCCACCGGCGGCCCCTGCGACGCCGAGCTCCCGCGCTCGATCCACATGAAAGTCCCTGGATCCGACAACGACGTCATCTTCCAGTACAAGGAAGGCACGTGGAACCCGCCGGTCATCGCCGGCGCCTTCACCCAGAACGAATCCGGCGGCGTGACCAAGGGCTACGTCGACTGCAGCGACATCAAGAAGTAGCCCCGAGAATTCGTATCGCGGAACGCTCCGCGCTTCGCCCGCAAGGTGCAGCGCGTGAATGGTCACTCGACCCTTCAGGCCCCGCTTTCTCGCCCCCCACCCTCACGGCTTCTTCACGGTCACCAGCGACACCCGCGATCGCGCGTTCTGGTAGTAGGTGTCCAGCGCCTGCCCCAGCCGCACGCTCACGTACCAGCGCTGCATGAGCTCCTTCACGTCCTCGAACGGCCGGTCCGAGAACGGCGTCGCCCCGCTCCGGTGCAGCGCCAAGAGCTCCAGCTCGCTCGGCTCCAGCATCGGCGTCACCATCCGATCCAGGTACAGGCTCGCCTTCGCCTGCCGCCGCAACATCGCGTCCAGCTCGTCCGAGCTGATGCCCTCGTTCGCCGCCGCGTCGACGAGCCGCCCGCGCCCGCCCACCCGCTGCTCCAGCATCGCCCGCGCGCTCTCGGCCCGCGCCGCGATCTCCTGCGCCTTCGGCTCCGGCAACGTCGGGAGGGCCGCCAGCAGCGTCTCCGCGATGTGCCGATCGAGCGCCGCCCGCACGTGCCGATCGCGAAACGTCGCCCCGTCCGGATCGGGATCCGCGAGCGACTCCACCCGCGCCTCGAACGCCAGCTCCCGCGCGAAGATGAACTGCGGCTTCGCCACGCCGCCCGTCTCCGGCGCGTGCCACCGCACCACGATCCGATCGATCGCCGTCGTCTCCGGCACGCTCGCTCCGCCGGCCGCCGCGCTCGCTCCGTCGCCCGCCGCGCTCCCCGCCCCCCGCGACCCCCGCGGTCGCGCCCCCGCGCCCACCTCGGCCTTCGCCCAGCGATCCGTGAAACGCCCGAACAGCGAGCACCCGAACGGCCCGACCGACAGCAGCGCGCAGATCGCAACGGCACGTCGCACGGCGCGAGTGTACCCTGCTCGGCGCCGCTCGCGCCCATGGCCCGCTTCCGCAACCTCCAGACCATCGCCGCCGCGTCCGCCGCGCTCGCCGTCGCCACCGCGCTCCTCCCCGCGCGCAGCCGCGAGCCCGCGCCGCACGGCCCGCACCAGGACGTCCGCGTCGGCCTCGTGTTCGACGTCGGCGGTCGCGGCGACAAGAGCTTCAACGACGCCGCCTACGAGGGCGTCGCCCGCGCCGCAGGCGAGCTCGGCGTCCAGATCGAGCTGCTCGAGCCCACCGGCGCCGAGGACCGCGAGGCCGCCATGCGCCTCTTCGCGGCCCGCGGCTTCGACCTCGTGATCGGCGTCGGCTTCATCTTCTCCACCGACATCAACGTCGTCGCCCGCGCCTTCCCCTCCACCAGCTTCGCCTGCATCGACTACGCCCCGCCGATGCAGGGCGAAATCCCCTCCAACGTCGCCGGCCTCACCTTCCGCGAAGAAGAGGGCAGCTTCCTCGTCGGCGCCGTCGCCGGCCTCACCACGAAGAGCCGCCACGTCGGCTTCGTCGGCGGCATGGACATCCCCCTCATCCACAAATTCGAGGCCGGCTACCGCGCCGGTGTCCTCGCCGCGTGCTCCACCTGCGTCGTCCACGTCGCCTACGCCGGCACCACCCCCGAGGCCTTCCGCGATCCCGTCAAGGGCAAGGCCCTCGCCGTCTCCCAGATCTCGCAGGGCGCCGACGTCCTCTACCACGCGTCCGGCACCACCGGTCACGGCGTCTTCGAGGCCTCGCGCGACATGGATGCCAAGGCGATCGGCGTCGACTCCGACCAGTGGGCCGAGATGCCCGGCACCGTCATCACCAGCATGATCAAGCGCGGCGACGTCGCCGTCTTCGACACCGTCAAGGCCGTCGCCGAGAAGCGCTTCCACGGCGGCCTCCGCTCGTTCGGCCTCGCCGAAGAGGGCGTCGGCTACGTCAGCGAGGGCCCCCACGCCAGCGCCATCACCGAAGAGGTCCGCGCCCGCGTCGCCGAGCTGCGCGCCCGCATCGTCCGCGGCGAAATCAAAATCCCCATCAAATAAGGGGAAAGCGCCAGAATTTGGTTCGCGGAACGCCCGCCGCTTCGCCCGCACGCTCCATCGCGTGAATGGCCACTCCACCCTTCGCGGAGCCGCTCCCAAAGCGCGCCTCGCCCACCCTTCCGCGTCCACCCACGCCGAGTCCCCGCCACACCGATTTCACCCGCGCGGCAGTCCCACCACCCGCGATCTCACCACTGCACGTAGACCTTCGAAGGCACCACCTCGACCGTCACCTTCGGCAGCTCCGCCAGCACATCCAGGTACGCGTTGCCCGGCTTCGAGGTGTCCAGCCCGGCCGCCTTCGGCTCCACCCGCACCACGATCAGCTCCGGATCGATCGCCTTCAGATCGTCGGCCGTCCCCCTGAGCTTCAGCGTCACCGTCGCCGGCTGCACGCTCGCGTGCACGACCCCCACCACCTGCACCTTCAGCCTCGGCACCTCGCGCTCGGCCAGCGCCCGCCCGATCTCCACGGTCGCGAGCACCGTGTCGATGCCGTATTTCACCGACGATTGCCCGTTGTCCAGCGACGGCGGCCGATCGAGCGCGAGCTCCTGCTGGTGCACCCCCAGAGGCAGCCCGCTCATCTCGAACGGCGCGGTTCGCACGAGCTGCATCACGTTCAAGATCGAGCGCGGACCGCGCACCGACAGGTGGCTCGGCTCCACCAGCACGGCCCCCTTCACCATCAGCCCCGGCGCCGGATCCCCCGAGCGCGCCACCAGGATCTGCACGTCCTTCTGGACCACGTCATCCCAGCGGGCCTCGACGAACGCCGGGTACATCTGATCGAGCACGACCCCGGTCGGCATCCGCAAGCTCGACGGATCCAGCTCGATCCGGCTGCCCCGCCCGCTCCGCAGATCGATCTGCACGGCCCCCAGATCGTCGCGCCGCAGCGCCTCGATCTGCGTGCGCGGTCCGCGCAAAATGACCGCCACGCGGGTTGGAAGCTCGGTCAGGAGCTGTCGATCGGCCGGCGGCGGCAGGCGCACGACGTCGACCTCCACCGTCCGCTGCACGCTCTCCGCGCCGTGGATGAAGGCGTAGAAGCCGAGCGAGACCACGAGCGAGAACAGCTTCAACCAGAAGTTGTCGAAGACCAGCCCGCGCAGCCGGTCCCGCCACGTCGACGTCGCGCTCACGGCTCGTCTCCGGTCGGGGTGTCGTCGATCTCGCTGGCCGAAGGCAGGAACGACACCCGCGCAGGCGGCATCAGCCGGCTCTCGCTGCGCAGCACCATGCCCTCGCTCATCGGGATGGGCGTGGCCGTCGCGGCCGGCGGGATCGAGTCGAGCTTGCCGCGCTCGGTCGCGGGCGCCGGCGGCCTGTCCGAGTCACCGGGGCGCGGCTCCGGCGCGCGGATCGAGCCCGCCAGCCCCTTCGATCCAAGCGAGCGCGGCTCCTTGTCCGGCGGCGTCGACTTGCCCCCCGACGCCGGCGCCCCGCCCCGCGGCGTCACCGTCACCACCGACGCGAGCGGCTCGGCCTTGCCCGGCTTCGACCCGGGCTTGCTCTTGCGCGTCGCGCGACCGAAGAGGCCGAGCAGCGCCGTGCGCAGCGACTCCGCGTCCAGGTTCTGCACGATGTTGCCCGAGAAGCAGAAGCTGATCGTCCCGCGCTCCTCGCTCACCACCACGACCACCGCGTCGGT
>Ga0163144_10016618_pt1 | contig 15069 bp, 13 predicted proteins | sample OliLak19BULKMAT1_FD_123175 | JGI IMG/M metagenome (GOLD analysis project Ga0163144, IMG submission 123175) | Freshwater microbial mat bacterial communities from Lake Vanda, McMurdo Dry Valleys, Antarctica - Oligotrophic Lake LV.19.BULKMAT1 | ecosystem: Environmental > Aquatic > Freshwater >... | reverse complement strand
TGCGATGTTCGAGCTCGGGGTGGTTCATCAAGATACGACCACCAATATTCTCAATGAGTTTGTTCGAAGGATGGCATCTGGCGGCGCGATGGCTGCATCCAGTGAGGAAATCAAGGCGCTCCTTTCCGACACGCTTGACGAAAAACGAGCAAAAGACATTTTATCAAGCCTTACTTCTTTCAAGGACAATACTTTGAAGAACTTGGGAACTTATGACCCCAAGACTCTCGCGAACTTTTTAAGTAACGAGCATCCGCAGACGATTGCACTTCTCTTGTCGCATCTTGGAACTGAAAAAGTGGGAGCTGTCATTAGGCTTCTGCCCGATGGCATTCGTTCAGAAGTCGTTATGAGAATCGCGTTCTTGGAAGATATTACCCCCGAAGCTCTGAGTGATATCGAGGACGCAGTAAAGGATGCGCTCAAGGGTCTTGGATCCGCCTCCAAACATAAAATGGGGGGCGTCGAATATGTTGCCGATGCTCTCAATAAACTCGATAAGCGTACAACGACAGATATTTTGGAAGCTATTTCGGCGACCAATGCTGAGCTGGCTGAGTCAATTAAGCAAAGAATGTTTGTATTCGAAGATATTATTAAGATCGACGATCGAGGAATTCAGGAAATTCTTAAGAACGTCGACAACGCAGAGCTCACTCTTTCGCTCAAAGTTTGCACTGAAGAGCTTAAGAACAAAGTTTTTGCCAATATGTCCGAAAGAGCCGCGAAGATGCTCAAAGAAGACTTGGAAGTCATGGGACCCGTAAAAGTATCTGACGTTGAAAAAGCTCAAGGAAATATTCTGAAGATCGTCGATCGATTGATGAGTGAAGGCAAGATTGTAATCGCCGGAGAGGGAGAGGAGAGCGTCGTTGTCTAGAATTATTCAAGGAGAATCTAAAGACGTCCAAGAATACAAAATTGGCGGTGGGGGTACACGATTCTTCGGCGCTGGGCGTCGTTTTCAGGTTGGAAAAGTTGACGGAACATATAGTCAGCCTGAGGTCGAAAAAGCCAAAGCCGAAGCGAAGGCTGCGGGAGTGAGCGAGACTGAAAAGCGTGTAAGTGGACCTGTAAATGCTGCACTTCTGAATGTTGAAAGCATTTTGGATGAACTCTCCAAATTTAGACGTGAGCTCTTTAAAGAAGCTGAAGCTGAAGTGGTCGAAATGATTCGGTTCGTTAGTAAGAAAATTCTTAGACGCGAGCTCGCCACACAACCAGAGACTTTGAAGGCCATGGTTGAGAAGGCTCTCGAAATTGTCGAGAAGCAGAAACAAATCGTCATTCACTTTTCTGCCGCGGATATGAATTTTTTTCAAAAAGCTAAAGCAGATTTCTTGCAGATGTTTTCAGGTTCGACGGACTTGAGATTCAATGCAGATCCTCAACTTCCCCAGGGTCAGGTTTTGATTAAAACCGAGACCCTCCAAGTAGATTTGAATGTGGAGGATATGTTGGACCATCTTCTGAATCAAGTTGCCCAGGCGAAAGTGAGCGATAAAGAAGTGAATGATGAGGGGGACAAGGCCTAAGATGTCTCGACTCGCTCTCACCGCTATGCAGGAACAAATGGAGAATTATTCTCCCTTTCCTGTTTTCGGCCAGGTCTCGAATGTCTCGGGACTCCTTGTCGAAGGCTTTGCGCAAGGTGCGAGCGTTGGATCAATTTTTGAAGTCTATTCACTCGATAAATCCGCCAGCTTTTTAGCGGAAGCCGTGGGATTCAAAGGCGACAGAGTTCTTTTGATGGCTCTTGGTGAGCTCAGAGGCGTGGGACTTGGCAGTTTGATTCGATTCAAACAAAAGTCAGCCACGATCAAGATCGACAATTCGATGATCGGTCGAGTCATCGATGGCCTAGGCCGTCCACTTGACGACAAAGGCCCTTTGGATTGTCAGCTTGAATATTCAATCTATTCTTCTCCTATTAATCCTTTGAAGAGAGCAAGAATTCATGAGCCTCTTGATTTGGGTGTAAAGGCAATCAATGGACTCCTCACTGTTGGAAAAGGCCAGCGTGTTGGAATCATGTCGGGCTCGGGAGTTGGGAAATCCGTTCTTCTTGGAATGCTTGCTCGAAATACCACTGCGGATGTGAATGTGATTGGTTTGATCGGTGAGCGGGGTAGAGAAGTTCGAGAATTCATTGAGCGAGATTTGGGTCCTGAAGGGATGGCGCGGAGCGTGGTTGTTGTTGCCACGAGTGATACGTCGCCCGTGATTCGTATGCGAGCGGCCTTTGTAACGGCGACTTTGGCGGAATACTTCAGAAAGCAAGGGGCCGATGTTCTTTGCATGATGGATTCCGTCACTCGATTTGCAATGGCTCAAAGGGAGATTGGTCTTTCCGCTGGTGAGCCACCTACCACAAAAGGTTATCCCCCTTCAGTATTTTCATCGCTCCCAAAGCTCTTTGAACGAGCGGGTAATACTTCGTCGGCCGGATCCATCACAGGAATCTATACTGTCCTCATTGAAGCCGATGATGTGAATGACCCGATCGGAGATGCAGTTCGATCGATTGTGGATGGGCATATTGTTCTTTCCAGAAAACTCGCGGCTCGAAATCACTTTCCAGCAATCGACGTACCTGGGTCCGCAAGTAGAGTGATGTCGGATGTAACTAGTCCTGAGCAAAGAGAACTCGCGGCGCGATTGAAATCGGTTTTGGCATACTACGCCGAGGCAGAAGATTTGATCAATATTGGCGCCTATGTCAAAGGCTCGAATCCTCAGATCGATGAAGCCATTCTTTATGTTGATGGGATCAAGAATTTCTTAAAACAGAAAGCTTCAGATCGTGTGGACTTTCAGACGACGATTCAGCAGATGAAAGCAATTTTTGCCAAAGGCGCACCGAGTGGAGGTGCTCGATGAAAAAATTCGAATTTAGATTTGAAGCCGTTTCGAAGGTTCGAAGGATCGAAATGGAGCGGCAGGCTCGAGTAATGGCCGAAGCACAAATGAAGGTGAAAGAAATCGAATCTCAAATACTTTCAATTCAGAATTTTCAAGGCGCTGAAGTGAAGAGACTTCAGTCGGTAACCTCTTTGGGCCACTTTACTGAGCAGATGATGATGCTATCGGACAGCTTTCGAGGAGATCTTAAGAAGCAATTGAATTTTAAGCGCCATGAACTCAGAGATTGGGAAAACAAAGTGCGAGAAGAGCGCGCTAAGCTTGTTGAAAAAGAGAAGCGAAGACAGGTGATCGAGAAGCTTCGAGAGAAAGATTTAGAAAATTACAAAGAGGAGTGGAGAAAAGATGAAACGAAGAGAATGGATGAGGTTGCTAGCCAGTTGTTGGTTCGTCGTCATTCCCTTGAGTCTTAAGGCTCAGGAAGCAAAGCCTGCTGGAGGCTTATTTCCAGATAAAGAATTTTATACCAAGGAAGAGGTCAAGGCTCTCCGGGAAGTTCTCGACAAGAAGTCGAGCGAACTGGATCAGGATATCGACACACAGAAAAAGTATGTGGATTCACTCAAGGTGCAAGTGGGTGAGCATATGGCAAAAATTGAAGCTGCTCGAAATGAAATTGCAGAATTTATGAATGCTCGTGAAGAGCGAGAAGAAGGAAAGTTAAAAAAGCTGGCTCGCTTTTACGAGGCCATGGATGCAGAGCAAGCCGCTCCACTTTTGAAAGAAGTGAATGACGAGCTTGCGATTAAAATTTTTGATCGAATGGATGTAAAAAAAGCAGGAGCAGTACTTGCTTTGATTCCTGCGAATCGTGCAGCGCGGCTGACTCAGAGTTTTCCGCGACTCAAGATCCAGAGGAACTAATTTTTTGAGGAGGTTTTCTTATGGGATGGTCCTATAGGAATGTACAAACAAACAAAGGAGAACGATATGGCTAGTCCTATCGAGCTTGCATCGTCTCTTTTGGTAAATCGAACTGAGATGGACCCGTCAAAGGGAGTTTCAGAGAAGGCGTTGGCAGCTGAATTCAAAGGGATTTTGGATCAGAAGGTTGCCGAGATCGACACGGATGTCGCATCTGACAAGGACGTCAAAACTGACAAGGACGTCAGAATGAATCTGTTAGAAATGACAGATACTCAGATTCCAATAGTGCTACCCGAGCAGGTAGTGCCTATGAATCTGAACGCCAGAATCGAAATACCAAAGGAAATAGAAGCAAGTACATCGAGACTGACCGATCAAGTCGTTCGTGTTGAAGATAAAGCTATTGCTCAATCACAGACAGAGAGCGTTGAGAAGCAAATTGCACAGATCGTTCTGAAGGATATTTCTCGAAATATTCCTCAGGAAGTAAGTGCGAGATTGGCTCCTCAACAAGGCAAGGAAGCTCCGACATCGCCCAAGGAATGGGCAAGGTTTGTGGGTGAGGGAGATTCGATGATGAATTCAAATGATTCATCGCAGGATCTTTTGACCATGGTGAAGGAGGCTCCGAAAAAGGAAGGAGACTTCTCTCCACCCATGGATTTGAAAACATTGTCTGAAAGTCTTTACGTTCAAAAAAATCTTTTGAACGTAAATTCTGAAGGACTTTCGTTTTCGAGCAAGCTGGAAGAATTTACAGCTTCGCAGTCGAGCGACACGATCAGACCTCAGGTCATGAAAGAAATGGAACCCCTGGTTCAACAGGTACGCCTGACGAATACGGGCGGCGAAATGACCATTCAATTGAAGCCGGCCAATATGGGAGCAGTGAGAGTAGACGTTCAAGTGGAGGGTGACCTTGTAAAAGTAAACTTTCAGGCTGAACAATCTAGCACCCGAGTGGCTCTTCAAGCTCAATCCCAGGATCTGAAGCAGCAGCTTCAGCAATCGGGTTTGAAAGTGGATCATGTGCACGTAGGGGCGATGTCAGCTCCAGAATCCGCCAAGCAAGGTGATTCAGGAAACTGGCAACAACCTCAACAGGGAAACCAGCAACAATCAAATGCGCAACACCAACAACAAGCCAAGCATCAAGGACGCGAAAGGGATTTCCATCTTGAAGCGGAGCTGAAGGAGCAATCATTATGAATTCAAGCGTAGTCGAACTAGCAAATGCGACTGCCACTGGCTCGGGGCCAATTAAACCAAGTCAGGATCTAGGTAAAGACGAGTTTCTGAAGTTACTCATGACTCAACTTTCTGCACAAGATCCCATGAGTCCGATGGATGCAACTCAGTTCACGGCTCAGCTCAGTCAGTTTGCGAGTTTGGAACAACAGTCGAATACGAATTCGAAATTGGACGACCTTATTTCAATTTCTGGTGCAAGCAATTCTGCCAACGCAGTTTCGCTTCTCGGAAAAGAAGTAAGAATGGTGAACAACAAGATCAAGGGTCCCGCAAAAGTGGCCTATGAACTTGAGACTGAAGCCGCAAATGTTCAATTGGAAGTTCGAGATAAAGACAAGAGAGTCGTAAAAACAATTACCGACTTATCGGGTGCCAAGGGTTTGCATGATGTGAACATTAAGGACCTCGAGCCAGGTGATTATACGATTAATATCGCTGCCAAGGATGGCAATAGGAGAGAAGTGAACGCACAGATCTCGACAATCGATCGAGTGAAGTCTGTTTCCTTTATTGGAAATGTACCTCAACTTTCGATGGAATCAGGAGTCGAGATTCCGGCCAGCTTCCTCTTGGACATTAGGATGCCCAATACATGAACGATATCAGCAAAGCTGTTCTCTTCTCTCAAATTCGTCCAATAGAGCCAGGGACGGGCTCATCGGCGAAGAATATTGAGGGAAAGGGGCAGGATAAATTAAAGGGATTGAGTTTTGATGAAATTCTTTTCTCGAAACATGCAGAGAAGAGATTGCAATCTCGCCAAATTGAGTTGAGCGAGATGGATAAATTAAAACTCGAGGGCGCAATGAATTCATTGGAGAAAAAGGGAGCGAAGGATTCGCTCGTTCTGATGGGCGAATTGGCTTTTATCGTAAACGTTCCTTCAAAAACCGTGGTGACGGCTCTTTCGAAGGACCAAATGAAGGAGCAAATTTTTACGAATATTGATTCGACTATATTTGCATAAATAATAAACGGGCTCAGAAGTTGGACCTTTCGAGGGGATTTCTTGCCCACACAAAAAGGAAATTAAAAATGACAGTTTTATCATCACTCTATTCCGGGATTTCTGGAATCGTCTCTAACGGATCCGCGCTATCTGTAGCCGGTGACAATATTGCAAACATGAGTACTCCCGCATTCAAAGCCTCGGTCCCAATTTTTGAGAGCGCTTTGAGTCAGCGAATTGGAGAAGCCGAAGTGGGGTTAGGAGCTCGACTTGGTGGAACATCGGCGAACTTTTCTCAAGGAGCATTTGCCAACACAACCCGATCAACCGATATGGCCATTCAGGGAAAGGGCTTCTTCGTCGTTCGAGATACCAGCGGTGGGCAGTACTACACTCGAGCAGGAATGTTTCAGCAAGATTCCGATGGTCAGTTGGTGACGAGCACCGGGGGCTTTGTACTTCAGGGCTATCCTATCGACGCAAACGGGCTCGTCTCGGGAACTTTGGGCGCAGTGAACTTTTCGACGGTGAGTTCAAATCCAGTGCGAACAAGTAATATTGATTTCGCGGTGAATTTAAATGGGGCCGCCACTACTCCTGCCACGAACGCATGGGATTCTGCGGCCAACGCAGCAGCGAGTTCCAACTATTCTTACTCACAGACTCTCTATGATAATTTGGGAAACCCTCGTGCTGTGACGAGCTACTTTAGAAAGACGGGAGTAAACACCTGGGATTATCGAACCATGACGGCTGCGAGCAATTTGACGAATGCATCGGCGCTCACCGATCAAACCGCTCCGATTGCCATTGATCAAGGCACGATGGTCTTCGACACGGCTGGTCGTCTGGTGAGTCAGACGCCACTTGTAGCTGGCGATGAAAACGTGGGTAATACTTTTCCAGCGGGTGCCGTACCTACCGGCGGTTATAAGGTAACCACGGGTGGAGGAACGGTACTTGATCGAGGGGTTCGATGGACGGGTGCAACTCCCGCGATGGGTACTGCCTTTTCGGTTGCCTCATCTGCCGCAGCGGACGCTACTGTAAGTGTTGCAACAATCATTCATGATTTCGGCGACGTTGGAACTTCATCTGCAACCACTCAATTCTCGGCCGCTACTTCAGCGGTAAAAATCGTTGCACAGAACGGTCGATCGCAAGGTGAGCTTCAGAGCGTAGAAGTGATTCAGGACGGAACGGTTCGAGGTAATTTCTCGAATGGAGATGCTCGTGATCTCTATAAGATTCCAATTGCGACATTCACCAACGAAAATGGTCTGAGCCGATTGGGTTCAAACCTTTTCTCTGAAACAGGAACCTCTGGTACAGCCGCTGTTGGACTTGCCAACGCAGCGGGTCGAGGCCAGATCCGGTCGTTTTCAACCGAGCAGAGTAATGTGGATCTCGCGAGCGAGTTCGTAAAGATGATTACGTTTCAACGAGCCTTTCAGGCTTCGAGTCGAACCGTAACCACCGCTTCGGAACTCATGGAAAGTCTAGTACAATTAGGACGATAAGAGGGAGGATAGAGGTTCGATAGCAAGGATGGTATCGAACCTCATTCTTTAGAGTATGTCAGAATTCATTGTCGCATTTCGAAAGTCGCCGGAATCTGAGGGAATCGCGCAGCTCTATGCTGACGGTCCCGATTCGCTTAGGGCTTCTAACGAAAATGAATTTTATTATAAGTTTTTGCGTTATTTTGATGATCTCAATCATCTGAAATATTTAGATCATATTCGCTTCATCGATGCGGGCGTTGAATCGTCCGAAAAAAACAGGTGGGCATCCTATGTTGCCACAGGAAAGCGCGCTCTCAGAGATCTCAGGTCCTCACTCGGAGAATCTGAAGACTCGTTGATGGGCCTGCGAAATATTCTTGGCAATATTGGATCAATCCTTAAGTATCCGTCGTCGGACTTGCTTAAAGTTTCTGAGCCCTTTGATGCGGTTGTGGTGGCGGCCGGACCTTCCTTAGATTTGGAGATCGAGAATCTCAAACTCATACAGAATCGAGCGCTCATCATTTCGGTAGACGCTTCACTTCGCACGCTTCTGGAACATGGAATTGAACCTCATTTGGTGGCTTGCACTGAAAGGGGAATTGAAGTCCTTCCATTTTTTGAAAAATTACCTGCCAATCTTCGAACAAAACTCGTGGCTCAAGGGACTGTCACGCCGGAGCTTTTCAAAACTTACTCGGCAGAAAAATTCGTTTCATTCAAATACTCATCCAATTTTTTATGGCTGCCCTTCAAACGCAGCCGCCACTGGGTGGGGGCAAGTGTCGCTCATCTCTGTTATCGGCTTGCCACCTCGATGGGGGCCAAGTCGGTGGCGCTTGTAGGTCAGGATCTTGCTTATCATCCTAAGACTCTTCAATCCCACGGCAAAGTTGTCGCCTATCCGGGTTGGTCAGAAGGGGATACCTTCGACAATCGGCGAGAAGAATTTAAGGCGTCTTATGTGCCGGGCAATACAATTGAGTGGGTGCCCTCGAATCCTATGTGGGGAAATTTCGCTGACGAATATACCGAGATTATTGCCGACGCTAAGGTTTCTACATTTAATACATCACAGCTGGGTCGAAAGATTTCGGGTACTGAGTTCATTTCATTATCCGATTGGATGAAGCGACTGGGTGACAAACCGATCCAGCTCTTCCGTGCGCCAGATACCGAAGCAAATTCGAAAGTATTGGCTCAGAGAATGCTTGATAAAATCAAAGATGCAAAATTTCATCTCACAGGTCTTCAAAGTCGAAAAGACTACGAAGGAGTATTGGAAGTCCCTCATTTCTTAGAATTGGTCTTGGAGATTGTGATTACGCAGTTTGTTAAGGCAGAGAATGAGCGATTTGGCACTTCGGGGTCTGCCGCAATTGCTGCAGAGCAGAATTTTCTCAGCTTTGTTTCCCAAAAAATTCCGGCAATTCTCGAGATTTTAGCTGACGCCCAGAGTCAAGTAGACTCGTTTCTGGCCTCCGGCACTTCAGATCAGTAAAATAAAGCGTGCTCTTTCCGCAAAGAATTCAAACCGAAGACGACTACTCATCTTCACTTTCTTTTTTTCAGCAGCATTTGCGATTGAATAGCTCGTGCCGGCTCGAAGAAGAGTATCCACTTGTCTTCAGGCCAGAATCTAAGCACCGACTTTTTGTAAAGAATATCAATCGGAAGATTGTGGCCGGCCTCGCAGTTTTGGAACGCGAGATTGAAGTGGATACGGGCAAATGGGGAAGATTTTATTTTGTAGGAAGTGTCGTCACTGATCCCACCACTCGGCTTCAGGGCTATCAACGCGAGCTATTCCATGCTGTCGAGGAGCAGGCGGAGATCGAAAAGATCGACGGAATTATTCTTTGGAGTTCTCAGTATAGCTTTTACGAAAAATTGGATTTTTTTCTGGGTGGTCTTCAGGGCACTTGGTCAATCCAAAGTCCGAATACGTCTAGTCTAGCCGCCGGTGTCGGAGAGGTTCAGGTTGTCGAAAGAGGCCCGAAGGCTTTCAAACCAAACTATCTTACGGCATTTCAGGCTCATTCGTGCGTCGTGAAGCGAAGCGAGGATGAGATGCGCCTTCTATTCCAAATTCCAAATATGAAGATCGCCTCTACGAAAAATGCCTACGCGCTTTTTGGAAAGGGCGAGGACTTCCAGAAAGTTTGCCATGAGTGGTCGGGCCCGGCTGAGGAAGTTCTGCAGTGCCTTGAAGCCTTGAGGCGACTCGAGCCAGGCATGAAGATACTGAGCCCAGGTGTTTTACATAGCGAGGACGATCGTAGAGTGGTCGCGAAGATCGAGCAAAGTGGCTACGAAAGTCGGCTCGAATATTTGGGACTTTTTAAATTGATGTCGAATCAATTTAAAAAATCAGATTTTGATCCTGCAAATCTCAAGATGCCATTTTTTATCTGGGGGCTCGATTCAATATGAATCAAAAAGTTTTGGATGAACTTCTTGCAGTTCCTGATCATCGCGAATGGATTGTCTTCGAAGGTCTTGGGGACGGTCAGGTATTGAAGGAATATCTTCAGAACCCTCTCAGTCAGAAGAAGAAGCTTCTTGTTCTTGACCAGGAAATTAAAAATTTAGGCGAGCGCGGAATTGATGAAGAGAGAATTTCATTTTTTCACGGCGACAATGTCGAAAAATTCTCTATCTTTCTTATGAAGCTTGCGAAAGGCCCCATTCAGATTGCACAGCTGCAAAATGGAACCTTTATTCGAAATCTCGAAGTTTTCGTTCAGCATCAGGAGGCCTACGAAAAACTGGAGTATGTGCTTCGCGAGGGTCTCAAGTTATCAACGAGTTGTTTGGGGCACAAAGAGGACGGACTCTTCGGACTCAAATTCGTCCTTCAGAATTCAAATTGGATTTCCAAAACCCCCGGCGTGAACTTACTGAAAGATTTGTTTAAAGGACTGCCCGCCATCATCGCCTCAACAGGACCCTCGCTCAAAAAATCCATCGAAGATATTTCCAAAGCAAAAGACAAAGCGATTATTATTTGCCCAGACGCCAGCCTCAAGATCCTCCTTGCTGCGGGGATTGTGCCACATTTTGTTTGTAGTCTGGAAAGAGAAATGGCCTCAAAGTCCTTCTTTGAAAATCTCTCAAGTGAAGATCTTGGGCATTCGCAGCTCGTGAGCTTTCCACTCGTTCCCTCGTCTGTGATTCAAGAATTCAAGGGCCCGCACTGGGTGGCTTATCGGACGTATCGCTCGCATGGGTTTTTTGAGAGTCAGGCGCCTCGGGGATATTTATCCGCTGGCCATTCTGTCTCGCATATGTGTGCTTCACTTGCGGATCATTTGGGCTGCTCTGAGATTTTACTCGTGGGCCAAGATCTGGCATTTGATCCAGAAACTTTGGCATCGCATTCTGAGAATGTGGCCTATTCGACTTGGTCGGATGCAAACTCAGAGGCGCAGCTGAGAGAGCGCTTGAAGGAAGAGGGCGATGATCTTTACTGGGCGGTGGGTAACGATCGAGAGAAAATTCCTACTCGCGGATACTATATAGTTTTTGCCCGAGAGTTTTCTGAACTAGCGAAGCGGCTCAAGGCGCCCATTTTAAATGCCACCAAGGGTGGGATGAAGATGGATGGAATCGAACGCGCGGATCTGACTGCAAGGCTTCAAGCGTGGAAAGCTCATGGGATTAATTTTGCTGCTGAAATAAATGCAATTCGAGCGAGCTTTCAGGCATCCGGTTCCATCAATTATGCGGAGCTCACAGGAGCTCTGAAAAACATTGCTGGGCTGCTGGATCAACAGCATTCAATGCTTAAAAAGATGATTGAGACAGCTGGCCGAGATATTATTATGACATCGCTAATAGTAAGACAGGGTCGAGAATTTTGGGAAACATTGAAGTTGGATCATGTGGCCGAGGGATTTGGATTTGAGATCTTGGGCTATAGATCCGCACACGCTGAGAGCGAGTGGATAGAGAGTTTCGAGGAGGCGGACTCGATTCGACGGCTTGAGCAAAGGGCCGAGATCATTTTAAGCTTTTTCTCTGACCTATCCCTCTGCCTGAAGGATGCTCTTAACCTGATAGAAACAGAGGTGCCAAATGTCAAAACCTGAAATTCCTGCATCGCTTCGAAATTCACATATATTTTTTGGCATTCCTTGCTACGGAGGTCAGGTCACTGAGGCATTTTTTACTTCTTTCCTCAAACTTCAAATCGCCTTTCATCAGCTAGGTATTCAATATTCACTTCAGACGATAGTGAACGAGAGCCTAGTCACTCGAGCTCGAAATACTTTGGTTGCCTACTTTTTGGGTAATCCACAGGCCACTCATTTGATGTTCATTGATGCTGACATTCGCTTTGAGCCTGAATCCATATTGAAGCTCATCAGCCATGAGAAAGATGTTGTGGGGGGCGCTTACCCAAAAAAGACAATTGACTGGGATGCGATCAAAGCTGCTTCAAGCGATATCGCCCCTGCTCAGCTTAAATATGTCGGCGCGGAGTATGCCGTGAACTATAGCGAGGAGCCAAAATCAGATCTTGTGGAGGTTAAGGATTTAGCAACGGGGTTTTTACTCATGCGTCGGCAGGTGATCGAAAAGATGATTAGCCAGCACAAAAATCTTCAATACAAGAATACGATTATTCGAGACGCGAGCTACGATCAAAATTTCTACGCTCTCTTTGATACATCGATTGATACGGACAAAGTTTATTTATCGGAGGACTATACGTTCTGTCGTCGCTGGCAGGCGATGAACGGGAAGATCTTTGTCGATCGAAGCATTTCGCTGGATCATATTGGCACTTATACTTTTTCGGGGCACCGGCTTTAGGTATAGCCAAATATTTTCTTAATCGCATTTGTCCAATGCATTGCCTGTACTCGTCCGAATCGAAGTGAGCGGGGATCATTGGACACAAGGATCAACTCTGCATTCGGGATGTCACCCGCAAGCGCTTCAAGGGATCGAGCAGAGGTTTCGTCTATTAATGTTGTCGACTTTATTTCTAATGCGAATCGCCTTTGCTTTCCTACCTCTACAATCAGATCGACTTCGGCATCATCCTTGGTTGTGAGGTAGGATAGCTTCCAATCGTGCTCCTCATATTTTATAAGACGATAGATTTCTAGAATGACGAATTGCTCAAAGGCTTTTCCATAGCTCGGAGTTCGAGGCACATACTTAGTTTCAAGAAGGCCAGCTAGTGCTTTCGTCACACCTAGATCGAATAGATAGAACTTTGGATTTTTTCGCTGTCTTTTGCGTATGGATTCATGAAACGGAGGAAGTTCAATGCCGATAAGTGTATCCGTTAGAATTTCAAAATAGGTTTGGATGGTTGTGACTTCAACGCCGCAGTCTTTCGCAAACTTTGAGTAGTTGATGATCTGTGCATTTTGCAGAGCGGCAAGTTCCAAAAAATTCCGAAATGGCTGAATTTTTCGAATCAGCTGTTCGGCAATAATTTCTTCTTTCAGGTAGACATGGCAATAGGATCTCAGAAATCTACTTTTGTCAGTTTCAGAAAGCTGGCTGATTTCGGGCAGTGTACCCCAGTTCAAGGCATCATCGAGATTAAAATTTGATCCGAGCTCGAAGTGAGTAAATGGAAATAGTTCGAACCACGACGCGCGACCTGCCAGCAGATCAGCTTGCCCACTTTTTAGTTTGCGAGCACTAGAGCCGGTAAGCGCAAACTTAAACTTCTTCTGACGTATATGTTTGTGCACGATTCCCAAGAGACTAGGAATCTTTTGAATTTCATCAATGACTACCCATTGGCGATCCTTCTCTTGTTCAAGAAGGGCATTGAGTTGGTGGGGATTTTTTGAATAGATCTGCTCCAATTGGACGTCCAGAAGGTCCACCCAAACTGCTTTAGATTCAGGTAGTAGATCCATTAATAAGGTGGATTTGCCCGTAGCGCGCGCTCCAAAGAGGAAAAAACTCCGTGATAACGAGGGTTTAAGGTGTCTATTGATCATACACTAATATTGTCCGCCTAATTTATGGTGTAGTCAATTGGCGTGTCGAAGCGGACACGACAGGCAATAACTCCATAAAATGCTCCAATTTATGGAGTAGGTTCCGCGGTCCTAGTTTGGCTTGTAGGCCAAGCGCGATTGATACAGCCTTCAGATCAGATTTCTAGGTACTTAATGCTCCGCCCCACAAAATAATTTTATTTTTCTAAGTTCCCGAACTTCCATCTCAAATTCGCATGCCTTACCAGCTCGGCAATTCTTGCCTTATGAGTTTCGCCCCCTTGCCGATTGATTAGGCAACGCTGCGTTAGCGCAATGCGCTATGTGGTGTTTGGGCCATTGGATCGGCTGCAAATGACACGGAAGAAAATGACGGAGAAATAAAAATGGGATTAAGAATTAACACAAACGTGCTTTCATTGAACGCACAGAGAAACCTGGCTGCGACGAGCAAGGCTTTAGGAAAAGCTTTGGAGCGATTGAGTTCAGGTTCAAGAATTAACCGAGCCGGGGATGACGCTGCCGGACTAGCGATTTCAGAAGGATTGCAATCGCAGGTGCGAGGACTACGTGTTGCCGTTCGAAACTCGAACGATGCGATCGGGTTTTTGAACACTGCAGAAGGTGCCTTGAACGAAATTACAAACATCACTCAGCGACTTCGAGAACTAGCGATTCAAGCTGCTAACGGTACCCTTGGTGTCACCGATAGAAGTTATTTGAACGATGAAAAGAATTCGCTGATTGCAGAATTTAACCGAATTGCCACTCAAACTGGCTTCAACGGTGTGTCACTTCTGGATGGATCTTTTCAGACCACGGATCTTCAGGTGGGAGTTAACAAGGGTGAAACCATTAGCTTTACGATTGGGGATGCACGAGCTTCTTCCCTTGGAGCTTTGGCCACTATTTCTGGATTTAATGGAGCCATCAATACGTCGATTGATACAACAACGAATGCTGTTTCAATCAACGGTATCGCATTGGCAGGCAGTACGACTACGGATGACACCGTATCAGTGGGTGGAAAGTCTTTCTCAGCGATCGCGATTGCTCGACGAATCAATGAGAAGCAATCTCAGACTAACGTAAAGGCAGAAGTGGAAGACACAGTTATACGGATTGCTGATGTCGGTTTTAGCCTCGCCGCCAACTCATTTGGTGGTGGAATCGCTGCGGGATTCAAGATCAACAACGTGACGATATCTGGAACAGGTATCGGTACAGCCCAGAAGTTCATTGATGTCGTGAATGCATTTTCGAATGCCACGGGTGTTAAGGCTCGACTTTCTGAGACGAATACCGGCACACCCGACATTGAGCTTTATGCAGAAGATGGTCGAAACATTAGTCTAACGACATCGGTACTGGGTGGGATTTTTACATCAACACAGGGTGTTTCTGGATTTGAGTATGCCTTATTCGGAGGTCAGCAGGCACTGGCAGCAGTACTAAGCGCAGCCGCCAGTCTAGGTGGTGGCTTCTTAGTTCAGTCACAAGCGGTTTCTGCTTTTTCACTCGGCCTTGGAGTGGGTGGACTATCGGACAACGTTCGAACGGGTGCAGTTAAATTGATCTCATCAAAAGCAATTGTAGTTACAGG
>Ga0163144_10016617_pt1 | contig 15070 bp, 10 predicted proteins | sample OliLak19BULKMAT1_FD_123175 | JGI IMG/M metagenome (GOLD analysis project Ga0163144, IMG submission 123175) | Freshwater microbial mat bacterial communities from Lake Vanda, McMurdo Dry Valleys, Antarctica - Oligotrophic Lake LV.19.BULKMAT1 | ecosystem: Environmental > Aquatic > Freshwater >... | reverse complement strand
TGTTCGGGCCCGAGGTCTGCGCGCCCGTGGCGTCCTTCCCGTCGCCCGCCAGCAGCGTCGCGATCACAAGCTGCGAGCGGTTGGTGTCTTGATACTCATCGATGAGGATGAACCGGAACCGCCGCCGGCACTCGGCCCGCACCGAGGGGACAGTCCGCAGCATCCGTGCCGTGAGCATCAGCAGGTCGTCAAAGTCGCAGGCGTTGGCCTGGCGGAGCTGGGCCTGGTACTTCTCGTACGCGCGCGCGATCGTCCGCGTATAAAAGTCGCTGGCGCGCTGACCGAACTCACCCGCGTCCAGCAGCTCGTTCTTGGCCTTGCTGATCGCCTCCAGCACGCTTCGCGGCGGAAAGTTGGTGCTCGAAAGCTGCAGCTCGGCCAGCACCGTCTTGAGAAGCTTGCCCTGGTCGTCCGCGTCCATGACGGTAAAGCCCGGGCGCAGCACGCCCTGCTCGGCCAGACTCTGCTCGGGCACGCCGTTGACCAGCGCTCGTACGTCCTTGTGCTCAACATAGCGGCGCAGCAGGCGCACGCACAGGCTGTGGAAGGTGCTGATGGACGGGCCGCCGCGCGCCGGGGCGGCACCACGCGCCGCGCCCGCCGCCGCCGCGCCCGGGTGCAGCAGCGCGTCAACGCGGTGCTTCATCTCGCCCGCGGCCTTGTTGGTAAACGTCACCGCCAGAATGTTCCACGCCGGGACGCCCATGCCGATCAGGTTCGCGATCCGCCGGGTGATGACCCGCGTCTTGCCCGAGCCGGGCCCGGCCAGCACCAGCAGCGGGCCTTCAACGTGCTCAACGGCGCGGCGCTGGCTCTCGGTCAGCCCGGCCAACAGGTCAATGCCAGCCAACCCGCCGTGCGCGTGAGCGGGGTCGAGTTCGCGCTGAGGCGTCCGGTCCGCTGGCTGCGTTGGCCCGGATCGCCCGCCGTTCGCGCCGCTGTTTGCAGCGCCCTTGCCAACGCCTGTGGGCAGTGGACCAAACGCCGCCGCGATGTCGTCAAAGGCATCCATGCACCGCCAGCGTAGCGGGGCGTTGGGGCGGCAATGGGCTGGGAAGAGGCCAATCGGCAAGGGCGCGGGGCTACTTAACGCGGGGCTACTTCAGCTCGGCCAGGCGAACCTGGTGCCGCAGCACGCCCGCCCCGCGCGCATCGCGGATCTCAAGGGTCAGCGTCGGGTCGGGAACATGAGCCTCGCCCTGCCGCGCGCGCCGCTCGGAACGCTGGTCCCAGTTGATCGTGATGAGCCCAAAGTTGCCCAGCAAATACGGCCCGCCCTGATCGTTGGCTTTGCCCTCGCCCGCGTCGCCCAACCGGTGCATGTTGCGCTCCGTTCGCACCGAGGCAGACCGGTTAAGCGCCGAAGCCGTCACGTCTAACAGCGGGTACGTTGGCTGGTCCGCGTCGCTGGCCAGCTTGATCGACGGGTCCTCGAACGTCGGCGGCGTGCTGGTCAGCTTCCCAGGCCGCACCGCGCTCAGCTCGCCCCAATGCCTATCGCCCGACGCAAACACGACGCCCGCGGCGCCGGTCCGCTTGATGAGCCGGGCCATCCGCACGCGCTCGTGCGGAAAGTTCGCCCAGCTCTCAAACCGGTGCTCTTCACTGGCAAACTGCACGCTGCTGGCGATGAGCCTGACCTCCGCCGGCACCTTGAGCTGCTCCTCAAGCCACGCCCACTGCGCCTCGCCCAAGAGCGTCGTGGTCGTGTCGGTGTGGGCGAGATAGTCGCCGCCGTAGCCCGCACCCCACCACTCGCCGCGCTGGCCTCTCGGCAGTGGCGTGTCGCTCGGTGTGCGGCGCTTTAGCGGCGAGCGGTTGAACCGCGCGTCCAGCAAAATGATCTGCACGCGCTGGCCCTGCGGCCCGAGCAGCACGCTGTCGTAGATCCCGTCGCGGGTCCGCCTCTTTGAGTCCGCCGGCTCCTTCCAAAAGTCGCAGAAGATCGCCTGAGTCTGGCGCTTCATGGTGTATTCAACGCCCATGTCGTTGTCGCCAAAGTCGTGGTCGTCCCACGTTGCCAGCACGCGCGTGGGCCCGGCCCGAAGCGCACGCAGCCCGGGCTGCGCTTCGAGGTTGGCGTACTTGGTGCGGAAGACCTCCATGTCGGTGCTGTCGCCGTAGATGTTGTCGCCCAGAAAGACGAAAACGTCAGGCTGGATGCGAGCCGCGGCCTCTAGCGCCGGGGACGGCTGGTCTTCTTTGATGCACGAGCCCAGCGCAATGGTGACTACCAGCGCGTCCGCCGCCGCGGCAACTACCGGAGCGACTGCCGGGGTGACTGACGGAGCGACTGCCGCCACACTGGCCGCCACATCCGCCCGTATCCAGGTCGCGCCTGCCGCCGCAAGCACACCCGCCGCCAGCACCGCTCGAAGGATCGTCGACATGGTGGCAGACTAGCGCGCGCGGGCCCGGGCGTGGGCGCGCGGTGTGTGAGAACTGTGTGAGGCCTCTGGGCCGCGTGTTCAATGACCTAGCCGGATGACGCGGGCGTCGCTGGGCATTGACCGGGCGGCACCGTTGCTCACGCTGCGCGGGCCGCACGGCCGTCCCAGTTCCGGCGGCAGAAGAATCTTGGTATGCCGAGCTTTGCGATCTCGCGGACGGAGGTGACACAGGGTCAGACGATCGAGCTCGTAAGCGCGATGGGTGACGTGCCGACTGGCGGAGCGTTCTCGATCGGCGTTGGATTCACGCAGGCAAAGCCTCTTGGCCGGCCCCTGTGGCTGGCGACGCCTCAAGGGGCGCAGCTCGGGACTCCCCGCCGGGCAGCAGGACCTCGAACTCGGCACCGGTGATGCCGTCAACGCGGTTGCGGGCCGTCAGCAGCCCGCCGTGCTCAGAGATGATGCCTTGGCTGACGGCGAGCCCCAGCCCCGTGCCGCGGGCGTCAAGCTTGGTGGTGCTGAAGGGCTCAAAGAGCCGCCCGACGATCTCTGGCGAAAGCCCGGGCCCGCGGTCGGCCAGCACCAGGCTGATCCACCGCGCACCGTCGCGCTCAACCGTCGCGCCGGTGAGCGTCAACTCAGACAGGCCGGCCTGTGCCGGAGCGTGGTCTAAACGGGCGTGGTCTGAACGGGCGTGGTTTGGGCGGGCGTTGTCAGCAAAGCTCATCGCGTCTACGGCGTTGCGCAGCAGGTTGACCATCACCTGCAGCAGTCGGTCCGGGTCGGCCGGTGCCGCCAAGCCCTCGGGCAGGTGCACGCGCAGTGCAATATTTCGCGCATGGCGATCAATCGAGACTAGCGTCCACGCTTCGTCAACCACCGGCGCGATCGGCGTAAGGAGTTTGGTGGGCGGGCGGGCCCGGGCAAAGTCCAGCAGGCTCTCGCTCAGGCGCTCAAGCCGCCCGGTGACGCGGACCAGCAGCTGCGCCTCGGCCGGTGCCAGGCGGCCGTCGGGCGCGGTGGCGAGCTTCTCGGCCAGACCTTTGATGACCGCCAGGGGCGTGTTGATCTCGTGGGCCAGCCCGGCGGACATCATGCCCAGGCTGGCCAGGCGGTCAGCGTCGGCCAGGTTGCGCTTGGCCGTCTCGAGCAGGTGGTTCTTGCGGTGCAGGTCGCTGGCGATGCGCTCAAGCTCGCCCAGGGCGGCGTTGAGTCGGGCCTGGGTGTCACGCATCGCGCCGACGGTCGCGTTGCGCGAGCGCATGATCTGGCCCAGCTCGTCAGCGGGGATGAAGCTCTCAGGGATCACCTCGCCCTCGCGCCGGTTCTCACGCACCGCCTCGTCGGCCTGCAGCATCGCGCTGATGGGCCGCCAGACGTTGCGTGGCAGCACGAACAGCTCAAGGCACAGCGCAATGAGCCCGTATACGCCCAGCAGCGCCACCACCAGCACCACGTACAGCAGCCGCACCTCACGCCGGGGCGCCTCAAGCCTGACCTCGACCGCCAGCGCGCGCCCCGAGGCGTCCAGCAGCGCAATCACGCCCGCGCTCGGCCCGTCCTGCGCTTGCTGGTTTGCCAGCGCCGTCCCGAACGGTGAGGGCGTCGGAAGGCGCAGCTCGCCCGCCAGCGTGGCCGCGTCGCCGATCCGCAGCCGCACATCGGGCGGCAGCCGCTGGGTGATGTCATCAAGCGTGACGCCCGCGGCCAGCGCCGTCAGTGCGATGTCGGCGATCAATCGGGCCTCGTGCATCTCGGCCTCGCGGACGATCCGCGAGAGTGCCGGACGCATCAGCAGCACCAGCACCGCCGCCAGCGTCAGTGAGAAGATCGTGTGCAGCACGATCAGCTTTTTGCGGATCCGCATCTTGGCCAGCAGCCCGGCGGGTCGCGTGCGCTCAAAGGTCTGGATGATCTTGGGCCAGACCGGCTCAGGCTCGGGCGGTGCCGCGGGCGCAGCGAGGCCAGTAGGTGGCGGTGTGCCGGGGGTCGTGCCGGGGGTCGTGCTGGGGGTAGGCAGGCCGAAGGAGGTCGTGGGGGTCGTGCTGGGTCGCAGGCTGGACATACGCTGGGGGGTGAATGAACGCAACAGTGCAGGACGTGCGGGGCGCAAGCCCCCGGTGGCTTCTGGCCCTTCTCCGGCTGCGCGAGGCGATCGCGGTTCCGGCCCAAAGACTGGTCAAGGGTACTCGAAGTCCACGGGTGGGGCGTCGGGCGTGCCGCGGAAGTCTGAGCTAAGGCTAAGCGGTGCGACTCGTGCCGAGGCGCGCGGGCCCCAAGAGCGCGGGCCCCAAGAGCGCGGGTCAAGAGAACTGGGGCCAGACGCGCCGCGGACCGTGTCCAAGCAGGCCCACGGCCAGTCAGCAGACGGCCAGCCACCAGAGTCCAAGCCCGCAGACTCGGTGCAAGCTGCACCCAAGAAGTCTGACGCGCGAGCCAAGGGTGGGCAGGCCGGCAGGGCGCTGCCCAAGGAAGAGCGTCGCATCCCTCAGCCAGCCAGCACGGGTGATGTGGCTCGTGACGCCGTCGCGCTGCACCTGGCAATGCAGGCGGACGTCTACCCGCGTCTGAGCCTTGATGGGCCGCTGCTGCCGCCGGGGCTTGACCCGCGCGACGTCGGCCTGGCGCACGCGATCACTGACGCGGCAACGCGCCGCTGGGTCACGCTCGAGCGCCTGATTGCCAAGGGCTGCCGCCAGCCGCTGACCAAGCTCGAAGCGCACGCGATGGGCGCGCTGCTATGCGCCTCGGCGCAGGTTGTGCTGCTCGATCGTGTGCCCGCGCACGCGGCGGTGAACCACGCCGTGGCGTGGGTCAAGCAGGCCCTGGGCTCGCCCGCGGGCGGGCTGGTCAACGCCGTGATGCGGCGCGTGGTCGAGGCGGTCGGCAGCAAGGGCGTCCCGCTGCCGGCAGACTGGACTACCACGCGCAAGCACCTGCCGCTGGCCGGGGGCGTGTGTGTTGAGCTCACCAGCGAGCTGCTGCCAGAGGACCCTGTCCACGCCGTGGCCGCGGCAACAGGCCTGCCCCGCGCGCTGCTCGCGAGCTTCATCGCGACGTTCGGGGCTGACGTGGCCCACGCTCTGGCGCTGCACAGCGTCAGTGACGCGCCGACGATCATCAACGCCGCGCACGACCCTCGGGCCCGCGCGGCGCTTGCGGCCCTGGTGGGTGTAGATCAGCCCGACGGGCACGCGTCGGCGGTGGTGCCGCACGACCGCGCTGGGCACTTTGTCTTCCGTGGCACGCGCGATGAGCTTGTGGCGCTGCTAGACCGCTTCGGCCCGCCGCGTGCGGGCATCGCGGGCTCTGCGGCTGCAACCTCGGGCGTATGGGTGCAAGACCCTGCGTCAAGCCACTCGCTGCTGGGGCTGCTGGCACGCCCGGAGTCGGCGCGAGAGATCGAAGGCCTTCGCGCCCTGGGCGAGCGGGCCCTGCTGGCCGACGTCTGCGCCGGGCAGGGGACCAAGACGCGCCAGCTCGCGGCCATGTTCCCGCAGGCCAGCGTCATCGCCACCGACATCGACACGCACCGCCGCCGAACGCTCGAAAGCGTGCTGGGCACCTCCGGGCGGGTCCGGTCGGTCGAGTACACGAGCATCCAACCGCGCGATGCGCGCGCGAAGAACCCGCCCCCAAAGAACCAGCCCGCAAAGAACCAGCCCCAAAGTGCTCAGCCCCAAAGTGCCCGGCCCCAGAAAACTCAGCCGGACGCGCCGCTCGCGGCAGCGCCCGTGAGCGTCTACGCCGGCGCGTGTGACCTGCTGCTGCTGGATGTGCCGTGCAGCAATACCGGCGTGCTGGCCCGGCGCGCCGAGGCCAAGTACCGGTTCGGTGACCACAGCCTCGGGCAGTTGGTACAGGTGCAGCGTGACGTGCTGACCCTGAGCCGCACGCTGCTGCGCGGCCCGGGCGCGCTGGTGGTCTACGCCACGTGCAGCCTTGACCCGCGTGAGAACGCCCAGCAAGCCCGCTGGGCCTGCGACAAGCTGGGGCTCACGCTCATCTGCGAAGAGCTGACGCTGCCCGCAGGCGGGGCCGCAAGCCCGGCCAGTTCGTACCACGACGGCGCGTATGTCGCGCTGCTGCGGGCGACCTGAGCCCGCGCTATCCTCGCTGCTCTCGCCCGGGCGATTGTCCCGAGCGCTGCGCCGCCACCGACCCCCCACCGACCCCTACCGACCCTACCGACCCCCACCGCCTTGACCGCGCCCGCCTCAACGCTGCGACAACGAACATGACGCTGCTGGACATCCTTCAACCTGAGTGTGTGCGGGCCCCACTGATGGGCGGCGCAAAGCGCGCGTGCATCGAAGAGCTGGTAGACATGATGGCCGCGATCGGCAAAATCGCAGAGCCGCAGGCCCTCAAGGACGCGGTCTGGACGCGCGAGCAGACCCGCACCACCGGCATCGGGCACGGGCTGGCCATCCCCCACGGCAAGTGCGCGGGCGTCACCGGGCTGGTCATGGCCGTCGGCAAGCCCGCTGAGCCCATCGAGTTTGGCGCCATCGACGGCAAGCCCGTCCGCCTCATCATGATGCTCGCCAGCAGCCCCGACCGCAACAGCGACCACATTCAGGCCCTCGCCCGCGTCTCGCGCATCATGATGATGGCCGAGTTCCGCGAGCGCATCTACGCCGCCACCAGCGGCGCTGAGGTCTACGAGCTGCTCAAAGAGCAAGAGCTGCGCTGAGGGTCACGGCGTGAGCCTGGGCGTCGACCAAGGTTTGAACTTGCGAGCCATGACCGAGCCGAGCACATCACGAGCCGCTGACGCGCCGGCCCTGGCCCAGGTTGAGGCCGCGCTGGCCGAAGTGGTCAAGCGCGTCGAGGGCCCCGCAAGCCTGCGTGACGCCGTGAGCTACGCCCTGCTCGGGCCCGGCAAGCGCGTGCGTCCACTGCTGGCCTGGCACTGCTGCGTCGCCGCCGGTGGCCTCGGCCCCGAGGCGCTGCCCGCGGCGTGCGCCGTCGAGCTCGTCCACGCCTTCAGCCTCGTCCACGACGACCTGCCCGCGATGGACGACGATGACCTGCGCCGCGGGCGCCCAACGCTGCACAAGCACACCTCTGAGGCGATGGCGATCCTCGCCGGCGACGGGATGCTGACGATGGCCTTCGGTGTCATTCTCACCAGCCCGGGCGACGCCGCCACGGCCGTGCGACTTTGCCGCGAGGTTGCCAACGGGACCAACGCGATGATCGCCGGGCAGGTCTGGGACACCCTCGGCGGGCTGCCGCAGGGCCTGAGCCCCGCCGATGAGCTGGCGCTCATCCACCGGCACAAGACCGGCGCGCTGCTGGCCTGTGCGTGCCGCTGCGGGGTCATCGCTGCCCGCGGCAGTGACCGCGCGCTGGCCTGTGTCAGCAGCTACGCCCACAGCGCGGGGCTGATGTTCCAGATTGTTGACGACGTGCTGGACGTCACCCAGCCCAGCGAGCACGTGGGCAAGAAGACCGGCAAAGATCAGGCCATGGGCAAGCGCACGTACCCCGGCGTGCTGGGCCTTGATCACTCACGCGCGCGGGCCGAGGCTCTGTGCGCCGAGGCGATCGCCGCCGTCGCCCCGTTGGGTGATCGCGCACAGCCGCTGATTGAGCTGGCCAACTTCATGGCCCGGCGGACGCGCTAGCACGCTGACTTGGAACCCGCGGCCTAAGCAGCCAGCCTCGGCGGAATCACGCTCGCGCCCGAGCCGCCCTTCATGTCGCACATCTGCTCGCTCAGTGACTGGAACTGCCCCTCGCACCGCACGAACGCCGCGACCACATCAGGGTCAAAGTGGCCGCCCGCGGCGTCGGTGATGATCCGCGAAGCCGTTGCGTGCGGGTACCCGTCCTTGTACACGCGCTTGGAGCGCAGCGCGTCGTACACATCAGCCAGGGCCATGATCCGCCCGCACAGCGGGATCTCCTCACCGCGAAGCTGGCGCGGGTAGCCGGTCCCATCAAACCGCTCGTGGTGCGTCCAGGCGATGTCGCGGGCCATCCGCAGGTACAGCGCGTCGTGCCCCTGGTCGATCAGAGAGCTGAGCGTCTGCGCCCCGATCAGCGCGTGCCCCTGCATCACGCGGTACTCCTCGTCCGTCAGCTTGCCCGGCTTCAGCAGCACCGCGTCGGGAATCCCGACCTTGCCGATGTCGTGCAGCGGGCTGGTCGCGTAGATCGTCCGCACGAACTCCTCGTCAAGCTTCCCGGCGTACGCGCCGTGCCCAGCCATCGACTCGGCCAGCAGCTTGCAGTACACCCGCGTCCGCTCAAGGTGCGCGCCGGTCTCGTTGTCACGGCTCTCCGCCAAGCGGGCCATCGCAAAGACCATCAAGTCGCGCGACTCAAGCCCGCTGATCCGCCGCGCCACGCTCAGCCGCACCGAGAGCTCGGAGGGATCAAATGGCTTGGAGAGAAAGTCGTCCGCGCCAGCCTGCAAGCCCTCGACAAGGTTGTCCGTCCCGCTCCGCCCAGTCAGCAAGATCACGTACACGTAACGCCCGAAGCCGGCACGGCGGATCCGGCGCGCAAGCTGCGGCCCGTCGCACCCGGGCATCTCCCAGTCGCTGATGACCACCTGCGCAGTGCCGCCCTTGAGCAGCTCGTACGCCTCGTCGCCGTCCTTGGCGCTCTGCACCGTGTGCCCCTCGGCCTGCAGCGCGGCCGACACCAGCTCGCGCGACAGCTCGTCGTCGTCCGCGACGATCACGTGCATGGGCTTGGCGGCAACCGGGCTGTGGGTGGTCTGCGTGTGCATGGCGTGGCGTTCTTCAGGTTGGCAAGGGCAGCGCTGCTTCAGGCTTTAGAGAAGCAGCTATTAATCGGCGCAGCTCGACAAGCAGTCGAGCGTGCGCCAGCCGGGCCCGCTCAAAGTCGCCCGCCTGTGCGGCCTGTTCCACGTCCTTGGCAGACGCTGCGACCCGTGGTGCTCCGATATTCGCGCTCGAGCCCTTCATGGCGTGCGCCAGCCGCGTGGCCCGAGGCAGGTCGCCGTTCTCCAGCGCCTCGCCCAGCTCCATCGCCTGCCCTGGGGCCGCATCGGCAAACCGCCTGAGCAGCGAGAGGGCCAGCTCGCGCTTGTTCACGCACCGACGCAGCAGACCGGCACCATCGAGCACCGGGCTCGCGTCTTCGAGCGCCCTGGCCTCGCTCGGCGCAACCGCACTGGCCTCGCCCGCCGCTCGCGCAGGTTCCATCGGAGCAGGTGACGGCGTCGCAAGTGCCACGGGCGCGACGCCTAGCACAGGCGGCGCTGCCGGAAGTTCCAAAGGCGCACCGGGCACGCCGGGCGCACCGGGCACGCTGGCCGGCGCTGTCGCACGCCCACGCTGGCTGATGAACCTCGAAAGCGTCTCGCACAGCTTCGTCGGGTCGATCGGCTTGGTCAGAAACTCGTCCATGCCAGCGTCGCGAGCCGCCTCGCGGTCGGCCTTCTGCGCGTTGGCCGTCAGCGCGATGATCGGCACCGCACGCACTGAGCCCCCGCCCGCGCGCCGCCGCGCCTCCGCCAAGCGCATCTCACGCGCGGCCTCAAACCCGTCCATCACCGGCATCTGGCAGTCGCTTAGCACCGCGTCGATAGCGGTCCCGTCGCCGAACAGCGCTACCGCCTCGGCCCCGTTACGCGCCAGCGTCACGCGGTACCCGGCCTCGCCCAGCAGCTCGGTGGCAATCAGCTGGTTGACTTCGTTGTCCTCCACCAACAGCACGCGTGGCCCGCTGTTGTACTCGGTGCTCGGCGCGCCCTGCCAGGCGCGCTCTGGCCCCGTCGTTGCGGCCGATGGCGTCGCGCCTGCACTCGCAGGCTTGGCGCTGGGACGCTCCAGCAGCCGGGCCGCCTCGCCGCGGTGCGGCGCGCGGACCAGCACGATCGCCTCGGTGATCGCGTCAAGCAGGTGCCCGTCGTAGATCGGCTGGTCAACCCAGCCCACCACGCCCAGCGCGGTCAGGTCAAGGGCCTCGCGCTCGTCGCCGGTGCCCACCAGAATCAGCGCCGGCGTGTGCGTGGTGTCCAGCGCCGCAAGCTCGACGCTCAAACGCGTGAGCGCCGTAGCCCCGGCGTTGGCCAGCGACAGCACCGCCGCAAACGGCTGGCCGATCAGCGCCCACTGCCGAACCGTGTCAGGGGCCTGCGCGGGCCCGTCAACACAGTGCATCGTCAGGCTCCAGTGCTCGATCGCCGCGCGCAGCTCCTCGCGCTCTGGCCCGGGTGGCGCGACAACCAGCAGCCGCGAGCGGCGCAGGTCGTCGGTGATGCCCTGCGGGCTGCTGATGGCCATGGCCCGCGCCAGCGGGACGGTGAACCAGAACGTCGATCCGCGCCCCAGCTCACTCTCAACCCCGATCTGCCCGCCCATCAACTCTACCAACTGGCGCGAGATCGACAGCCCAAGCCCCGTGCCGCCGTAGCGACGCGTCGTTGACGCGTCAACCTGCGAGAAGTTGCGGAACAACCGGTCCAGCCGGTCCGGCGGGATGCCAACGCCCGTGTCGGTCACGCTAAACCGCGCGATCACTCGCCCCTGCTCGGACCGGTCCAGAGACGCACCGATGACCACAGAGCCCTTGTTAGTGAACTTCACGGCGTTAGAGACCAGGTTCGTCAGCACCTGGCGCAGCCGCAGCGGGTCGCCGCGCAGCGCCGTCCGCAGGCCCGGATGCACGCGCGTCTGGATCGCGATGTCCTGCTCGCTGGCGCGCGGGCCGCACAGCAGCGCCACGTCTTCAACCACGTCGCGTACGTCCAGGTCGATTGACTCGAGCTCGACCGCCCCGGCCTCGATCTTCGAGAGGTCCAGGATGTCATTGAGAAGCTGCAGCAGCGAGTCGGCGCTGAACTTCGCCAGCCGCGCTTGCCGAAGCTGCCGCTCGTCCAGCGCCGTGCGCATGAGCAGCTCAAGTGCGCCCACAACCCCGTTCAGCGGCGTGCGGATCTCGTGGCTCGTGTTGGCCAGGAACTGGCTCTTGGCCTCGCTGGCCGCCACCGCCGCCCGCTTGGCCGCCTCAACCGCGTCGACCAGCCGGTTGATCTCCCCGGTCAGGTTCTGCAGCTCGCGAGCGCCTTGGGCCCTTAGTTGCGGCAGCGCATCGCCCTCGGCGCCATCGCTACGACCGGCATCATTGTGAGCGCCCCCACTCGCACCCCCACTCGCACCACCACTCGCACCCCCGCCGGCGCGTCTGATCGCGCTCTGCCGCCCAAGTCGCTCAACCTGACCGCTCAGTCTCTGCACCGGGCCAAGCACCGCCATGCCCAGCACCCGCATCAGGACCGCCATGAACACCGCGCCGATAGCGATCAGCGCCCACATCAGGCTGTCACGGGCCTGCACGGCCTGCGCGTAGATCCCGCGCTGCTGCTCGATGCTGACCACCGCCGCGGGCTTGCCCGCCGCGTCCGCCAGCAGCGCCCCAGCCCACAGCCGCTGCTCCGTTGGCGTCCGCACGTCCACGCTCGACGTGTCCAGCCACCACGAGTGTTCATCGCCCAACTGGCTCAGTCGCCGCGGGACAAGCCCCTGAACCCGCGCGCCAGCCACGCTCGAAGGCGTCACGCTCACCCGCGCGCCCAGCAGGCCCGAGGCCACGCGAATCTGCGGCGCCTGCAGCACCCGCGCCAGCGCAAGCACCCCGCCGTGGGGCAGCTCGCCACCGTGAGCTTCCCCCTCACGCCCGCGCAGATCCATCGGCACACGCACGCTCGATACCGCCAGCACCTTGCCGCCCGCAACCACCAGCCCCTGTTGGCTTTCACCCAGCCACGTCCGCGGGTTCAGCGGGCTCCCCGCCTGCATCTGCTTTATCAGTTCCTGCGGCGCGGCGTCAACGCTAGAGAGCCCCACGCTGCGCGCCCCAGCACCCTCGGGCTCGGTCAGCACCCCCGAGCGCAGCAGGCTTAAGCGCACCGCGCCCGAAGGCTCGACCAGCACGATCGCGTCGATCCGCCCCGCGTGCGAGCTGAGCTTGCCAGAGGTCTGGATCAGCCCGCGCAGCCCGGGGCTCAGCCCAGTCTGCAGGCAATCGCGAACCTCCTGCGACGTCGCCCAGTCGCCCGCCCGGGCCGCCAATGAGTCGGCCTCAGCGCTGATCGCCCGTGTCACCCGCGCGATGCTGATCCGCGCGTCCCGCTCCTCGACACGCGCAAAGGTCGCCAGCAGCACCAGCGCCATCACGCCGTAGAGACCAAGAAAGAACAGCGCCAAAGGCGGGGTGAGCGCCAGCAGCGTCAGCTTCCGCATTGAAAGTGGCAGCAGCCCTCGAAGCACGCCCGCTCCGTCCGTTGACAGACCGCGGCGAAGCAAGGCCACCAGCCTCGCTACCCCGCGATCAAGGTCCGAACCGCCCGACCTGATTCATCGGGCCGTCGCGAAGCTGACCCAAGGGACATAACGCCCGCCGATGGGCAAAGCAGCGGCGCAGGCCGGTCGGCCCGCGGCCCGGGTTCAATACACGTCCGGAAACCTGAATCTGGCCCGGATCTGTTCGGTCATTGATCGTGTCGGTTTCGAGGTGTCCTTTGGGATCCCGGGTGTGAGTGGTGGGCCGACGGGGCGGCGTGCTGGCCTTGACACGCGGGCGCGCCTAACGTCTCGACCCCTTTAGAAGAGGTTCAGCACGCTATGGTCAAGCTCCGCATGGCCCGTCTCGGCCGCCCCCACCGTCCGTTCTACCGCATCAGCGCCGTTGACTCGCGCGTCAAGCGTGATGGCGCGGTCCTCGAGCAGCTTGGGTGGTATGACCCCATGGCCGCCGGCGCGGCCAAACCCTCTGAGCTCAACCTCGAGCGAATCAAGTACTGGCTCTCAGTTGGCGCGCAGCCCACCCTGACGGTCCGCAACATGCTGGCGACTGTCGGCCTGGTCGACGCGGCCAAGGTCAAGGCCGTCCATGCCCGCCGCATTGAGGCCCGCAAGACCGCCGCCGCCGTCAAGGCCGCCAACCCGCAGCCCGTCAAGAAGAAGTAAGCCCGCCCGGCATATTTGCACCTGGCGCTTCTGACCAGCCTTTTCCAACGCCGCCCGCACCGGGCGGCGTTTTCGTTGCCGCACTGGCACCTCCAAACCCCACGCCCCTGCCCCGCGCCTTCAATCACCCGTGCCCGCCCTGCGCATCGACATCCTGACAACCTTCCCCGAGATGTTCGCCTGGGATGACACCGCTCGCGCCCCCGGCGCGCTGCCGGCACTCTCGTGCAGCATCCCGGCCCGCGCACGCCGCGCCGGGGCGATTGCCTGGCACGCCCACAACCTGCGCGACTTCGCCCAAAGCAAGCACGATAAGACCGACGATCGGCCCTTCGGCGGCGGCCCCGGCATGGTCATGATGTGCCAGCCGGTCTGGGACGCAGTCGCCGCCGTCGAAGCCCTTGACCCCGCCCCCGCCACGCGCGTGTACCTGACACCGCAGGGCCGTCCGTTGACGCAGGCCTTGGTCGCCCAGCTCGCAGCCCGCCCCCGCCTGCTGCTACTCGCCGGTCACTATGAGGGCGTCGACGAGCGCGTCATCGAGGCCCTCGCGCCCATCGAAGTCTCCATCGGCGATTACGTGCTCTCAGGTGGCGAGCTGGCCGCCATGGTCCTGATCGACGCGATCGCCCGCCTGCTGCCGGGCGTGCTCGGGCACGACCAGTCCGCCGCCGAAGATTCCTTCGCCCTGCACGAAACGCCCACCCTCGCCGACGCTCACGCCACCAAGCCCAAGCGTGGCGGCACCCGCGCCAGCGCTGCTGGTGAGGATGGCACAGGCAACCGCGGCGCTCAGGTCCCACTGCTCGATTGCCCGCACTACACGCGGCCGCGGGTTTGGCAAGGTCGCGAGGTGCCCGGCGTGCTTCTCAGCGGCGACCACGAGGCCGTAGACCTTTGGCGTCAGACCCAAAGAATTGACCGCACGCGTGAGCGTCGGCCAGACCTGCTTGATCTACCGCGGCCAAGCCCGACCGACCCAACGCCACCAATCGCACCACCGCCGCCAATCCCACCACCGCCGCCAGTTCCACCAGCACCGCCACCACCCGCCAACAACACCTGACAAAGCCCGATTGCCGCGCCATGGGTTGGACCGGCGCACGGGCGAGAGCTAGTATCTCGACCCCGCCGGAAGCTGGGCCTGGCGCAAAGCAGGCACCTGCGCCGCGTGTGTGGGCCCGCTCGAAGTTCCTGATCACGCACCGCGCTCACCGAGACCACGCCATGAACCTGCAAGCCATCATCGAGAGCATCAACGCCGACAAGCTCCGCAAGCAGATGCCCAACATCTCCATCGGCGACACCATCAGCGTGCACAACAAGATCGTCGAGGGTGACAAAGAGCGCATCCAGGTCTTCACCGGCGTGCTCATCGCCCGCGCAGGCCGCGGGATCACCGAGATGATCACCGTCCGCAAGGTTGTTGACGAGATCGGCGTCGAGCGCGCCTTCCCGCTCAGCAGCCCGCGCGTTGACAAAATCGACGTGGTTCGCCGTGGCGACTCGCGCCGCGCCAAGCTCTATTACCTGCGTGACCGCCTCGGCAAGAGCCAGCGCATCCGTGACCGCCGCCGCGGCATGAAGCACATCGGCACCAAGTAAATCCAAAGCTGGCGACCAACGATTTGGGCCCAACGACCTGAGCCCAACGACCTGGGCCCAACGTCCCAGGCCAGCCCGCCAAGGTTTCATCACGCATCGCAGCGTGCGAGCCCATGGGCGTGC
>Ga0163144_10016616_pt1 | contig 15070 bp, 13 predicted proteins | sample OliLak19BULKMAT1_FD_123175 | JGI IMG/M metagenome (GOLD analysis project Ga0163144, IMG submission 123175) | Freshwater microbial mat bacterial communities from Lake Vanda, McMurdo Dry Valleys, Antarctica - Oligotrophic Lake LV.19.BULKMAT1 | ecosystem: Environmental > Aquatic > Freshwater >... | reverse complement strand
TGCTCGTCCGCACCGACCACATCCACCACATCCACCATGAAACCGTAAATCCCGCCAAGCGCACGCAGCGTGTCCACCGAGCCGCTCCGATTGCGTCCAAATCCGTGATCATGACCGATCACGAGTTCCTTCATCCCGCAACGCTGCACGAGAATCTCGTGCACGAACTGCTCCGGCGTGTACGCCGCCAGCGCGGCATCGAAACGCAGCACCAGCACGTAGTCGATCGGCGTCTGCACCAGCGCCTCGAGGCGCTCGGCACGCGTCGTCAGCAGCCGTGGGGCTGCCGCGGGTCTCACCACCGCGAGCGGATGCGGGTCGAAGGTCACCAGCACGCTCGACCGCCCTGCCGCCTTTGCGCGCCGCGCGACTTCTTCGAGCACCGCCCGGTGCCCGAGGTGCACGCCATCGAACGATCCTACCGTCACCGTGCTGCCTTCCGGCAGCACCGGAAAGGCGATCGTCATTCCGCGGCCTCGAGGACCACCGCGGGATGGATCCGGCGATCATCGGCCTCACCGACGGCCATCAGCGTCCCGTCCTCGCGCAGCAACTGCACGGTGCCTCGCACATCATCCTGCGGCGGCAGTGCCTGCCCATGGCGGAGCCCCGACACCCGGACCGCCGGCACGAGCACGCAGGGCAGGTGGCCGAGCACCGACGTCGGAGGCTGCACGGTGGTGGACGCATCGACGGCCTCGAGCGGCGTCGCATCGTTCACGTGCAAGGCACCGATCGCTTCGCGCCGCAGGGCGGTCAGATGCGCCCCGTACCCCAGCGCCTCACCGAGATCGCGGGCCAACGATCGCACGTAGGTACCGGCACTCACCGTACAACGGAACTCCAGCAGTGGCGCCTGCCACGACAGTATCTCGAAGGCGTGCACCGTCACTGGCACCGCGGCCAACTCCACCGATACACCCTGCCGTGCCATCGCGTACGCCCGCTTCCCTGCGACCTTCTTGGCGGAGAAGGCCGGCGGCCGCTGGAGAATCGGGCCGCGCAGTGCGCCCAATGCCGCCTCGATCGTCGCCACCGTGACGTCCGCCGGATCACGCCGCACGCCGATCGGCTCGCCGGTGGCATCCTCGGTGGTGGTCTCCTGTCCCAGCATTGCCGTCGCGCGATACGTCTTCCGGTCGCCCTCGACGAATTGCGCGATCCGCGTCGCCCTGCCGAGCAGCACCACCATGAGCCCGGTTGCGAACGGATCGAGGGTGCCGGTGTGCCCCGCCGCGTCCGCACCCGTCGCGCGCCGGACGATCCGCACCACATCATGGCTCGTCGGACCGACCGGCTTGTCCACCAGCACCACGCCGACCACGCTCAGGCTTCGTCGTTCTCCGGCGCATCCACGGCGGCGCCGGCCGCTTCATCGGCATCCGGCTGCCCGCTCTCGCGGAGCCCGGCCAGGATCTCGTTGATCCGAGCTGCATGCGCGAGCCCGTCATCGATCTCGAAATGCAGTTCGGGCACAATCCGCGTGGAGAGCGCCTTCGCCACCTTGGTTCGCAGAAATCCGGTGCAGCTCTTCAGCCCTTCGAGCGCCTTCTTCCGGGATTCGGGATCCTCGCCATGCACTGCCACGGCGATCTTCGCATGGCTGAGGTCGGGCGTCACGACGACGCGCGACACGGTGGTGAGCCCGATGCGCGGATCCCGGATTTCGACGGCCAGTGCGGTGGCCACGATGGCCCGCACCGTTTCCGCCACCTGTTCCGGTCGCCGCGACGCGCTCTTCATCCCTTCGCCTCGCTGGCCGACGCCGCGAGGGTACGCTTGATCTCATCGGTGCGGTAGCACTCGATCTTGTCGCCGACCTTGAGGTCGTTGAAGTTCTCGACGCTCATGCCGCACTCTTGGCTCTCGCGCACTTCCTTCGCGTCGTCCTTGAAGCGCTTCAGCGAGGAGAGCGTGCCGGTGTAGACCACCGTTCCGTCGCGCACGACACGCACCTGACCGGTCTTGAGGATGAGGCCGCTCGTGACCATGCAGCCGGCCACCGTGCCCACCTTGGAGACCTTGAAGAGTTCGCGCACTTCGGCCTCGCCCAGGACCGTCTCCTTCTGCTCCGGCTTGAGCAGGCCTTCGAGACCCTTCCGGACGTCCTCGACCGCTTCGTAGATGATGCGATAGGTGCGCACATCCACGCCCTCACGCTCCGCCGCGGAGCGCGCATTTGCATCCGGCCGCACGTGGAAGCCGAGCACGATGGCGCCCGAGGCCTTCGCCAGAAGAATGTCGTTCTCGGTGATGGCACCGACCCCGCGGTGCACCACATCGACCCGCACTTCCGGCGTCGAGAGCTGGGCGAGCGAGTCGGCGAGCGCTTCCGCCGGACCGCCCTGATCGGCCTTGATGATGACGCGAAGGGCACTGACGGCACCCGCGGCGATGGCCCGGCTGAAGTCCTCCAGCGACGACCCGCGCTGCGTGCGACGGCTCTGCGCTTCGCGCTCGAGGCGCTGGCGCTTCTGTGCGATCTCGCGCGCTTCACTCGCGTCCGAGACGACGAGGAAGGTGTCACCGGCGCTCGGCACGCCTTCGAAGCCGAGGATCTGCACCGGGATCGACGGGCCGGCGGCCTTCACCTGCTTGCCGCGCTCGTCGAACATGGCGCGGACACGGCCGGAGAACTTGCCGCAGATGAAGTCGGCGCCGGTCTTGAGCGTGCCCTTCTGCACGAGGATCGTCGCGAGCGGACCCTTGCCCGGATCGAGCGTGGCTTCGAGCACCGCGCCGTGCACGGCGACGTCCGCGTTGGCCTTGAGTTCGAGAATGTCCGCCTGCAGGAGGATCTGCTCCAGCAGGTGCTCGATGCCCGTGCCCTTCTTGGCCGAAATCTCCGCATGCAGCGTGGTTCCGCCGAAGTCCTCGAGCACGACGCTGTGCTGCAGGAGATCCTGCTTCACCTTCGCAGCGTTGGCGGCCGGCAGATCGATCTTGTTGATGGCCACGATCATCGGCACGCCGGCGTTCTTGGCGTGCGAGATCGCTTCCACCGTCTGCGGCATGACCTGGTCGTCGGCAGCGACGACGAGCACGACGATGTCGGTGACCTGGGCACCGCGGGCACGCATGGCGGTGAACGCCTGGTGACCCGGGGTATCAAGGAACGTGATCGCGCGGCCGTTGTAGTCGATGTGGTAGGCGCCGATGTGCTGCGTGATGCCACCGGCCTCACCCGCGACGACGTTGGCCTTCCGCAGATAGTCGAGCAGGGACGTCTTGCCGTGGTCGACGTGACCCATGATCGTGACGACCGGTGGACGCGGGAGACGCGCTTCCTCCGCGCCCTCGTCTTCCTGCACCACTGGTCCCGCGGCGTAATCATCTTCCTTGACCGCTTCGAAGCCGAACGCCGAGGCGATCAGTTCGATCTGGTCGAAGTCGAGCCGCTGGTTCACGGTGACCATCAGACCGAGTTCCTTGAACGCGAACTGCACGATCTGCGTCGACGAGATCTTCATCAGGCCCGCGAGTTCGCTGACCGAGATGAACTCGTTGACGCGGATTTCGGTCTTGACGCGCTCACGCTCCTCGGCGGCCCCGCGTGCCTGCAGTTCGCGGTACGACGGTTCGTCGTTGCGGCGGCTCTTCTTGCCCGCGGGTCCCTTCATCCCCTGCAGCGTCTTGAGGACGTTGTCGCGCACGGCGTCCTGATCCGGACGGTCGCGACGCCCCTTCTTGCCGCGCGCCGCCGACCCACCCTTGGGGGCGTCCGGACCGAAGGAACGCGCCACCGGCGCACCAGGCACCGCCGGAGCGCCGAACCGCGGCGGACCGCCGAAGCCCGGGCGTGCGCCACCCGGGCCACCCGGCCCACGGCTCGGACCACCCGGTCCGCGGCTCGGCCCACCCGGCCCACCCGGCCCACGATTGCCACCGAACGATCCACCCTGCTGGCGATTCGGCGGACCACTGGCAGAAGCGGGTGCCGGGCGCTGAATGCGCGGCGGAATGAACGGCGCCTTGCCACCTGGCGTGAGGGGCACGCCCCCCGCGCTCACGGTGCCGCTCGGCGTCGCCGACGCGGCAGGACGCGGGCTCATCGGCGGCGCCGACGGTCGCAGAGGCGCGGCCACGGCCGGACGCTCCGCCACCGGCTCGCGTGGCGCGGCAGCGACCGACTCCGACGGCGCGACAGCCGGCGTGATCTTGCCCGCCAGGAAGCCGGACCCGAGACCGCCCGCGGCAGCCGACTTCGGCGCCTCCGGCTCGGGCTCGGCAAACGGCGCCGACGGGAGATCCTTGAACAGCGCCTTGGCGCGTTCTTCGATGCTGGCCAGCGTCGGTGCTTCGTCCTCGACGCGCACCGGGCGCTCGAACTCGAGTGTCGCCAGTTCCTTCTCGCGCTCGGCCTTCTCGATCGCCTCGACCTTGGCGACCTCTTCGGCCGTGCGGCGCCGACGTGCCGGCTTCACGTCACCAGCGGGAGCCGGCGGCTCCACGGGAGCAACAGGCGCTTCCACGGCCTTGGTCGTGCGCCGCTTCGGCTTCTTCGTATCGGCCGGCTCGTCCTTCTTGCGCTTCTCGCGCTCGTAGCGCACGCGCACCGCCGAGACCTGATCGATCTCCAGCGGGGACATATGAGAGCGCACGAATATGCCCATTTCGCGGAGCATCCCCATGAGCTGTTCGGCCGGTACGCCGAATTCTGCTGCCAAATCGTGGACTTGCGTCTTCGCCACCAAAACCTCCGTCAGTGCCCGTCCGCTGCCGATCGCCCGATGCCATCGGCCAGCTTTCGGTCCCGCACTCCAGCCGCCATCACCGGCGGCCGTCCCAGCCGTTGCCCGAGTACATCGGCGCTGACGCCGCGATACACCGGGATCTCCTTACCCGCCGCGAGGCGAGCGACCTTCTCCAGCGCCCGCGGACTTGCATCGTCCGCCAGAATCACACAGGCCAGCTTGCCGGCCTGCAAGTCATTCCGCACGGCCTCGACACCGATGGCAAGCGAGCCGGCCCGCGCGCCGAAACCCAGCAGCGCGAGCCAGTCACCCATATCAGGCTTCCGCCGGTGCTCCGGCCTCGTCGCCGTTGTCCGTCATCTCGGCGATGAAGGTCATCACCTGCTCTACGAGTTCCTCCGACATCCCCGGAATGCGGGCGATGTCTTCGCGCTCGAGATCGATGATGTCGCCCAGCGTATTGAAGCCGGCCGCGCCGAGCGTCACCGTGACCGGCACCGGCAGATTCTTGAACTCGACGAGCGGCACCTTCGTCGTCGCATCCTCCTCGTCCGACGGGAGCGGCGCGAACAGCGGCCCTTCGCCGCCACGCTCCAGCCACTCGCGGCTCGAGAAGAGATCGATCTTCCAGCCGGTCAGTTCGGATGCGAGGCGGACGTTCTGTCCGTTGCGGCCGATGGCGAGGGAGAGCTGGTCCTCATCGACCACCGCCTGAATGACCTTGTTTTCCTGATCGCTGAACACCTTGGCGACACGGGCCGGCGCGAGGGCCAGCCGCGCAAAGCGCTCCGGATCCGGCGACCACGGCACGATGTCGATGCGCTCGCCGCCGAGTTCGTTGACGACCGCCTGCACGCGCGAGCCCTTGAGCCCGACGCAGGCGCCCACCGGATCGATGGCGTCGTCGCGGCTGATGACGGCCACCTTCGTGCGGCTGCCGGCTTCGCGCGCGATGGCGCGGATTTCGACGATCTGCTGCTGGATCTCGGGCACTTCGAGCCGGAAGAGCGCCTTGACGAACGCCGGGTCGGCGCGCGACAGGATCAGGCGCGGCCCCTTCGGCGTCTCCTCGAGGCGCTTCAGCACCGCGCGGATGGTATCGCCCTGGTGGTAGTGCTCGCGGTGATTCTGATCGCGATACGGAATGATCGCTTCCGCCTCGCGAAACTTGTTGAGGATCAGCACCAGCTTGCCGCGCTCGATCTGCTGGATCTCGCCGGAGAGGAGCTCGCCCACCTTGCTGGCGAATTCGTCACGGATGCGGTTGCGTTCGCCTTCACGCACCCGCTGGATGATCCGCTGCTTCGCGGCCTGCACCGCCAGACGGCCGAAGTCGGCGAACGGGACCTCTTCCTCGAGCATGTCGCCCGGCTGGAATTCGGGGTCCTCGTAGCGCGCTTCCTCGAGGCTGATCTGCGAGCTCGCGTCCTCCACGAGCTCCACGACCTGTCGCAGGCGGACGATCTTGATGCTGCCCTGCAACTCGTCCACGGAGAGTTCGAAGCGCACGTTGGGCCCGTACTTCTTCACGAGCGCGGCTTGAATGCCGTCCCGGAGAAGATCGAGAAGATCGTTGCGATCGAGCTGCTTCGTCGTCGTCAGTTCGCGGAAGGCCGCGAGCATTTCGGCAGAACCGGCCATCATCACTCCTGCGTATGTCCCGGCGCGGACCAGTCGTACACCAGTCGCGCCTCCTGAATCGTCTCGAGGGCCAGCGTCTGCGGCTCACCCTGCTTCGGCTGGAGCGTCACGTGCGCCTCGTCGGGCACGTCCACGATCACCGCCGTCGTCTTCCCACCCAGCACCTTCGCCTTCACATGCACCGCTCGCCCGATGTAGCGGCGCCAATGCTCGACGAACCGCACTGGCCGTTCGATCCCCGGCGACGAAATCTCGAAGTCGGCCGCGACCGCCGGATCACCGATCGTCGGCCACGCCTCGCGGAGCAGCCGCGTCATCACGACGCAGTCCTCGACCGTGACGCCGTTCCCGGGCGCCGACTCCGGCTTGTCGAGCCGGATCTGGAAGAGCGGACTCCGCTTCGTCCCCCGGCGTACCAGATCCACGAGCTCATAGCCGTGGTCGGCAGCGAAAGCGCGAAACGTCAGCACCGAGGGATCTGGAAACATGGGGCACTCGGACAAATAAAAAATGTGGGGGAGAACCCCACATCGGTGCCGACTCCAGCGCACTCACCCTGAAGTGAGTGGTCTCCCCGCCAGATCTCAAACCTACCCTGTCAGGGAGTGCGGGTCAATTCGCGGGATGGTCCGACGGGGGGCGCGCCGAGCGGCCGATGTATGCCAGCATGCGGCCGTCCGCGCCGAGCGAGCGCCGATGCGAGTGGAAGTGGGCGGCATCACGCGCAGTGCACCACGGCGATACCGAAACCTCCCCGACGCCGGCCGCCCGGGCCTGCGCCACGAGCACCGACCGCACGTCCAGACGGCCCTTGCCGCCCTCGGGCTCCGGCAGCCGACATGCGGCGAAGACCTCGCTGCCGACCTCGTACGCCGGTCCGGAAATCGACACTCCGCAGTGCATGACCACATCGAGCATGCGGACCCCGTACTGCGTGCGCCAGAGCTCGAGTGCGTGGTCGACGATGCCGGCGGCCGTGCCGCGCCAGCCCGCATGCAGGAGCGCAATGAGTCCGGTCACCGGATCATGCAGATAGACGGGCGTACAGTCGGCCACGGTGACACCGAGCAGCAGCCCGGCATGCGGCGTGGTGTGCCCATCCGCTCCGTCGTGCAGCACCCAGCCCGATGCCGGTGCGCCATGCACGAGCACGCGGGCACCATGGACCTGATGGGCCATCACGATCGCATCGAAGTGCGCGAACTGCCGCCGCAGGCGCCGCCACCGCGCCATCGCACCGCCGACCGACTGCTCCCCCCACAGGCCCAGATCGAACCCTCGGCCCGGCTCGGCCCCGCGCGCCGTGATGCCGGCCGTCACACCGAACCGTGCGGCCCATGCCTGCAGTTCGAAGCGCGGGACGTCACCGCCGACCGCCACTTCCGTGAGACCGGTCGGCGCGTCAGTCGTCACAGCGCTCGATGTCGGCGCCGAGGGCGCGAAGCCGCTCGTCGATGCGCTCGTACCCGCGTTCGATCTGCCCGATGTTCTCGATCACGCTCCGTCCCTCGGCGCAGAGGGCCGCGACGAGCATCGCCATGCCGGCACGAATGTCCGGCGAATCGACATGCCCGCCGCGCAACTGCGACGCCCCGGAAATCACGGCCCGATGCGGATCGCACAGCACGATGCGGGCGCCCATGCCGATCAGCTTGTCGACGAAGAAGAGCCGCGACTCGAACATCTTCTCGAAGACGAGCAGCATGCCCTCGCACTGCGTCGCCGCGACGATCGCGACCGACATGGCGTCCGCCGGAAAGGCCGGCCACGGACCGTCCTCGAGCTTCGGCACATGGCCGCCGAAATCGGGGCGGATCCGACGCTCCTGCCCCGCGTCGACGATGAGCTTGGTGCCGTCGAGCCGTGGACGCACGCCGAGGCGGTCGAAGCCCATCAGCGTGCTGCGCAGATCGTCGCCGTTCACGCCGTCGATCGTCAGCTGCGCGTTGGTGGCGGCGGCCAGACCGATGAAGCTCGCGATCTCGATGTGATCGGGACCGATGGTGTAGCTGCCACCGCGGATGGGCAGGCCACCCTCGATGACGTAGACATTGGACCCGATCCCCTCGATGCGGGCACCCAGCGCGACGAGGAAGCGCGCGAGGTCCTGCACGTGCGGTTCTGCCGCGGCGTTGCGCAGCACCGTACGCCCGCGTGCTGCGACGGCGGCCATCAGCGCATTCTCGGTGGCCGTGACGCTCGGCTCATCGAGGAAGATGTCGGCGCCGACCAGCGCCTTCGCTTCAAGAGTGAACTGCTCGCCCACCTGCAGCGTGGCGCCCAGCGCTTCGAAGGCGAGGAAGTGCGTATCGACCCTTCGGCGGCCGATGACATCGCCACCGGGCGGCGGCAGCGTCACCTTGCCAAACCGGGCGAGCAGCGGGCCGGCGAGGAGGATCGACGCGCGGATCTTGGAGCACAGGCTCGCGTCGAGCGGCTTGAGTCGCGCGGTGCGGGCATCCACGCGGACATCGTTCGGCCCGAACCACTCGACGCTTGCGCCGAGATCTTCGAGCAGCGCCAGCAGCGTCTCGACGTCACGGATGCGCGGCACCTCGTGCAGTTCGACGGGGCCGTCGGCGAGCAGCGTGGCTGCGACGATGGGCAACGCCGCGTTCTTGTTGCCGGTGGGGCGAATGGTGCCCTTGAGCGGCCGGCGGCCGTTGACCACGAAACGGGGAGGCATGAGCCCGAACCTCTCTCCCACCCCGGCTCGCGTCAAGCGCGATCCCCTGACGCGCCCCGGAGCGAGGGGCTTGCCGTCAGCCCAAGGACGGCGACCTTTACGGCCATGACTTCCGACTTCCCGACCTGGACCCTGCCGGTCATCGCGATTTCCCTGCTGGTCATTGCGTTGCTGTTCGTGGCGCTCGCCGTGGGCGTCGTGATCATGTTGCGCGGTCTCTCGCAACAGGTGGCGCAGCAGCGCGGTACCCTTCGCGAATTCCGCGAAATGCTCGAACTGGTGAAGGTCGAAGCCGAAGCGATGGTGCGAACGAGCCGCGGCGTACGGCGCGCGGTGGTGCGCGGCGTCAGACGGACGCAAGCGAAACTGCTCGATCTCGAAGATCTCTACGACGTGGTGCATGCCGAGGTCGAGGACACCGCGCTCGACGTGGCGGCCACGTTCCGTTCGGTGCGGCGCGGTTCGGGCGTCATCGGCCGACTGAAGCGGCTCATCGTTCCGGGGCGCTGACACGATGGTCGTGTCGCGGGTCGCGGGGGTCCTGCTCGCGACCGCCCTGCTCGCGCTCGTCACGCCGTCCGATGCCTTCGCGTGGACGCCAGGGACGCATGTCTTCCTCGGCGAGTCGATCCTCGCCAACCTCGCGCTCCTGCCGCCGGCGGTCGCCGCGCTCCTGCAGGCCTTTCCGCTGGATTTCCTGTACGGCTCGATCGCGGCCGATACGTCGGTGGCGAAGAAGTATGCGCCCATCGGCCGGCACTGCCATCATTGGCCGGTCGGCCAGGAGGTGCTCGAGCGGGCCGAGTCCGATGCGCAGCGGGCATTCGGTTGGGGCTATCTGGCGCACCTGGCGGCCGACGTGGTGGCGCACAACCATTTCGTGCCGCACCAGCTGGTGCTGACCAGTACCACCGTGGGCGCGGGGCACGCGTATTGGGAAGCCCGCGTGGAGCCGCACCTCGGCCGCCGCTATCCCGAGCGCGCTCGGGATCTCCTGCACGAGGATCAGCGCGCCAACGATGCGCATCTGGACGGCATCCTCGCACCCACGCTCTTCAGTGTGGGCACGGGGCGTCGGCTCTTTCGCGGCATGATCCGCATGACGCGCTCGGCGGGATGGCAACTCGGGATGGAGACGGCGCGCGACTTCAGCCGTTGGTCGCTCGAGGATGCGTTTCTCGAGGCGCATCTGGCGCTGAGCTTCGATTACGCCATGGCCGTGCTCGCCGGGGACGACATGCGCGTGCGGCGTCAGGACCCGTCCGGCGAGGACGCACTGGCGCACGCCAAGCCGCTGCGGCGGAGCGTGCTCTCGGAAGGACATCTGCGACGCCCGATTCGGCTGCTGGACGCCGCACACGAGGCCTACCGCCTGCCCTCGCTGCCGCGTCCGTGGTTGGACGCGGCGACCTGGGTCAGCCCGACAGCTTCGCCATGAGCAGTGGCTGGATCGCCTTCGCATCCGCCTTGCCCTGCGACTTCTTCATGACCTGACCGACGAAGAATCCGGTGAGCTTCGCCTCGCCGCCCCGGAACCGCGCCACCTCGTCCGGATGCGCGGCGATCACCTCATCGACCCAGCCGGCCAGCGCGCCGGCGTCACGGACCTGCACCAGCCCCAGACGCTCGGCCACCGCCGACGGTGCCTCGCTGCCCGTCTCGAGCACGGGCCAGATCTGCTTCGCCCCCTGCTTGCTGACGGTCCCCGCCTTCACCAGAGCCAGCAACGCGGCGCAGCGATCGGCGGCGACGGTGAACGCCCCGGTGGCATTCCAGCCGCCGATGGCGGTCTCGAGGATGAAGTCGGCCGTGGCCTTCGCGTCGGCACCGGCAGCAACGACGGCCTCGAAGTAATCCGCCAGGCCGCGCTCGGCAGAGAGCGTTACCGCATGATAGGCGGGCAGTCCGAACTCGGTCGAGAAGCGGGCCTTCTTGGCAGCCGGCAATTCGGGCAGTTCGCTCCGGCGCGCCGCGATCCATACCTGCTCGAGCACGAGCGGCGGCAGATCGGGATCCGGGAAGTAGCGGTAATCGTGGCTGTCCTCCTTGGAGCGCAGCGGCCGCGTCGTGCCGTCCGCTGCATTGAAGAGGAGCGTGACCTGCTGCACCTGGCCACCAGCCTCATAAATGGCGATCTGCCGCTCCGATTCGGCCTGCAGCGCGCGTTCGACGTTGGCGAACGAGTTCATGTTCTTCACCTCCGCCTTGGTCCGAAGCGCCGTTTCGCCGGGCTTGCGAACCGAGACATTTGCGTCCACCCGGAGCGAGCCCTCTTCCATGTTGCAATCGCTGATCTCGCAGTAGAGCAGCAACTGCTTCAGCGTCCTGAGATACTCCCGCGCTTCGCCCGGCGACCGCATGTCGGGCCCGGTGACGATCTCGGCCAGTGGCGTCCCCGCCCGATTGAGGTCGATCGCCGTGCGCCCGGGCAACCGATCGTGCAGCGACTTGCCGGCGTCCTCTTCGACGTGCAGGCGTCCGATCGACACCGTCATCGGTCCGCGTTCCGGCGACTCGATGGCCACGCCGCCATCGGTAGCCAGCGGCCGATCGAACTGCGAGATCTGATAGCCCTTCGGCAGATCGGGATAGAAGTAGTTCTTGCGGGCGAAGATCGAGGTCTCGTGGATCGTGCAGCCCAAGGCCAGCGCCGCACGGGTGGCGAGGACTATCGCCTGATGATTCGGCACGGGCAGCGACCCCGGCAGGCCGAGGCAGGTGGGACAGACGTTGGTGTTGGGCGCCCCGCCGTACTGCGTCGGGCAGCCGCAGAACATCTTGCTCTGCGTCTTCAGCTGCACGTGCACTTCGAGGCCGACCACCATTTCCCAGTCGGACATCAGCGCACCTCCCCGGTGGCGTCGAGCACCGACTCGAGCTTGGCCGCCACGGCGAGCATGCGGGCATCCTCGAAATACGGCGCGATCAACTGCACGCCGATCGGCAGCCCCTCGCTCCGACCCGCCGGGAGCGAGAGCGCGGGCAGCCCCGCCAATGAAATGGCGCAGACGAAGATATCGGCGAGATACATGCTGACCGGGTCGGCCGTCTTCTCGCCGGCCTTGAACGCCGGCGTCGGCGTGGTGGGCGTGAGCAGCAGATCGACGCCCGACTCGAACGCCCGCGCAAAGTCACGGGCAATGGCCGCGCGCACGCGCTGGGCACGCGCATAGTACGCATCGGCGTAGCCGGCGCTCAGAACATAGGTGCCGACGAGAATGCGACGACGGACCTCGGGGCCGAATCCCTGGCCGCGCGTGGCGCGATAGAGCGACTGCACATCGCCCTCGGGCCCCATCTTGCGGGGACCGAAGCGCACGCCGTCGAAGCGGGCGAGGTTCGCTGCGGCCTCGGCCGGTGCCACGATGTAGTACGTCGGGACGGCGTACTTCGAATTCGGCAGATCGACCTCGACGATCTCCGCGCCGAGGTCGCGGCAGGCGGCAATCGTCTTTTCGACGGCAGCGCGGACGCCGGCATCGAGATCGGCGGGCATGTATTCGCGCGGGATGCCGATGCGCAGGCCCTTGAGGTTCGCGGGGATCTCGCCCTGCGCCATCGCCGATCGGTTCAGCGTCGTCGCATCCATCGGGTCGTGACCGGAGATCGCCGACAGGACACGACTCGCGTCACTGACCGTGGCGCCGAAGACGCTGATGCAGTCGAGCGAGGAGCCGAACGCCACGAGCCCGTACCGACTGACCCGCCCGTAACTGGGCTTCACCCCGACGATGCCGCAGAAGCTCGCCGGCTGGCGTACTGAACCACCGGTTTCACTGCCGAGGGCTGCGGGTACGACACCTGCTGCCACCAGCGCCGCCGAGCCGCCCGATGAGCCGCCCGGCACGCGGGTCGGGTCGAGCGGATGCAGCACACGGCCGTACGCCGAGTGCTCGGTGCTCGAGCCCATCGCAAACTCGTCGAGATTCGCCTTGCCGGCGATGAGCGCGCCGGCCTGACGCAGCCGCGTCACGGCCGTCGCCTCGAACGGCGAGACGTAGCCCTCGAGGATGCGCGAGGCGCAGGTGGTCGGCATGTCGGTGGTGACGATGTTGTCCTTGATGGCCACCGGCATGCCATGCAGGACACCAGGCGTGGTCATCGCGTCGACGCGCGCGCCCTCGGCCAGCACCAGGGCGTCGTTCCAATGCAGCGCGGCATTGAGGCGCTGGGCGCCAGCGTACCGCGCATTCACTTCTGCTGCGGTCTTCCCGGCGCTCATTCGGCGTCCCCGCCCCGGCGGGGCACGGTGAAGAAACCATCCGTAAATCCCTGCCCGAGCGCGGACGGCGGATGCGCCAACGGGAAGTGCACGACGACGTCCGCGCGCAACGGCGCGCGCGGCGGCCCGCCGAGGGGAGCCGGATCATCGCCGACTTCGACCTCCGTCAGTTGCGCCACGAAGGCGACGATATCCGCGAACTGCGTCGCCAGCTTGGGCAGATCCGCCTCATCGACATGCAGTTCGGCCAATCGGGCCACGTGCCGCACGTCCTGTTCTCCGATGGTCATGCGCTCTCCACCTCTCGTTCGAGTCCGGCGTAGGTGACGAGGAGCTGCTTGGTGCCTTCGGTCTCGTCATCGAACTGGACAGTCACCTTCAAGTCGCGTCCGGCACCGGTCAATCCCAGAATGGAGCCGCCTCCAAAGCGGCGATGCCGCACCCGCTCGCCCTTCACATAGCGGGGCCGAAGCTGCGAGGCGTCATCCGCTTCGTCCTCGGCCGACACCGACGACGTCGGCAGACTGGTGCGCGGCCGCGCGGGAGATCCATCGAGCCGCGGCCGATCGACCGCCTTGAAGCCGTCACGGCTGCCTGGCGGACTCTTGCCAGCGCCACCGCTCCAGCCCCGGCTTCCGCCACCCGACGCAGACCCCCCGCTGCTCCAGCGCGAGGGCGCACCACCACTGCCGAAGCCGCCACTGAACGCCGACGACGTCCGCTCCTCCTCGATCACGCCGGCCGGCAGCGCCTTGAGGAAGCGGGACGGCACGCCGGGCATGAGTTGGCCACCGCGGCGGCGCGCGCGCGCCCACGTCACGTAGAGCTTGTCCTTGGCACGCGTCACGCCGACATAGCAGAGACGACGTTCCTCCTCGATCCCGTCTTCCTGTTCAGCAGCGCGGGCCAGCGGGAAGAGCCCGTCTTCCATGCCGGAGAGCACCACCACGGGCCATTCGAGACCCTTGGCCGTGTGCAGCGTCATCAGCGTGACGCCGTGATCGCCCTTTTCCTTGTCGTGCCCGCTCAGGAGCGCCGCCTCGGAGAGGAAGCGCGCAAGCGGTGCCCCGGCGTCCTCCGTTGGCTCGACGACTTCCGCCCAGTTCGCGGCACTCGACACAAGTTCGAGGACGTTCTGCCACCGATCCGCGCCCTCCGGCCCTTCGGCCATCAGCACGGTCTCGTAGTCGAGCGCTTCGATGACCTGCTCGAGCAGATCCGCCGGATTCTTCTCGGCAGCGGCCGCGATGAAGTCATCGACGAGCCCCGCGAACTTCCGGAAGGCCTCGCGCACATTCGGGCGCAGGTCCGGCACGCGATCGCCCATGCGCGCCACCGCGAGGAGCGGCAGGGTCCAGTCGCGCGCCGCAGCACCAAGGGCGGCGAGCGAGGTGTCACCAAGGCCACGCTTCGGCACGGCTACCGCCCGCAGGAACGCCTCGTCGTCGGACGGATTGGCGGCCAGACGCAGATATGCGAGCAGGTCCTTCACTTCGCGCCGATCGTAGAAGCTGATCGCACCGACCAAACGATACGGCACCCCCGCCCGGCGGAACGCTTCCTCGAACGAGCGCGACTGCGCATTGGTGCGATAGAGCACCGCCATCTCTTCCAGCGTCTGGGCGCCCTGCTTCCGCCGGGCATCGAGCGTCCGCGCCACCCATTCCGCTTCGTCGCGATCATCGGCAGCCTGCAGCACCGTGATCGGCTCGCCGCTGCCGCGTACCGTCCGGAGCGTCTTGCCGATGCGGCCGGTGTTTTCTGCGATCACGGCGTTTGCGGCATCGAGTACCGACTGGGTGGAGCGGTAGTTCTCCTCGAGGCGCA
>Ga0163144_10016615_pt1 | contig 15071 bp, 12 predicted proteins | sample OliLak19BULKMAT1_FD_123175 | JGI IMG/M metagenome (GOLD analysis project Ga0163144, IMG submission 123175) | Freshwater microbial mat bacterial communities from Lake Vanda, McMurdo Dry Valleys, Antarctica - Oligotrophic Lake LV.19.BULKMAT1 | ecosystem: Environmental > Aquatic > Freshwater >... | reverse complement strand
CCCCGGTTCGATCACGCTTTCATAGGCGTCGTGGAATGGCAGCCGCCAGATCGGGTCAAAGGCCGCGACGGCCCCGGCCTCCAGCGCGGAGGCGATGCGAGCGTCGTCGGTGTAATACGGCGCGAGGTCGGGTCCGACCGCAACCCGCGCCGCGCCGGTGAGGGTGGCCATCGAGACCACCAGGTCGGGCGCGTCCTCGCAGGCATAGGAGAGCGTGTCTGCCAGGATCAGCCGCCCTTCGGCGTCGGTGTCGTTGACCTCGACCGTAAGGCCCTTGCGGCTGGTCAGGATGTCCTTCGGTTTCAGGGCATTGCCCGCCACCACATTCTCCACCGCAGGGATCAGGACCCGCAACCGCAGGGGCAGGTTTAGCGTCATGATCATCTTCGCAAGGCCCAGGACAGTGGCCGCGCCGCCCATATCCTTCTTCATCAGGTTCATGCCTGCGGATGGTTTCAGATTCAGTCCACCGGTATCAAAGCAGACCCCTTTGCCGACCAGCGTCACCTGCGGCCCGGTCGTGCCCCAGACCAATTCCAAAAGCCGGGGCGCGCGCGGGCTGGCGCGACCGACTGCATGAATCATCGGGAAGTTCCGGGCCAGAAGATCGTCACCCCGGATCACGCTGGTCGCGGCACCAAAGCGGGTGGCGAGGGCGGTGACCTCGGCTTCCAGCTCATCCGGTCCCATGTCCTGTGCCGGAGTGTTGATCAGATCACGGGTCAGCGCTTCGCCTTCGGCCATCGCGGTCAGGCGGGCCGCATCGATGCCTTCGGGGCAGACCAGACGGGTCGGGGCGGCAGCCTTTTGGGTCGGGCGGTATCGGGTAAAGCGATAGCCGGCCAGCAACCAGCCCAGTGCGGCCTCGGTCGCTTCGCTGTCGGACAGCGTTCCCAATAGGGTCCAGTCCCCAGCGGGCAGGACCGACACGGCCTTGGCAAGGCCGAACCGAAGCCGGCGGCGCGCGGTGGCAGTGCCAAGGCCAACGACTGCGCCACAGACCCCGGCCTGAGGATCGGGCAACAGCCTGACCTCGCCAAGTCCAGCCTCAAACCCGGCAAGCCAGCTTGCCCAGCGCGCACCCGGCCCGGAAAGGAAATCGGCAAGCTCCGTCGACTTCACGACATAAAGCGGCTTTGCCCCGGCCGAGGTGGGGGCGAAACCAGTAGAGCTTGCGGACTGCATGTGTTGAACGACCAATTGAAACAAGGCTGTGTTCCCAAGTCTACTGCCTTACGTTCCGAATCGAAGCAAGCCTTGTGCGTTCGGGACCCCCGGACTTATCAACAAATTCGCAATCTTGCGGCAATTGGTCACCCGATCGGTGAAGTGCGCTGGAAGGGGTGGGAGCTTTCGTGGCAGTCGCCCCCGTCGTGGAAGCCCGGCGACTCACCCCAGGCCAATGGCCTTTGGTTAACCGGACAGGTCGGCAGAGCCGTGATCAGTGGCAAAGGACCGTGCCGCGACCCGCATCAGCCGCGCCCAGACGGCGGAAAAGGCCGTACTGTCGGCGCGTTCCAGGCAGGTGCGCGCATCACCTGCGACGGCGGCCAGACTGACCAGACCGATATCATACGCCAACCGCCGCAGCCGCGTCAGCTGCCGCGCAAGGTCACGCAGGTCCTGCGCGCGGACCTTTTCGGCGATGCCCGCCATGGTCAGCGCCAGTTCGCCCAAGGCCCGCGTCACCAGTTGTTCCGCCAGGGGCGCGCCAAGATTGCGGTAGATCTGTGCCACCGCCTCGACGTCCTGAAAAATAACCTCTCGCGGTTGAAGAACCGCCACGATGTTCATCACGTCACCCGATTATCCACCACGACCCGTCTTCATCCTTGCCGGGCATGCTGAAGAATTCGTTGTTCCCCATGGTTCACCGTGGAAAATTGCCTCTCGAATTTTCCACGAATGCAGCCTAGGCAGATCGCCTGCGACGAAGGATGCCGTTCATGACCACGATCCGCCCCTTGCCCGCCTATCTGGTTCAGCGCTTTCAGGGGTGGCGCGCCACGACTTATCAGGACAACCGCGCCTGGTACCGCCGCCTTGCCGCCAGCGGTCAGCATCCCCGCGCGATGGTGATTTCCTGCTGTGACAGCCGGGTGCATGTGACCAGCATCTTCGGCGCGGACGAAGGCGAATTCTTCATCCACCGCAACGTCGCCAATCTGGTACCGCCCTACAACCCGGATGGCGAGTATCACGGCACCTCGGCGGCGGTGGAATATGCCGTCACCTCGCTTGGCGTCGCGCATATCGTGGTGCTGGGTCATTCCAACTGCGGCGGGGTGAGGGGCTGCTATGACATGTGTCGCGGCCACGCACCCGAGCTTGACGCGAAGTCAAGCTTTGTCGGTCGCTGGATGGATATCCTGCGCCCCGGCTATGACCGGGTGGCAAACCTGCCCGAGGCGCAGGTGCTGCAAGCGCTGGAAAAGCAGGCGGTGCTGATCAGCCTTGCGAACCTGCTGACGTTCCCCTTTGTCGCCGCGGCGGTCGCCGATGACCGGCTGACCCTGCACGGGCTTTGGACCGACACCGGCGAGGGCGGGCTGGAGCAATACGACCCGGTTCTTGACGCTTTTGCCCCGGTCTGAGGCCGGGGTCGTGCGGGCAGATTGCCCGCCCTCCGTCCGGTCCGACTACTGCAGTTCCATCCCGTCGGGCCAGCTGAGCCGCTGTTCCAGCGTGATGGTTTCCGTGGCCCCCGCAGCCAGATCGAATTCCCAGGCCAGGATGCCGCGCTGGCCGTCGACATCGGTTTCAGTGGGCGACGGGGTGGCGGTGACCTCGATCTCCAGATCGTCCTGTTCGGAATAAGGGGCCTGGTCCAGAAGGCGCACGGGCCAGGCCTCTGGTCCGGTGTTTTCAATGGTGATGACGGCGCTTTCGGTCATCTCGTTCGAGGTGGTGAAGACACCCGTCTCCCCCTCGCCGCGTGTCGGCATCTCGCGCTTCAGGCGCAGCGTTTCGATCGGACCAAAGGCGATGTCGGTTTCGACACCGGGGGCGATCACATCAAGCCAGGAGGTGCCCACCAATACGCCTTCGCGGAACAGGAGCGCCTCGCCCGGCAAAAGCGGTTCGTCGCTGGCATTGATGAAGGTCGCTTGCACAAAGGCGGTGCGGTCAAGGCGCGGCACTGCAACCGCCTGTACCACTGTTGCAAAGGTCAAGCTGTCCAGCGCCAGCCGGAGATCCTCGACGTCCGAGGCGATAGTCACAGGGGTGGGGTAAATGTAGACGACGGTATCGCCTTCAATCGCAGCGGTTGCCGTTGTCGGGGCGGGGGCGGCTTCCGCTACCACTTCAGCCTCATCGAAAGACATGCCATCTGGTGCGGATCCGGCTTTGCGTGCCGGGTCCATTTCGGGCTCGATCCGGCGAAGTTCGGGCCAAAGTGATGAAGGAGTGGCCTGTTGGGCGGGCGCGGACGACGACAGGGTCAGGGCGATATCCGTCCAATCCTCACCGGTGTATTGGGTCACCAGAACGGAGCGGTCGACCACCAGCGCATCGTCGCCCTCACCGGTCAGCCTCAGATCGTAGAACGGCCGCCAGCTTGCCCCGCCGATGTATTGGGTGACGGTGACACTGTGCTCACCGGATGCCGCCGCTGTAACCGCAACCGAAAGCGCGGTGTAGTCCATGTCGGCAGAGGGTAAAGCGGCGTAGGCTTCCTCTGCCATCGCCAAGGCCTCTTGCGTCTCTTCAAGCGCGGTTTGCGCCGGCCAGAGATCGACCCGTGCCGCGAGGGCTGCCTGTCGCGCGGCCAAGGTTTCCGCTCCGATCATCGCGGCCATCGACTTGATCATCTCGGGCGTTGCCCCTTGTGGGAGGGCACCGGTGAAGGAGGTCAGGAACGCGGCCTGCGCTTCGGCGGCATCGATGCGGGCCTGAATGGCCTCAATCGCCAGATAGGCCTCGGCCTCCGCCTGCTCCAGCCGCTCCACTTCGGCCTTGGCTGCGGTCTGCTCCGGGGTCAGCGGATCCTCACGCGGGGGCAGGCGGTCGGCGCGCAGGTTGAAAGCGCCCAGCTGAAGACCGTCGCCTGCAATAAGCTGAAGGTAGGCAGCTTCGGTCTCCGCAGGAAGGTCGGTCACCAGAAGCTCATGCTCGCCTGCGGTGGGGGCGGTAAAGCTGACCTCACGCGTCAGCTTGGCCCCCTCGGGATAGACCGTGACGGCGGTGATCCGGCTGGTGGCCAGAAGGGTATCGGCCCAAAGCGGCAAGGCGGTGGTGGCAAGAAGCAGGGTGAGGAGTGCACGCATGGTCACGGCCTTTCGATAAGTTTGGTGGCAGCCTAGGCGGGGATCGCCGCACGATGCCAGTCAGGAATGCCTTTGCCTGCGATCAGGGCGTGCTGTTCGGCCAGGACTGCCCCGGCTGCACGATCAGAATCTCCAGGTCGCCGGTCGGGGTGTAATCCGTTTTCTCGATGACGAAGGTCGTAGGCCCGGTCTTTTTCACCCCCTCGGCACACAGCGAGATGATGTTCGCCGGCGACCCCTTGTCGAGTGTGAGGGTGAACCTGCCGATCGGCCCGGCCCAGCTGTTGGCGGTGCGCAGAACGTAAGAGATGTTGTAGGCAATCCCGCCATTGCCGAACTCATCCCCCGGGGGGCCCTCCAGCATCTTGCCGATCGCCCGCGAGGTGCCGTCGTCGATGCAATACTGGTCGGTCAGATAGCTTTGGTAGTCTTGCGGCGGATGCGTCCAGTAGAACAGACCACCGGGCGGGCGGTTGGTGTAGGAATGGCTGATCCGCACCTCTGCCCCCGCCGGGAAGGTCTGGGTCCAGTGATAGCGCGTGACGATGGCCCACATGCCATAGGCATCCGGCGGGAACTGCGCGGCTGCGTCGCCTTCGTAGAACTCTGCGATCCCGGCAGCCTGCATCGCCGCCTGATATTCGGGGGAGGCAGCCAGCAGCATGGTGCGGATCGTCTCTACATCCAGCGTCAAGGGCAGGCCGAAGCGCTGCAGTTCGGCCGTCACATCGCGACCGGGCGAGTCGTACTGATCCGACAGGGGGCGCACCTCGTCGAAGGAGTCTTCCACCACAGCGATCTTGTCGATGGTCACGCTGACCGGCTTGCCATCGACCGTGGCGGTGAAATCGACGATGTCGAGTTTCGTGCCATCTTCGGGCAGGTTCATCGAGGATTCCCAGGATGCCCAGACATAAACGGGCGGCAGGGGAAAGATAACCTCACCCGTCACGTCCTGATCGGTGGTGTTCCGAAACACATAATCGACGCTGATCCGGTCAATGCCGATAAACAGGTTTTCCTCGACCATCGCCACCGCGTCGGTCTGGTCAAAGGTGAGGCCGGTGGCGGTCAGGCCGCCGAACCCGTCGTTTGCGAGGGTGGGCGCTGCCGCGGCGCAGAATGCGGAAAAGCAAAGGGTCGGACAAAGGGTCAGGCGCATCGAAATCTCCTGTGGGGCAATCTTCGCATTCTGACCTTGCGACGGCGAGTCCTGCAAGCCCGATCCCTGGCCCCACTCTACCGGCGCTGCCGAATCCGCTTTTCCCCATCCATGGCTTGGGCTACCAGCCAGACGTCCCGATCTGCGGGACGTATCAAGGAGAACCCCGATGGGCTACAAGGTCGTCGTCGCGGGTGCCACGGGCAACGTGGGCCGCGAAATGCTGAACATCCTCGCCGAGCGCGAGTTCCCGGTGACCGAGCTTGCAGCGCTGGCGTCGCGCAAATCGCTTGGCACGGAAGTCAGCTTTGGCGACAAGACCCTGAAGACCAAGGACCTAGAGACCTTCGATTTCACTGGTTGGGACATCGCCCTTTTTGCCATCGGGTCGGACGCGACGAAGATCTATGCCCCCCGCGCGGCGGCGGCGGGTTGCGTGGTCATCGATAACTCCAGCCTTTACCGCTACGATCAGGACGTGCCGTTGATCGTGCCGGAGGTGAACGCGGACGCGATCTTTGGCTATTCTAAGAAGAACATCATCGCCAATCCCAACTGCTCCACCGCGCAGATGGTGGTGGCGCTGAAACCGCTGCATGACCGCGCCACGATCAAGCGGGTGGTGGTCGCAACCTATCAGTCGGTGTCGGGGGCGGGGAAAGAGGGGATGGACGAGCTTTGGGACCAGACCAAGGCCGTCTACAACCCGGTGCAGGAAGTGCCGCCAAAGAAGTTCCCCAAGCAGATCGCTTTCAACGTGATTCCGCAGATCGACGTCTTCCTCGACTCGGGTGAGACCAAGGAAGAATGGAAGATGGTGGCCGAGACGAAGAAGATTCTCGACACGAAGATCAAGGTCACCGCGACCTGTGTCCGGGTGCCGGTGTTCGTCGGCCACTCCGAGGCGATCAACATCGAGTTCGAGGAGTTTCTGGATTGGCAGGAAGCGCAGGACATCCTGCGCGAAAGCCCCGGCATCATGCTGATCGACAAGCGCGAACCCGGTGGTTACATCACGCCTATCGAATGTGTTGGCGAATACGCGACCTACGTCAGCCGGGTGCGGCAGGATAGCACCATCGACAACGGCCTCAGCCTGTGGGTCGTCAGCGACAACCTAAGGAAGGGTGCCGCGTTGAATGCGGTCCAGATTGCGGAGTTGCTTGGGCAGAAGTGCCTCAAGAAGGGCTGATCCTTCAACGGGGTGCCCGAGGGCGGCCCGCCCCTCTCCCTCCCCCACGACGGGGGGAGGGAAGCGCCTCTCTCAGGCCGCCTGCGCAAGCATCGGCCGTTCCCGGATCGGCAAATGGACGATCGCGCTGAACGCCCCGACGCCGACGCCGATCCACCAGACCAGCGTGTAGTCGCCGTTCAGGTCATACATCTTCCCGCCCAGCCAGACGCCCAAAAACCCGCCGATCTGGTGGCTGAGGAACACAAAGCCGTAGAGCGTCCCCATATAGCGGATCCCGTAAATGTGCGCGACCAGTCCGCTGGTCAGTGGCACAGTAGCGAGCCAGAGCGAGCCCATCACGGCCGAAAACACCAGCACGGACGTCGGCGTGATCGGCATCAGGATGAACACCGCCGCCGCGATGGTGCGGCCGACATAGATGCCGAACAGGAGGTATTTCTTCGTGTAGCGCTTGCCCAGCCACCCGGCGTAAAGTGTGCCGGCGATGTTGAAGAACCCGATCACGGCAATGCTGACCGCGCCAAGAGCCGACGTCGTGGTAACCCCGATTCCTGCCAGCATCCCGTTCGGGTCAATCGGGCCGCAAAGTTCGGTGACAAAGGCCGGGAAATGCGCGGTGATGAACGCAAGCTGATAGCCGCAGGAGAAGAAGCCGAGGAAGATCAGCGTATAGGTCGGGTCCTTGAAGGCGCGGATCAGGACGGTGCCGAGGCTTTCCTCAAGCTCGGCCTTTGTGGCGGCCTCAGGACTGCGCAGGAACGGCAGGGCGAGGAGCGTGGTCAGAATCACGGCGGCGAAGATGACGAAGACGGTCTGCCAGTTGTAGGACTGCAAAAGCCATTCCGCCGTCGGCGCGCCGATCACCTGCCCTGCCGAGCCCGCAGCTGTGGCGATGCCCAGCGACATTGAGCGGTTCTCAGGGCTGGTGGCACGGCCGACGATGGCGAGGATCACGCCGAACCCGGTTCCCGCGATGCCGAACCCGACGAGGATCGCCAAGAGCTGATGCTGGCCGGGGGTGACGGCATAGGAGGAAATCACCAGACCCGCGGCGTAAAGGAGCGCCCCGGTGATGATCGCCCTGCGGTCGCCAAACCGTTCGGCCATCGCCCCGAACAATGGCTGGCCGATCCCCCAGGCCAGGTTCTGGATCGCGATCGCCATGGAGAAATCGGCGCGAAGCCAGCCGAACTCTGCCGCGACCGGGATCTGGAACACGCCAAAGCTGGCGCGGATCGCAAAGGAGAACATCAGGATGATGCAGCCTGCAACCAGGACCGGGGTGATCAGCGGGGTCTTGGTCATGGTTCAGGCTCCGACGGTTTGGCCGGGAAGGTGCGCCGCGTGGAGTGTGCCGTCAAATGGAGAATTGTGCTGGGTACAGGCGAGGCTATGCGTGCCCGTGCGCTGCCGACCGGTGGTTGCGTAGACCCGGTGCCCACCCTACGCTTGGCGCAACGGGATGGGGGCAGTGATGCAGGACTGGTGGCGTGGTGCAGTTACCTATCAGGTCTATCCCCGGTCGTTTCAGGACGACAATGGCGACGGGGTGGGCGATCTGCCGGGGATCACGCGGCGGCTGCCCTACCTCGCCGACCTTGGGGTCGAGGCGGTCTGGCTGTCGCCGTTCTTTCGCAGTCCGATGAAGGACATGGGCTACGACGTCAGCGACTACTGCGACGTGGACCCGGTCTTCGGCACACTTGCCGATTTCGACAGGCTGGTGGCGCGGGCGCATGAGCTTGGGCTGAAGGTGATCATCGATCAGGTGCTCAGCCACAGCTCGGACCAGCATCCCGCCTTTGCGGAAAGCCGGGCCAACCGGGTGAACCCGAAGGCCGACTGGTATGTCTGGGCCGACCCCCGCCACTATGGCAGCCCGCCGTCGAACTGGCTGTCGGTCTTCGGCGGGTCTGCCTGGGCCTGGGACGCGCGCAGAAAGCAGTATTACCTGCACAACTTCCTTACCAGCCAGCCCGACCTCAATTACCATAACCCGGAGGTGCAGGACTGGGCGCTGGGCACCCTGCACTTCTGGCTGGAGAGGGGGGTGGACGGGTTCCGCTTCGACACCGTCAACTACTTCTTCCACGACGCCTTGTTGCGCGACAACCCGGCGGATTACCGGGTAAAGGCGGAGGCAGAGGGCAACCCCTACGGCATGCAGTACCATCTTTTCGACAAGAACCAGCCGGAAAACCTGCTCTGGCTGGAGCGGATCAGAGCGGTCCTGGACGAATACGGCGCTGCCTCGGTCGGGGAAGTGGGTGAAAGCCACCATGCGATCCGGATGATGGGCGACTACACTGCACCCGGCCGCCTGCATCAGTGCTATTCGTTCGAACTGATGGGCTATGACTACACCGCTGCGTTCTTCCGTAACCGGGTGGAGGGGTTCTTTACCGGCGCGCCGGACGGCTGGCCGATGTGGGCCTTTTCCAACCATGATGTCGTGCGGCAGGTGTCGCGCTGGGCGAAACATGGCGTCAGCCAGGAAGCGGTGGCCAAACAGGCGGGGTCGCTTCTGCTGGCGTTCGAGGGGTCGATCTGCCTTTGGCAGGGGGAGGAGTTGGGGCAGACGGATACCGCGCTCGCCTTCGAAGAGCTGACTGACCCGCAGGGAATCGCCTTCTGGCCGGAACCCGTGGGGCGCGACAATACGCGGACGCCGATGGTCTGGGACGGGTCGGCGCAGGGTGGATTCACCTCGGGCAAGCCCTGGTTGCCGGTGAAGCCGGAGCAGGCGGCGCGGCATGTCGATGCTCAGTTGGGCGCGCAGGGATCAGTGCTGGAACACTACCGGGCGATGCTGGGCTTCAGAAAGGCGTCGGCGCTGCGCAATGGCACAACACGGTTCTTCGATCTTGGCGAGCCGCTGCTGGCGTTTCAGCGCGGTGAGGGGGCGGGGGCGGTGCTGTGCCTGTTCAACCTGTCACCGGTGGCGCGGGCGGTCTCGGTTGCAGGCGTGGGGGCGGTCATAGGCCCCTCGGTTGCGGCGCTGCTGACCGATGACCGGCTGACACTCGGCCCGAACGGGGTGGCCTTTCTATCGGTCGTTGGCGAGGTAGGGGTTCACGATTGACATCGGGCCTCCAAAATTCTTAACCGAAGAACTTTGGAGGGGGATGGTTCAAAGCACCGTCCAATGCACACCGGCGGCGGGTATGACCACCCCACCCCATTCGGCGGGCACCGCGTTGTAGTTGAACATGAACCGGTGCGTCATGGTTTCGCGGCGACGCAATCCCTCGGGCAAGGGGTCGGTCTCGATGCCCTCCGCTGCGCAGGCACGGTGCAGGATGCGGGTCAGGGCCTGATCATCAGGCCAACCGGCCAGATAGTGCATCTGGCCAGAGGAGACGAGGGCGGGCCAGCCATCCTCGGCCACTTCGGTCACGGTCGCGGACCCTTCCAGCTTTTCGCGCCAATGCAGGAAGCTGCCGCCTTGCGCCAGCGGCACCGGGACGTCAGGCGGAAGGCTCTCGACGCGGATCACCCCGGCGTCAAGGCCGGGCAGGTTGGGCGGCAACGGTACGGGGATCGAGAAGTTCGGCGTTTTGGAGTTTGTCCGGGGGCCAAGGATCGCCGTGCCTTGATAGGCGGCAAGCGCGGCTTTCAGCGGGTCTGACAGGGTGAAGAGGCCGGGTGCGAGCACCAGCTTGTAGGCCGAAAGATCAGGTGTGTCGGACGGCAGGATATCCACATTCAGGCCAAGGCGGCGCAGGCCCTTGTAGATGTGGAACACCAGCCAGAAGTAGCTGAAGCTGTGGCCTTGGGGCTGGATGTCCCAGGCCCAGTCCGAGGCGTAGTCGAAGATGAGCGCGACGTTTGCCGTGGCTGTGCCGACATCTGGCATCGTTGCTAGCTCCTTGGCCACTTGCTCTGCCTCGGCAAAGGCTTGGGCGGGGGCAGAGTCGGGGCGCAGAAGCCCGGCGTGCATCTGTTCTTGCGCGAAGGGGGCCTGACGCCAGCGGAAGTAGCACACTGCCTCGGCCCCGTGGGCGAACGCTTCCCACGCCCAAAGGCGGGCCATGCCGGGCAGGGGGTCGGGGTTGTAGGGGGCCCAGTTCACCGGCCCCGGCTGCTGTTCCATGATCCACCAGCGGCCCCGCCCGACAGCGCGGTAAAGGTCATGGTGAAAGGCCTGAAAATCCGGGTCACCCTGCCGGACGAAGCGCAGCTTGTGGTCGGGTGCGGCAGGGATGCGGTCGGAGAGGAAGCCGAGGGGGTAGCTGTCCCAGCTTGCAATATCGAGGTCGGCGCCGGTGGCGAAATGGTCGAACTCCGTCACCGCGCCCATGTAGTTATGCGCGATGGGGGCGGGGGAATGCTTGCGGATGATCTCGGTCTGCAGGCGGTTGAAGCTGACCACTTCGTCGCTGGCGAAGCGGCGAAAGTCCATCACGTGGCTGGGGTTCGGTTCGGTCACCGTGAGGTTCGGAAGGCCGATGTCGCCCCAGTCGGCATACTCCATCGACCAGAACACATTGCCCCAGGCGCGGTTGAGGGCATCGGGCGACTGGTACTTCTGCGCCAGCCAGTCGCGGAAGGCGGCTGTGGCGGCGGCGGAATAGGACAGCGTGGTGGCGTGGCAGGCATATTCGTTATCGGTCTGCCAGGCTGCGACATTGGAATTCTTGCCGTAGCGCTCGGCGAGCGCGGTGACGATCTTCGCACACTCCGCCCGGTAGCCCAGATGCGAAAAACAGTAGTGGCGACGCGAGCCGAAGCCGCGCGGTTTGCCGTCGCGGTCGAGCGCCAGCATGTCGGGATGGCGGTCCAGCATCCAGCGCGGCGGCGTGGCGGTGGGGGTGCCGAGGACGACTTTCAGCCCGTGGCTACCGAGGGTTTCGATGGCGCGGTCAAGCCACGCCCAATCATAGGTGCCGGGGGTGGGCTCCATCCGGCTCCAGGCAAATTCGCCGATGCGGACCCAGGTGAGGCCCAAGGCGGCCATGCGGGCGGCGTCTTCAGCCCATTGCGCCTCGGCCCAGTGTTCGGGGTAATAGCAGACGCCCAATGTGCGCTTCACAGGATCACCTGATGCTCTTTTTGCCCGGTGGCGATGCCACGGGCCATGAAGGTCTTGCCCGCCTGGGGGTAGGCGGCCTTTGCGGCGGCGTCCATGCCCTGCATCGCGGTGGTGCAGTAGAGCGTTTCGCCGCCGAAAGCGGGGCAGGAGGTGTGAGGCGCGTCAAAGCTGACCGCGCGCAGGAACTGGCCGTCGGGCGCATAGGCAGCGACGCGCGCAGCGCCCCATTCGGCGAGCCACATGACACCGGTCACATCGATGACCGCGCCGTCGGGGTTCAGGCCTTGGGCGGTAAGGTCGAGGTAAACTTCCGGCTCGCCCCTGGGCCAGCCTGCGGAGTCCAGGGCCACGCGCATGACGCGGCCGGTTTCGGTGTCGGCAAAGCAGGCGGTCTTGCCATCGGGGGCAAAGCTTATGGCGTTCGAGATGGCGATGGGGGCGAAAATCTTGCGCACCTCGCCCTTGTAGAAGCGGTAGATGGCACCCTTGGCGGGAAGGCCGCCGCCATGCTGTTTCCCCAGCGTGCCGATCCAGAACCCACCCTGCGGATCGGCGCGGCCGTCATTGGAGCGGTTGTCGGGCAAGTCCGCCTCCAGTGCGGCGATGAGGGTCTTGGCGCCCGTTTCCAGATTGAAACGGTAGAGGCCGGTTTCCGACGCAATCAGCAGTTCATCGCGGGTGATCCACCCTGCGGCCGAAACCATCTCGTCCATCGCCCATTCCAGCGGGCCAGCGTCAGTTCGGGACAGCATCCGTTTCCCGGTGATGTCGAACCAGATCAACTGCTGGCGGAGGGGGTGCCACAGCGGGCCTTCGCCAAGCTGACAAGGGCGGTCATCAAAGATCATGCAAATGCCTCGTCATGCGCGGCGACTATGGCGGCAGCGCGGGTGGTGATTTCGGCGGGTGTGATGCCTGGGGTGTAAAGTGCGGTGCCGAGGCCAAAGCCGCTGGCCCCGGCCTTGACCCAATCGGCGAAGTTTGCAGGCCCTGCGCCGCCGACGGCGTAGACTTGTGTGGCCTTGGGCAGGACGGCACGGATTGCCTTGAGTCCTTCGGTGCCGATAAGCGAGGCGGGGAAAATCTTCAGGCCGGTCGCCTCGGCGTGCAGGGCGGCAAAGCATTCCGTGGGGGTCATGACGCCGGGCCAACTCGCCATGCCCCGCGCGCGCGTTGCCTGAATGACGTCCGGGTTGCAGTTTGGCGATACGATCAGGGTACCGCCAGCAGCGTCGACCTTTGCCACATCGTCGACCGTCAGGACCGTACCCGCCCCGATCTCTGCCACTTGCGCAAGCGCGGCGGCCATCGCGGCGATGGACCGGAATGGATCGGGAGAGTTCAATGGAACCTCAATCCGGGTGATGCCCGCTGCCACCAGCGCCTGCGCCACGGGGACGGCCTCGTCCGGCGTGATGCCGCGCAGGATGGCTATCAGGTTGCGATGGGTGGACTGGGGGGTGGACTGGGGGGTCATCTGGCGGCCTCGGGTTGGCGGACCAGGCTGGCAAGTCCGGCAAGGGTGCAGTCGGTGACAGAAAGGCTATGCGCCTCCACCCCCTGAAGCTTCAGCGCGCGGGTGTAAGCGGTGGACAGCGTGGCTTGTCCGATCACGGTGACGCGCTGGCCAAGCCAGTAGGGGCGCGCGGCGGCCAGTTCCGTGCCGATCAAGAGCCCCGACAGACGTGCGCGGGCGGCTGCGGGCGTCAGACCTGCGATAAGCCCCTCTGCCCGAAGCGAGAACAGACGCGCGCCCAGGAGTTCGGGGCGCGACAGGGCATCCGATACCGCGCTGTCGAAGGCGCCGTCATCCCAGCCGTCGCCGTGCATCCCATGCCGCAGGACAGAGGTTTCGGACAAGAGCGCAAACATCTCACCCGTCATGTAGGTTTGAAAGCTGACCACCTCCTCCGCCGAAATCTGCGCCCATTTCGAATGGGTGCCAGGCAGGCACAGAACGCCGTCATAGCCGGGCAGCCGGGAAAGCGCTCCGGCGATCTGGGTTTCCTCACCGCGCATCACGTCGGCCGGGGTTGCCTGCTTGAGGCCGGGGGCGATGAGGACGTTGAGCCGCGGGTCCGATGTGGGCACGGCCACCTGCGCCGCAGGGTCGAGCGGGGTGCAGGGTACGGTGCGATACGGGGCCTCGCACCAGCCCTGACGGCTGCCGACCATGCCGCAGGCGATGACGGGAACCGCGCCAGCCGCGATCCACCCTCCGATCAGTTGCAGCAGCGCCGGTTCGAATTCATCCCGCGAAAGCTTGCCCATGCCGTGTTCCGACGCAGCTTCTGCCAGCACGCGCCCGTCGGCGCCCATCGCCCAGACCCGCAGATTGGACGTGCCCCAATCCACCGCGATCCAGGCCGCAGCAATTTGTGAACCATCGGTCATGAAGAGATGTAGCCCCCGTCGAGGATAAGGGTCTGCGAGGTCATCATCCGCGATGCGCGCGAAGCGAGGAACAGCACTGCCCCCGCCATATCCGCAGGCTCGATCGGGTCGGGCAGGCATTGGCGCGAAAGATGCGCGGCAAGGCTTTCGGGCGTGACCCAAAGCTCTTTCTGACGATCGGTCAGCACCCAGCCGGGGGCGATGGCGTTGACGCGAATGCGGTCCGGCCCAAACTCGCGTGCGAGGGTCCGGGTCAGGCCGATGATCCCCGCATTGGCGGTGATGTAGGCGGCATAACCTGTGTCAGCCATCATGAAGCTGATCGAGGAGAAATTGATGATGCTGCCCCCGCCTGCCGCCTGCATGTCGGGGATCACGGATTGGGCCGCAAAAAAATACGACCGCAAGTTCACCGCCATCGACTGGTCCCAGAAGTCGGCATCCGTGGTCAGGGTTTCGTGGCGCTGGTCGTTCGCGGCGTTGTTGACCAGAACCGTGATCGGCCCCTGCGCTTCGGCGGCGGTGGCGAGGGTCAGCTGCAACTGGTCGGTCGCTCCGATGTCGCAGGGGAGGAACAGTGGCCGGTTGCCGGTCGCGGATTCCATCCGGTTGCAAAAGGCCATTCCATCCGACCGCTGGCAAAAGGCAACCTGCGCGCCCTGACGCAAGAACGCTTCGGTCAAGGCAGCGCCAATCCCGGAACCGCCGCCCGTGATGAAAACCGATTTGCCTTTCAGATCGTCGAAGGTGGGGGGCATCTGGCCTCTTCCAGCGTCTCGGGGTGGTCAGGCGGCCTTCCGGGACCGAAGCCAGCCGGGCATCCAGTCGCCGTGGGCGTCGATCAGGTCATCGACCAGCTTGCGGATCTGGCGAAGGTCAAGTTCGGCCGCGGTGTGGGGGTCGAGCATCGCGGCGTGGTAGACATGTTCCCTTCTTTCATTAACCAGGGCTGCGACGGTCAGTTCCTGCACGTTCACATTGGTGCGCATCAGGGCGATGAGTTGCGGCGGGATGTCGTTG
>Ga0163144_10016614_pt1 | contig 15073 bp, 11 predicted proteins | sample OliLak19BULKMAT1_FD_123175 | JGI IMG/M metagenome (GOLD analysis project Ga0163144, IMG submission 123175) | Freshwater microbial mat bacterial communities from Lake Vanda, McMurdo Dry Valleys, Antarctica - Oligotrophic Lake LV.19.BULKMAT1 | ecosystem: Environmental > Aquatic > Freshwater >... | reverse complement strand
TGCGCAGCCCGGACCTCAACCCGCGCTTCACGGCGGCGCTGATTAAGGGCGTCACCCTGGCCCCCAGCCCGTCTGCGGTGCAGCGCCGGCTGCGGCTGGCGGGGCTGCGGCCGATCAACAACGTGGTAGACGCCACCAACTACGTGATGCTCGAAATCGGGCAGCCGCTGCACGCCTTCGACTATGACGTGCTGCTGCGCCGCTCAGGTGGTAATCCACCCACCATCATCACCCGCCTGCCGCACCCCGGCGAAACGCTGACGACGCTCGACGGCGTGGAGCGGCAGTTGGACCCCGATACGATCCTGGTGTGCGACACGCAGGGCGCGCTGTCGCTGGGCGGCGTGATGGGCGGGCTGGAGTCGGAAGTCAGCGCCACGACCACCAACGTCCTGCTGGAGGGCGCGGCCTGGGAGTACATCAACATCCGCAAGACCGTCAAGCGCCAGAACCTGCCGTCAGAGGCCGCCTATCGCTTCTCGCGCGGGGTGCACCCGGCCCTGAGCGAGCGCGGCGTGCGGCGCGGGATCGAGTACATGCGCCAATGGGCCGGCGGCGTGGTGGCCGAGGGGCTGGTGGACGAGTACCCCCGCCCTGCCCCAACCGTGGTGGTAGACTTGCCCCTCACCGAGGTCGAGCGCGTGCTGGGCCTGCGCCTGCTGCTGCCGGAAGTCGTTAAGATTCTCGAATCGCTGGAATTCACCTGTCACGCGGAAGCGGAAGCCGAGGCACTGCACCTTACCGCGCCCGACCACCGGCTGGACATCGGCACGGGCGTGGTCGGCCGGGCGGATGTGATCGAGGAGATCGCCCGCATCTACGGCTACGAGCGCATCCCCGAAACGCAGTTGGCTGACCGGCTGCCGCCCCAACGCGGCAACCGCGCCCTATCGCTGGAAGAACGCACGCGCGATGTGCTCGTGACGGCCGGGCTGCAAGAGGTCATCACCTACTCGCTGACCGCGCCGCAGCGCGAACGCCGGGTGCTGCCGCCCAGCGCGCCCGCCGACGACCAGCCCTACCTGACGCTCACCAACCCGGTGGTCAGCGACCGGGTGGTCATGCGCCACACGCTGCTGGCCGGCGTGCTGGATGTCGCGGCGGCCAACCTGCGCCACCACGACCGGCTGGCGCTGTTCGAGATCGGCCTGGTCTACCGCGTCGGCGAAAACGACGAGCGCCTGCCCGACGAGCAGCGCCGCCTGGTGCTGGCCCTCACCGGCCCGCGCGAGCCGCTGACCTGGCAAGATGCCGACCGCCGCCCGCTGGACTTCTTCGACCTCAAGGGCATGATCGAGGCGCTGGCCGACGGCCTGCCGCTGACCGGCCTCACCTTCGCCGCGCCCGAGGCCGGCGACCTGCACCCTAGCTACACGCCCGGCCGCACCGCCCGCCTGCTGCTGGATGGTCAGCCGGTGGGCTGGTTGGGCGAGCTGCACCCGCTGGTGCGTAAACAGTACGACCTGCCCCACCAGCCGGTGCTCATCGCCGACCTGGACTTAGATCGGCTGCTGCTCAAGGTGGATGAGCGCTACAAGGTAGCCCCGGTGCCGGAGTATCCACCGGTGAAGGAAGACCTGGCGGTGATCGTGGATGAGGCCGTGCCGGCCGTCAGCGTGCAGGCCGCCATCACCGCCGCCGCCGGCAACTTGCTGGCCGGGCTGACGTTGTTCGATGTGTATCGCGGCGCGCAGGTGGGGGCGGGCAAGAAGAGCCTGGCCTACAGCCTGACCTTCCAGGCCCCCGACCGCACGCTGACCGACGCCGAGGTGGCGAAGCTGCGCGCGCGCATTCTTAAGAAGTTGACGGAAGAGCTAGGCGCGACCATTAGAAGCTAAAGCCAAGTGCAGGGCGACGGCGCGCAGAGAGAAAATAGAAAGAGCTGCTGCGCTAAGAAAACGGGGGGAAGAGGTTCTGCTACAACAGGGCGTTGAGGTGAGAGCGGGCGTTCGGTCCGCGGGTGAGACGCGAAGCGTCACCCGCCCCAAGGCAGCGTTAGGGCCAACGGCCTGAGGCGGGTTCGAAATGACAGGGTCAAAGGGGTGGATCGGTCTGAGCGCTAGTTCTCAGACAACGGGCTGAGTGGTCCATTCCCTATGAACTGTCATTCCGAAGCCCCGCTCGCGGACTTGTAGCAACGCAGCACGATTGGCGGGGTGATCGCGAAGCATCCTTTAGGAGGAATCCCACCGGTTGACCTTACAACGGCCTGGTGTTTGATTGACGGCGTCTGATGTGTTGGCAAGGGGTCAGTGCGTTGTTAGCCATCCAACCGGTAGGAGGCTGCTCTACGGCCGGTAGCGCGACACGCCGCCACTGGTGGCGAACCACACCGACCCTTGCTCGTCCACGAAGATGTCGTTGATGTTGGAGTGGATCAGGCCGTCTTCGATCTGGAAGGACTGCCACGTAGTGCCGTCGTAGTGCGCGGCGCCGGAGTAGTACGTGCCAAACCACAGGCTGCCGTCGGGCGCCAGGGTAATGCAGCTGATATCGGTCGAGGGCAGCGCCACGCCGTCGTCGCCGGGCTTGTAGTTGGTCCAGGCGCCGTCGGCGTAGCGGTACAGGCCCTCGCCGTTCGTCGCCACCCAGACCGCCCCACTGGTGTCTTCGGCCAGGTCGTACACCCACACCTCCGCCTCAAACGGGTCGCCCGCGCCGAAGTGGGTCCACTCGCCTGATAGGTCCAGCCGGCTGAGGCCGTGGTCGCTGGCGGCCCACAGCGCCCCGTTGGAGGTGGCCCAGACGGCATGCACGTTGTCGCTCGCCAGGCCGGCGGTCTGTGAGTCGTACACCGCGGTAACGCTCGTGCCGTCGTACACGGCCACGCCACCGGGGGTCGCCAGCCAGGCCTCGCCCGTCGGGGCAAAGGCCACGCTGTACACACTCTCGGCCGGCAGCCCCTCGGCGGCGGTCAGGTGCGCCACGGTGTCGCCGCTGGCGTCGAAGACCCACACGCCCAGGTCGCCGCCGGCCCACAGCCGGCCCAGGGCGTCGCGGGCTAGGGGCACGCAATAGTCGCAGTTCAGCTCCGGCCCCGGCAGCCAGGTCTCGCTTGCCAGGTCGAACACATCCGACCGGACGCCGTACTCTTCGATGAACCACACCTGCCCCGCCTCCGGGCCGGCCTTGACCGCGCCAAAACTCGGCACGGTCGGCACATCAGGCACGCGCCACAGGCTGCGGTCGTCGCCGGCCACCCGCAGCACCCCATCGTCGGTCCCAAAGAACACCGTCCCATCCGGGGTCTCGACACCGCGGTAAATGTTGTAGGACGGCAACTCGTCGGGCGAGTAGAACTTCCAGTCATCATCCGGCGCAGCGCGGCGCGCCAGCCCGCCGCTCAGCGAGACCCAGACCTCGCCGGCCGACGTTTGCAGCAGGCCGCTGATGTACCAGCCCTCCAGGGCCGGCACCAGCTCGAAGGCCTCGCCGTCAAAACGCGCCAGCCCGGTCTCGGTGCCGGCCCACAACTCACCATCTACCACGGCCAGCGCGGTGATAGCGTTGTCCGGCAGCCCGTTGTCGGTGGAATAGCGCGTCCAACTCGAGCCGTCGTAGCGCCCCAGCCCGTTGGTGGTGGCCACCCACAAGTCGCCCTCGTCATCTTCCAGGATAGCGACGACCGTGGAGGATAGGTGCTCGGGGTCGTCTTCCGCTTCTACGGATGGAAAATCTTCCACCGTCTGCCAGCCGTCGTCGGTCAGCACGTTGAGACCGGTGCTGCCGTAACTGGTGCCGGCCATCAGCCCATCGCTGGTCATAGCCAGCGCAAAGACGGTGTTGCTGTCTAACCCGGCCTCTTGGCGATAGACAGTGAGGCTCTGGCCGTCGGTAGACACCAGGCCGTCGGCCGTGGCGATCCACAGCAGGCCGGCGTCCTCGTCGGCCAATAAGCCGTAGACGTGCGGGCTGGGCAGGCCGTTAGCGCCGGTGAGCTGCGTATCGGGCGCGCCGGCGGACATATCCCAGCCAACGACACTGCCCAGTCCGCCCGTGACCAACTGCCCCTCGGCGGTGACGGCCGCCGCCCAGACGGTGTTGGCCGCGGCCCACGATTGCCAGCCGCTCGCGCCGGTGTCGCTGGGCGTGGGTACATCCGTCGGAAGGACAGCGGCCGGGCCGGGCCGGTTGAGCAGCGCCACCACGACTGCCCCGCACACCAGCGCCCCCAGCAGCAGCAGCACGCCGGCGGCCGCCAGACCGAGCAGACCCAAAGGCGCCCGCGAGCGCGCCGGCGGCGGAGGCGCAAAGGGCGTTGAGATCGGTGTAAACGCGGGCTCGGAAGGCGGCGGCAGAGTGGGTGGCCGCGAGGGCGGCGGCGTAAGTGGCGGCGGCACCACGGCGGTGGGCGGCGCGGGGGTTACGAGGGCGGCGGCCAGGCCGGGCATCGCGGTGGGGCCGGCCGGCACGGGCGGCTTGTGCGCGGGCGCGAACGCCCCGGCGGCGGCATGCAGGTCGGGGCGGGCGGCCTGCCAGGCGGCGATAAAGTCAGCGGTGGTGTCGAAACGCTCCTCACGCTGCTTGGCCAGGGCCTTGAGCAGCACGCGCTCGACAGCCGGCGGCACGTCGGGCTTGAGGGCGCTGGGCAGGGGCAGCGGCGCGTTGAGGTGCTTGAGGATGACGGCCAGGGGCGTGTCGGCCTCAAACGGCACCCGGCCGGTCACCATCTCGTACAGCACGATGCCGAGCGAGTAGATGTCGGTGCGCAGATCAACGCGCTGGCCCTGCGCCTGCTCCGGGCTCATATAGGCCGGGGTGCCGATCATCGCGCCGGTGGAAGTAAACTCCGGGCTGCCCTCCAGCAGCTTGGCAATGCCAAAGTCGGTCAGGAACAGGTTGCCGCGCTTATCGAGCAGCACGTTGGAGGGCTTGAGGTCACGGTGGACGATGCCCAGGCCGTGGGCGTAGTCGAGCGCATCGGCCAGTTGGGTGAAGTAGCGGTCGATCTCGTCGGCCGTCAGCACGTTGGCCTGCAAGCGGTCCTTGAGGGTGCCGGCCTCCACAAAGCGCATGACCAGAAAGGTGTGGCCGTCGGCCTCGCCATAGTCGTGGACGGGCAGGATGTGGGCGTGCTCGAGCTTGGCGATCAGGCGCGCCTCGTGCTCGAAGCGGCCGGTGAACTCGCGCGAGGCGGCCAGCTTCGGCGGCAGCACCTTGAGGGCCACGTAGCGGTCCATGGCCGGGTGATAGGCCTTGTAGACGGTCGCCATGCCGCCCTGGCCGATTTGGCTGATGATGCGATAGGGACCGACGGTCTGGCCTGGCGGCAGGCTATCCATGTCTATCCCTTGGGCGATGTTAGGGCTTGGGGTTGAGGTTCAAGAGGGCGGCGCGGCGGCGTTCGCGCTCGGCGGTTTCGATGGCGCGCTCGGCCCGGCGCATGGCGGTGGCCGCCAACTGCGCCACCACCAGGATCAGGTCCAGGTCTTCCTGGGTGAACTCTTTGTCAGAGACTTTGTTGAGCGCCGACAGCACGCCCAGCACGCGGCCGTCGTCCAGGTTGACCGGCACGCACACCATCGAGCGCGTGTTAAAGCCAAAGGCCTCATCCACGCGCGGGTAGAAGCGCGGGTCGCGGTGCACGTCGCGCACGTTCTGCGGCTCGCGGTGCTGGGCCACCCAGCCGGCAATGCCGATGCCGGCCGGCAGGCGAAAGCCAATCAGCCGGTCGGCGGCGCTGCCGCGCACCACGGTGAAGACCAGCTCGCCGGTTTCTTCGTCGGTCAGCATCAGCGAGCCGTCGGTGGCCTTGAGCACCGCCAGGGCCGTGTCGAGGATTTCACCCAACAGCTGCATCACGTCGACCTGGGGGGTGATGTGCTGCGAGACAAAATACAGCGTGGAGAGCGCCCGCACCGATTGGCGCAGGGCCGTCAGCTCGTCACGCAGGTCGGTGTTTTCGCGCGCCAGCCGGGCGGCTTCGTCTTTGGTGAACCGCAGGCTATCGGTTGTCATGTACCACCTGATGATGGAAACTGGTTAGAAGATTATAGACGGAAGCGGAGTTAATGGCAATTCTACCGCTGCGGCGGCGGCAGCGCCCACTGAGCGCCGCTGGAAAACAAAACGGCCCGGTCAATCCCTCTGACCGGGCCGTTCGGGGTGCTAGTCTTCGCTGTCGCGGCGCTTCCGCTTATTAATGCGGCGGATGGCCTTCTTCTTTTCAATGCGGCGGACTTCGCTCTTGGAGACGAACCACCGCTTGTTACGCAGTTGGCTCAGCAAGCCGCTGCGCATTACTTTCTTCTTAAAGCGCTTGAAAAGCTGCTCTTGTGATTCATTCGGTCGTAAGGTGACACTGGTCATGATATTTCACCTCCTCGCCAGGAAGTCTCGTTGGGGGCGGCTAGGGCCGTTTGGGCCGTAGACAAGAAAGCGACGCCAATTCGGCATCGCTGTGAGTCGCATACCCCGTGAGCGTCATTAGTGTACCAAGCCCGTGCGCCCTTGTCAAACACGGCGAATCGAGGGGGTGCATTCGCGGATGGTGGTCGTTTCAGAAAAAAACGGCTAGGTGGGCGTTCACCGCCGGGGCGGGTTCTGATCGCAGGCAACCTGCCTTGGCGACACCCGCACGGATGAACCTGGGGCGTAAGCTAGGTCCACTGGCTGATGCAAGGTCGTACCCCCTGGGTGCCACGAGCCCGAATCGCAGGCTGACCCGACGACCTGAAGGCACCCCACACTGTCGCCCCCGGCCCCGGCCGCCACCCCCACGCCCCTCCCGCCCTCGCCCACCCCCATCCCCCCGACCGAAGCGCCGCCCGAGCCGGCGCGCAACCGGCCCATCGATAAGCTGGTGGACACCTACCTGGCGGCCTGGAGCGAAGCAGACAGCGCCGCGCGCCTGGCACTGCTAGAAGTGGTGATGGATGAAAACGCGAGCTACAGCGACGCCAACGGCACCCAGGTGTCTGACCGGGCCAGCCACAACGACCAGATCGGTGAAGGCCACGCGGCCAATCCTGGTTCCATCGTGCGGGTGACCGGCCCGACGTATCACCTCAGCGGGCACCTCAGCTTTTCGTGGATTCTGGCCGTCGACGGGAACGAACTCCCCGGCGCGGCGTACGGCCAGCTCTCGCCCGATGGCAAGCTAACGCAAATCGTGTTCTTTTTCTAGGAGCAGCCCAAACAAGACGGGGAGATGACGGCCTGGCGCAACTCAGCGCGCCAGGCCGTCGTTTGTTGACGGGGCGGCCGGGGGGTCGCTACAGCCAGCCGCGCAGGTCCATGGCCTTGACCACCCGGTCAATGGCGACCATGTAGGCGGCGTCGCGCATGCCGACTTTGCGGCTGGTAGACATATCCAGCACGCCGTGGAAGGCGGTGGTCATCTTCTGATCCAGGCGGCGCAGCACGGCCTCGTGCTCCCAGTAGTAGTTGGCGTCGTTCTGCACGCTCTCAAAGTACGACACGGTCACCCCGCCGGCGTTGCACAGGAAGTCGGGGATGACGAACAGGTTGCGCTTGAGGTACTCTTTATCGGCCTCGGGCGAGGTCGGGCCGTTGGCGCCCTCGGCGATGATCTTGACCTGCGGGCTGATGGTGTTGACGTTGTCAATCGTGATCTGGCCTTCCAGCGCGGCCGGGATGAGCACATCCACGTCTTTGGTCAGCCAGGCGTCGCCCGGCTCGATCAGGCAGCCGGCCGCTTTGGCCTTGGCCTGGTCAATGGTGCCGTACTGGTCGGTGATGGACTGGAGGAAGCGCGGGTTGAGGCCGTCCGGCCGGAAGTAGGTGTAGCTGGTCTTGTCATTGCGGTCGTAGCACGATACGCATACCACCCGGCCGCCCAGCAGCTCGATAAAGCCGATGGCGGCGTATTGGGCCACGTTGCCGAAACCCTGCACCGCCGCGGTGCAGTTGTGCGGGTCGAGCTTGAGGTGCTTCATGGCCTCGCGCACGGTGTAGATCACGCCGTAGCCGGTGGCCTCGGTGCGGCCGAGCGAGCCGCCGCTGCCCACCGGCTTGCCGGTGATGACGCCGGGGGTGTACTGGCCCACCAGCTTGGAGTATTCGTCCATCATCCAGCCCATCATCTGGGGCGTGCTGCCGACGTCGGGCGCGGGCACGTCGTTGCGCGGGCCGAGGTTCTTCCAAATGCCGGCCACCCAGCCCCGGCACAGGCGTTCCTTCTCGCCGACCGAGAGCGTGCTGGGGTCGAGAATCGCGCCGCCCTTGCCGCCGCCCAGCGGGATGTCGGCCACGGCGCACTTCCAGGTCATCCACATGGCGAGCGCGCGCACGGTGTCGAGCGTCTCGTTGGGGTGAAAGCGAATGCCGCCCTTGCACGGCCCGCGCGCGTCGTTGTGCTGCACTCGGAAGCCGAAGAACACGTGGTTCGAGCCATCGTCCATGTGGACGGAAATCTGAAAACGAAACTCGCGCAGCGGCCAACGCAGAATCTGGCGTACTTCGCCGGCGAGCTGCAACTGGCCCGCCACCCGGTCGAACTGCGATTGGGCGACATCAAACGGATTGAAATCAGCGGTCATACGGTTCCTCCACACACCTCACGCGGCCCGACGCCAACAGTCTCACGACCCGCCGGTTTGCCGGCGCGCCAGGGCAGCCGCCAACGCCGCCCGAATCACCTGCGGATTGCCCTGCCCGCGCAGCCGGCGCATCACCTGCCCAAAGAACCACTGCTCGACCGTGGCCTTGCCGGCCAAAAAGGTCGCCAGCTCAGCCGGGTGGGCAGCCAGCACTTCCTCGGCCAGCGCCTCAATGGCGCTGGTGTCGCTCACCTGCGCCAGCCCCTGCTCGGCCACGATCTCGGCCGGGGCGCGGCCGGTGCGGAACATGGCCTCCAACACGGTCTTGCCGGTGCTGGTGGTGATGACGCCGGTGGTCACCAGCGCGGCCAGCGCCGCCAGGTGGGCGGGCGGCACGCGCGCGGCGGCCAGCGTTTGGCCGCTCTCGTTCAGCAGCCGGAATAGCTCGCCGGTCAGCCAGTTGGCCAGGGCCTTGGGCTGGCGGGCGTCGGGCGGCTGGGCGGCCACGGCCTGCTCAAAGTACTCGGCCACGGCCGGCTCTTCCACCAGCAGGTCGGCGTCGTAGCGGCTGAGGCCATAGTCGCGCTCGAAGCGGGCGCGGCGGGCGGCCGGCAGTTCCGGCAGGGCGGCGCGCACGGCTTCCACCTGTTCCGGCCCGAGCCGCAGCGGCGGCAAGTCCGGCTCGGGGAAGTAGCGGTAGTCGTGGGCGTGCTCTTTGCCGCGTTGGGGCAGGGTGCGGCCCTCGGCCTCGCTCCAGCCGCGCGTCTCTTGCAGCACCTGCCCGCCGCTGTTCCAGATGGCGCTCTGGCGCGTGATCTCGTACTGCGTGCCGCGCTCCAGCGCGCGGAAGGAGTTGAGGTTCTTCAGCTCGGTGCGGGTGCGCAGTTCGGCGCTGCCCACCGGCCGGACGGAGATGTTCGGCTCGAAGCGGATGACGCCCTTGTCCATGTCGCCGGCGTTGACGCCCAGGTGGCGCAGCACGGCCCGCAATTGCACGCCGTAGGCCCGCACGTCTTCGGGCGTGTGCAGGTCAGGCTCGGTGACGATTTCGAGCAGCGGCACGCCGGCCCGGTTGAGGTCTACCAGCGAGTAATCGCCGCCGCCGTGCGGCCCGCTAGCGTGCGTGAGCTTGCCGGTGTCTTCTTCTAAGTGGACGCGGCGGATGCGCACGCGGTGCGGCCCGGCGGCGGTCTCGATCTCCAGCCAGCCGTTGACGCCCAGCGGCAGCTCATACTGCGAAATTTGGTAGCCCTTGGGCAGGTCGGGATAAAAGTAGTTCTTGCGGGCAAAGACGTTCAGGGGCGGGATGGCGCAGTTGAGGGCCAGCGCCACCCGCAGCGCGAAGTTGACGGCCTGGGCGTTGATGACCGGCAGCGTGCCCGGCAGCCCGGCGCAGATGGGACAGACGTAAGTGTTGGGCGGCGCCTGCGTCGAATCGACCACTGCACAGCCGCAAAACATCTTGCTGGCGGTGGCGAGCTCGGCGTGAACTTCTAACCCGATGACGGCTTCGTATTCCATGCGGTTTTACGGCGCTTTGGCGATCCGATCGGCCTTGCGGATGACAAACCGCAGCCCGCTCTCCTGCTCGTTGACCGAGCACGACTTATTATCTACCAGACCAGCCGCCAGGCCGAGCGGGATGACGTCGCTCTGGTTGAGGTAGCCCAGGCCGCTGGCGCTGTGCTGCGCGCGCTTGGCAGTGATGACCCCAATGCCGCCGTGCTCGACAATGCCGGCCCGCAGTTCCATGAGCGTCGGCGCGCTCTTGGCACTGACGCCTACCACGCGCACGGCCGCCCCCGGCTGGATGCCGAGCTTGTCTACGGCCGAGCGGTGCGAGTAGTCTTTCTCGGGCATTAGTGGCAACGGATGGGCTTCGCCATAACGGATGAAACGGATATTTTATGTTGTAGCCAGGGCCACCGGATACGGGCGGCATGGTTTCAGTGCGACCACTTTAGCTATACCGCACTCGCCTTAACCCTTTATGCGCTTTATACCCCTGAGTCCACTGAGTGTTCTCTAGTCGAGATTTCTTGGCACCTACCCGTGGCGGCGCATAAACCGCTCCATGCGGTTGAGCGCCTCTTCGATCTTCTCGTAGGCCGTGGCGTAGACCATGCGCACATAGCCCGCGCCGCTGGCCCCGAAGGCCGAGCCGGGCACCACGGCCACCTCTTCCTCGGCCAGCAGCGTGTCGGCAAACACGTCGTCGTCCATGCCGCTGCGCGCCACGGAGGGGAAGGCGTAAAACGCGCCCTTCGGCTCGAAGCACTCCAGGCCGAGCGTGTTCAGCCCGCCCACCAGCAGGCGGCGGCGGCGGTCGTACTCGGCCACCATGTCCTGCACGAACGGCTCACCGCTACGCAGCGCCTCCAGCCCGGCCACCTGGGCCGTGGTGGGGGCCGACATGATGGTGTACTGGTGTACCTTGCGCAGCGCGCCCAGCAGCTCGGCCGGGGCGGCGGCATAGCCCAGCCGCCAGCCGGTCATGGCATAGCCCTTAGAAAAGCCGCCCAGCGTAATCGTGCGCTCGCGCATCCCCGGCAGGGCGGCGAAGCAGACGTGGGCGACGCCATACACCAGCCGGTCGTAAATCTCGTCCGAGATCACCACCAAATCGTGGGCGGCGGCCACCTGGCCGATGGCGATCAAATTCTCGCGGCTCATCACCGCGCCGGTGGGGTTGTTGGGATAGCCGATCAGCAGGGCCTTGGTGCGCGGCGTAATGGCGCGCTCAATCGCCTCAGCCGTCACCTGGAAGGCGTCTTCGACTTTAGTGGCGATGGTGACCGGCACGCCGCCGGCAAACACCACCTCGGGCGTGTAGGCCACGAAGCACGGCTCAGGCACGATCACCTCGTCGCCGGGGTCGAGGATGGCCGTCAGCGCCAGGTAGAGCGCCTCCGAGACGCCGACCGTGATCAGCAGTTCGTTTTCGGCGTCGTACGCCACCTGGTACAGGCGCTGCAAATGGGCCGAGAGCGCCTGGCGCAGCTCGTAGATGCCGGAGTTGGAGGTGTAGGCCGTCTCGCCGCGCAAGAGCGAGTCCACGCCGGCCTGCAAGATCGGCCGGGGCGTGACGAAATCGGGTTCGCCGATGCCCAGCGAGATGACGTTCTTCATGGTGGCCGCGATGTCGAAGAAGCGGCGGATGCCCGACGGGGGCACGGCCTGCACCCGCTGAGAGACGTAGTTACGCATAAGGGTTGTCCTTCTGCTGAGTGTACACCTTACTCAAAGCCGACCTCCGAGGCCTCGCCGACGTTGAAGGCGCGGAAGCGCCCGGTGACCTTGGCGCTGCGGCCAATCAGCGAGCCGGACAGCAGCGCGTCCTGCACCACCGACTCCTCATCCACAATCGAGTCGCGGATGATGGAGTACTCGATGTGGCAGTTGGCGGCCACCGTGACGTGCGGGCCGATGATAGAGTTGGAAATGTGGGCGGTGGGGTGAATGTTGACCGGCGGCACAATCACAAAGCCGTCGGCCTGCACCGCCGCGCCGCGCGTGGCGCTGTTATCGTGGCCGTTGTCGAGCAGGTAGCGGTTGGTCTCCAGCACCGTCTCGGTCTTGCCGCAGTCCTGCCAGACTTCCACCGGCTGCACCCGCATCTGGAGGCCGCGCTGAAGCATCAGGTTCACGGCGTCGGCCAGGAAGTATTCGTTCTGGGTCTGAATCTTCTTTTCGATCTGCTCGCGGATGGCGTCCATCAGCTTTTCGGATTGCTTAAAGTAGTAAAAACCAACCACGGCCAGGTTGTTGCGCGTGTCGGTCGGTTTTTCAATCAGGCGCGTCACCAGGCCGTTCGCGCCTAGCTCGGCCACGCCGAAGCGGCGCGGGTCTTCCACGGCTTTGACCCAGGTGACGGCATCGACCGTCTCGTGCTTGAGGGCGCTCAGGTCGGTCTTGATGATGGTATCCACAAACACCATCAGCATCGGCCCGCGCAGCCGTTCGTGGGCCAGGTAGAGCGCGGTGGACTGGCCGTTAAGCTCTTCCTGCTTGTAGTAGCGGGCGCGCAGGTGCGGGTACTCCTTGGCGACGTATTCCTCGATCTGCTCGCCCAGGTGCCCGACGATGAAGATGATCTCTTCCACGTCGTCGAGCGTGGCGAAGGTATCGAGCACGTGGCCCAGCACCGGTTTGCCGGCCACGTTGATCAGCGGCTTGGGCTTGGTGAAGGTGTGCGGCCGGAGGCGCTTGCCGAACCCCGCCAGCGGAATGACGATTTGCATGAGAAGCCTTCCTTAATCCTGGCCTACGCCGCCGGCCGCCGGGCGGCCATACCTGGCGTAGGCCGTTGCATGTGCCAATCCGTCGCCTGCTCGTAGACGTGGCCGGCGCGCAGCACCTGCGCTTCGCCCAAGGCTGGGCCGAGCAATTGCAGGCCGATGGGCAGACCCTGCGCGTCGAAGCCGCACGGCACCGACAGCCCGCAAATGCCGGCCAGGCTGGGCGGCAGGGTAAAGACATCTTCCAGGTACATCGCCAGCGGGTCGTCCGTCTTGGCCCCGATGCGAAAGGCGGTGGTGGGCGCGACCGGGCAGGCGATGACGTCTACCTGCTCAAAGGCCGTGTCAAAGTCGCGCCGGATGAGGGTGCGCACTTTCTGGGCCTGCCCGTAGTAGGCGTCGTAATAGCCGGCCGAGAGGGCATAGGTGCCGAGCATGATGCGGCGCTTGACCTCCGCCCCAAAGCCCGTGCCGCGCGTGGCCTCGTACTGCGCCCACAGCGGCGAGCCGCCGGCTTGGTCGGGCGTCACGCGCCGGCCGTAGCGCACGCCGTCGAAGCGGGCCAGGTTGGCCGAGGCCTCGGCCGGGGCAATCAGGTAATAGACCGGCAGCGCGTACTCGGTGTGCGGCAGCGAGATCGGCACAATCACGGCCCCCAGCTCGGCCAGGGTCGCCACGGCGGCGCGCACGGCCGCCTCCACCTCCGGCTGCATCCCGGCGATGAAGTATTCCTGCGGCACGCCCACGCGCAAGCCCTGGACCGTGGCGTCGGCCAGGTCGGGCGCCGCGACCGGGTTGGGCATAGAGGTGGCGTCGAGCGGGTCAGGCCCGGCGATGGCGGCCAGCAGCGCCGCCGCGTCGGCCACGCTGCGGGCCAGCGGGCCAACCGAGTCGAGCGACGAGCCATAAGCGATCAGCCCGTAGCGGCTGACGCGGCCGTAGCTGGTTTTCAGCCCGGCCACGCCGCAGAACGCGGCCGGCTGGCGCACGCTGCCGCCGGTGTCGCTGCCCAGCGCGCCATAGGCCAACCCGGCCGCCACGGCCGCCGCGCTGCCGCCGGACGAGCCGCCGGGCACGCGCTCACGATCCCACGGGTTGCGGGTGACGCCATAGCCGGAGTTCTCGGTGGAGGAACCCATCGCAAACTCGTCGCAGTTGGTCTTGCCGACGACGACCATGCCGGCGTCCAGCAGGCGCTGCACGGCGGTGGCGGTGTAGGGCGGCACAAAGCCCTCCAACAGGCGCGAGCCGGCGGTGGTCGGCGCGCCACGCAGGCACAAGACATCTTTGATCGCCAGCGGGATGCCGGCCAGGGGGGAGAGCGGCGTGGCCGGGTCGCGCCGCCAGGCGGCGAGTTGCCGGTCGGCGGCGTCGGCCCCGGCCAGCGCCAGGGCGGGCGTGACGGTCAGAAAGGCGTGCAGGTCGCCATCCAGGGCGGCGATGCGGTCGAGGCAGGCCGCCGCCAGGTCGCGGCTAGAGGCCTCCCCGGCCCGCAGGAGGGCGGCAGCTTGGTGCAGGGTGAGATCGGTCAGAGCGGTCACAAAGTCAGCAGCTCAAGGCCGAGCCGGACAAAAACACCGCCGGGAGGGCGGTGCGGCGCGGCCCAACTTGGTCGGCAGCAAGCCTAGTCTAGCACCGGCGGCACGCGGAACATCTGCGCTTCGGCGGCGGGGGCGGCGGCCAGCAATTCTTCAGGCGACAGCGACGGGCGGACCACATCTGGGCGCAGCACGCTGTGCAACGGCAGCACGCTGGCAGTGGGCGCGATGGCGGCGGTGTCCAGCCGGCGCAGCACGGCCATGTGCTCTAGGATGGCCGAAAGCTGCTCGCGAAACTGCGCTTGCTCGGCCGCGCTCAGGCGCAGGCGGGCCAGCGCGGCGATGTGCTCGACTTCGTCTTTGGTCAGGGCCATGCGGGTCATTATATCATTGGCGGTTGGGGAGGCTGCGGGGTCAGGAAGTTGGAGGGGGACTGAGGGGACTCGGGGGCGGCACGCTTCGCAGGGCAGTCGGCAGAAAGCAGAAGGTCAACGCACGAGGGGATGGAGGTAGATTTTTTGGGTCTAATGCGCGCGAGGGGCGGTGGTGGCGGACGAGGGGAGAGGAAGGCGACTGGGAGAGGGTGTTGTGATTGAGGGACGGCGAGGCACAGGCGGTTAAGTTTGTCGCAGCCGTTTCCGAGCGTCCTTTGCGAGCGTCCTTTGCGAGTGTCCTTTGCGAGTGTCCTTTGCGAGTGCCCTTTGCCAGTGCCCTTTGCCAGTGCCCTTTGCCAGTGCCCTTTGCCAGTGCCCTTTGCCAGTGCCCTTTGCCAGTGCCCTTTGCCAGTGCCCTTTGC
>Ga0163144_10016613_pt1 | contig 15073 bp, 11 predicted proteins | sample OliLak19BULKMAT1_FD_123175 | JGI IMG/M metagenome (GOLD analysis project Ga0163144, IMG submission 123175) | Freshwater microbial mat bacterial communities from Lake Vanda, McMurdo Dry Valleys, Antarctica - Oligotrophic Lake LV.19.BULKMAT1 | ecosystem: Environmental > Aquatic > Freshwater >... | reverse complement strand
TGAACCGATAGCCTGAACCGCAAAACTGAACGAATTTCGCACGAATAAGAGGCTCGCATGTCCTACCTGTGGTTGAAATCACTGCATCTGCTCTTTGTGATCGCCTGGATGGCGGCGGTGTTCTATCTGCCAAGAATCCTGGTCAACCTTGCCGAAACGCACGCACAGCGCGAGGTACAGCAGCGACTATTTCTCATGGGCACTCGGCTGTATCGCTTTGGGCACGTGATGTTCGCACTCATGCTGGTGTTCGGAGTTGCGCTGTGGTCGCTGTTTGGCATCCAGGGCGGCTGGTTACACGCCAAGCTGGCTCTTGTAGGCGTACTGTTTGGCTATTTCATCGGTACGGGAATCTGGCTCAAACGAACCGCTGCCGGCGGTGCTTTGCCAAGCAGCAAGATGCTGCGTCTCTTTAACGAAGCGCCGGTTCTGATCGCCTTGGCCGTGATCTATCTGGTCATCGCCAAGCCGTTCTGATGCTGCCGATCAAGCGCTCGCTGCCATGCACACTGACCCACTTAGCCCAGCCGCGCCGCTAAGCCCAGCCTCGCCACAGATGGAATCCATAGCCACTCGATTCGATCAGCAGCAGCAGCAGTTCGAGCTGCTGGTTTCAGGCCTCAGCGATACTCCTGAGCATTTGTTGTGGCAGGGCGGCACGGCTTGGCAACCGACCGGTGGGCGCCGCCCGGTCCGAATCATTGAGACCACTCTCGGCGAAGGGGTGCTCAAGCACTACCATCGCGGCGGCTGGCTGGCCCGCTGCCTGCAGGATCGCTACCTATTCACGGGCCTTGAGGCGACGCGAAGCTTCGCCGAGTTCAGGCTGCTGCACGCGCTCTCTCAGAAAAACTTGCCGATCCCCACCCCGATCGCCGCCAGAGTCTGCGTGTACGGTTGGTACTACCGGGCCGATCTGCTCACCCAACGCATCGAAAACAGTATCAGTCTGCACGATGCGCTGGTCGCCGGTCAGGGATCAGCTGCTTTAGCCAGGCGCGTGGGGGAGACTATCGCCCGCTTCCATCGCGTTGGCGTTCATCATGCCGATCTCAACGCCCACAATATCCTGGTCACTGCCCAGCAGATTCATCTGATCGACTTTGATCTCAGTCGCATCTTGGCACCCAACCTGCGCTGGCAAATCGCCAATCTCGCACGCCTCAAGCGCTCCCTGCGCAAGCTTGGGCATCTCGGCGATGCCTGCTCTGAAGCCGTGTTCTGGCGGCCTTTGCAGGATGCGCACCGCGCGGGCCTCATGACGCCATGGACGCCGCCATGAACACCCCGCACCTTGACCATCTTCGCTTTCTGGGCGTGGGCGGGGCGAATGCCGCCGAGTTGGGCAACGCCAGCGCCGTGCTTGAGGCGGGGCCAAAACCAGTATTGATGATTGATTGCGGCTTTACCGCATGGCGTTCGTTCGAACAGACCTACGCAGCGTTGCCGGACGCCGTATTCATCACCCACCTGCATATGGACCATATCGGTGGGCTGGAGGGGCTCTACTACAGGCTCCGCTTCGCGGACGCAGGTCTGACCCGATTGTTCGTTCCTGCCCCCTTGATCCCGCGCTTGCATCAGCGTGTGGCGGAGTATCCGGGCCTGCTCGCGGAAGGGGGCAGCAATTTCTGGGATGTGTTCCAGCTGGTGCCGGTCGGCGCGGGGTTTTGGCATCACGCCTGCTGGTTTGGCGTCTATCCGGTACGTCATCACGCACCCGATTCTGCATTTGCAATCGGGCTAAGCGGCCGCTTCTTTTACAGCGGAGATACCCGACCGATTCCCGAAATCCTGGCCCACCATGCCAGCGGACAGGAACTCATTTTTCACGACGTGGGCCTGCACAGCAATCCATCGCACACCGGCGTGCAGGACGCACTGCGGGAGTACTCTGAGCCGCTGCGGCGTCGCATGGTGTTCTACCACTATGGCAGCGAACTGGAAGCGGAACAGTTGCGCCTGCTCGGTCTGCGGCTGGCCCAGCGCGGAGAACGATTCTCCCTGTTGAACGCTTAGCGCGACAAGCCGAAGCAAGCGCGAAGCCGGTGAACCATGGCTGTCCGCGGGGCTGTTACTAAGTTTCAGTTTTACTTGTCGCAAATCGCGCCCTGACTTAGGGTCGCGAACCCAATTCAAAGTAGCTACCCGACATGCAAATCGCCGCCAACAGCGTTGCAATATTTCAATACACCCTCAAGAATGGCCAAGGCGAGGTGCTCGACAGCTCCGCTGGCGGCGAGGGCCTAACCTATCTGCACGGTGCGGGAAACATCGTTGCGGGTTTGGAAAACGCCATGCTTGGGCGCGCCGCAGGCGAGAGCTTTGAGGTTAGCGTGGCGCCGGAAGATGGCTACGGCGTACGTGACGAGTCACTGGTTCAAAGCGTGCCGCGCAATGCCTTCCCAGCCCAGCAATCGCTTGAGGTTGGGATGCAGTTTCAGGCCCAAACTCCCTATGGCGCCCGCCTTGTGACGATCTCCGCAGTCGGCCCCGCTGAAGTAACGGTGGATGCAAATCATCCACTGGCCGGAGCAACACTAAACTTCGCGATTCGAATTGAATCGGTGCGCGCCGCGAGCGCCGAAGAGCTGGCACATGGCCACGTACACGGTCCGGGTGGTCATCATCACTAATTAGGCCGTTGCTCGAAATAAGGCCCGCGGTCGAAAGGCAACAGCCGCCAAGCGTCATTCTGCGCGCAGCCGTCAGGCGCCGTCGCAGAATCCACAGCTTCCGATTGCGCCCAAACGCAACCAGTTGCACAGCCGCCAAGCGTCATTCTGCGCGCAGCCGTCAGGCGCAGTCGCAGAATCCACAGCGTCCGATTGCGCCCAAGCTGAACCAGTTGCACGCCAACCGCCCTGGCACGCAACCGCCCAGAGGATGAAACTCACCGGCCTTGACACCCAAGAAACGCGAAAAGGCCCCGAGAGGGGCCTTTTCGTGGTCAAGCTAAGAACTCAGATCGGTGTCGAAAGATCTTCGCGGATACGCGCAGCCTTGCCTGCCAAAGCACGCAAGTAATAGAGCTTTGCAGCACGCACTTTGCCGCGGCGCTTCACCTGCACCGACTCAATGGCCGGGCTGTGGGTGGGGAAAACGCGCTCGACACCGGTGCCGTGAGAAATTTTGCGCACCGTGAACGAGGAATTGAAACCGCGACTGCGAATGGCAATGACGACGCCTTCGTATGCCTGCACGCGCTCGCGAACGCCTTCCTTGACTTTCACATTGACGACAATGGTATCGCCCGGACCAAATTCTGGAAGCTTGCGAGCAGTTTGCTCGGCTTCCAATTGTTGAATGATATTGCTCATCGCGCCGACCCTGGCATTGATTCAGAACTTTGAGATGCTATCAGCTTTGCCTGCTCTGCATAGTCTGCGATGAACTCAGACAGCAGTCTTCGATCAACATCGTTCAGCTTCGCGCCAGTCAGCAGATCAGGCCGCTTTAGCCAGGTATTGCCCAAAGCTGCGCGCCTGCGCCAACGCGCAATCGCAGCGTGATCACCACCGAGCAATACCTCGGGCACCCTGCCTAGCGGATCGCGCTCAGGGCGCGTGAAGTGCGGGCAATCCAGCAAGCCATCGCTAAACGAATCCTGCTGCGCCGACTGCGGATGATTGAGCACGCCGGGTAGCAAGCGCGCAACCGCATCAATCACGGCCAATGCAGCCAGCTCGCCACCGGAAAGCACAAAGTCACCCAGTGACAATTCCTCGTCTACGTGGCAATCAATCAAACGCTGATCCACGGATTCGTAACGGCCACAGAGCAGAATCATGCGCTTGCGCTGCGCGATTTGGTGCACTCGCTGCTGGCTGAGCCTGGGCCCTTGCGGTGACAGGAAACAAATGCGGGCCGGTTCGGGATCCGCCGCGCGCACCGCGCGCAAAGTGCTCTGAAGCGGCTCGATCATCATCACCATACCGGGGCCGCCGCCGTAGGGCCGCTCATCAACCGAGCGATATGCATCGCTGGCGTACTCCCTCGGATTCCAGGTCTGCACCTGGAGCGCCTGTACCTTCTGGGCGCGCGCAGGCATGCCGAAGGCCAATCCTTGCTGGATCATTTCAGGGAACAGCGTGACTACATCGAAGCGCATCTTCAATCCCCACAGCTGACGCCGCCAGCTTGAACTGCCTCAGCCCACGTGTGCGACGGAAGCACTTAGAAATCAAAGTCCCAGTCAACCTCAATCAGCTTTGCCTCAAGATCAACGCTGAGCACGTATTGACCGGGAAGGTAGGGAATCAGGTGTTCTCGCTCGGGACCTTGCACTACCAGCACGTCATTGGCGCCCGTCTCAAGCATGCGCACCACCGGGCCAAACAGCTGTCCGGACACGTGACGAACCTGTAATCCGATCAAGTCGGTCCAGTAGTATTCGCCTTTCTTTGGCTTCGGAAGCACCGAGCGATCAACCAGCACGCTCGCACCCAGCCAGGTTACGGCGCTATCGCGGTCAGCGAACTGCTCGAATTCAACCAGAAAGTAAGGCGACGGTACTGTGGTCTTCTTGCGCACCGTCACTATGGAGCGCTTGTCGCCAAGCTCCAGCCAGAGCGGCTTGTAGCGAAACAATCGCTCGGCCGGATCGCAATCGGAGCGCACGCTGAATGCGCCACGCACGCCGTGCAAAGAAACGAGCGCGCCCAGCGTTACTGGGCGCGTCGGGAACTCATTTGGATCGGAAGCATCGCTCAAGTCGGACGACCCGGAAGTATGTCAGTCAACTCGAAGCTGCTGATCGGCCAATCGCGAGGCCAATCGTTAGGCCAATGATCGGGCCAATAGGCAGGCCAATGATTAGGCCGCAGCAGCAACCTGCTTGCGCGCAAGCTTGCTCAAATATTTGACCTTATCGGTCATCTGCGCACCTTTGGCGACCCAAGCATCAAGCTTGGCAACATCCAACTGGAGCGGAATCTCTTTACCGGCGGCGATCGGATTGAAGTAACCCAAACGCTCAATGGAACGACCGTCACGACCAGCGCGCTGATCAGCAACCACAATGTGATAGAACGGGCGCGCAGTGGCACCAGCACGAGATAACCGAATTCTGACCATTCCTTTGAACCTCTTTCTTGATCCGTGTGCGGCAGCAGCCAATCAATAGCTGAGCGCGTGAGCCGGGTATGATAGTTCGAACTCGCTGAACTATGGAAGACCGAGCCAGCGCTCAAAATGAACATCCAGTCATTACTTGGCACACGCGCAAAACTGTTCCGATCCCTACGCGATTTTTTCGCCGACAAGGGCGTGCTGGAAGTGGCCACGCCAATCCTTGCGCGCAGCGGCACGACCGATCCCGCGATCGAGAGCTTTCGCACTGAAAGCACGCCAGATCAGGCGGGAACCTGGCTGAGAACCTCTCCGGAATTCTTTCACAAGCGGCTCTTGGCAGCAGGCAGCGGTCCAATCTACGAGCTGGGTCCCGTGTTCCGAAGCGGAGAGCTTGGCGCGCGCCATAACCCCGAGTTCACGATGCTGGAATGGTACCGACCCGGATTCGACGAGGCCAAGTTGATCGCGGAAGTACTGGAGCTGGTGGCACAGGTCGCGCGCGCGCTTGGCGCGAACTTACCGCCAGTCATGCGCATGAGCTATCGCGAGCTGTATCAGCGCTATGCCGAACTCGACCCTTTCACCTGCAAACTCGCGGCGCTGAACGCGCGCTGCGCACAGCTTGGTTGTATGGGCGAACTTGAGTTTGACGAAGCGCTCGATCTGATTCGCAGCCTTGAAATCGAGCCCCAGTTGCGCGGACTGTTTCTGGTGCTGACGGATTTCCCGCCCGCGCAGGCTGCGCTGGCGCAGATCAAGGACGGCTCGCCGCCCACTGCCGCGCGCTTTGAGCTCTATCTTGACGGGCTGGAACTAGCCAACGGCTATCACGAGCTTACCGATCCGATCGAACAAGCGCGCCGGTTCCAGGCCGATCTGCAGCTGCGTTCAATGCGCGGCAAGGATCATGTGCCTCCGGACCAGCATTTTCTTGCTGCATTGAAGCAAGGGCTTCCGGACTGCTCTGGGGTGGCAATGGGAGTTGACCGCCTGCTGCTGGCGCTAACCGGAAAGACCCGGCTTGCCGAAGTACTGCCGTTCCCTTTTGAGCAAGTTTAGCGAAGTAATCTGAGCCTGCCGGAATTCTTGGCCAAAGCCAACTTTCCCCTGCCCAACTCTCCCGAGTCATCGGGCAGAAAGCAAAAAAGCCGAATCTGGCCGGTCATCTCGACCGCAGCGAGAGCTTTCAAACCGCCCAGAAGGAGATTTCTCGCTTCGGTCGAAATGACAAACCCGGGCGAAAAGATCCAGTGGTTCGAGATCACCCAGTCGTTCGAGATGACCCAGTCGTTCAAAACGCCACAGCCGCCAGCCGTCATTCTGCGCGGAGCCGTCAGGCGCAGTCGCAGAGTCCACAGCTACGTCCACATGCACAGCTTCCGGCTTCGGCGGAGCTGAACGCGTGACACGCTATCGCAGGCCTGCTCGGGCAAGACAGCGGCGAACCGGCGCGAAGCTCTTCCGATGAATCAGGCCGTGGCCGTGTTCCTCAAGGGCGCGCAGATGAAATGGCGTCGGATAGCCCATGTGTTTTGCAAACCCGTATTGCGGCTCACGCGTATCCCAATCGCGCATCCAATGATCACGCGCAACTTTCGCCAGAATCGACGCTGCTGCGATGGCGGACTCGCTGGCATCGCCCTTGACGATTGCAAGCGCCGGAAACGGCAGGCCGTGCGGTAGTCGGTTGCCATCGATCAAGGCAAGCTCGGGCCGAAGGCACAGCGCCAACAGCGATTCGCGCATGGCCTGTAGGCTGGCTTGCAGAATATTGATCCGATCGATCGTCTCGGCGTCCACAAACACAACCGCGAACGCGAGTGCATGCTGACGAATCGCGGTGGCGAGTTGCTCGCGCTGTTCCGGAGTCAGCTGTTTGGAATCGCGCAGCCCTGCAAGCGGTCGCTGGGGGTCCAGGATGACGGAGGCGGCAACGACCGGACCGGCCAAGGGACCGCGACCTACCTCATCGCAGCCGGCAGTGAGACGAGGCCGGTACTGGGTGAATAGCTCCAGCTGCAAACAGTTGTCCCTTGGAAAGCTATGACCTGCTAGCGGTCATGGCGCGCAGCCAACCTCAAACCTCTCCCGTCGCCAGCGCCATGAAGGTCAACGGCCCAAAATCAAAGGGAGTCCAAGGTTGCCAAAGAGAGTCAAAGAGGGTCACCCGCGCGGGTGACCCCCAAGCCAAGGCTTACTCGTAGAAGCCGTCGCTGAACAACACGCCATTTGGCACCGTCGTGAACTGACCACTGGCAGTTGCCGTGCCGCAGTTGTTCGCAACGCGGACGCGCCAGAAGTATTGAGCATTGCCACGCAGATTACGCCCGACGTTGAAGCTGGTCCCCGTGACCGTGCCGGTTGCAATGATCGAACTGAACGCGGCGTCACGCGAGATTTCAACCACGTAGCTGCCCGCATTTGCCGATGCCGACCACGCAAAACCGGTATTCAATGCAACATTCAACGCGTTGTTCGCCGGCGTGCTCACGCTGAATGCGCCGGGCGTGCCAGACGACACATTAAAGTTGATCAAGCCGTCAAAGCTGTGGCTAGTAGCGGTGCCGCGAATCGGCAGCGTGTAGGTTCCTGAAGCCGTGCCGGCAGTAATCGGAACGCTCAAGACCGTACTGGTGCCGTTCGCGGAAGGAGCCACCGGATTGACGCTAAAGCTTGCGGTGCCAAACGCTGCCGGAGCCGAAACCGTGGACAAAGTAACCGGTGCGGTTGCGCCCGAGGTGGTGACCAGACTCAGCTGAACTGGACCCGAGCCCGTTCCCGCACAAGCGGTAACCGCGGCGGCAGGCGTGTTGACCACATATGCGGAGGCGCCCGTGCCGAGGATCGCCAGCGTCATACGCGCGTCGGGCACACTGGGTGCGCGCAGCGTGATGTCGCCAAATACCAAAGCTGAAATCGAGGTGGGGACGCGCACGGTAATCACCAAGCGCTGGGTCTCAGCCAGCCCACCATTGAAGCTAAACGTGCTTGGTTGAATCGTCACTTGCGTGCCAGCGGACGCATTTGCAAGTGCCGTCCAGTTAGTCGGCGTGTTGCGCGTGTTGCGCACCGTGCGCGTGAACTGGCAAATGCCATTGCAGGTGATGTGACGCAGGCTCGGCAGATTCAGGTTGCGCGGCTGACCGCCGCTGCCTGGATTAGCCGCGAGGAAATTGTTAAAGGTTTCATCCAGGACGACACCGGACCGGGCCGCACTGCGCAAATCGACGCGACCATTGCCCACATCATCGGCATCCCATGGCGTCACGCCATCCTGTCGGAAGCCCGGAATCTTGGCGGTTAGCTGGATGGCCGACTTCACTTCCTGTGGCGTCCACGTTGGATTCACGGCGCGAAGCAATGCCGCGGCGCCAGCAAGATGCGGGCTTGACATGGATGTGCCGGAGAGGAAGCCAAACTGCGCCTGGCCGCCGGCCGGAGCGATATCGCCGATGGCGGCGTAGATGTTGGTACCCGGGCCGGTGATATCCGGCTTGGTGACGTCAAAGGTGGTGTTGGGACCACGCAGGCTGCTGGCGTTGAGGATGTCGGCAAACTCGGGCACGATCTGGCGGGCAGCCGGTCCGACCACAGTCATCTGTGCATTCGGATTAGCAGTCAGGAAGTTGCGATAAGCCGTGCCAGCGTTCTGCGTAATCATCACCGAGGGAACGGTGGTTGTGCCAAGCGCGCCCATAGCGATGGGCGGACCACCGGCGTTGTTGTAAATCACCACGGCTGAAGCGCCAGCAGTGGTTGCGTTGGTCACTTTTTCGGAGAAGGGGCAAGTACCGCGCGAGATCAGGGCGATACGACCGTTCATCGAATTGGGCGCGAAGCCTGGATTGCACCCAAGCTCATTGGCGAGCACCGATGCGACCACGACTTGTGCGTTGAAGGTGGTCGTGAAGGCAGGCCCCGAACCAGGTTGTCCGGGCTGGCTCTGTAGACTGCCCGCGACGCTGACCGGGCTGGATTCAATGCGGTCATGGGTTGAATTAGCCACCGTCATGACCCAAGGCCCGCGATGGTTCACGGCGCCGACCGGATCCGTGATGGTCGCGTTGGTATTGCCGGATGAGGCCGCCACGACGATATCGCCGTTGACCGCATCGAGGAACGTGCGGTTCGCATCGCCCCAGGGAGCGGTCCCACCCGAGATGGAGTAATTCAGGACGTCGGTTTGGTCGACGATGTTTTCCTGGATTGCGCGTTGAATCGCAGCACCGTCGCAGCTGTTAGTTGCGCAAACCTTGTAGGTGCGAACCTTGGCGCAAGGCGCCACACCGGATATCTCCCAGCGCAGGGGCACGCCCTGCACAAACAGCGGTGGCACCAGCCGATTGCCCGCCGCGGTAGAAGCGGTATGAACGCCGTGGCCAGTTCCTGAGGGATCCGTGTCCTCGGCATTGCCGCCAACGCAGTTTGCACTCAAGCAGTCCTTGCTCGACATCAGCTTGGGATTGGCGCCTGAAAAGCCGCAGCTCGCATCGTTGCTGAATGACGGATGGTCGGCGTTGCCGCCCGAATCGATCACGCCCACAACGACGTTTTGACCGCGCGTTGCAACGCCTGAAGGCGTCGCAGAGCCGTCCCAAATGCCCGGTGCACCAATTAAATTTGGACCCGCATCGGTTGCGAGTTGAAACACTCCGGCGGGTTCGGCGCTTTGCACGCCAGGGATTTGGCGCACGCGCGCCGCTTCATCCGCGCTCAGACTGATCGCAACACCGTTGTAGGCCACTTCATAGGTATGCAATGCAACCGTGCCGCGCGCCAGACGCTGCTCGATTTCCTGCAAATAGACCGCTTGCCGCTCCTGCAGAAACTGCGTGTATTGCGCTGCTGCCTGCGTGTTGGCCTGATACTTGCGTGACTGCGTGGCGCGCGGCGAGGTGCCGGCCAGATTACGATTGCCACCCTCGTAGTAGAGCGCACCAGTTTCTACGAACTTGACGATGTAAGTCTCGCTTGACGCGCGCATCTCACCTGCCATGTCGCGGCTGATCATCGCGCCATTTTGCGCCCAAGCTGCGCAACTGACGGCGAGCACCGCCAGCGATCCAACGAAATGTCTCATGCTTTTCCTCCGAGCGATTTGGGGAGCCCAGCCAACACTGCTAGGCAATTTATCCCGCGATCATGACATCGTTCGCGGCAAATTTGTGTCTACTCCGACTGCTTTCCAAAATCGGCACGCGGGTCGGAACGACACCGTTGCCAGAATGAGATGATCGCCAACCGTTGCGGCACCTTGCCGGTCTGCGGTTGAGATGACGAAAGTTTGAGGTCGATTTAACACCGTCGCCAGAAAGACACCCGCCAAGCGTCATTCTGAGTGCAGCCGCTAGGCGCAGGCGCAGAATCCATCGCTTCCAGTCGCGTCCAAACTGAACCACTCTCACGCCAAAGGTCGCCGCAGGCAGCCAATCGATGCGGTTCGTGCCTCACCCGCATTGCGCGGACTCGCCGAGCTAGCTCCCGGCCCAATCAGCTGCCCGGTGCTGGCGAATCCAGGCGGCCAATTCTTCCGGCGGTAGCGCGCGGGTAAGCAGAAAGCCCTGAATTTCATCGCAGCCATTGGAGGCCAGGAATTGCTTTTGCTCTTCGGTCTCAACGCCTTCAGCGATTGCGCGCAGGTTGAGCACGTGGGCAAGCGCAATCACGATGTTCACGATCGTTCCGCCGTCGGCGTCGCGCCCGATGTCCCGAATGAAGCTCTTGTCAATCTTCAGTTTCTCAATCGGGAGTTTCTTCAAATAGGCAAGCGATGAATAGCCAGTGCCGAAATCGTCAACCACGATACCGATCCCGTGGCCCGCGAGGCTGTCGAGAATGCGAATGGACTGCTCCGGGTTGGCCATCACCATGCTTTCGGTCAATTCCAATTCAAGCACCTCGCCGGGAAGCTTGTAGCGCTCAAGCAGCCCCAAAATTTCAAGCTCGATCTCGCCGCGCAGCAATTGGAGCATGGACAGGTTGATGGCAATCCGGAAGCCCCGCAGGCCCTGCTCGTGCCATGCGCTCAGCTGCTGCAAGGACTCGTTCAGCACCCACGCGCCAACTTGCACGACCATGCCGCTTTCTTCAAGAATCGGCACAAAGACATCGGGTGGGATGGTGCCAAGCTCCGGATGGTGCCAGCGCAGCAGCGCCTCAACTGAGCGAACGTCTCCATCGCTCAGCTGCACGATTGGCTGGTACACCAGCTGAAATTCACGCCGCTCAAGCGCGCGCCGCAGCCCGGCTTCAAGCACAACCCGCTGGCGCGTGAGATGCGCTATGGCGTCGTTGTATTGCCGGAAGGCATTTCGGCCCGCTTCCTTTGCCGAATACATGGCTACATCCGCGTGCTTCAACAGCGTAGCGGGGTCTTCGCCGTGCTGCGGGAAGATCGCAATGCCAATGGAGGGGCTGACGACGACTTCGTTGCCGCCAAGGTTGAAAGGCTCAGCAAAGTGCTCAATCACTGCGGCTGCCATCAGCACCGCGTCGTTGTCGCAAGCAATCTCGGGCAAAACTATAGTGAATTCGTCGCCGCCCAGCCGGGACACCATTGCCGTGGACCCGGCCACCGTGGTCAGGCGTTGGCTGGTCGCCTTGAGCAGCTCATCGCCAGCGGAATGGCCAAGCGTATCGTTGATCTGCTTGAAGCGGTCCAAATCGACGAACAGCAGCGCCATGGCCTGCTTTCGCCGGCTTGCTTTGCGCACGCAGGATGCAAGCTTGCCCAGGAATTGAGCCCGGTTTGGCAATCCGGTAAGGCCATCAAAGTTGGCTAGATAGCTCAGTTCCATCTCTGCGCGCTTGCGGTCGGTCAAATCATTGATCACCAGCACAAAGTATTCGTCCGAGTGATCCCGGTTGATTTTTACCGCTTCAACCTGGGCGTATAAATCGGTACCGCTTTTTCTGCGCAGCCAAAAATCGCCGCGCCAATGACCTTGCACCCTGAGCAGTTCGATCACGGCCAAATACTCGTGCAGGGAATGCCGGGGCGATTCCATGAAGCGCGCCGACTGCCCCTCAATATCAGCAAAGCTGAAGCCGGTGACGCGCGCAAATGCCGGGTTACCTGAGACGACCCGGAAATCCTTATCCAGCACGATGACCGCTTCACCCATGCTTCGAATCACTTCAGCGGCAATCCGGAGTTCTTCCTGCGATGCGCGCAGCTGCGTCACATTACGCGCCGTTCCAGCCATCCGGGTGGCTTTTCCGGCGGCGTTCCGCTCGACGATTTTGCCCCTGGATAGCACCCAGATCCAACCCTCCGTGCCGCGGATTCGATGCTCGCTGTGAAATTCTGTGACTTCACCGTTGAGCACTTTGTCGACCCTGGCCCGCACCGCTGGCAGGTCATCGGGGTGCACAACATTGCTCATCCAGTCAGCTTCGGACATGGCCCCGTCTTGGCTTTTTCCGAGCAGATGTTCGGTGCCCTGCCGGTGCATCACGCCGGTATCAATATGCCAATCCCAATAGTCGTCACCGCTGCCCCATAGCGATACCAACAGGCGCTGTTCGCGGTCGCGAATTTGCTGGACATAGGCACGCCGGGTTTGGGTTCGTGCGTGTACCAGCCAAAGCGCAAACCAGAGCGAGAGCACGATGACCGCGCAAAAGACCGCCATTGCCTGCCGCGAAAGCCACCAGGGCATGCCAATCGAAAATGGGATCAAGAACGGCTGCTCGGCACGCGCGCCATCCTCCGCCAAGGCGTGCGCCCTAAGCAGGTAGCGGCCTGGCAGCAGATTGCCGTAATTGGCTGACACCCGACCTGTGGCCTGTCGCCAATTTTGGTCAACACCATCCAGCCGCCACTCAACACGATTACGCGGTGGATCCCGATATTCAAGGCCGGCAAGGTCAATTTGAACGTCGCGATCCTGCCAAAGCAACGGCGCAAAGTTCGCCAGGCCAAACAAGCGCTCCTGCCCTCCCGCTAGAAAGCGCAGCGCCTGCACCCTCGGCTTGTGCGGTGCGTGGACCGGAGCATCCACCGGGACCAAATTAATGCCGTTGATGCCGCCGAAAGCTAGCCTGCCATCGGCAAGCTTGAGTACGGCTCCGCCGTTGAATTCAAGGTCTTGCAGTCCGTCGACCAAATCCAGGCGACTACGATCGCCGCTTGCAAGTTCGTATTGCACCAAACCCGCGTTGCTGCTCAGCCAAAGCGTTTCACCCATCGCTGCGATTGAGTACACGGTCAGGCTCGGCAGCACATCGGCTAACTTGATGCGCTCAAAGCGGGGTCGCTGTCCTTCAAAGGTGATTCTGGCGGCACCATTGTGGGTGGCGACCCAAAGTCCAACCCGTTCATCCTGATAGAAATGCCGAACGATATCGCTCGGCAAGGAACTGGGATCGTCCGCCGCATTGTTCAGCCGCTGCCAACTTCCGCTGCCGACATCTAACAAGCCGATCCCGCGCATGGTGCCAAACCAAAGCCGGCCCTGGGCATCGCAGTAGCTGCTCAGGATGAGATTGTCCGGCAAGGAATTCGGATCCTCAGCGTCATGCAGATGCTGAATGGTCGATTCCTTGCTCGGGTCGAATTCCAACAGCCCGTGTTCGGTGGTGCCGATCCAAAGCTTGCCTTGCCGATCCTTGACCATATTGCGAGCCACGATTGGGCTATCGGGACCATGCTCCAGCATGATCGTGGCGCGCCGCGCCAGCTGACGCTCCGGATTCAACGTGATCAAGCCACGATCGGTGCCAAGCCAGAGGCGATCTGCGTCCGGAAGTATGGCCATCACTCGCAATGCATCCGGCGCGTTGGGCCCAAGCAGAGCGCGCAACGGCGCGTTCGCGTCGGTGAATTGCTGAGTGCGAAAATCGAAACGCTTCAAGCCCGAAGTCTCGGTGCCAATCCAAAGCGTCTCGGCCCCAGTTTGCAGCATGCTTCGCACGTTGTTGCTGCGAATGCTTGGGTCGGAGAAATCACGCAGTAGCTCGGTACGATTGCCTTCGGTCTGCACCCGCAGCACGCCGGCGCTGCCGGTACCAACCCAGAGCAAGCCGGTGTCGTCGACCTTCAATAATGTGATGTTGTCGTCAGGCAAAGCGCCGCGCACGTTGGCGCGCATCGGCAGCCACAAGACCTCATTGGTGAACGGATTGATCCGCGCCAGCCCGCGTTGGCGAGACGCAATCCAGACCCGCTTTTGCGGATCGACCTCAATGGCATCGACGCGAATTTCGCTTGCATCCTCCGGCCACACCTTTTCCGCCTTCCCGGCATGCCACTCGAACAAGCCTTGCGCGCTGCCAATCCAGAGTCGTCCGCGGTGCTGCGCAAGCGCCATGACGGCTTGGCTGAGAACACGCACCGGACGGAAAGCTGGCGGCGCAAATCGGTACAGTCCGGCCGTGGTTGCGGCAAACACGTCGTCACCAATGCGCTCGAATTCGTACACGCGGGCCCGGGGCTCACCATCAAACCGCAGCAGCTCGATCGCCACCGGTGAATCCACCGACATTTTCTCGACGCCGGCCGAAGTGCCAACCCAGAGGCCGGTGCGGTCAAAGTAGCTCAGGGCCTGGACACTGTTGCGCGCCGTTTCACCGCGCCGACCCAGGGCTTGAATGTTTCCCGTATGCAGATTAAGCCGCACCAAATAGTCGGAGTTGGTGCCAATCCAAAGCTGCTTGCGCGCATCTTCAGCGAGCGCGCTGACGAAATTATTTGGCAGCGACGCTGGATTTGCCGGCTCATGCTGCAGCAAACGCATTTCAAAGCCATCGAATCGATGCAGGCCAGCCTGGGTGGCAATCCACACAAAGCCGTCGCTGTCTTTGATCAGCGCGCTCACCGTACTTTGCTGCAAACGGGCCGTTTCCGGCAGCGGCTGCAGGTAGAGGCTTTGAATTTGCGCGCCAGCGGTTGCTGGCAACAGCCAACACATCCATAGCCAGTAAAGATGCAGCAAGCGCCGAGAATCGAAGCTCAGCAAGCGTCGGCTCCGTAAACGTCGGCTCCGCAAACGTCGGCTCC
>Ga0163144_10016612_pt1 | contig 15073 bp, 10 predicted proteins | sample OliLak19BULKMAT1_FD_123175 | JGI IMG/M metagenome (GOLD analysis project Ga0163144, IMG submission 123175) | Freshwater microbial mat bacterial communities from Lake Vanda, McMurdo Dry Valleys, Antarctica - Oligotrophic Lake LV.19.BULKMAT1 | ecosystem: Environmental > Aquatic > Freshwater >... | reverse complement strand
TCGCACATCACCAAGACGGCCGCCGATCTCGGCCTCGAGCGCAGCCATCTCTACAAGAAGATGCGCGCGCTCGGGATCAAGAAGGCCGCCGAAGAAGACGCGGATGACGCTTGAAGAGGTGTCGAAGAACGGCGCGCTGCCAGCGCCCCGAAGTCAACGCCGACAGCCAGGGCCGGCGAGAGAGCGACGTTCACGACGTGGTCGCCACGGAAGAAGCGCCGAACTATTGGGTGTGAACATGAGCCCGCCTACGAGCAGCTGACGCTCTGATCCGCGAGTGCCGCCTGGGCGACAGACAGGACTCTTCTAGTGCTCTACTCGAGCTCCGAGCAGCGGAGATGGTCAACCACCGCGTCAGAACCACGAACCCCTTGACCCAGCTACCGATGAATATAAGGTCGCCCTCATGAAACTGCGTCTCCTCTGCTGTTTGGCGGTCCTCGTGCTTCCGTCGACGGCCGCGGCGGACGGCGACGACATGCTCTCTCCGAGTTTTTTCGAAAGCGGGCCGGGCTACGGCCTCGTCTCCACGGGTGTCGGCTTGGCGGGACGCATCGCCGCGTTGCGCGGGACGCCGGTCACCTCCGCGACCATCAACCTCAGCGGCATACCCGCTGGCGCAGAGATCCGTCATGCGTTTCTTTATTGGATCACGTACGGCGTGGTGCCCGATCCAACGATTCTCGTCAATGAGACGCTCGTGACAGGGACGCAGATCGGAACGACTGGCCCCACGTGTTGGGAGCCTCAGCCCTACTTCGACCTGAGTACCGCCCCGAACATCGCGTATCGCGCCGACGTCGCCTCTCTCGTCACAGGAAATGGCGCGTACACGCTGACCGGGTTCCCGTCGGCCGAGTCCGACCGAGATGCGCAGGGCGCGTCGCTGGTCGTTGTCTTTGTTGACCCAGCGGTGACGGAGGTCGGCGGTGTCGCCATCGCCGATGGGGCAGCCGCTCTTGGGTCGACCATTCTCCCGGGAACGAGGGCGGGGGTCCGGGTCGCGATGACGAACTTGCCTGTCACGACGGTTACGAGGGCCACGCTGCATATCGGTGTCGGCGACGGGCAGTTGGTTCTGGTGGACGGTCAGTTAGAGGCAGGGGGAACACCGCTTGATCCCGCTAGAGCAGGTCGCTTCGCACATTACAGCGAAGGGGCTGGCAACTACTGGGACGACAACACTTACGACATCAGCGACCTTGCCGATCGCGTCGGACCTGCGTTCGAGATAGTGCAAGGTCACGCCCAGGATTGCCTTGCCTTCGTTTACATGGCGGTCGCGTACCGATCGCGATTCGTAGACGACGATGCCGACGGCATCCAGAATCCGACCGACAACTGCGTCGGTGTTGCCAATGGCGACCAGCTCAACTCCGACGCGGATCTCTTGGGCGACGCCTGCGACAACTGCCCCACCGCGACCAATCCCTTTCAAGACGACAGGGAGGGAGACGGGGCCGGCGACGAATGCGATCTCTGCTTCGACATCGCGGATCCCGACCAGGCGAACTGCGATGGAGACGAGCGAGGCGACGCTTGCGACAACTGCCCAACACATCCGAATAGTACGCAAAGCGATAGCGACGCCGATGGCGAAGGCGACGCCTGCGAAGGGATGAGCGCGCGGGCTTGCGTCGCGCCGCCGGACGCGGGCATCGGTAGCTTCGACGCGGGCACTTCGTCAGATATGGGAGCGCTCGACGGATCTGCGCGGGACGCGGCTGCACGGGACGCGGCGACGCTCGACGCGGCGACCGGCGTGGCGTCGGAAGGCGGGTGCGGTTGCCATACCGCGGGTGCAGGCCGCTCGGCCGTATCGACGTTCGGTTGGATTGCCATTGGGCTCGCCGTATTTGCGGGCCGACGACGGTCCCGCTCGCGTCGAAATGCTTGATCGCCATCGGTGGTGAGCTGGGCCCACATCGAACGCCGCGCGCGCGATCCCGCGACGCGATAGGCTCCTCCTCGAGGACCGAGGACGCGCTCGAGGCGCGCGGCGATGCGGTCTCCATCGACGGACTTCTCGGCTCGCTCGCGCGGAGGAAGATCGCGCCCCGGATCGCGGACGCGGCAGAATTCGCGCAGGAGAACCTCGTGCTGCTGCTACGGCACGACGAGAGCTTGCGCGGGTGAAGACGTATACGGCGCCGGCTTGAGAGGCGGAGTTGTTGGACTGATCGCCGCCCATGGCTGTGGCGTTGGAGGACTCGCTGACCGCGCCGACGGCGAGTGTGGAGCCATCGGAGGAGAGGGCGAGTCCGTAGCCGAAGTTGTCGCCCGCGTTGGTATTGGAGGCCTTGAGGTAGGCCTGCTGTGACGATGACGAGCCAACGCGGGTGAAGAGGTAAACGGCGCCGGCTTGGGAGGCGGAGTTATTAGCTTGGTTTCCGCCGATGCCAGTGGCGTTGGAAGCCTCTCGGCCGGCGCCGACGGCGAGTGTAGAGCCATTGGAGGAGAGGGTGAGGGATTGGCCGAAACGGTCGGTGTTGGAGGCCTTGAGGTAGGCCTGCGCGCGCCGTAGAGCGTGCCGCGCCGCAGAAGGCGAGGTCGGTCACTCACAGCGGAAATCGAGACAGCGGCCGCCGCAGCACGACTCGCCGTCGGCGCACACGGCACCGCCACCGCACGAGCACGCGCCGGCCACGCACGAGTCGATGCGCGTGCCGTAGAGCGTGCCGCAGTTGGTGCCGCAGTTGCCGCAGAACGCAGTGTCCGTCTGCAGATCGCGGCAGCCTCGCGCCGCGCAGCAGGTGTTGCCGCTCGCGCACGCTGACTCGAAACCGGCGCCATTCGAACACTGACAGCTGCCGCCGTTGCAGACGTCGGCTACGATGAAATCGCACGCACGCCTGCAGCCGCCGCAGTGATAGAGGCTCGTGTCGAAGCGCAGGCCGCAGCGGACTTCCGCTGCATCGCATCGCGTCTCGTCGGCGCGCGACAGCACACAGACATCGTAGCCGAGCACGCTGTCGGACGCGCCAGGGTTTGGCTCGTCGACGAACCCGTCGCAGTCGTCGTCGACTCCGTTGCAGCGCTCCTCCGAGTACGGAACGATCGCCGCGTTGCCCTCGCAGCTGGCAGGCTCGGCGTAGCGGTCGCCGTCGGTGTCGGCGGAGCATGCCGTGTCCGCTGTGTCGCAGTTCTCGTCGATGCCGTTGCCACAGAACTCGACCGCGCCCGGGAAGATGCGCGCGCCGTCGCCGGGCGTGTCGTTGCAGTCTGCCCCGCCGAGCATCCTGGAAACGACGCCGTCGCCATCTGCGTCGTTCGCGCGACACGCCGTGTCCGCTCCGTCACAGTTCTCGTCGATGCCGTTGCCGCAGATCTCGCTCGCGCGCGGACCGATCGTCGGATCGCAGTCGTTACAGTCGCAGCCAGTGGTGGCGCCGGTACGCACGCAGTCTTCCGAGCCGTCGGCATCGAGATCATCGCTCGCGCACTCGGGGAGCTCGTCGATCAGCCGGTTGCAGTTCTCGTCGCGCGGCGTGCCGCCGTCCGGAGTGCAGATCTCGAGGGTCGGCAGGCCGGTCTCGTCGGGATGTACGTTTCGATCGGTATCGTCGCAGTCGGGCGTGCCGCCGACGTCGAGATCGGCGGGGAAGCCATCGCCATCGCGATCGCATCGCGCGTCGGCGCCGTCGCAGTTTTGGTCGATGCCATCGGCGCACACCTCGACGGCGTTCGGGTTGCGGGTCGCGTCTTCGTCGCCGCAGTCGCACGCGCCCGCGTCGTCGACGCCGCAGCTGCGGTAGCCGTCACCGTCTTGATCGCCACACGCGAGGTCGGCGCCGTCGCAGTCTTGATCGACGCCATCGGCGCAGATCTCGTCCGCGCCCGGGAAGATGGTCGCGTCGCCGTCCGCGGGTGCCGCCGGGCACTCCAAGCCGACACATCCACGGCAGTCCACACTCACGCCACCAAAGCACGCGTTGTCACACGGGGTGCTCCCGCTCGCTCCTTCCGGATCGAGACACGAGACCGCGCCCTGCTCCGGAAATCTGTCGCCGTCCGCGTCTGCGCTCGGCGGCACCGCCACCAACAGCGCGTCGTCGCGGACCACGCCGCGAATCGAATAGCAGCGCGTCGCCAACGTCTCGCCATCGGCAGACTCGCCGCGCACTTGCACGAACACGTCGACAGGTCCGAGGAACGAGACCTCGACGCGGATCGGCGCGTCGCCCATCGCCGCGATCCGCCTCCACTCGCTCATGGGGGCTGTGCTGCCGCTGCCATCCCGCGAAGTCACCGTCACCGCGATCGAGTCGATGTCGTCACGCGTGTAGACGTCGAGCAGCAGCGCGTGCTCCTCCGGCTGGCAGCCCGCGAGCACGACGGCGACAAGCGCCGCGACGACGAACGAAGCGCAGCCGTGCCGAACGAAAGCGAAGCGGTCGATCATCTGCCGAGCATAACAGAGCGACGCGTGCGATTGATTGACGGGCCGCTAAGGGCCCACGCGGGCCCTAACGTCGTCGCCGATGCAACACGCGGCGCGGCCGAATCGGTTTCACGACCACTCGTCCCGACCGGGAAAGTCGGTCTTCACCTGCATGAACTGCGAGCAGTCGTTCACACATGAGGACGTCGCGTCGATGTAGGAGTTGCTCACCAAGCAGGTCAGGCACGACATCCAACGTTGGCGCGCCATGGTCGACGCCCTCGAACACACCGAGTAGCTAAGGCACCGTCGGAGCCGCCGTCGGCACCACGGGCGGTCGCGGATCGTGCGGAGCCAGCGGCGCTCTTCCGCGAGCGCGCGCGGTGTGACGACGAACTCGATGCCCGCGAGCGCGACACCGCGAGCGGCCACTCGTCGAAGCGATGCCGGGTCGGTGAGTAGCTCACGATGCAGCGCGAGCCGTCGAAGGTCACGATCACATCCGTGGCCGGGTGACGGTCGGGGGCCGGGATGCGCGCGCCGCCAAAGTGACCGCTCGGCGTCGCACCGACGCGCTCAGCCGTGCGGCGCGTGGACTCCCCCGACGCGATGAAGCAGAGGCTCGAGTCGAGATTACTCGGGGACACGTGGTGGCGCGCCGAGCGGGAGCAACGACAGAAGCACGTACCTGCATCGCGGGTACTCGGAGCAATCCTCCGCGTAGAGCGCGCGCTTGTCGCAACCCTGGAGGACGTAGCGGGGCAGCGCGGTGTTCGCGTATTCACGGTCGAAGGTCATCACGACCTCCACCGTCGAACACCCGAGATCGTTCGCCGCCGCGCCTAGCACGGCGGCGGAGCGCGACTCATCGGAGTCTTGCTCGGACGCGGGGGCGTTCCGGACCGCGGGGTGCGCGGTGCTCGACACGATCGTGCACGCGGAGAGCAGCGCCGCGCAGCATAGGAGTCGGCTCTGAGACCATGCGCTCACCGACTCCAGTCTGGACTTGGTCGGCGCGAACATCAAACGTTAAACGTTAAACGAGCATCTCCCCGAGCCTCGCATCCATAGTCCCTGCCTCGAAGTTTTAGGCGGTGGACGGCGTGCCCGAGCGCGAGTCGCGAGAGCTCGTCACGGACCGGCGTTGTTGCAGCAGCGGAAGCCGAGCGTCGGCAGCAGCGTGTCGGCGGTCGCGCGGGACAGATCGGTACCGCAGGTCAGGCCGAGCTCCGGCGACTCGTACGAGCCGCCGCGCATGACGTAGATGCGCTTGTCAACCACCTACCTGCACGACTGCACGAGGTACTGGACGCCCGACCGCGTTGATTCAGACCGCGACGGGCCCGGTATCTTCGGTCTGCTGGGCTTCACGCACCACTGGGGCTTGTCGCGCAGTGGCAAGTGGGTGGTGAAGAAGCGCACCGCGAAGGACAGCCTCAGTCGCACACCCTGCGTCGCCAGCTCCGTCAGTCTGCGTTCGATCGCATCGGGATTGCGCTCGCCACGCGCTGATGGCTCGAATCATCGACGACCCGGGCCCCGCGCGGCGCTCCGATGGCGCCGCTCGAGCGCCCACGAGTCGGGCTCCGCATCGCTGGCCGGGTCGTCGTGGACGACGACGAGCGAGGCGCCCTGCGTGTCGCGCGACGCCTCGAAGCTCGGAAAGCCGGCGATGACGTATGAGCCGTCGCCTGCAACGAGCCCAGTGACATCCGCGCGATAGGCGACGTTGTTCTGTGCGCTCAGGTCGTAGGTGGGTGCGGCGACCCAACAGGTTGAGCCATCCGTGCCGATGACCGTGCCAGTCACCGTCGTTGCGTTCAGCGTGACAGTGGAGTCGAGCGCGCTGCCATAGATGACCCAGTAGAGATACGCACGCCGAATCGCGGCGCCCGCACGGACGCCGCTCAGCGCGATCGTCCCTGACGTCACGGCTGCGCCCGCGCTCGCATCTTCGCGGCGGCCAGCGAGCCCCACACCCGCGGATACGAGGCCGTATCCCTCGCCGATTTCGAACAGCGAGGAGTTGAGCTCACTGTCGCCGTCGGCGGATGCGGACGTCGGCGGCGCGAGAGCGAAGAGCGTGAGTGCGAACAGCGTATATCGAGTGGCAGACTGAATCATCCGCCGAGTATCGCATGATAACGCACAAGGTCTCTCGCCATTCCCTGCCGCGCGCCAGCGGTCGCCTTCATTTCATCCCGACGCGAGCACGGGCTGCTCCTCAGTGAGCTCCGGCGGCTCGTCGCCGACCCGCACTGCCATGTGTTGGTACTTGCGATGGTACTTGCGATCGGCAAGATTCTGGTGGGCGGGAGCCGCGAGAATGGGTACGTGGACGGCAGAGGGCGTGGAGATCTCTGACACACACAATTTGTTTGCACCCCTTCGGAACGTATGACAGTGGACCCCCGCCGTGACTGTGGAAACGCAGAGCGGGGTTCGCGGCACTGCAGAGGTCGAGGCGACGACCGGATAGGACATCACGGCATGCTGAAGCGTCTTCGAATCACCGCATCGACCCTCGGATCGCTTCTCGTCGCTCTTGGGAGCGGCTGCGCGGCGGCGGGAGACCCAATCGTCACGATCGACCTGCCTCGGATCGACGGTCTGTCGACGGCTTCCATCGAGGTCGGCGAGCGCCTCGAGATCTTCGGAACGGGTTTTCCAGACAGCGGCGTCGGATGGGTCGACGTGCGGTTCCTTGGGGAGTTCCGCGTCGCCGACGCCACACCACAACCGGTCGACCTCGTGGTGCCGCTCGCCGCGACGGCGCCAGGCATCATCGTATGGGACAGCTTCGGTGCGTATCGCGTCCCGTTCGGTGATGGTGTGCACGTCGGCACCTTCGTAGGTGAGATCACCGGCACCGCACGTTTCTTCGACGGCTCGCTCACCGAGCCGCACGGAACGGGCCTGCTGGCGCAGCTCACGGTAGAGCCATCGCTCGTGGTGCGCGACTTCCGCGCGATGGGCGACGGCTGGTACGCCGACTGCGCCGAGCCGGCGACGACGGCGATTCACGGCGTGGCGTATGGCATGCGTGTAACCGCGGTCGGCTTCCGGCCGGTGCTGACCGAGTTCGTGCTCTCGCCAGGATTCATCGTCGGAACTGAGGCGACGACCGACGTCACGCGATTCACGCAAGCGGGTGACGACGCTGAGCATGCGATCCTCGTTCGCCCCGCGCTCGTGCCCGACTACGTCGATGGTTTCGGCGCGAGCGTGACGGTGCGGATGATTGACGACAGCGGTCGCACGCGCGAGCTCAACTACCCGTTTGGCGTGCGACGACCGCTAGAGGTCGTGTGGACGACGCGGATGGAGATCGCAGAGATCCTCCCCGCGGAGCCGGTGAGTGGCTGCATCCCCGGCGGCGGAGCGAGCGTCGTGACCGAGTACAGCGAGAGCCGCAGCGAGACGCGAACGCGAACTTGGCAGCGCACGATGTCGCGCGGGTGGACCGCGACCGTGGGCGAGCAGCACGGCGAGAGCTATGGCAGCTCGCTCAGCGAAGGCACCACGGACACCGCGGGTACGACGGTGACACTCACCGACGCGGCGAGCCGCGGCGGTTCAGTCACCGACACCGACACCTTCACGCGCACCGACGGCCGCATGGCCACGACGTCGGTCAACTTCACCGACGGGACCGCAGACAACGTCGGTTGGAGCGTGGGCCGAGGCCACACGGATTCGACCACCAACGAAGTGGGTGCGGGCGTTTCGGGCAGTGTCACCATCGGCGCAAGCGGCGAGGTCGGTACTGGCAGCATTCCGGGCGGAAAGGTCGGCAGTAGCGTCGAAGGCGAGGTCGGCACAGAAGCGAGCTATCGACGTGGCTGGGGCTCGAGCGACACGGAGACGGTCGGCGCGACGGGCGGACGCACCGACTCGAGCTCGGTCTCGGGCGGCACGACGACAGGGTCGATGTCGTCGGTGAGTGAGGCGCGCTCGCGCGCGGTCGGCTCGAACTGGCAGCGCACGCAGAGCTACGCGGAGGCCAACAGCTTCTCGCGCGCGATCAGCTCCCTATCGACGCGCAGCTACCAGCAGTCGGTGCAGCGTAGTGCGTCGATCGCGGAGAGCCTTGGCACGACCGATTCTGAACTTTACTCGGTCAGCACCACCCAAGCGACGTCGCTCCGCACGCAATCTTGGGTGTGGGCGACCCAGTACGGGGTTTGGTACCGACAGACGATGCGGCTCGTGCGCACCGGCACAGTCGTCGTCTATGACCTCTGCGGCAACAGCAGCGACGCCGGGCAAGTGAGCGTCGACGACTGGAGGTGGGCTCCCGATCTCGCGGTCGGCGAGAGCTGCCCGCCGCCGTCGAATCTGCCTCAGGCCGCCTGCCGCATCGAGCCGTGCGGCTCCGTGCGTCCCTGATGCGCGACCTCGCCCCGACGCGGATGACCTATGCCGCGATCTCGCGTCGGACCGGCTCGACTGATCCGGTCGCGCTCGCGGCAGCGCTGGCGGTGATCGTCCTCGCGTTCTTGGCGACCGGATCGCTCGAGGCGCAACCCGTGACTCAGCTCGGCACGAGGGTTGAGCGCAATACGGCGGATACGCTGGAGTGGGAAGAGCTCCTCTCGGTGCCACGCATCGGAGGTCGGTTGACGGCGATCGCCGTCGATCCCGACGATTCCACGCGCGTCTACGTGGGCACTGCCGAAGGGACGCTGCTCGTCTCGGAAGACGCCGGCGCGACCTTCGACGAGCAGGTGATTTCTACGCGTACGGTCGTCGAGCGAAGCGTCGCGCTCGGCAGCACCGTCGACGCGATCGCAGGAACGCCCGGCCAGATCGGCACTCGCACGCGCGAGTACACGCTGCGCGCCGATCCGCCTTTTGCTTCGCGTCCGAGCACACGTCCAGGGTTCCAGTTTGAAACGCTCTTCTTCTCCCTGCGGCCTGACTTCGTGAGCGCCGAGACCACGCCGAGCACGAGCGTGAGCGTGCCTCTCCTTCTCCGACAATCGGTGACCTCACGCGAGCGCAGTGCAGAGCCAATCGTGCATGTCATCGTTTGTCGCGGCGCCGCGTTTCCCCTGCTCGTCTTGACGCGCCGGTCAGTCTTCGCATCGGACGACGGGGGGCAGAGTTACATCGAAGCGCTCGCGACACCTTCATCACGCGTGGTGAGCGGGCGCTGCCGCACCGACGGTCGCGTGGCGCGGGTCGTCGTGGGAACGACCGAGGGGTCCTTCGAGTCGAGCGACGGGGTGACGTTCGCACCCGTTGCGTCGATGAACGGATCGCGCAGCGTCGCCGCGATGTCTATCTGCCAAGACGGTACACTCCACGTCGCGAGCGGACGCCGAATCTTCTCACAGCGACCTGTCGACCCTGATCTCCTCTCGCTCTACGCCACAAGCGATCCGTCGATCCCGCAGACCTCGATCACTGCAACGAGCTGCGCTCCAGACGGGACGCTCGCGATAGGCTCGAACGATGGGCTCCGGCTCTTTCGAGACGGACAGCTCGCCGTCGCGGCACCCGAGATTCTCGAGGGGCTCCGCGTGCGCGACCTCGCGTGGGTCGGAGACGATCTCTTCGTCGTGGTCGCCGCTTGTCCGGACGTTCTCCGCGCGACGCGCTGCATCGATACGCGCCTCCTCGTGAGCCGCGACCACGGCGTGAACTGGGAAGAGACGAACGAAGTCTCGCGGCGTCGCTCGCCCGCGAAGGTCATCGGCGGTAGTGGCGAAAACGAAACTCTTCTTCTCACGTCGGGCTCGCTCTGGTCGTCGCACCCGCTCGTTGTACCAGCGCCCGCGCACAACGGTCGTGATGACGCGCTCGCCGACGAGCTCGCGCGGTGGGCCGCGTTGCACCTCGCTGAAACCCCTGCGCTGCGCGACGTGGTCGAGCACGTGCTCAGCCGGCTCGCGCTCGACGAGGGCACTATCGACCGGATCTCGCAGGTACCGGTCACTCGCCATCTTGTACCGCTCCTCGAAGCGCGCATGAGTCTGCGAACGTTCGAGCGCGACCGCGAGCGGCTCACGGAGCCATCGGGCGCGACAAGCGACGAGATGCGGCCGAAGACCGATTTCGTCATCGGCGTCCAAGCCTCTTGGAACTGGGGTTTCGACCTGCCGAACGCCTACACGACCCCCGAGCCCACGGCGCGCGATCGTGTCGCGCTCCAAGAGCTGCGGCGTCAGATCGCGTTCGCCATCGAGGACGGTTGGCGCGAGCGGATGCGCCTCCTCGAGCGGCTCCGCGACGGAGTGAGCGATCCGTTGCGCGCGCTGCTCAACGCGGAACGAGTGCAGGTCCTCGAAGCGATGATCGAGAGCTACCTCGACGGTCCCCTCGGCACCATCGAGCCCCTCGCCTACGAGGCTCTCTGACGGACCGACGAAACGATCGATCGATGCCCGCACGATGGGCGAGAGGAGAAGTAATGCTTCGGTCATCCTGGTGTTCTCGACTGTACCCACATTCCTTCGCGCTGATGTTCGCTCTCGGTGCCGCCGCGATCGTCCAGAGCGCGCTCGCCGCCCCCGCGAGCGCTCAGGCCACAGCCACGCCCACCACGAGCGGCACATCGCGCACCGCTGCCGCCCCCGCGCCTCGCAGGTCCTCACCTGCGTTGATCGCGGCCCGTCGCCGCTTGCTTCGCGAGCCGACCGCGCGTCACACCGTCGAGGCCGCGCTCCGATACTTCCGCGTGCACCCCGAGGCGATCGATGGCCTGCGTGCGGCGGCGCGCGCACGCGGTGCCGTGCCGCTGATCGCGGGCGGATACCGCTACGACCAAGGCAGCGGCGGACGCGACTTCGAGCAACAGATGTTTCAGCCCAACCGACAGACCGAGACGACCGGCTCGCGCAGCCATTCGTTCACCGCAGGTGCGATCTGGGATCTCCGTGAGCTCGTGTTCAACCCCGCTGAGGTGCAGGCCTATGGTGTCGTTGGCCTGCAGCGCGACGTGATCCTCGAGATCACACGGACCTTTTACATGCGCCGTCAGCTCCTCGTTCGGCTGCTATTGCGACCGCCCGAAGACGAGGTCGCGCAGTTGACGCTCCAGGTCCGCATCGAAGAGCTGTCATCGCTGCTCGATACGATGACCGGCGGCTGGTACGGCGAAGCGCTCGAGCGTGCAGAGGCCGACGAGGACGACGCGCCGTGAGCCGGGCGGCCCTATCCGTCGCCGCGCTCGGCGTGCTTGCGACCTTGGCCGCCTGCGACGCTCCGCTCGGGCCCATGCCGACTCCTGCCGTGGGCGGCCCCTGCGACGAGCGTTGTGAGGCATGCATCGCTGTCTCGGGAGGTCCCTCGGTATGCACAGCCTCGTGCGAGACACCAGGGACGTGCCCCGTCGGCAGCACGTGCGAACCGTGGCCGACGCTACCGGGGCGCGTCTGCGTGCCACAACGGTCAACGGCCGATGCTGGATTCATTGGAGTCGAAGCAGGCCCGGGAGATCCTGACGCTGGTTCGACAATCTGCATCGCGGGGACATTGCGATGTGACGGCAGATGTGCGCGCTGCCCGACCAGCGAAGGCATCGAGACCCTCGCGTGCGCCGAGAGCGAATGCGTCGCCGCCACCTGTGCCGCCGGTTTGGCGCGCTGCACGACGGGCTGCTGCAGTTGGTCTCTCACCAGCGTGGATGCGCCGTCGGACGTCGGTCGCTTCGCGACCATGGCGCGCGCGGGCGATGGAACCCTTCACATTGCTTACTACGACTTAGACGGAGGCGCGCTCCGCTACGCGCGCGTTAGCCCCGGTGGCGACACAGAGACCGAGGTGCTCGATGCGACCGGGCGCTCGGGGGCATTTGCTTCCCTCGCAATCGATGCGCTGAGCGTCGCTCACATCGCATATTACTCGGTCGACGCCACCGAGCTCCGCTACGTGCGACGCGAGGCATCGCGCGTCGTGCGAGAGGTCGCGGATAGCATCGGCGACACTGGCTGGTTCACCTCGATCGCGATCAATGGGCGCGGCGAGCCGCGCATCGCCTACATGAGCTACGAGCCGCGCGGACTCAGCTACGCGCAGGGCGGCCCGCGCTGGACAACCACGCGACTTCGGACCCCGATGGGTGAGGTTGGCGCTCACGCATCGATCGTGCTCGATGCGATGGGGCGCCCGATCATCGCACATCGCGACGATACGGCGCGTGTGCTCCGCGTGACCCGATACGACGGAAGCGGGTGGTCCGACGAGGTCGTAGATAGCAGTGGAAATCCAGGCGAATTCGCATCGATCGCGCTCGGTCCCGATGGTCGCGCGCGCATCGCGTATTACGCGGCGGAGCCCGGGGACCTGCGGGTCGCAACGGACGACGGAGGCGTCTGGACGGTGCGCACGCTGGTGAGCGATGGCGACGTGGGACAGCACGCATCGATGGGCTTCGCGGCCGAAGGAGGACTCCGCATCGCATACCGCGACGAGACTCGGCGCTCGCTCGCGCTCCTCCGTGAAGCGGGCTCCGACATCACGACGGAGATCGTCGATGATCGGGGCGACGCAGGCACGTTCGCGTCGCTCGTCGTCGCACCCGACGACACCCTCGCGATCGCCTACTATTCGGCCGAAGCCGGAGACCTTCGTCTGGCGCGCTGGCGGTGAGACTCCGCGATGTACTTACGAGAAAGCTCCTCATCCGTAGGCCCGGCGGGGAGGCAGGATAGGCTCCGGGTCGGCACACGTTCAGGGAGAAAGAGCATGGTCGCGATGATCTCGACGAGGGTCTGCAAGTCTTCTCATGCCTGCGCTCGACGCGCCTGGCTGGTCGCTATCGTCTGTCTCGCGGGCTGCGCCGCTGAATCCGAACGAGCGTCCGGCGCCGCCGCGCCGATCGTCTACGGCGTCGACGATCGTGTCGACTACTACGAGGCGCCTGCGGCGCTGCAGCTGCTGACGAGGCAATCAATAGTCGCGCTGATGTATCCGAGCAGACTCGACATCAGTGACCCCGCCGACGTGCGCGTGACCGCAGACACGCTCGGGTTTAGCTACAACCTCTGCGCCACGGAGCGCTTCACCGACCAACTCACCGCCGCCCACTGCTCGGGCACGCTGATCGCCGACGATCTCGTGCTTACTGCGGGGCACTGCTTCAACGACGCAGATCCGGCGGGCGACTGCGGGGACACCCGCTTCGTGTTCGACTACTTCTACGAGGACGCCGGCACGCTGAGCACGATCGACGAGGCTCAAGACGTCTACTCATGCCGCCAGATCGTGGTGCGCCGCAATGAAGAGACCGCTGATCGCCAGATGAACGACTACGCGATCGTGCAGCTCGATCGCCCGGTGCACTCGAGCCACACACCAGCGCCAGTGACCGCGAGCAGCGCTCCGATCGGGCTCGGCACCGCGGTGACGATCGTCGGATTCGGGAGCGGCATTCCTGCGAAAATCGACACCGGCGGCAGCGTCGTGGACGAGCGCGCCGCGACCCTCGACTTCTTCCGCGCGACCACGGACTCGTTCGGCGGCAACTCGGGGTCGGGCGTGTTCGACTCGGAGCGCCGCGTGATCGGCATCCTCGTCCGAGGCGAGCAGGACTACGTGGGCTCGATCGGGTGCAACATCGTCAACGTCGTCGGGTCGGACCCCGGCGAGGCGGGCGGCGAGCAGATCAACTACGTGGGCCGGGCGATCGACGCGCTCTGCGCGGTGGGCTGGCCAAGCGCCCTCTGCGGCATCGGAGATACGTGCGGCGACTCCCGCTGCACCGGCGACGAGACACCCGCGAGCTGCTCTGCAGACTGCGCCGCCAGCACATGCGGCGACGGCGTGTGTGATCTCGCCGAGGATGACCTGATTTGCGGGTCTGACTGCGCCGCGCCCCCCCAGACCGTGCCGGCCGAGTGGACTTGCCCGCCGGGCTTCTACAGCACGTTCGATGGATGCGACTGCGGCTGCGGTGCGCAGGACCCCGACTGCGGCATCGTCGGTCAAAGCGTATATGGCTGCGAGAGCGGCCAGACGTGCGAGGCGGGAGCATGCGCGGGTGCGACGATCACGGTGCCGACCGAGTGGGCGTGCCCGGTCGCGTACTACGAGGCGCGTGACGGGTGTGACTGCGGCTGCGGCGCGCACGACCCCGACTGCGACACCGGCATGACGGTGTACGGCTGCGAGCCGGCCGTCGCCTGCGTCGCGGGCATCTGCGAGGTCGCCCCCGTTGCTGGCGCCGGCCCGCCGCGGTCGGGCGGCAGGGGAGGCTGTAGCGTCTCGAACGCTCCGTCGAGCGTCGCATGGCTGCTCACCTCGGCGCTCGTCGCGCTCGCCATCCGCCGCCGCCGGCGCTGAGGGGAACTCGCCGGACGCGACCGCGGCAGCGCGGGCATCACCGAAGCCAGCGCTGTCGCGCCCTACGTAGGCCCGCTGACGCGCCCTACGTAGGCCCGCTGACGCGGGTGTTCGCCGAGAACGGCTCGGTATTTCTCTTCGTCGATGATGCGTGCAACTACTGGGCGTACGAGCAAGATTTCGAAACGCCTGCTGGGGTGTGGTCTGCCGTACGGACTCAGAGCGTCGGGCGCTTCAGCGCCGTAGTCGCAAAGGGGGTATTCGTGACGTGGCGCGCGTGACCGTCAGGGACCGGCGTTGTTGCAGCAGCGGAAGCCGAGCGTCGGTAGCAGCGTGTCGGCGGTGGCGCGGGACAGATCGGTGCCGCAGGTCAGGCCGAGCTCTGGCGACTCGTACGAGCCGCCG
>Ga0163144_10016611_pt1 | contig 15073 bp, 13 predicted proteins | sample OliLak19BULKMAT1_FD_123175 | JGI IMG/M metagenome (GOLD analysis project Ga0163144, IMG submission 123175) | Freshwater microbial mat bacterial communities from Lake Vanda, McMurdo Dry Valleys, Antarctica - Oligotrophic Lake LV.19.BULKMAT1 | ecosystem: Environmental > Aquatic > Freshwater >... | reverse complement strand
CACCTCACACAACTTGCCGCCGACCATGTCGACGATGGCCTGGAAGGCGAGCTCCGCTGCCAAGCCCTGCTGGATCGCATTGATCACTTCGAGTTCGTGCACCCGCTCGTCGAGCTGCGCGGTGCGTTCGGCGACCCGGTGCTCCAGCCCCTCGGTGAAGCTTACGTTGGCGAGTGCGACGGCGGCTTGGCTCGCAAGCATCGCGATCAGATCGCGGTCGCTGTCGTGGAATCGGCCGAACAGGCCTTCGATGTCAGCGTAGAGGTAGCCGAGCAGTTCGTGCCCGGCCACCAGCGGCGCCACGAGGCAACTGCGCTGGTCGATCGGCTCGGCACCCTCGGGGCCGTGACGCAGACTCACGGCGCGCGTGCGGCGCGCGTCGTCGAGCCAGGGCGTGACGGCGGCGAGCAAAGTCTCGGCCGACTCGCCGAGCGGCACTTGTGAGCCCGCCAGCACGAGGCCGCTCGCGCCCTCCAGCACCAGCAACACGCGCTCGGCACCGAACAGCTCGGTCGCCTCGTCGATCAGGAACTCGCGCAGCGCGGCGCTGCCAGCCTGCTCGTTCATGCGCAGCCCGCTGTCGGCCAGGCGCTCGAAGGGTTCGCGCAGCTCGGCCGGTGCGGCCAGATGCGCGCTGTACTGCGCCGGTGCAAGGCCTTGCCGCCGCGCTTGGGCAAGCCACGCTTGCAAGAGCGGCCGGTGCCCTTCAGGGGCGTGCAGGTAGGTGCGCCGCAGGCCCTCGTCGGTGAGGCTGGCAATGCCCTCCACCAGGGCCTGGCAGGCCGCGGTCAGTGCCTGCTCGGCGCCGCGCCGCTGGCGGACGGCGGCCAGCGCGCACGAGCGCACCCACCAGATGTTGGCGAACGACATCAGACCGCTGCTGCCAGCGCCACGCTGGCCCTCGATCAGCTTGACCGCGCGTGCCGATGTGGCCAGCGCCGACGCCGTGTCGCCCATAGCCAGGTAGTTGCTGGCTTGTTCGGTGGACAGGATCGGCGCCGTCCAGCCCGAGCCCCACTTCGAAGCCAGCAGGGCCGTGTACTGCAGGCTGGCGTCGGCGTGGCGGCCACGCTGTTTGTCTTCGTGGACGTTTTCCATGGCGACTCTGTCACGCGTTCTGTCGGTCGGATCGACCGCCAGGGTCGCGCGCATCGCGGCATGCGCCCGCGCTGCCGCATCCGCGTGGCCAAGGGACCACTCGAGTCTTGCCAGGATGGCCAGGCAGTTGATCAATACCTCGGGTCGTCGCGCGGAGGCCGTGAACTCCTTGCAGCGAAGGATCATCCGGCGTGCCAGGCGAAACAGCCCCAGGCGGCCATAGGCCAGGCTCAGGTTGTTGTACACGTTGGCCTGCCCCGGTTGGTCGCCCGCCGCCTGGTAGGCCGCCAGAGCGAGCTTGAGGCCGCGCACGCGCACGGCGATGTCGGGGTCGCCACTGTGCAAGTTGAGCGCGGCGCCTTCGCCCACCCGGTCGCCGGTGCCTCGCGCCAAGGCGAGCGCCTGCTCGGCCAGGGCGCCGAACCGGCCATCGAGCCCATCGTTGCGCTGCGCTGAAGCGGCGATGCGCAGCGCGCGGCCTTGCAGCACTGGCTCTCCCACTTGTTCGAACAGCGTTGCGGCCGCCATCGCGAGCCCTGCGCACTGCGGCGACGGTTCGCCAAAGGTGCCCAACTCCGCCTGGGCCTGGCGCAGCAGCGCCAGCGCCTGCAAGGGCCGCTGCCGGCTGCGTTGCGCGGCGGCGAGTGCGTCGCCGGCTGCCTTGCGCGCCAGTTCGACCTGGCCGCCGCGCATCTGCACCAGCGAGAGGCAGGCCAGCGCCCGTGCTTGCATCGCGGCCGATCCATCCTGCCGGGCCAGCGCCTGCATCGCAGTAGCGTCGGCCAGGGCTTGCGCCGGGTCGGTGACAGCGAGATGGCTCTCGGAGCGCAAGGCCATCAGCAGCATCCGCTCGAGAATCGAGGTGGCGGTTGCCAACGCCGCCGTGGCGACGTCAATGGCTTTGCCGTGCAGCCCGGCCCAGGCCAGCGAGGCAACGCGCTCAGCGTCCGGCGCGCTCTCGCCTGGTACGGATTTGTTGTTCTTCGTGGCGGGCATGTGGCGCGCGATCCTCCTCGGGCGGCGCAACAGCGATCGCACCGCTGCGCACCTTGTCAGTTGGCGCCGTACTCGTCAACAGGGCAAGTCTGCGGATCGCCCCTTCAGGCTGACGCGCAAAAGACCGCGAAGCCGCCGCCTTCGTCGCTCCAGCAGCGCGTCTGCGTGAAGCCGGCGCCCCGCAGCAACGCATCGAAGGCGCCGACGCGGTACTTGTACGAGTTCTCGGTGTGGATGCGCTCGCCGGCGGCAAACGCACGCCCGCCATCGGGCCAGCGCACCTCGACGCCACGCCGCGCCTCGAGGTGCATTTCGATGCGCAACTCGGCCTCGTCGAACAGGGCCACGTGGCACCAGTCGCGCACATCGAAATCGCTGCCCAGCTGTCGGTTGACGTGGCGCAGCAGGTTGAGGTTGAAGGCTGCGGTGACGCCCAGCGCATCGTCGTAGGCGGCTTCGAGCGCCGCGCGGTCCTTGACCAGGTCGACCCCGATCAGCAGGTTGCCGCCAGGCGAACCGGCGCGGGCTCGGCGAAGGAAGCCGAGCGCGGCGTCGGGGCTGAAATTGCCGATCGAGGAACCGGGATAGAACAGGGTTCGCGGGCTGTCGCCGACCTCGGGCGGCAAGCTGAGCGAGGCCGAGAAATCGAGCCCGACGCCGATCATGTCCATCGCCGGATGTTCGCGCTGCAGGCAGCGCAGGGCGTTGCGCAAGTGATCGACCGAGATATCTACGGCCACATAGCGCCGCGGCAACAACACCGGGAAAAGGCGGCCGGCCTTCTCGCAGTTGCCGGCGCCCAGATCGATCAGGGTGCGGCCGGTGCCGGCGCAGGCGCCGATCTCGTCGGCGTGCTGCGAAAGGATGGCGGCCTCGCTGCGCGTCGGTGTGTACTCCGGCAGCTCGGTGATCGCGTCGAAGAGCCGCGAGCCGAGCGCGTCGTAGAAGAACTTCGGCGCGATGCTGGCGGCCGCGGCTGACAGGCCGGCCGCCAGGGTGGCACGCTCTTCGCCGGGCGCGGCGCCGACGAGTTCGACAAAGCGCGGCTGGCGCAGCGCTGCGGGCGGGGAACCTGATGGCGACATCAGGTCAATGTAGCAGCGCGGACTCGGGCGCTTCAATTGCGCTGTAATGCGCGCTGCCAAACCACGGAGAGCTCCCATGCTCAGCCTGTCTCCTTCACGCACCCTGCGCGCCCTGATGGCCGTGGCGATGCTTGCCTTCGGCGCTCTCGCGCACGCCCAGCAGGTCTTTCGTGTCACCGCGATCCCCGACGAATCGCCCACCGAGCTGGCGCGCAAGGCCGTGCCCCTGGTCAAGTACCTCGAAGCCAAACTCGGCATGAAGGTCGAGTTCACGCCCGTCACCGACTACGCCGCCGCCGTCGAGGCTTTGGTCAACAAGAAGGTCGACATGGCCTGGTTCGGCGGCTTCACCTTCGTGCAGGCGAATGTGCGCTCGGGCGGCAAGATGATTCCGCTGGCCCAGCGCGAAGAAGACGAGAAGTTCCGCTCGGTGTTCATCACCAGCGACCCGGCGATCAAGGCCCTGGCCGACCTGAAGGGCAAGGACGTGAGCTTCGGCTCGCAGAGCAGCACCAGCGGCCACCTGATGCCGCGCAGCTTCCTGCTGCAGGCCGGGGTCGACCCCGACAAGGATTTCAAGCGCGTGGCCTACAGCGGCGCGCACGACGCAACGGTGGCCGCGGTGGCCGCCGGCAAGGTGCAGGCTGGCGCGCTCAACATCTCGGTCTGGGAACGGCTGGCCGCGGAGAAGAAGGTCGACACCGACAAGGTCCGGGTCTTTTTCACCACGCCGACCTATTACGACTACAACTGGACGGTGCATGCCGACATGCCGGCCGCGCAGCGCGACAAGCTTGCCGCCGCGCTGATGTCGCTGAGCAGGGACAACGCCGAAGGCAAGGAAATCCTCGAGCTGCAACGCGCGACGCGTTTCGTGCCGAGCAAGGCCGACAACTACAAGGGGATCGAGGCCGCTGCGCGAAGCGCCGGGCTTTTGTAGCAGCCGGTGCGACTCGATTTCGACGCCGCGAGCGCACGCCATCCGGCCGCGCGCGCCAGCGCCCCGGCCGCACTCGAGGCGCTGACGCTGTCGGTCGCGCGCGGCGAACAATTGGCGGTGATCGGCCCATCGGGCGCCGGCAAGACGACCTTGCTGCACTTGGCTGCCGCCGCGCTGCGGCCGGGCGCCGGCAGCGTGCGCATCGACGGGCGCCAGCCCTGGGACCTGCCGACCGGTGAGTTGCAACGCCTGCGCGGGCACCTGTTCCTCGCGCCCCAGGTGCCCCCGCTGCCGCCGCGCCAGCGCGTCGTCACCGCCGTGCTCGCGGCGCGGCTGGCCGGGCAGAGCCTGCGCTCCAGCCTGCGCTCCCTGCTCTACCCAACCGACATCCCCGGCGCCGAGGCGGCGTTGGCACGATTCGACATCGCCGACAAGTTGTTCGAACGCGTCGACCGGCTGTCGGGCGGCGAGCGCCAGCGCGTCGGCCTGGCGCGCGCCCTGCTCTCACGGGCCTCGCTGTGGTTGATCGACGAGCCGCTGTCGGCACTCGACCCGACACGTGCGCGCCAGGCCATTGCCGCCCTCGTCGACGAAGCCGCTTCACGCAGCGTGACCCTGGTCGCGAGCCTGCACCAGGTCGACGTGGCACTCGAGCGATTCCCGCGCATCGTCGGGCTGCGGGCCGGGCGGCTGGCCTTCGACCTGCCGGCGCGCGAGGTGACGCGCGAGCTGCTCGCGGCGCTGTACGGCAGCGAGTTCGACCAGCTCGACGCACCGCTGGCGGCTCCGGCCGGCTTCGATGCGCCGACCGAAGCGCCCGTGGCCGCGCTAGGCTGCCGCTGAGGCCAGCGACTGTGGCGAACGCAGCCCCCGCGACAACACTGCCGCAAACGCGCGACCCGGCCTGGCTCGGGCGCGTGTTCTGGTTCGGCGCGGCGCTGGCCTTGCTGTGGCCGATGGCGGTGGCCACCGAATTCAAGCCCTGGTTGCTGTTCGCGCCGGAAAGCGTCGAGGCCACGCTGCGCTTCGGGGCCAGCTTCTTTCCGCCTGCGCTCGGCAGCGAATTCCTCGCCCTCGTCGCGCGCGAAACCTGGCGCACGGTCGCCATCGCCACCGCCGGCATCAGCCTGGCCCTGCTGATCGCCGTGCCGCTGGCGTTGGCGTCCACCCGCGTGCTGTCGATCTCGGCACTGCCGGGCCGCATGGCGGCCGGGCCCTTCGTTCTGCGCCAGGCCCTGCGCTGGCTGCTGATCGCGCTGCGCTCGATGCCCGAGCTGGTCTGGGCCCTGGTCTTCGTGCGGGTGGTCGGGCTGGGGCCGACAGCCGGCGTGCTGGCCATCGCCCTCACCTACGGCGGCATGCTCGGCAAGGTCTACGGCGAGATCCTCGAATCGGGCGAGCCCCAGGCCGCGCAGGCCCTGCTGCGCAACGGCGCCGGCCGCCTGCAGGCCTTCTGCTACGCGGTGCTGCCGGCCAATGCCGCCGAGCTGGTGAGCTACACCGTCTACCGGTGGGAGTGCGCGATCCGCTCGTCGGTCGTGCTCGGATTCGTCGGCGCGGGCGGTCTGGGCCAGCAGCTCGACAACTCGACCAAGATGTTCGCCGGTGGCGAGGTGGCCACGATGCTGCTGGTGTTCATGCTGCTGGTGGCGTTGGCCGACCGCACCAGCGCGTGGTTCCGGCGCAGCCTCGGGTGACGCGTCGATGAAGAACCGGGCCGACGACACCGGGCTGCGGCTGCCGCCGCGCTTTTTCGACGTGCACTGCGCGGCGTGCTGGTTCGTGCTGGGCCTGCTGTTGCTGGTGGGATTGAGTTTCTGGAGCCTGGACCTGCAATGGCGGGCCTTCCTGTCGGCCGACGCGATGGCCCGGATGGCACGGTTCGTCGCCGAATTCTTCCCTCCGGACTTCTCGGCGGCGTTCGTTCGCCGCGTCGTGGCCGCCGCTGGCGAAACCCTGGCAATGTCCGCGCTCGGTACCCTGCTGGCGGTGGCGGCCGGGCTGGCCCTGGCCCTGCCCGCGGCACGCTTGCACCGCAATGACGCGGCCCGCGCGCGTGCGCCCACGCGCTTGCTGCTCAATGCATTGCGCTCGATACCGGAATTGGTGTGGGCGGCGCTGCTGTTGATATCGGCCGGGCTGGGCCCCTTTGCCGGCACGCTGGCGCTGGCGGTGCACACGACGGGGGTGCTGGGCCGGCTCTTCGCCGAAGCGTTCGAGAACGCGCCGCCGGGCCCCTCGTTCGCGCTGCGCGTGCAGGGCGTGGGCCCCTTGCGCGTGCTGTTCTATGCGCTGCTGCCGCAAGTGCTGCCGCAGTTGCTGAGCTACACCCTGTACCGCTGGGAAAACAACATCCGCGCGGCGGCCGTGCTGGGCGTCGTCGGCGCAGGCGGGCTGGGCCAGTTGCTGGCCTTCCACATGGGCCTGTTCCACATGGGCAAAACCAGCACCGTGCTGATCGCCATGCTCGTCCTCGTGGCCCTGGTCGACACGCTGAGCTATGCGCTTAGGCGCTGGATGACGCGCTGAGCCGGATCAGCGAACTCAGAATCGGCGCTGGACCGGCGGTGCGCCGCCGCGGTCGAGGTGGCGGAACGTGATCCGGCCCTTGCTCAGGTCGTAGGGCGAGAGCTCGAGCGAGACGCGGTCGCCTGCCAGGATGCGGATGTGGTGCTTGCGCATCTTGCCGCCGGTGTAGGCGACGAGCTGGTGGCCGTTTTCGAGCTTCACGCGAAAACGCGAATCGGGGAGCACTTCTTCGACGACGCCGTTGACCTCGATCAGTTCTTCCTTTGCCATGCAATGTCCTTCTCGGATGGTTCGATTCAGAAACGAAAAAACCGCAGCCTAGGCCGCGGTTTCCGCGCAGGCAAGACGTGCTTGCCCGCTCGTGGCCATCAGGCCGTGATCGGCCGGATGTTGGCCGCCTGTGGGCCCTTCTGGCCCTGCTTGACTTCGAATTCGACGCGCTGGGCTTCGGCCAGGGTCTTGAACCCGCCGCCCTGGATCTCGCTGAAGTGCGCGAACAGGTCCTTGCCGCCGCCGTCTTGGGCAATGAAGCCGAAGCCCTTGCCTTCGTCGAACCATTTCACGGTGCCGGTCTGGGTGGTTTCTGTGGTCATGAAAATTCCTCTATCAAATGAAAAAAATGCGCAGCACATGCCGTCGCAGTGCAGAGACACGCAAGAAAATCACCTGGGGAAACAAACCGGGCGCCCGGCGGCGCGAAGCCAGCAGCGGGGATCAGAATAGACCTCGAGAAACGATGGTCTTGTGTAGTTCTACGCAGTTATTGTAGCCGACGCACGCAATCCCTTGTTCAGCGTTGGCCGATCGGCTGAACCTGACGCGCCGTCGACCCCACGTACAGCTGCCGCGGACGGCCGATCTTGTACTCCGGGTCGCCGATCATTTCGTTCAACTGCGCGATCCAGCCGACAGTGCGCGCCAGCGCGAAGATCGCTGTGAACAGGCCGACCGGAATGCCGATGGCGCGTTGCACGATGCCGGAATAGAAGTCGACGTTCGGGTAGAGCTTGCGGGCGACGAAGTACTCGTCTTCGAGCGCGATCTTTTCCAGCGCCATCGCCAGCTTGAACAGCGGGTCGTCGTGAAGGCCCAGCGAGCCCAGCACCTCGTGGCAGGTCTCGCGCATCAGCTTGGCACGCGGGTCGTAATTCTTGTAGACACGGTGGCCGAAGCCCATCAGCTTGACGCCGCTGTTCTTGTCTTTCACGTTTTTGATGAAGTCGCCGATGCGTTCGACGCCGCCGTTCCTCTGGATGTCTTCCAGCATGTTCAGCGCGGCTTCGTTGGCCCCGCCGTGCGCCGGGCCCCACAGGCAGGCCACGCCGGCAGCGATCGCGGCGAAGGGGTTGGTGCCGGAGCTTCCGCACAGCCGCACCGTCGAGGTCGAGGCGTTCTGCTCGTGGTCGGCATGCAGGATGAAGATGCGGTCGAGCGCGCGCACGACGACGTCGTTGGGTTCGTAGTCCTCGCACGGCGTGGCGAACATCATGCGGGTGAAGTTCGCGGTGTACGAGAGCGAATTCTTCGGGTAGATATAGGGCTGGCCGATCCCGTACTTGTAGGCCATCGCCACCAGTGTCGGCATCTTGGCGATCAGCCGGATCGCGGAGATCTCGCGGTGCTTCGGGTTGTGGATGTCGGTGCTGTCGTGATAGAAGGCCGACAGGCCGCCGACCAACCCGGTCATCACCGCCATCGGGTGCGCATCGCGCCGGAAACCCCGCAGGAAAAACTGCATCTGCTCGTTGACCATCGTGTGGTTGGTCACCAGCTCGACGAAGTCGGCCTTCTGTTGAGGATTCGGCAGCTCGCCGTTGAGCAGCAGGTAGCAGACCTCGAGGAAGTCGCAGTTCTCGGCGAGCTGTTCGATCGGGTAGCCGCGGTACAGCAGCTCACCTTTGTCGCCGTCGATGTACGTGATGGTCGAGTTGCAGGCCGCGGTCGACAGGAAGCCCGGGTCGTAGGTGAACTTGCCGGTCTGCGCATACAGCTTGCGAATGTCGATCACATCCGGGCCCACCGTGCCCTTGTAGAGCGGCAGGTCCATGCTCGGGCTGCCGTCCGAGAACGACAGGGTGGCTTTGACGTCGGAGGGGGTCATGATCGGTTTCGTCCTTCGGTTCGCATCAAGGCAAGCACGTCGCGCACGTCGGCGCAGTCGAGTGGGTCGCGCGGTTCACTGCGCGATAGCAGCAGGTCGAGCAGGTCGGGGTCGGGCAGTTCCATCAACGCCTGCAATCCGGATGCCTGCTGTTCGGTGAGCGTGGCCTCGTGGCGGCGGAAGAAGCGCTCGATGAAGAGATCGTTCTCGAGCAGCCCACGGCGGCTGCGCCACTTCAGGCGGTTGAGCGCAGCGGTGTCGAGCATGGCCAATTCAGATCAGACTGCGCGGCGGACCATCAACTCTTTGATCTTGCCGATGGCCCGGGCCGGATTCAGGCTCTTCGGGCACACGTCGACGCAATTCATGATCGTGTGGCAGCGGAACAGGCGGTACGGATCTTCCAGATTGTCCAGGCGCTCGGCCGTGCCCTGGTCGCGGCTGTCGGCGATGAAGCGGTACGCCTGCAGCAGCCCGGCCGGGCCGACGAACTTGTCGGGGTTCCACCAGAAGCTCGGGCAGGCCGTGCTGCAGGCCGCGCACAGGATGCACTCGTACAGGCCGTTCAACTCGTCGCGTTCCTCGGGTGACTGCAGGCGTTCCTTCTCGGGCGGCAGCGTGTCGTTGAGCAGGTACGGCTTGATCGACTCGTACTGCTTGAAGAACTGCGTCATGTCGACGATCAGGTCGCGGATCACCGGCAGGCCGGGCAACGGCTTGAGCACCACCGCACCCGGCAGCGTGCGCATGTTGGTCACACAGGCCAGGCCGTTCTTGCCGTTGATGTTCATCGCGTCCGAGCCGCAGACGCCTTCGCGACAGGAGCGGCGGAACGAGAGCGACGGGTCCACCGCCTTGAGCTTCATCAACGCGTCGAGCAGCATGCGCTCCGAGCCATCGAGCTCCACCTCGAGCGTCTGCATCCGAGGCTTGGCGTCGGTGTCGGGGTCGTAGCGGTAGATCTGGAAGGTGCGTTTGGTCATTCGGCTGCTCAGAAGGTTCTGACCTTGGGCGGAATCGACTCTGCGGTCAGCGGCTTCAGATTGACCGGCTTGTAGTCGAGGCGGTTCCCTTCGCTGTACCAGAGCGTGTGCTTCATCCACACCTCGTCGTTGCGGCCGTTCGGATGCTCGGGCGTGTCGGGATAGTCGTCGACGGTGTGCGCGCCGCGGCTTTCGTGCCGTGCCGCCGCCGAGACGATGGTCGCTCGTGCCGACTCGATCAGGTTCTCGACTTCGAGCGCCTCGACGCGCGCGGTGTTGAAGACCTGGCTCTTGTCCTTCAACGTGATGGACTTGACGCGCTCGGCCAGCGCTGCCATCTTGGCCACGCCGGCGTCCAGGCTCGCCTGCGTGCGGAAGACGCCGGCATGCTGTTGCGTGGCGTTGCGGATGTCGTTGGCCACGTCCTGCGCGTACTCGCCCGAGACGCTGTTGTCCAGGCGCGCCAGGCGCGCCATCGAACGGTCGGCCGCGTCGGCGGGCAGCGGCTTGTTTGATTGCTGCTTCAGGCCAGCGCCGGCAATGTGCAGGCCGGCAGCGCGGCCGAACACCAACAGGTCGAGCAGCGAGTTGGTGCCCAGGCGGTTGGCGCCGTGCACGCTGACACACGCGCACTCGCCGACCGCGTAGAGGCCGTTGACGATCGCGTTCGGGTCGCCGTTCTTCGGTGCCACCACCTGCCCGTGGATGTTCGTCGGGATGCCGCCCATCTGGTAGTGGATCGTCGGCACCACGGGAATGGGCTCCTTGGTGATGTCGACGTTGGCGAAGTTGTGCCCGATCTCGAACACGCTGGGCAGGCGCTTCATGATCGTCTCGCCGCCCAGGTGGGTCATGTCGAGGTTGATGTAGTCCTTGTTCGGGCCGCAGCCGCGGCCTTCCTTGATCTCCTGGTCCATGCAGCGCGAGACGAAGTCGCGCGGCGCCAGGTCTTTCAGCGTGGGCGCATAGCGCTCCATGAAGCGCTCGCCCGACGCATTGCGAAGGATCGCGCCTTCGCCGCGGCAGCCTTCGGTCAGCAGCACGCCGGCGTTGTGCACGCCTGTGGGGTGGAACTGCCAGAACTCCATGTCCTCGAGCGGAATGCCCGCCCGCGCGGCCATGCCCAGGCCGTCACCGGTGTTGATGAAGGCATTGGTGCTGGCGGCATAGATGCGGCCCGCGCCGCCGGTGGCCAGCAGCGTGATCTTGGCCTCGAGAATGTGCGCTTCGCCGGTTTCCATCTCGAGCGCGGTGACGCCGACCACGTCGCCTTCGGCGTCACGGATCAGGTCCAGCGCCATCCATTCGACGAAGAAGGTGGTGCGCGCCTTGATGTTCTGCTGGTACAGCGTGTGCAGCATCGCATGGCCGGTACGGTCGGCAGCGGCGCAAGCGCGTTGCACCGGCTTCTCGCCGTAGTTCGCGGTGTGGCCGCCGAACGGGCGCTGGTAGATCGTGCCGTCGGGATTGCGGTCGAACGGCATGCCCATGTGTTCGAGCTCGTAGACCACCTTGGGCGCTTCGCGGCACATGTACTCGATCGCGTCCTGGTCACCCAGCCAGTCGCTGCCCTTGACGGTGTCGAAGAAGTGGTAGTGCCAGTTGTCCTCGCTCATGTTGCCCAGCGAGGCGCCGATGCCTCCTTGTGCCGCGACGGTGTGCGAGCGCGTCGGGAACACCTTGGACAGGCAGGCCACGTTCAGGCCCGCCTGCGCCAGGCGCAGCGAGGCCTGCATGCCCGAACCGCCGGCGCCGACGATGACGACGTCGAACTTGCGCCGCGGCAAAGACTTCTGAAGTGCAGCCATGGTCCTTACAGCCTCCACAAGACTTGCACCGCCCAGCCGGCACAGCCGACCAGCCAGGCGATGGTGAAGACCTGGAGCGTCAGCTTGATGCCCACGGGTTTCACGTAATCCATCCACACGTCGCGCATGCCGACCCAGGTGTGGTACAGCATCGAGACGATCGTGACGAAGGCCAGAAACTTCATCCACTGTGCCGAGAAGATGGCCGACCAGCGCTCGTAGCCCAGCTTGCCGCCGAACAGCAACTGCGCCACCAGCACCACGCTGAAAACGGCCATCAGCAGCGCCGTGACGCGCTGGGCCAGCCAGTCGGTGAAGCCGTAATGGGCGCCGACGACCAGGCGTTGGGTACCGAAGTTCTTGCTCATCGAGGCCTCAGAAGAAGAACAGGCGCGCGCCGAGCACCAGGGTCAGCAGCCCGCTCAGCCCGAGCGTAATGAGCGCCGACACGCGCCCCTGCTGCAGGCTGACGCTGTGCGTCATGTCCATCCACAGATGGCGCACGCCGGCGATCAGGTGGTGCAGGAAAGCCCAGATCAGCGACAGCACGACGAGTTTCATGAACCCGCCCGGGAGGGGGCCCAGGCCGGCCACGAAGGTGCTGGTGAAGCGCTCGTACGACACCTCGGACGTCAGGCTCACGTCGAAGAGCCAGATCACGAATGGCAGCAACAGGAACATCAGCACACCGCTGATGCGGTGCAGGATGGAGACCCAGCCGGCCAGCGGCAGCCGGTAGCTGGCGAGCTGGGTCACGTGGATATTGCGGTAGACGGGGCGTTTCGGTCGTTGCGTCGTATCGGCCATGACAATCCAAGCGGCTGTTCCCGCCATGAAACCGATCGATTCTATTGCAGTGCAGCAGACAACGTGCTGCGCTTACCCCGGCCCTCTCCGAGGCGGAGAGGGCGCAAGTCAGTCTCTGTCAGCGGGCATGCCCAGCGGGATCGCGCCGCCGCCTGAAGGCTGCGCCGCAGCGCGCGGCTTCTTCTCGCGCACCAGGTAGCTGTACAGCACCGGCACGACGAGCAGCGTCAGGAGGGTCGAGGTGATAACACCGCCGATGATGGCGCGGCCCATCGGCGCCTGGATCTCGCCACCGTCGTTGAACGCCAGCGCCATCGGCAGCATGCCGAAGACCATCGCGCCGGTGGTCATCACGATCGGGCGCATGCGCACGAGGCCGGCCTGCAGCAAGGCGTCGGCCACGTTGGCGCCGGCCTTGCGCGCCTGGTTGGCGAAGTCGACGAGCAGGATCGCGTTCTTCGTCACCAGTCCCATCAGCATCACCAGGCCGATCATCGAGAACACGTTCAGCGTCGAACGCCACAGCAGCAACGCCAGCATGACCCCGATCAGCGCCAGCGGCAGCGATGCCATGATCGCGATCGGCTGCAGGAAGCTGCCGAACTGGCTGGCCAGCACGATGTAGATGAAGATCACCGCCAGTGCCATAGCCGCCAGCAGGCCGTTGAAGGCCTCGGCCTGCTGCTGCATCTGGCCGCCGACGTCGAAGCTGTAGCCGGGCGGCAGGACCGTCTCCTTGATCAGCTTCTGCACATCTTTGCCGATGTCGCCGGTGCTGCGGTCCTTCACGCCGGCAAACACCGCTTCGCGGCGCTGCAGGTTCTGGCGCCGGATGACCTCGGGGTTGAAGACCGATTCGATCGTCGCCACGCTGCCCAGCGAGATCGGCGTGCCGTCCTTGGCGAACGCCACCGGCAGACCGCGCAGCTGGTCGATTCGCTCGCGCTGGGTCTGGTTCAGACGCAGCACCACGTCGACCTGGTTGCCGTCGGGCGTGGTCCAGTAGGTGGCGGTCTCGCCATTGACGTAGGCGCGCAGGCTCGAAGCGAGCTGCGGTGCGGTCAGGCCGAGCTCGCGCACCGCGTCGGGCTTCAGGCGCACGGCATACGCCGGCAGGCCGGGCTTCACCGACAGCTCGACATCGACGATGCCGGGAATCTTCTTCACCTTCTCGGCGAACTCGGTGGCCACGCGCGCCAGGCCCTGCGGGTCGCTGCCGAGAATGGCCACGTAGACCGGCCGGTCGAAGCCGACCGAAACGTCGGTGCCGGGAATCTTCGCGATCTGTTCGCGCACAGCATCCTCGATCTGCTTCTGCGAGCGCTTGCGTTCACTCTTGTCCTTCAGCGCGATGTTCAACGTAGCCTGGTTGCGCTGGCCGGCGCCGCCGACGAAGGTCGACAACGCCTTCACCTCGGGCATCGCCAGCACGATCTCTTCGACCTGGCGCACCTTCGCATCGGTGCGCTCCAGGCTCGAACCCACCGGCAGGCGCAATGCGAGCTGGGTGTAGCCCTGGTCGGTCTGCGGCACGAACTCGCTGCCGACCAGCGGCGCCAATGCGATGGCACCGACGAAGCTGAGCAAGCCGACCCCCAGCACGATCAGCCGGTTGCGGTGCGGCCGCGAGAAGACCCAATGGATCAGGCGTTCGTAGAGCGTGTGCATTGCTTCCAGCGCACGGTCGGTGCCACGCAGCAGAGTGCCGATGACAGGCAGCCGGGCCATGCGCGAGGCGGGCGGGTCGTGCCACACCGACGACAACATCGGATCGAGCGTGAAGCTGACGAAAAGACTCACCAGCACCGCCACCACCACCGTGATGCCGAACGGGTAGAAGAACTTTCCGATGATGCCGCCCATGAAGGCCACCGGAACGAACACCGCGCACAGGGCGAAGGTCGTCGCCATCACCGCCAGGCCGATCTCGTCGGTGCCTTCGTGCGACGCGGTGACATGGTCCTTGCCCATGTGAATGTGGCGCACGATGTTCTCGCGCACCACGATGGCATCGTCGATCAGCAGGCCGATGCACAGCGAGAGCGCCATCATCGTCATGAAATTCAGCGTGAAGCCGAACAGGTACACCGCGATGAAGCTCGAGATCACCGCGATCGGCAGCGTCAGCCCGGTGATCACCGTGCTGCGCCACGAGTGCAGGAACAGGAAGACGATCGCCACCGTGAGCAAGGCGCCTTCGATCAGCGTGTGCTTCAGGCCGTCGAGCGAGCCCTTGACCCAGTCGGAGGTGGCGTAGATCGTGGTCAGCTCGACGTCGGGAGGCAGCGTCTTGCGGATTTCGTCCAGCGCCTTCTTCACCGCGTCGCCGGTGGCCACGATGTTGGCGTCCTGCTGCTTGAAGATGTTGAAGTTGATCGCCGGCTGACCATTGATGCGGGCGGTCGAGTCGGCCTCCTTCTCGCGCTCCACCAACTGCCCCAGGTCGGCCAGCGTCAGCGACAGGCCGCTGCGGCGCGCCACCACGACGCGCTCGAACTGCTTGGGGTCGCGCACCCGGCCTTCCACGCGCAAGAGCGTGTCCTGGGTCATGTCGCTGAGCAGGCCCACCGGCTGGTCGGCATTCGCCTCGCGCAGCGCGGTGGCAATCTCGGCCGGTTTCACGCCATAGGCGCGCAGCCGGGTCGGGTCGAGGTCGATGCGCACCTCGCGCTCGGTCAGGCCGTTGATCTCGACCCGGGCCACGCCCTCGACCCGCTGCAGCCGTT
>Ga0163144_10016609_pt1 | contig 15074 bp, 11 predicted proteins | sample OliLak19BULKMAT1_FD_123175 | JGI IMG/M metagenome (GOLD analysis project Ga0163144, IMG submission 123175) | Freshwater microbial mat bacterial communities from Lake Vanda, McMurdo Dry Valleys, Antarctica - Oligotrophic Lake LV.19.BULKMAT1 | ecosystem: Environmental > Aquatic > Freshwater >... | reverse complement strand
GCAGGCGCTGGCCGATGCCGTCTCCCGCGGTGAAGTGGACCTCGGGGTGGATGGTACGGCGCTGGTGCAGGAAGCCGCGCCCCTCACCAACGGGTTCATCACGCGTGTCGAAACGTTGGGCGGACGGTATCTCTACGCGATCAACGTCTATCCTGCCTCGGGATCATTCGATCTCTGCCCCGCCGACGCCTGCCAGACGACCAATGGCGTGGAGCTGGTGCGCGGTGCCTGCGCCATTGACGCGCCGAAGTCGGGACTGCGCGTCGAAGGCACCACGCCGCCAGCACACATAATCGAAGAGGTGGAGCGCATCGCGCAAGCCGCGCACATCGACGTCGGCGGCATCGAGTTTTTGGTGGATGCCCGCGACGGCCGACACTACTACTACGACATCAATGCGCTCTCCAATTTCGTGGCCGACGCACTCAATGTGGTGGGCTTCGATCCCTGGGTTCCATTCGTCGACTACCTCGAAGCGCGCGCCTACGGCTCGTCTGCCGCAACATTTTCCGTGAGCCCGCAAGGTGCGTTGGACGGGTATGCGACTGCGGCGCCTGCGGTGCGGCACGAGTTCGGCGCCCTGGTGAGGAACAACTCATGAGATACGGCTACTGGCTTCCCGTGTTTGGGGGATGGCTCCGCAATGTCGACGACGAACGCATGGACGCGTCGTGGTCGTACGTGAAGCGGCTCGCGCAGCGCAGTGAAATCATCGGGTACGATCTCACCCTTGTCGCCGAGTTGCTGCTGAACGATATCAAGGGCATCGAGGCGCCATCACTCGACGCCTGGTCCACGGCGGCGGCGCTGGCGGCGGTCACCGATCGGCTGGAATTGATGGTCGCAGTTCGACCTTCGTTTCATCCACCGGCGATATTCGCCAAACAGGCAGCCAACATCGACAACATCGCCAACGGTCGCCTCTCGCTCAATGTGGTGTCGGCGTGGTGGAAGGACGAAGCGCGTCGCTACGGCGCATCCTTCGATGCCCACGACGATCGGTACGCTCGCACGGCCGAGTGGCTCGACGTAGTGAGTGGTGCCTGGAAGGAGCCGCTCTTCAACTATGAGGGAGCGTACTATCGGGTCGACGATCTCATTCTCGAACCGAAGCCGGTTGCCAGGCCTCGGCCGACGATCTACGCCGGTGGCGAATCGGAGAAGGCGAAGACCCTCATCGCCCGTTCCTGCGATGCGTACGTGATGCACGGCGATCCACCGGAACGAATCGCCGAGAAAGTCTCCGACATGCGCGAACGACGTGAACGGGCCTCCGAATCGTTAGGCATCGAGCTGCGCCCACTCACCTTCGGTGTGGCGGCCTATTCGGTCGTGCGCTCAACCGAATCCGAGTCCCGCCGCGAAATCGCACGCATCACCAACGTGACGCCGGGATCACCCGGCTACCGGAACTATCAGGACTGGATCGGCAACACGCAGTTGGAGCAACGGATAAGTCTGGAAGACTACTCCGTGTCCAACCGCGGACTTCGAGCAGGGCTCACGGGTACGGCGGAGCAGGTGGCCGACCAGGTGCGCGCCTTCCAGAACGCGGGGGTCAACCTCCTGCTCCTGCAATCAAGCCCGCAACTCGAGGAGATGGAGCGCTTTGCCGCCGAGGTCCGGCCGCTGGTGCCGGGAATAACGCTGCCGCGACGGGACGCGGCCTAGTAGCCCCGTCGGATCAGCCGGCGAGGCATGGCTGTCGCGTCTTCCGCTGCGTCCCAGCCGAGGTATGTTGTTGCAGACACTAATATCCGGCCGGGGCCGACGCGAGTCTTTGGCGTTGCGGTGGTGTCGCTCGACACGGCTGGCCAAACCAATTCGCCGACACCCGGCTTTCTTAGCCTCTTTACCGAATCAGGAGGTGTGTATGCCCAGCCGACGCGAATTCGTGGAGCGAACGACAACCATCGCCGCACTCGGAGCCTTTTCGATTCCCCCCTCGGTGTGGGCGACTGTCGCGCCGCGCCCGGAGAGTCTGTCGCAGGGAGGTGCGTGGAACGTGGCGTGGCCCAAGCGCCTAACGGGCAAGCACAAGGCACTCTTCGACGTGGCCGAAGTCGAGAGCGGCTACGGCGTCTGGCGCGCCTCGGCGTGGGCCGGGCAGTACATGGAGGTGCTCAAGGCGCCGAAGACCGAGGTCTCTCCGGTCATCGTGCTCCGCCATAACGCCATCGTACTCGCCATGCAGCAGGTGTTTTGGGATACGTACAGCGTTGGAAAGACGAAACTCGTGACGCATCCCCTCACCAGTCAACCCACCGACAGGAATCCCGCGCTGCTCGACGAAACCGCCGGGATTCCCGCTCCCTTCAGTCAGGCCGCGCTGCACAAACAACTGGCTCGTGGCGTGGTGGTACTGGCCTGCGACCTCGCGCTCCGCGACTGTGCAGCGCTCATCAAAGCTAAGAAGGGTGTCAGTGATGCCGTAGCGCATGAAGAAGCGGTCGCCAATCTCGTGCCCGGCGTCATTCTCCAACCGTCGGGCGTCTTCGCTGCGGTTTTGGCACAGGAAGCGGGCTGCGCCTACGTTCGATCGAGCTGAAGCGAGGAGGCGTACGCCATCATAGTTACTCCCGCGTTACTCTCGCGCTGCAGTTAATCGTGCCACCGACTCACATCCGCGTCCGGCAAACACCGCGCGGGCAAGCGCAACATCGGCCGCCGTGATGCTCGTCGCGACCGACCGCGCCGACATCACGGCGTACTGGTTCTGGCTGTGCGGCAATCCCAACGCGTGGCCCAACTCGTGGAGAAGCGTCGCCACCTGATCGCTCACGGCGTACCGCACACCACGCGGCGTCTGCTCCGCCACATAGACGCGAGCCCCAGCGATCGCCCCCGAGGCATCGTGGCTGAGCTGCGTGAGTCCCGCCCGATAGGTATTCGCGGGATCGGCCGTATCCGCCGGCAAGCGTTCGAGAATCATCACGCGAATCTGTGCCGCCTCTCGGCGCTCCACCCGCGCCAAGCGCACGGGTATTCCGGTCGTGTTCCAGAGGCGAAGCACCTGCTCCAGCCGCGCCTCCCCCTCACGCTGCCAACCATCTTTGGAACGCCGGTCGGTCGCCAGCGAAACCAGAAGACGCCGCGGCGACGACCCAGTCACCCCATCCCACGTCAGCGCACCAGACTCTACACACATGGGACCGGGCACCACCGCCACGTGTCGCCCATGCCCCGCACACGCCGACACGACCATCGCCAGCCCGGCGGTCATAGCAGCCCCTCGCCAAGATGTCATCAGCATGACCCCTGAGTGTCGGTGAACAACGCAACACTCTACGGACCGCGCCGATTTTGTAAAGGCAACGTAACGAACTCACCCCCCCGTCGTTACAATCACCCCTCATCCCCTCGTCTTCTCGTCTTCTGTTGTATTTGTCTTCTGTAGACCTACGGCATCACCTTCGGCTTCGGCTCCAGCTTGGCCGCCCACAATCCCGAATTGAAGTCCGTGAACAGTACCCGCCCCTTCCACGGCATCGCATTCATCACGAACGGCGCGTTGGCGGTCAGGCCCTTCGGATCGTACGGCTTGAACACGGCAATCTCACGACGCTGTTCGGCCAGGTTGCCTAACAATTCGCCCGACACATCGACCACCCGCACCCCGCCATCGTAGTACGCCTGATACAGCACATCGTCCTCGACGATGATGTCATGCGAGCCATAGTCTTCGAGGTGATAGCGCCCGACTTTTCTGGGGTGCATGGGATCGGTGAAGTCGACGATGTGCGTGTATCCTCCCGACGTTTGGGCCACACCGCCAGAACGACCGAGCGTGTTGAAGTACTGCGTGCCCTCCCACACCTTGCCCGCTCGGTTCATCTCCTCATCACCGATGAACAGGTACGTCTTCCCGGTCGCCTTCTGATAGTAGGGATAGATCTCGTGCCCCGAGTTGATGGGGAAGACGGTGATGAGCTTCGGCTTCTCGATGGTGCCGCCGTACTTCCCGTTGCCGACGTCAACCACCACCGTCCCCACACCTCCCTGCGCCGAGTAGGCGATGCCGTCGCGCACCCAGAGATCGTGAATGCGGGCATTGGGATGTTTGTACTCGCTCACGTACTTGGGCTTCGTGATGTCGCGCACGTCGATGATCACGTACTTCTCGCCACCCGAGATGGCGAACAGGTAGTCGTTGGTGGCGAATAGGTTATGCACGCCACCGGTGAGCTCCTGATCGAAAATCGAGGCGATTTTCGGATGCGCCGGAACGGCTAGGTCGAGAATGACGACGCCATTCACCCGATTCGACGCGCCTTCGCGCGCCAGCACGCCGTAGCGACCATCGGGCGACACGGTCACGTCGTTGATGGTACGCGCATCGACCTTCACCGAATCGGTCTTGACGATGTTGTTCATGTCGGTGATGTCGAACACGAGTCCGTAGCCGTCACCACCCCACGTGCCGACCAGGGCGTAGTCGCGTCCGTCTTTCCCCGTCCACGGCCAGAAATCCGAGGTGGCCGTCGTGCTCACCACACCGCGTCCGGTAATGGTCATGCGGCGCCTAACGTCGCGCGGTTTCACGTCGAGTACGGTGCGAGCCAGCGCCACCCCCGACTGCGCCATCAATGTGTAGCGCCCCGGCGCGTTGGCGACGAAGAGTCCGTTGTCGATGATGCCGGGCCCTCCCGGCGCCACGGTCGTGTCGTCCGGCGTATAGATGTAGCTCCAGTCGATCTTGGCGTCGGCAACGGTGTCACCGTTGGACCGCTTGGCCGTCGCGGTGAGATGCACGACATCGCCCGTGCTTATCGACGTTTCCTTAATCGCCGACTCGATCCTGGTCACGGGATTTGCTGCCACGGTGTAGCGTTGCTGCGCCGTGATTCCCTCCGCCTCCGCCGAGATCGTCACCGCCCCCGGCTTGGTCGCCGTTACGTTGCCGAATCGATCGACACTGGCCACCGAAGCGTCGGACGTCCGCCAGGTCACGGTGAGTCCGGATCGCGGGCTTCCGTCACCGTGCGATCCCTTGACCGTGTGCGTCAGCACGATGCCCGTGTAGAGGCGCCCCGGCTCCGGCGTGATGGCGATGTTGGTCAGCGTGGGCCATGACACTAACACGGGAATGTCGAGCGTGACGGGCGGCCCATCCGTCCCATCGAACGCGGCGGCCACGACGGTGAAAGATCCCGCCTTGAGCGCGAGCAGTTTCCCGTCGGAGTACTGCACCGACCCGCGTGGCCCGCTCACCCGCATGGGCGCGTTGGGAATCGCCTTCCCCTGCGCATCGTACGCGGTCACCCTCAAGGGAACGGATTCGCCGGCCTTCATGGTCACGCGAGCAGGCTCAGCGACGAGTTTCGCAACGGCCGTGGGCTCCTGTGCGTGAAACAGGGCAGGCAGCGCCGCGACCGACCATACCGCCGCCGTGACGAGACGAAGATTTCGCGCTACGTTCATGAGGATGACTTCCCGTCGAAAGTTGACTGGTGCGAGACACATCTGGAGTCGGACCTGTCCCATACAGAACGCCGGAATGGCCCGGCGTAGAGAGCGATCATCATGGCCTTCGTGCATTTCTCACGCAAGACAAACAGACTGGGGCTTTGCGTCGTGCTCGGCCTTGTGGCGTCGACCGCGGCCGTGGCGCAGAAACCCGCCGCCGCGCGCAAAACGTCTCCAGTCGCGAAGCCGACACCCCCCGCCGCAACGACGCCAGTCGCCAAGTCCATTACCCCTCCTACGTCCAACTACTGGGTTTACGTTGGAGCCGAATCGGCCGACAAGATTCATCGCGTCCGATTTGGTCCTTCGGGTGCGGTGGTGGAGAAAACCATCGACGTGGGTGAACTCGCCGCCGAAATGGAGGGACCGCACGGCCTGCAGATCTCGCGGGACGGGAAGTACCTCTACATGACGACCGGTCACGGCACGCCCGACGGCAAGCTCTGGAAGTACGACCTCGGACCTGACACGCTCATCGGGCCCGGTACCTTTCTCGGAAAGTTTCCGGCCTCCATCGACGTCACCCCAGACGGGCTCTATACCTTCTCGGCCAACTTCAACCTGCACGGGGCCATGGTGCCGAGCTCGATTTCGGTGGTCTACACGCCCACCCTGACCGAGATGGCGCAGATCGAAACGTGTACCATGCCGCACGGGAGCCGTATCTCGCCTAACGGCATGTTGCAGTATTCGGGCTGCATGATGGACGATCAGCTCGTGGAGATCGACACCCGCACCTTTCAGGTGGCCCGACGCTTCTCGCTCGCCAAGGGAAAGGAGGGGCCGATCAATATGAAGGCGCCACTGGCGATGGAAGGGCACGACATGAGTGCCATGCGCGCCGACTCTGCGCAGGCGAAACAAGCGATGGACGCCAGCGAGGGACATGGTGTCTCGATGAGCGCAACCTGCTCACCCACCTGGGCCCAGCCGTCGTCGGACGGACGTCATATCTACGTCGCGTGCAACAAGGCAGACGCTATTCTTGAGGTGGATCGGGATAGCTGGTCCGTGTCGCGGCACCTCAAGTCGGGACGCGGACCGTATAATCTCGCCGTTACGCTCGACGGGAACTACCTGGTCGCGACGCTCAAGCAGAGCGCCGGATTCGAAGTCTTCGACCTCGCCGCGGGTAAGAGCATCGCCAGCTTCAAGAACTCCACCACCGTCGCGCATGGCATCGCCCTCAGCCCCGACTCTCGTTATGCGTTCGTGAGCAGCGAGGGTGTCGGGGCTGCACCGGGGAAAGTCGATGTGTACGACCTCAAGGCACTGGCCAAAGTCGCCACGGTTGACGTAGCGCAGCAGAGCGGTGGCATAACGTTCTGGAAGATGGAGTCGGCACGGTAGTCCACTCGATCGACGCCGGATCGGCAGCGCCGTCAGCGACGACCGGCGCCCCTCTGCCATACGCCGGTCCTTCGTTCGAGTTGTGTTGCGACTTGTGTTACGAGTTGTGTTAGGGCTTCGGACATGTTGCCGCAGCACCGACGGCGAAACATCGGAGTCGGACACAAGGGGGATCGCGATCCCGACTCCGACGCTTCGTCGACAGGCTGCTGACTGGTACATCGGCGTATCGAATGCCCGCTGACAGTCGTTGACGCCACTAAAATCTCACGCGCTCAGGCTGTTCGTCGGGACGACCGCACGGCACGAAGAATGAGCAGGAGGACGACCGCTCCGATGAACGCCACGAAGATCGTTCCCACCAAACCGCCAAACGGCACGGCGACGCCGAGTCGGCTGAAGAGCCACCCACCAAGCACGGCTCCGACAATGCCCACCACAATGTCACCGACGATGCCGTAACCGATGCCTCCCACGGTCACGCTGGCGAGAATTCCAGCTACCAGGCCGACGACGAGCCATGTAAGAATGTCCATGAAGTCCTCAAAGAGTGAGTGGCCAAACGATCACCGGCCTGAGCGAGGATTGCGACGTCATGGACGGCGCAGTAATCTCGGGCGCCGCCGCACAGTCTTCAGCTCCCGGCCGCGCATAAGATTGGACGGAACAGGCCGACGCGGCTATCGCTCGTTGGAGCGACTCGGACGTCTCCGGACCGGCGTGCGCGACGCGCGAACACGTGCGACGAGCGTGCCGTCGCGTCGCGCGATGCGTCACCCTACAGGTTTCGCCGATTCAGCTCGTTCACCGCGTGCTCGCACGCACGCGCCGTGAGCGCCATGTAGGCCAGCGACGGATTCTGACACGCGCTGGAGGCCATGCACGAGCCATCGGTCACGAAGACGTTCGGCGCATCCCAGGCCTGGTTCCACTTGTTGAGCACGGACGACTTCGGGTCTCGGCCCATGCGCGCGTCCCCATTTCGTGAATCCCCATTCCCGGAAAATACCCGTGGTCAAAGGGTGGACATCGCTCACTCCAACTTCGGAAAGCATCTCCGCCATATCGGCGATCATGTCTCGTCGCATGAGGTGCTCGTTCTCTCGGATTTCGCAATCGATCTTGAGCACCGGTAGTCCCCACTTGTCCCGCTTCTCGTGGTCGAGCGTGACCTTGTTGTCGTGGTGCGGAAGCATCTCGCCGAAGGCCGTGCCTCCGATGCTCCATCGCCCGGGTTCGGCCATCGCGTCCTTGAAATCGCCACCCACTCCAAGCTCCGCCTGCCGAGTAGTCGGTGGTGGCGCTGGTCAGCGCATCGGTCACGCGTACACCCGTGGCCCGCTTTTGCTCACGGGCGATGGTCCGCCGACCTGATAGCCACGATACCAGTCGAAGCGCTTGACCTCGGAGTACGGCGCCTCTTCGTCGGACGCCCAGAAATCGAGGTTCTTCTCGCTGAGCGGGAAGTCGCGCTTGAGTACCGGATACCGGCGAACCATCTCCTGCGTGCGGGGCAATTATCACCACTGACCCAGCCTGGAACAATTGAGTGCGTTGGGTTTCCAGCGGGGGAAAAAAAGCGCGGCCAACACCGCCTCTACCAGCGGTGCAGCCGCGCCCTACCGTCAAGTGGGCCATCGAGGAGTTGAACCTCGGACCTCACGCTTATCAGGCGTGCGCTCTAACCACCTGAGCTAATGGCCCGCATCCACAGCTAGACATGTTAGCTCGTGCACCACATGCAGGTCAACATGCAGGTCAACCGATGGGCACCCGTCGCAGCGGAAATCCGGCGTCAACGTCGACCACACAGAACTGTGCGCCATATCACAACATGGCACCTTTTAGCCGGTTATGCTATTTTCGCGACACGGAATAAATCTCTGCGGCACGACCTTCGCTGATAGCGGCAGTGCTCTGTCAACGTGTGGCGCTGCTGGTCGCCATTTTTCCTTCTTCGAGTCTCTTCGTCTTTCTTCGTGATCGCTCTCGTTCTCTTTCCCCTGCTGACGATCGTTGCCGCACTCGTGTTCGGGGTCTATCTCCCCCGTCGGAGGCGGAGCGCCCTGCGACACGGGCCAATTCCGATGGCGGCCTTCGGGCGAGAAACGGTCGCACTTCCCCCTCGCCCCTCTCGCTTGACGCCGGAGCCGGTGCAGGCAATCGTGCCCTCGCCGGTGTCCCCTCATCCGACACCCAGCGCCCCAGTCGTGCCGGTCGAAATGCGGTCAGCCGAGATCGGGATGGAGGACCGCGGTCGCGTGCTGCGCCTCCAAGTGGCGGGCGATCGGCGAGATGCCGTACGCGACGAGCGGGGCGCGGTCACCCTACGACTGGAACGCCCGCACGACGGTACGCTGCAGTTTCTGCCAGGTCGCCTCGAGGTCATCGAAGGGCGCGACGATGGCAAGGAAATCCGCTTTGTCCAGACGCCGGGGCCCGAGGGCTCGACCATTACCTTCGGTCGAAGCGAAGGCGCGCACTATCGGCATGTGCAACTCCACGAACCGACCGTATCTCGCCTGCACGCCAAGATGGTGCTCGACGGCCGCACGTGGTCACTCGTCAACTTGTCCGCCACCAATCCCGTGGTCGTCAACAGTCTCCCGGTCGCGGGCGAGGGTTCGTCGGTCATTCTGCGCGAAGGAGACCGGATCGAGATGGGGGAGGTGGTGTTCCGGTTTCGCGCCAAGTAGTCATCCGTCAAGGCCGCTCGAGAACCGCCGCACGCACGCCACGATCTGGCGCGGGTCGGGCTCTTCGCCGTAAGTTGGGGGTAGACGAGTTGGCGCAGTACCGAAACGCCAAGGTGCCCGGCGTGTACATTTCGCCGCAGCTTTTCCTCGTTACCGCGGATGCCACCTACTCCGTCGGCGGCAATCGCCCGCGCGACCGGAACGACTGCTCCAGCCCTAGGGGCCCCAAATCGGATGCCGCGCGTAAGTCTCCTCAGCCTTTCTGTCATTCTCGCATCGCTGCTCGTGGCGAGCACTGCCATCCTGGTCTGGCACTGGATCGCGCGACGCAAACGCGACGCTGCGCTGCGCACGCACGGGAAGCCGGCGCTCATCATGCCGATGGCGTCGTCCCCGTCCGTTCCGCGGACTCCGATAATGCACGACATGCCGCATCGGCGCACGCCCGCCACCGCGCTCGCCGTCGCCGAACGTCTGACGCCAGCCGACTACCAAGTGGCTGTCGGGTCTCCCGTTGACGCCCTGGCCACAATGACCACGGGCGAGAACGTGATGGGCGATGCAGTCGCCGAGATGATTCAGGGGCACACGCTTCGCTTTCATCGCCCCATGGACCACGCTCTGCACTTACTTCCCGGCCGCCTGCAAGTGATTGAAGGAGCAGACGCGGGGCTGGAGGTTCGTTTCGTTCGCTTGTCGGATCAGGACCTACCGGTGATCACCTTTGGTCGAAGCGAGGGCCCGCCGTATCGTCACGTGCAATTGCTGGAACCCACGGTAAGCCGAACGCACGCCCGCATGGTGTTCGACGATGAGTCGTGGCACCTCACGAGCCTTTCCCGCACGAATCCAGTGTCGGTCAATCGCCTGCCGATGGGCGACGATAATTCCATTCGACTTGGCGATGGGGATCGCGTCGAGATGGGAGCCCTGGTCTTCCGGTACCACTCGCGATGAGTGACGGCGCACGCACACTCGCCGACGCAACCCTGGGTCGGCGACTTGTTTGGCGCTTCGCTGGGCGCACCACATGACCGAGCCCGTTACGCTGGACGGAAGCGGAGCCAGCGGCGGTGGATGGCCGCACGAGCTCGATGCAGAATACGCGTGCCGTGGAGAGCTCGGACGCGGCGGCATGGCCGTTGTCTATCGTGCGCGTGAGCATTCGCTCGGTCGCGACGTGGCCATCAAGGTCGTGCGTCCGCGCTTTCACACCGACCAGGAATCCGTCGCCCGTCTCGCGCGCGAGGCGCGTACGGTGGCGCAGCTCGAGCATCCGAACATTGTGTCGCTGCACGCGGTCAAACGACTGGACAACGGACTGGCGCTCGTGATGCAGCTCGTGCCCGGCATGACCCTCAAGGCGGCCCTGGCCAGAGGCGCCATGTCGCCTAACGAAGCCGAAAACGTGCTGCGCGACATCGCCCGCGCGCTCGCCTACGCGCATCGTTGCGGCGTGGTCCATCGTGATGTAAAACCGGAGAACATCTTCCTCGACGAGATCACCGGCCGGGCGCTGCTGTCCGATTTCGGAGTCGCCCGCTCGATCGAAGAAAATACCGACTTGACCGCCACCGGAACCGCGATCGGCACGCCGACCTACATGTCGCCAGAGCAGATCGACGGTGGGCACCTGGACGGCCGCAGCGACCTGTATGCGTTAGGCATGGTGGGCTGGGAAATGCTCAGTGGGCAGCGCCCGTGGGCAGGCGAAAGTCTGTACAGCGTCATCTATCGGCAGAAACACGATCCCCTTCCCCCACTCGACAACATCCGCTCCGACGTTCCACCCAAGCTACAGTATCTCATCGAAGGGCTCATGCACAAGAATCCGGACCGGCGTTGGTCCAGCTCGGCCCGGTTTCTCACCTTTCTCACCACCAACGAACCCGTTCCCGGACTCAAGGAGTGGCAGGGCGGCGTCAAGAAGCGTCGCAAGTCGGGAAGCGCCAGAGTTCTCGCGCCGGCGCGCGTGCCGACGGCATCGCCGTCGGCCAATCCGGCGCTCTCCACGGTCCGCTTTCGACGCGGCGATACGCCAGCCGGCACGGAGGTGGGCGGTTCACCCGACGACCTCCAGTCGATTCCAATCGACAACGCCGCCGAGACCCAGCGCCTCACGCCTGCATCGTGGGGGGTGCCGTCGTACTCTCCCTTGGAGGAGCAGGTCGAGGCGACGCCGCGGTGGAGACGTGTCGTTGCGTTAGGCAGCACGATGGCGCTGGTCACGATTGTGCTCGTCGCCGTCCTCGCTCGCGCTCGGCCTGAACGCCCCATGGCGTTCTCCGATTCCACCCTGCTTTCCGATGCCGCTGGCGTAGAGGTGCCGGTTGTGCGGCCGGTCGATTCGCTGGCGGCGGCCCCCGTCGTAACATTCGACTCGCTTCTTGTCGCGCCTGCGGACAGCGCGGCCTTGCAGCTGCGCTCTCCGAGCAATGTCGATTCGCTTCGTGCCCTGGCCGCCTCCGAACTGGCCGGCAAGCCGACGTCGGCACCCATCGCGCCCCCCCGCCCCCCGTTCGCCGGTCCGGCAGCCGCAAACGCGTCGTCGATCGCGCTCCGGCCGAGCGCGGTTCCTGGCGCAGGGTCGCGTGAAGTGGATGGCGTGGTGCCCCGCGCACTTCCCGGCGCAGTTCCCGGCATAGGTCCCGGCGCGCGAGGCGCCGCTGTGCCGATCTCGGCGGTCAACTTTCCAGCCGATCGAGGCGCCATTGCGGCTGGCGGCCGCCACTCCTGTATCCTCGATGACACGGGAAAGGTGTTGTGCTGGGGAAACAATGAACGCGGGCAATTGGGAGACGGTACCTTCGAGGCCCGCACCGTTGCAGGCGCTATCACCGGCGACGTCGCGCTCACCTCAATCTCGGCCGGAGCGTGGCACACATGCGGCGTGTCGCGCGATGGCGATATCTATTGCTGGGGTAGCAACGACGCCGGACAACTGGGTGACGGAACCACGTCACCTCGGTCGGCGCCCGTGCGAGTGAGCGGAAGCGCCACGTTTCGGCAGGTGCGCGCCGGTTCGTCGCATTCGTGTGGAATCACCCGCGCCGGAGTCGTATATTGCTGGGGCGGCAACGCCGTCGGCCAACTCGGCGACGGATCGCGCGCCACGAGGACCACGCCGGTGGCGGTTTCGGTCGGCATGGCGGTTTCGGTAGGCATGGCGGTCGGCGCCATCGCGGTGGGACGCAGCCATTCGTGCGCCCTCACACTGGACGGTACCGCGTGGTGCTGGGGACAGAACGATGCCGGACAACTTGGCGACGGCTCGACCACCCAGCGCGCCGCAGTCGTGGCCGTGGCCACCGACCAGCGCTTCGTCTCCATCGCGGCGGGCAGCGCGCACACCTGCGCGGTGTCGACCACCGGCACTGCCTGGTGTTGGGGAAGGAATGGCTTCGGACAGTTAGGTGTTTCGGGCGATGCATTCCCGACGCCGCAGGCCGTCGAGAGCAGCATCTCCTTTTCCACCGTCACGGCGGGTCAGGTGCATACCTGCGCCCGGGCTCGCGACGGTCGTGCCTTTTGCTGGGGACGAAACACCTACGGGCAGTTAGGCGATGGATCTACCGTCGATCGCGCGCGCCCGGTGGCCGTACGGAGCGGGACCGCCTTCGCCTCGCTCAATGCCAGCGGTGCCCACACCTGCGGCATCACCCCCGGCGGCGAGGGGTTCTGCTGGGGCTACAATATCGACGGGCAGCTGGGCGATGGAGACCGCGAAAATGCCAGCGCTCCTTCGCGCGTGTCCGGAATGACCCGGCAGGCGCCACAATGACCCGGCAGGCGCCACAATGACCCGGCAGGTGCCAAAATGACCCGGCAGGCGCCACCATGACCCGGCAGGCACCGCAATGACCCGGCAGGCACCGCAATGATCCGGCACCGTGTGCGCTCGGCGAGCGTTCGCCTCGGGGCCATCAAGCGGCTGGTAGCGGCGAGGCGCGCGATCTTCTCCGTGGCGTACTCACTGCTGCTGGTCTCCTGCGACAGCCCGGTGGGTCCGCAGGCGGCGTCCGTGAGCCGTATCGAAGTCTCGCCCCTCACCCTGAGCCTGATCGTCGGAGATGCGCGTCCCCTCGCGGCTCGGGTCGTCGACGACAGGGGCAACACGCTGAGCGAGCGCCGCATCTTCTGGGCCTCACAGAACCCGGCGATTGCGTCAGTATCGCAGGCTGGCATCGTGACTGGCGTGGCACCCGGCAGCGTACAGATTGCCGTGAGTTCGGGCGGGAAGTCGGCCGTAGTTCCGGTGACGGTGGCGTCGCGCCCTGTCTCACTTGTGCGCGTCACGCCCACGGCAGCGACCGTCGTGAGCGGAGCCACGGTCGTCTTTGCGGCGCAGGCGTTGGACGCCGCAGGCGGCGTGGTCACCGGGCGCACCGTGCTCTGGACGACCAACAGCGCGGTGATTGCCACCGTTACTTCTACCGGCGTGGTGACGGGCGTAAGCGCTGGGAATGCGAACATTTCGGCCACCGTGGACGGCGTCACGGGGAGCGGTTTGGTCACCGTGCAACCGGTTCCGGTCAACGCGGTGCTCGTAACCCCCGCGACGGGCGCGCTCATCGTCGGCGAGCAATTGCAGCTCACGGCGACGCCGACCGATACACTGGGGACGTCGCTCCCGGGTCGTGTCATTTCCTGGTCGTCGAACGCACCGGCCGTCGCCTCGGTCTCGTCGACCGGTCTTGTGACGGCGCTCGGCCTCGGCAGCGCCACCGTCACCGCCACCAGCGAGGGCAAGAGCGCCACCTCGCGGATCGCCGTGTCGCCGGTTCCCGTCGACGCCGTCACGGTCACACCGTCCACCGCGTCGCTGCCCGCCGGGCAGAGTGTGCAGCTGACGGCACGCCCGGTCGACTCGACCGGGGCGGCGCTCACCGGACGAACAGTCACGTGGGCCAGCGACCAGCCGACCATCGCGACCGTGGCGCAGGGCGGCCTGGTGACTGCCGTGTTGGCCGGACAGGCCCGGATCAGCGCCACCGTCGACGGAAAAGTGGGAACAGCGACCATCAACGTAACTCCTGTGGCGGTGGCGAGCCTCGTCATCACGCCGACCTCGGCCACTCTATTAGTGGGGAAGACGCAACAGTTCACCGTCGTCACACGCGACGCGCAGGGAAACGCGTTGACCGGGCGGACAGTCACCTGGATCGAAGGTGCGCCGACTGTTGCCACAGTGACCCAGGCGGGATTGGTCACGGCTGTCGGGCCGGGCTCGGCGATTGTTTTTGCTGCTTCCGAGGGTATCAGCGCCAGCGTATCGGTGAGCGTCACAACGATTGGGGTCGCCAGAGTCGTGGTGCAGCCCGCGACCGGAAGCATCAACCAGGGGCAAACGGTGCAGCTCACAGCTACCGCCATCGACAACAGTGGCCAGAATATCCCCGGCAAAGTTGCGACTTGGACGTCGAGTAACGACGCGGTGGCGAGCATTTCGTCGACCGGACGTGTGACCGGCATTTCTCCCGGACAGGTGACCCTCACGGCCACCATCGATGGCGTCGTCGGGACGGCCACGCTGGCCGTGGCACAGACGCCGGTGGCGTCCGT
>Ga0163144_10016608_pt1 | contig 15074 bp, 15 predicted proteins | sample OliLak19BULKMAT1_FD_123175 | JGI IMG/M metagenome (GOLD analysis project Ga0163144, IMG submission 123175) | Freshwater microbial mat bacterial communities from Lake Vanda, McMurdo Dry Valleys, Antarctica - Oligotrophic Lake LV.19.BULKMAT1 | ecosystem: Environmental > Aquatic > Freshwater >... | reverse complement strand
GTTTCACGAGGTGTGCAGTTCATCGCCCGTGACCAGAGCTCCCGTCACGGCCCGACCGTCGCCGCCGCCTGGGACGGCGATCCGGCCTGATCGCCGTCCGGCGCACCCGCTTCACTCGCTGAAAGTGCAATTCCCGCCTTCGCAGTCGATGTCGGCAACCAGGAAGCGGGCGTCGTAGCCCTGCTTGACCAGAGCCTTCACCGCCATCTCGGCACGCGCGCCACTGTTGCAGAAGACGTAGACCTTCTTCCCCTTGGGCACCTCGGTGAGGCGCTTCGCCAACTGATCGAGCGGGATGTTGAGCGCGTCGGGCACAGTGCCGCCGGCGAGTTCGGCCGGGCCGCGCACGTCGAGGATGACCACTCCGGCGCGGTCGCCGGCCACCGCCTGCTGGAAGGTCGCGAGCTCGACCTCGCCCTTCACCGGCTTGCGCTTCCATGCCACCGTGGTCGGCAGCGGGCCGGTGACGGTGCCGCCGCCAGCAGCTTTCCAGCCGGTGAATCCACCCTCGACCAGCGATACCCGCTTAAATTCGTTCTTCAGCAGGATCTCGCGGGCCGCCATGCCCTGGGCGTCGTCTACGCCATAGAGCACGATGGGGGCACGCACTGGCAGGGTCTCCTCAGCCGCCGCTGCGATGCCGGCAGCGGGGACGGAAATGGCGCGGGCGATGGCGCCAGCGGCCACCACCGCCGGGTCGCGCAGGTCGATGAGGATGATGTTATCCTCGGCGATGAAGGAGGTCGCGGCGTAGGTCGGATTGCCGGCCTTGCTCCACGCTGGCTCGCCTGCCTGATAGACCGACACGGACGTGTAGCCCGCGGCGCGCGCCAGCTTCGCCGAGGCGGTGCTGAGCCCGCAGGTCACGCCACCGCAGTAGAACACCAGAGGCAGCGAGGTGTCGGCCGGCAGCAGGGCGGCGGCACCTTTCTCTTGCAGTTCATCGTCGGGGAGCGACACCGACTTCGGCAGGTGGGCCTGCAGCCAGCGGCCGCGTGGCCGCGAATCGATGAGCTGGAAGGGCGTGGCGCCAGCGAGCAGCGCCTGCACCGCAGCGGTGTCGAGATCGGTGATGCCCTCGGGGATCGGGGCGATCTTGGGCTTCACTTCAACCACCATCTCCTCGCCGTCGCGCAACTCGGTGAGGACGATCGCGTGCAGATCGGCGACGGCATGCTCCAGGCCCTTGGTGGCATCATCATGGCGCAGGGTGAAGGTCTCCGCCTTGTCGCCCTTGCCGACCTCAATCGAGATGGTCTTGGCCTTTTTCGAGCGCATCAGGATACGTCCGCTGTAGCTGCCTGGCTGTTGGGCCTGGGCTGGCCGGGCGGCCGCGGTGGCCGGAGCGGCTTCCTGGGCCGCCAGCGGGACGGCCAGGATGGCGGCAAGAATGAGCGGGATGGAAAGGAAGGGATTAAGCATGGATGATCTCGTGGTGGATAGGGTGGAATCAGCAGCCTTCGCGCTTCTTCTTCTTCGGGACCGGGTCGCCAGCAGGAGGGGCATCGGCCGGCGCTGGAGCCGTAGCCGGATTGACCGGGGCCGGAACTGCGGGCACCCGAGCCGGCTCAGGGACCGGAACCGGCACCGTCGATGCTGGCACTGCCGCCCCCTGTGTCTGCGGCGTCCCCCCGAAATGCCGGGCGACCAGCAGACGCTTGGCCACCACCGCGGACTCGTCGGGCTTCGGTTGCGCCGGCAGCACCGGGTTCAGCACCTCGTCTTTCCAGCCATCCATACCCATGAACAGGCTGTAGACGCGCAGGCCGTGCGCCTTCAGCAGCACCCAGGCCTGGGCTCCGTGGATACCACCATCCGAATAGATGATGTAACTTTCATCCTTGGGCAGCGCGGCGGGATCGAGGCTGGGCAGCGGGATGTTCTCGGCTCCGGGGATGTGGTATCGTGCGTATTCCTGCGGTTCACGCAGGTCGATCAGGCGGAAGCTGTTGTCGCCGGCGATCAGGCGGTCAGCGAGGTCCGGGGCCAGGATGTGATCAGCCTTACCATCGACCAGCCGCGCCAGTTCCTTGGTGTCCACGGTCGCCTTGGAGCCCCGGTAGGGATCACCGGCGATGGCGGCGACCAGTCCCGCCAGTACCAGGCCACCGATGACCATGCGGGCCGGAGTCAGGCCCTTGCCGCCCAGCAGCGAGCGGGATTCCAGGCTGACGCCTGCGACTTTCATCTCGCCCCACTCAGCGGCCAGGAACATGCCGACCGCCATCAGGCAGACACCAAGAACCAGGATGCCGTAGGGGATGTGGAAAAAAACCGGCAGGGTGACTTGCCCCATGCTCGTCGACTCGACCAGCGGCTGCAGCGTGGGATAGGCGAAGCCAAAGACGAACATGCCGGCGAACATGCCGCCCAGGTAGATCATGGCGTCGATGCGGCCGGTGGCCGCCGCCACAACGGACGTGCCCGGGCAATAGCCGCCGATGACGAAGCCGACGCCCAGGATCAGCCCGCCGACGAGATTGGCGAGCAGTCGCGTCTCTTTGAGCGTGACCAGGGACAGATCGACGAGGCCCATCTGCGACAGGAGCGTGAGCCCGACCATCGCGGTGATGATGGCGGTGAACATGACCTTGAGGACGGACATGTCGCGGAAGTAGAACTGGCTAGCCAGCTTCTTGCCGCTGCCGAATCCGGCGCGCTCTAGGAAGAAACCAAAACCGCCACCAATGAGGAAGGCCGCCAGCAGCGAGGCGTCGTCAGAGAACAGGCCATACTTGAAAAAGGGTGCGTCCATGGTGTGCCTTTCAGATCCACTGCTTGCGGAAGAACCAGGCCACGGCGTAGCCGCCGGCAAAGACGCTGAACATGAACACCCAACTGCCGAGGTTGAGCAGGGCGCCGCCGGTCAGGGCCTGGCCGCTGGTGCAGCCGCCACCGATCTTGGCACCTGCCGCCATCACCATGCCGCCGGCGAAGGCGAAGATCAGGCGCTTGCCACGGCTCCAACGCGGTCCGTGCTCGACTGTCAGCCGGCTGCGGTTGGCGATAAGGCCAGAGACCATACCGCCGACGATGGCTCCCAGGACCTCCCAGGTCAGCCAGTCCTTGAGCGGATTGCCCGCGTACTCGCTGAAGAATCCGTTATGGGCGGCATAGTCCGGTGCCACCGCCGCCACGCAGGTTGCCGAGCAGGTGGCGAAGGCACTGGAGGCGCCAAGTCCCCAGCCCATGACCACGAAACTGGTCAGCAGCACCAGACCCAGGCCGAATCCGGCCAGGTAGGGATTCATGTGCGGCTGCGGCGGATGGACGTCGGTGTCAGTCATGGGGATTCCGTGGTGACGAGGGTATCAGGACCAATGGCTGGCCTGGCCGGCCGAAACCAGGACCAGGCGCAGAACGAAGCCACCGATCAGGACGAGGATGGCGGGGATGGCAGTATGCCGGATGCGCCCGGCCAGTTCGAGGTATTGGAGCACCAGGGGTACCAGGATGCCGGCGATGATCACCCCGCCCCAAAAGGCAGCCGTATAGGGCCCGCCCAGCAGTAGTGCGGCAGCCTGGTGGTGGACCGCCGTGGCGGTAAGCAGACCGATCAGCCAGAGAATAATGATGCCCAGTTCGATGGTCAGGAAGGACGCGTCAGCCCGCACCATGACGTGGCCGCCGCGATCCGGGTTGAGCAGGCGGAAGACGCCAGCCAGCGTGGCATCAGCGAAGGAGGCGCCACCTTTCTGGCTGATCATCGACAGCAGGTGCATGAGCGCCGCCGCCGTCGACAGACCGCTGAACAAGAACAGCGGACCCAGGATGGCGCTGTTCCACAGTGGTCTGGCTCCGAATGCACCCAGTAAAATGCCGGTGTAGATGCCCAGAGCGATGCCGCCGGCAAGATTGGCGATGCCGATGCCTTGCACCAGGCGAGGACGCGCCTGCATCCACGCCGACCAGGTCCGCACCAAGGCCAGCAGCCGATTGCCGAAGGGCACCCGCTCGGGCGGATGCAGAACGGCAGCCGCGATCAGGGCCGGATAGACCAGCATCAGGATCCACGAACCCCAGGACATCGGCGAGGTCGGCTCAAACGTCAGATAGAGGCGCCAGACGTTGATCTTGTTAGCGAGATCTAGAAAAAGCGCATTCATGCCCAGCGAGAGCAGGATGATCCCCAGCATGGGCGCGTAGGGATAGGCGGCCCGCTCCTGCTGGCCGCGGGCCTTCAGGATGTGGTAGCCGGCCAGCACCATCAGCCCGGCGACCAGGCCACCCAGGAACAGGTAGACGGGGATTTCCCAGCCCCAGATGTGCATCGCGGGATCGAGGCCGGGATTGTGGCGTGTCGAGGTGATCTCATCCATGGGGCGCTCAGGTCAGGTAGAAGACGCGCGGCCCGGTCCCCGCGGACGGTAGCAGGTCGTGGTGGGGGCGCGAACGCAGCAGTTTGGCGACCTCGCTTTCGGGATCATCGACATCGCCGAAGTGCATGCAGCGGGTCGGACAGACCGACACGCAGGCTGGCAGTTGGCCCTTCTCAACCCGGTGGATGCAGAAGGTGCACTTGTCCACATGCCCCTTGGGGTGGACATAGCGCGCGTCGTAGGGGCAAGCCGCCAGGCAGGCTTTGCACCCGATGCACTTGTCATGGTCGACCAGCACCACGCCGCCGTAGTCATGGACATGACTGGCGCCGGTCGGGCAGCAACCAACGCACGGCGGGGATTCGCAGTGGTTGCAGCGTTCAGAGCGGATCTCCAGGCGCGGGGTCGGATAGGTGCCTTGTACCTGTTCCACGATCCAGTCGCGGCAGAATCCCTCGGGCACATCGTTCTCGGTCTTGCACGCCACCACGCAGTCGGCGCAGCCGACGCACAGCTTGGTGTCGATGACCATGGCGAGGCGGGCCATCAGATGGCCTCCATCGTGACGAAGTTGTTATTGAGCGCCGTACCACCCATGAGCGGATCGGTCTGATAGCGGGTCTGCAGCTTGCTGTCGCTCGCGCCCTTGCGGTAAGCGCGCTTCAGGCCTTTGGCGGTATGGCCGAAGCCATGCACCATGTAGACGCAGTCGGGCCGGATGCGCTCCGTCGCCTTGACCGGAAGTGAATCGCTGAGCACCCCGTCCTGGTTGCGCAGGCGCACGCGGTCGCCCGACTTGAGGCCCAGGCGCTTGGCCTCGACGGCGTTAACCCACACCACGTTCTCAGACATCAGGTCATGCAGCAGCGGGTTGGTCTGCGTGCGGCTGAACGAATGCATCGGGGCTCGGCCATAGAGTAGCCGGAAGCTGCCTGGCGGATTGGGCAAGGGCGGCTCGTACTTCGGCACCGGATCGAAGCCGTGATCAGCCAGTTGCTGCGACCAGAACTCGATCTTGCCGCTCGGCGTGCCGAACTCGACCGTGGCGCCATCCTCGATGTAGTTGGGCGACTTGGGCCCACGGATGATGCCATCGCGCTTGAGCGCAGCGAAGTCATAGCCGCCCTTGGCCAGCCGCGTCCCCAGGTACTCCTCGATGTCCTTCCAGGGATAATAGGACTCCAGGCCGAGTTTCAGCCCGAGTTCCCGCGCGATCCACCAGTTGGGCTTCTGGTCACCCGGGGCCGGCACCACCGGTTGGCGCAAGGCGATGAAGGGGTCGCGGAACAGTTCCGGGTTCAACTCATCGTAGCGTTCCAGATAGGTGCATTCTGGCAGGACCACATCCGCCCAGCCGGCCGTCTCGCTGGGGATGACGTCGCACACCGCCAGCAGATCCAGGTTCTGGATGGCCTTGATGGTCTCCGCCTCGTTGGGCAGGGCATGCATCAGGTTGGTGGCGTAGACCATCCAGCCTTTGACCGGGTAGGGATTGCCGGTGATGGTCGCCTCGCGGATGCCGGTGGTGATGGTCTCATGCGCGAAGGGATATTTCTTTCCCGGATTGTCGACCTTCGGCTTGGCCGGCTTAGGGTAGGCCGGATAGGGATAGGGCGGCAGGTCCATCATCGCCGGGACGTAGAAGCCCCCCTTGCGACCCCACGACCCCAGCAGGGCGTTGAGCAGGGCGATGGCGCGCGAGCGCTGGGCGTCGTTGCCATACCAGTTGGAATGACGACCGGGGTGAACCAGCGTCGCGGGGCGGTGCTGCGCCATGGCCCGCGCAGTGGCGCGGATGACCTCCGGCTGGATGCCGGTCTCGACGTAGGCCCACTCCGGGGTGCAAGCGGCGATCGCGGCGGCGAACTGCTCAAAGCCGTAGCCGTTCTTCTGAACATACTCGACGTCATAGAGCTTCTCGCTGACCAGCACCTGCATCCACGCCAGCAGCAGGGCGGTGTCGCTGCCCGGCTTGACCGGCAGCCACCACTGCGCCTTGGAGGCGGCGGTGGAGAAGCGTGGATCGGCGCAGATCACCGTGCAGCCCTTGGCGACCGCCTCGGCGAACTCCTGCACCTGGCTGTTGTGCATGTTTTCGCCCAGGTGCGAGCCGATCAGCACCAGGCAGCGGGCATTGGCGATGTCGGTGCGCTCGGGCGAACCCGGATCCTCACCGAAGGTCAGGCGGAAGCCGACATCGCGCGGACCGCGGCACTGCGCGAAGCTGGGTGCGGCGATGTTCTGCGAGCCGAAGGCTTTGATCGTGTGCTTGAGAAAAGTCCCGCCGATGCCGTGGGCGAACAGAGCCATCGCCTCGGGGCCGTACTTGGCCTTGATGCCCTGCATCTTCTCGGCCGTGAACCCGAGGGCGTCGTCCCAGGACACCACATTCCACTGCTCCTCGCCGCGGACCTTGGCCCGCAGCAGGGGCTTCACCAGGCGATCGGGATCGATATGGGCGCCGACCCCACCGGTGCCACGCGGGCACAGGCGTCCGCGGCAGAGGGGATCAAGCGGATTGCCTTCGAGCTTCCAGAGCTTGCCATTGCGCACGCTGGCGATGGCTCCGCACTTCCAGAAGCAGATGTCGCAGAAGGTCGGGATCGTGCGGATGCCATCACCGTCATTGCGAGCCAAACTCTCCGCTTCGGCAGCACCCAGGCCGCCGGAAGCCAGGAACATGCTGCCAAGGCCGGCTGCCGCCAAGAGACTGGTTGAGATCTTGAGGAACTGGCGACGCGAGACGTTGTTCGTCATTTGGAGCCCTTGGACGGCAGGCGCTTCGCCAGCTCGGCCACGGGTCCGGCGATGGGGCAGGGCGCGAAATGCGTACGAATGCAGGTGCAGATGTCCGCCAAGGCCGGCGTCGCCACCCGGTAGAGGATGCGGTGTCCATCCCGACGGCAGGTCAGCATGCCCCGGGATTGAAGCATGCGCAGGTGGCCGCTGGTCGTCGGTTGCTGCAGGCCGACACGTTCGGCCAGTTCGCCGACCGGCAACTCTTCGCGCAGGAGGATCGCGATCAGACGCAAGCGATCTGCATGGGCCAGCGCGCGCAGGCATTCGCTGACCCGAACGAGGTCGATGCCCTCAAATGGGTCGCCGAACGAGTCTCCTCCACGCTTAACGAGGGCCATGCTTGGCTTAATCATGATATCTGGATATCTAACTCATCATATATTAGAATCAATAGGAGGTATCCACCCAGGCCCCACCCCATGCGACACCCCTCATCGCCCCTACCCTTGTCCTGCTGGCCGCCGGCAGCACCTATGTCAGCGATGGCTACTTCGCGACGGGCATGGTGTCAGCCTCGGCTGGATCTACTGACCAAGAATGTCGCCCTGCGCCTAAGTGCGGGATCATCACCGACGACCTAGCCCAACGGCAGGTCATCGGCAGCGTAGGCGTAGCGCACGCGATACGGTGCGGTTATTCAGCTTTCACCGACAGGTTGATCGGACCGCTTCGCCGAACTGCCCGACATTGTCGGCCTTTCGGCCGATGTCAGATCAGTTCCCCGATCAACCTAGTGGTGAAAGATCAGTAGCCCTACAGCACCAAGTAGACAGCCATGGCGATGCCGCTAAGCGCCATGGCATACGCGATCCACCCTGCCATGGACGGGAACCAGCGCGGTGGCAGCTCCTGCTCTGAGAGCGTTTTCACGAAGCGCTGGAACTGGATCGCCGCACCCAGGCAAGTCAGCGTGCCCAATACGACCATCACGATGCCTATCGCCAGCGAGAGTCCGGGCTTGTGGACAGGGATCGCGTCGTGCGGCGCGATGTAACGCAAGAAGAGTCCGAACTTGGCCACCACGAACCCCAGGCCGATGGTAGTGATCCCGGTGCGGACCCACGCCAACAGCGTGCGCTCGGCAGCGAAATAGACCCGCGGGTCATCCAGGTAGCCCATGTCATCCACCTTAGTTGCACCCATGTCTGGGCAAGGCGTAGGCACGTCGTTGCCGAATCATGGCCTGGATGAAGGTCAGTTGAGCCTTGGCGCACGTTTCACGCCCCCGTGGTTCGCCATGATCACCAACGATGGTTCAACGCCCCCTACACGCTGGACAGACGCGTCTGCCAAGCGATCGTCCCCGAGACGATTAATGACTGTAAAGATGGCGAAACGCACGCAGATGATCTGGGGTTGCACCAGCGACGCCGGTAAATCGTTCCTGACCACGTGCCTGTGTCGATGGCACTCCGATCGCGGGGAACGGGTGGCACCGTTCAAAGCTCAGAACATGTCCAACAACGCTGCGGTCTGTCAGGTCGGGTCCGAGATCGGCCGTGCGCAGTGGTTGCAGGCTCGAGCCGCGCGCTGTGATCCCCTTGCGGACCACAACCCGGTGTTGCTCAAGCCCGAAGGCGACACGCGCAGTCAGGTGATTGTGCTCGGCCGGGCTGATCCAGTCATTGCGGCCACGCCATGGCTGGAACGCCGGCCACTGCTGTGGCCGGTGATCAGCGGCGCCCTCGACCGCCTGCGTGCCACCAACGATCGCATCATCATGGAGGGCGCTGGCAGCCCCGCAGAGGTGAATCTGCTGCCCTACGACCTCGTCAATCAGGAGCCGGCCCGCCACGCCGACGCCGCCTGCTGGCTGATCAGCGATATCGACCGCGGCGGCGCCTTCGCCCATCTCTACGGCACCTGGGCGGCCCTGCCTGAGGCCGATCGTGGACGGATCCGCGGCTTCATTCTCAACAAGTTCCGCGGTGACCCGTCACTGTTAGGCAATGCTCCTGAATGGCTTCAGGAGCGGACCGGCGTGCCCGTGGTGGCGGTGGTGCCCCACCGCCACCACGGCCCAGCGCCGCGTGCGCTGGATCGACGGCGGCCTAGTGTCGGGGTATGAAATACATCATGGACTCACGACCCCCGGCCCAACTGCGCGGGAGCATCTTACTGAAGGCCGAGGATGGCGGCAGGACAACATGGTCGGCATCTACCTGCACGATCTGCTCGCGGATACCGCCTACCGCCAGGCCTTCCTCGAGCGTCTGGGCTGGAGCGGCGCCACGCGTGATTGGGGTGCACGCATCGACGCCGAACTCGACGCCTGCGCCCGGCTGATCGACACCTCTGGCTGGGGCAAGGCACTGACGCACGCGGAGTAATAGTCCTGGTAGTCATCTTGTACCAACTCGACGACCATTCGCTGGCGAAGTGTATCCGCCCTGTCTCGCCAGCATTATACTGGCGAGACAGGGCAGATACGCCTCGCCTTGCGTGGTGATGGCGCCGACATGCTCGGACGCTTTCGCGATTTACTGGTGATGTCGATGCTCGTCTGAATCTATGCCAAGGGCACTAGGTCAGATGTCGTGGATGTCATGCGCAGTGTGGCAGTGAACACCCCAGCTTCGCTGGTGCAGGCGATGTCCCAGCCGTTCAGGGAAGCCAATCGCCGACAGAGCGCCAAGCCCAGGCCCGCGTGGCGGCCAGTCGCACCCCGTCCGCCGTCGCCGCGAAAGAACGGCTCGGCCAGTTGCGCGACTTGATCTGGCGACAGGGTTGGCGCCGGATTGGCGATACGCAGGACCACATCGGCAGCGTGCTGCTCGAAGGTCACGGTGACCGCCGATCCATCAACTGCGTGCGAAACGGCGTTGTCGAGCAGGTTGCGCAGGACCAGTCCGAGATGATCCGGGTCACCGGCAACCTGCTGCGCTGAAATCCCCGAGACTTCCGGCAGCACGATGCCGCGTTGCCGGGCTTCGGCAGATACCCCAGCCAGTGCGGCCATCAGGGCAGCCCTGATTTTGATGTTCTCGCGTCGCGCCGGTTCCCGGCCGGATTCCAAGCGGGTAAGTAGCAGGAGCCGCTCGACCATGTGAATCGTATCGGTCACCACCGCCCGGCTGCGCGCCAACGCCTGGCGGTATTCAGCCCCGTCCCGTTCTCGGGCCAAGGCATGGTCGATGGTGGCGGCCAGGCCAGCGAGCGGCGTGCGGAGTTCGTGGGCGATGTTGCCGGCGGTGCGCCGTTCGCGTTGCAGCAGGTCGTGGGCAGCGGCAAGGAAGGCATCGGCACGCTCAACCATCCCTCGCAGTTCGCACGGCACAGAATCGGCCTCAACCGCGATCCGCTCGTCCTCGGGCCTGGACGCGGCGATGGCCTGGGCAATGCGATCGACCGGCCGAATCACCGTACGCACCAGCACCAGGGCGGCGAAGCCGGCCAGGATGGCGGCGACGGCTGTCGCGGTGCCCAGCGCCCAGGCCACCGCGCTCAGAGTGCCCTGCAGCGCGGTATCCGCCTTGGCGACCCGGCACGTCAGGGTGTTGTTTCCACCGGGCGCCTCGCTGCCCCAGCGACCACGCCCTCCGACCGCCGTCACCGTTCCCGTGGCATGGCCGATCCGTCCCGGCCGGCCATCGGGCATGGTCGTCGGGCCATCGGCAGTCTGGGCGATAGCAGCCCCACCTGGTGACGACAAGCGCACGGAACCGCGCTCGTCCACGACCACCCACCATCCTTCCGGACTGGCAGCCGTGGCATTCCCCATTCCCATGCCGGCCCAATGCAGCTCATCACCGCGCTGCCGCAGTTGCGACAGGAGGCGTTCCGCGTCGGCATGCAGGTCAGTATCTGCCGCCGCGATCAGGTGGGCCCGCACGCTGAACCAGGCCGCGCCCGAGGCGACGGCCGAACTCAGCGCCACGGCCAGCACCGTCCCCAACAATAGGCGACGGCGGATCGAAATCATGGCGCCGCATCCAGGACATAGCCTAGACCGCGCCGGTTGGTGATCAGGCCATCGGCACCGGCCGCAGACAGCTTCCGCCGCAGGTTGGCCAGATGGACCTCGATGCGGTTGGGATTGGGTTCCTCGTTGAAGTCGTAGCAGTGCTCCCACAGCGCATCGCGGGGCACCACCGTGCCGACGTGATGGACCAGATGCTCCAACAGGCACCACTCCTTGGCGGTGAGATCAAGGACCCGCGCTCCGACCGCGGCTTGACGGCGGCCGGTATCCACCTGCAGGGGTCCGACCGTAATGGTGTTTTGGACCGCGCCCGAGGACCGGCGCACCAGGGCCTTCAGGCGGGCGAGCAGTTCCGGCAACGCCACCGGTTTGACTAGGTAGTCGTCGGCGCCGGCTTCGAGTCCTGCGATCCGCTCCGGCACCTCGCCGCGGGCGGTAAGCATGAGCACGGGATCGCGGCGCCCCGCCGCACGCAGGCGGCGCAGGATCTCGTCGCCCGACAGGCGCGGCAATTGCCGGTCCAAAATAATGGCGTCGTAGACCGCGTCCTGGGCATGCCACCAACCCTCCTCGCCGTCGATCGCCGCATCCACGGCGCAGCCCTCTTCCCGCAGGTAGGCAGAGAGAGCGACGCGCAGCGGCGCATAGTCTTCGATGACGAGGAGGCGCATAGCCGGAGATCAGCCATTCGTCGGTGTGATCAGGCAGGAGCCGTCACGCAGGCGCTTGCCCTGACCTTTGCCCTGGCCCTTGCCGCAGCCAGCGTCTGGTCCCTGGCACGCCCCGCTGCCGTCGCGTTTGCGTAGGCCTTGGTTCTTTCCCTGGCCCTGGCCGGCGTTTTGGCCCTGACCTGAACCGGGCACATTGCCCAGTGGGCAGGTGACGGTCTGGCCGTCGGCCGGGACCGCCGGCTTGGGCGTAGCCTCGGCGGCAGGCGCGATGCTGGCGCAAAGCGCGAGGATGGTGGGGATGATGATGCGAACCATGATGACCTCCTTGGGTCGGGGTACGCCGGTCATCATCCAAGCCATCCTGAAGCGACGCTGAAGACTAGCGGCCGCACGCATGGTCGGCATGGCCGTGATCCTGAGCGTGGTGATGGCCGTGATCGCAGGCGCTGGCCTCGCCGCCGATCGCCAGCGTCCCCGCCCGGTGCTGGGCCATGACCACATCGACCAGGGTGCCTTCGGGCACGATTGCCAAGCGCACGCCAGCCTGGGCAAGATGGCCGGCCGCACCACGCCCGATGGCGGTGCAGATCACCACGTCGCAGTCGGCCACCGCCTGGGCCAGGGCGCCGCAGCAGCCCTCGGCCGAACGCTGGCTGCGCGTGCCGGCAGCGTCGATGGCCAGCAGCGGGAAATCGTGGCCGAAGCGGGCGACCTGCTTGCCGTCTGGTGAGGTGGCGATGGCGATGGATGCGATGGTGGACGTCATGATCGGGTCTCCGATGCGGTCGGCGTCGCGGAACGGGCGCCAGTGGGGTTGAGGACGAGGTGCATGCAGCAACTGCCGCAGGCAGGACAACGGGTCAGCGAGGCGGGTCCCGGCCAAGAGCCACGGCAGTCGGCGCACTCCTGGGCCGCGTCCGCAGGCTGGTCGATGACGAGTGAGCAGCCCTCGACCAGGGCCTTGGCCACGGCCTTGCGGGCGCGCTCCAGGATGCGGCTGACGGTCGGGCGCGAGACCCCCATGCGATCGGCAGCCTCGGCATGCTCCAGGCCCTCGTGATCGCACAGACGCAGGGCCTCCCAGCCATCGGCACTAAGGTGGACCTCGGTCAACTCATACATGGGTACGCCCCGAGGCTTGAACACCTGGGCACGGGGGCGGCCGGCGATCCGGCGCTGGCACTGCGGTCGGACCATGGCAGAGTTATGAGCATGTGTGCAAAACAGGCAAGCAGCGATTCGCCCCGCCAGCACGTGGCCATCCTTGACGCCATTTCTGAGGGTGTTTTCACCGTGGATGCCCAATGGCGCATCACCTCGTTCAACCGCGCCGCCGAGACCATCACCGGCATCACCCGCGCCGAGGCCATCGGCCAGCCCTGCCGAGCCGTGTTCCGCGCCTCGGTCTGTGACGGCCACTGCGCCCTGCGCGAGACCATGGAACGCGGCGAAGCCATCCATTGCCGGCGTATCGAGATCATCGACGCGGACGGCAGTCGCCGGCCGGTGAGCGTGTCCACCAATCTGCTGCACGGTCCTGACGGCCAGGTGGTCGGCGGAGTCGAAACCTTTCGCGATCTGCGCCACGAGGACGCGCTGCGCAAGGCGATCCGCAAGGATGTCCAACTCGGCGATCTGGTGGCGATCAGCCCCGCCATGCGCCGGGTGCTGGACGTGTTGCCGGCGATCGCCGGATCGTCGACCACCGTGCTGATCAGCGGCGAGAGCGGCACCGGCAAGGAGTTGGTCGCCCGCGCCTTGCACCAGTTGTCACCGCGCAAGCGCAAGCCCTTCATCGCGGTGAACTGCGGGGCCTTGCCCGATCAACTGCTGGAGAGCGAACTCTTCGGCCATGTCGCCGGTGCCTTCACCGACGCCAAGCGCGACAAGCCCGGCCGCTTCGCCTTGGCCGAGGGTGGCACCCTGTTCCTGGATGAGATCGGCGAGATCTCGCCGGCCATGCAGGTGCGCCTGCTGCGGGTCCTCCAGGAGCGTACCTTCGAGCCACTCGGCGGAACCCGCACGATCACCGCCGACGTGCGCATCGTTGCTGCCTCCAACCGCGACCTCGCCACCGAAGTGCGCGCTAGACGCTTCCGCGAGGACCTGTTTTATCGCATCGCGGTGGTGCCGGTGCATCTGCCGCCGCTGCGCGAGCGCGTCGAAGACATCCCGCTGCTGGCCGAGCACCTCCTGGAGCGCCTCGCTGCCCGCGAGGATCGCCCGGTGCCGACCCTGACCGACGCCGCCCGAGCCCGGCTCGTCGCCTGGCACTGGCCGGGCAATGTCCGCGAACTGGCCAACGCCCTGGAACGGGCCTGGGTCCTCTGCCAGTGCGGCGAGATCCAGGCCGAGCACCTGCCACAGCCGGAACCCGGCTCGTCACCCGACCGGGTCGGCAAACCGCTGGCTGACGCCGGGCGCTCGGCCGAGGCCGCAACCCTCATGGAGACACTGCGCCGGCATGGCTGGAACCGCCTCGCCACCGCCCAGGCGCTAGGGGTTCACAAGACGACGCTGTTCCGCAAACTGCGACTGCTTGGTCTCAAGCCACCGCGCGCCGATGATGTGGAGCGCAGGTAATAAGCGCTTCGCGATGCGGTAACACCAAGGCTGCACGTAGCCTCGCTACCAAGTAGCAACCTCGCTACCCGCCATCAGACCGTGAAGGTCACGGCAATGACTTACGTCGGATGGGATGGTGGCACGCCTGACGCATAGAATTGGTGTGCACCTCGCGCTCACCATCTGGAACGGCAGCATTGCCACCGTCGCCGACTTCGCCCAGCGCCTGCAACTGGTCCAGGTCGATCACGGTCGCATCGTCGCCCAGCGTGAGGCCGAGGCCCCCGGCCATGACGCGGCCTGCTGGTGCGCCCGGCTTGCAGGTGAAGGCGTCGGCACCCTGATCTGCGGGGCGATCACCCGTCACCTGGGGCAACGCCTTGAGCTGGCCGGGATCACCGTGGTCGATGGCTGCGCTGGTCCGACAGCTGCCGTGCTGGCCGCCTGGCTGGCCGGAACGGTCGATGAGCAGCGCCTTCGCCTGCCTGGCTGCCATCGCTGGCGGGGTGGACGCGGTTCCCGCAGCGGCCGAGCGTCGACAGCCCCAACCAACACCCTCACTCACCCGAAACCATTCCCCATGCGTATCGCCATCACCACCACTGCCGTCGGCCTGGATGCCGGGCTCGACCCGCGTTTTGGCCGCACACTCCATGTTCTGGTCTGTGCTACCGACAGCGAGGCCGTGACCCCACACGATAACCCGACCGCGACCACCGCCGAACACGGAGCCGGCATCCGCACCGCTGAATTCGTCGCCCGCCTGGGCGTCCAGGCTGTTATCACCGGCGCCGTCGG
>Ga0163144_10016607_pt1 | contig 15074 bp, 14 predicted proteins | sample OliLak19BULKMAT1_FD_123175 | JGI IMG/M metagenome (GOLD analysis project Ga0163144, IMG submission 123175) | Freshwater microbial mat bacterial communities from Lake Vanda, McMurdo Dry Valleys, Antarctica - Oligotrophic Lake LV.19.BULKMAT1 | ecosystem: Environmental > Aquatic > Freshwater >... | reverse complement strand
TTTGATAGCTTTCTTCCTCTTTATTTCTTAAAAATATATCAATGAGTGTTTGATAAATTTTGCTTGATAAAAAAATACCCAATGTTCAGAGTTTTAAATCCAGAACATTGGGGTAAACACGAGTGATTTTTGTACTTACAAGCGATATATTGCTAGATACTTTTAATCAAACAAAAGAGGTTTCTTATCAGCCTCATCTTTAGGTGTAATATCTATTAATGTCAGATTAAAGGTTAATTTATGACCTGCCAAAGGATGATTAGCGTCTAAAACGATAGAGTTATCATGAATCTCTTTGACCAATACTTGTATAGGCTGACCTGCCTCTGTGTGTGCTTGGAGCTGTATCCCGATTTGTAAATCTATCTCAGTAGGAATTTCCTGACGACTGACTGTAAAGTGCATTTCTGGATTTATTTCTCCATAAGCCTGTTCTGGGCTAAGATCGATGGTTTTTTCTTCACCAGTTTTCATTCCCAAAATCCCTTGTTCAAACCCTTGAATCATCATTCCACGACCAAGCTCAAACTCGAGGGGCTCACGACCAACAGAAGAATCAAAAATGTCTCCGCCTGTATGTTTACCTGTATAGTGTACTTTCACTACGTCTCCGTTTTTTGCTTCTAACATAATAATATTTGATTTTTTTAATAAACAATTGTATCACTCTAAGTTGAGTAAAACATAATTTTAAATATAACAATTATTATTCGGAATCGCTATTTTGAGCTATCTTAAATTGAGAGAAATAACCCAAATAACGTGAATTCGGGATTAGTTTTTAGATAAAACTAGACTCAGCACTCGTTTTAGACTATTTTTAAACCAGGATTCTTATTCCGTAGGAATACAACGTTTATAGAAAATAATAAGAAGGTGTGGCACGACCCCGACAAGGGTCGCATATCTATCTATCTTGCTTGTTTTTCTATAAACGTGAGATGCCCCTAGCATACTTTTGTATGATACTCAAATTCTTTTCAAATAAAGATTTTTACCTTGTCAATGACATATATGAAGATGTTTCCAATAATTTATTTAATCCCAAGTTCACATTAAATATAGAAAAAAACTGATTTTATGATTTACAGATAAAAGAGGGAGGTGAAATTTACTATCTTGCATCGGCTAGTGATTCCTTGTTTATTAGTAACATTTATACTCAGATTAACAGGATTTTTATTGTACTATATTAGAGTTGTTACTTCTTGATTTTCAATGATTTACATCAAATTTTTATTTGGGAATGTTGGAATGATAAGCTAATATAAAAGATTTTCGAAAGCAATTTCCTATGTACCTATGTGGGTGTAAAAAAAGCTAAAGTGCTGGTCGTCTGTATGTAACAACTCCATTATCAAAAATAGCTCATAAATAAAAATTTAATCAGAGTATGGGAAAGGGGGAATAGTAGGGAATAGCTTACTGACAACAAAAAAACCACTGAAAAGTGGTTTTTTTGAAACTTAATGTTTAAAATGTGATTCCAGATGGGCTCGAACCATCAACCTACTGCTTAGAAGGCAGTTGCTCTATCCAATTGAGCTATGGAACCATCAATAAACAAAAAAAAAGTGCATAATGCACTTTTTTGTCGGGGTGGCAGGATTCGAACCTGCGACCTCCACGTCCCAAACGTGGCGCGATAACCGAGCTACGCTACACCCCGATTTAGTCAATATTGAATGGTAGAGAGTGGGGGATTCGAACCCCCGAAGCCAGTTACGGCTCGCATGTTTAGCAAACATGTGGTTTCAGCCACTCACCCAACTCTCCTTATCTATGACTAAGGAGTGCAAAAATAATAAAATTTATCTGATATTGACAAGCGTTTGCGTAAATATTTCTAATTTTTTTTTGAGTTCGCCATAAATAAGGTTAAATTTGAAGAGTTATCTAATTAAAAAGAGATGTATTGGGATTGGTTTTATAGGTTTGGCTATTCAGATTTACTCTGGATTAGTCTAGGTGTAGTGGCTTATGGTCTATATTTGTTTCGTGTGATTCACATTGCTATACAGCTACAAAACCATAAAAGGTGGGTATTCTTGAAAATACCTCTGCGTATTTTGTATTTTACCTTGCTGATGATTTCATTACTTGGCCCCACTTTTGGGACAAGTAAAAGGTATGTGCAAGCCGTAGGAAAGGATATCTATATTTTATTAGATCTTTCTCGCTCTATGTATGCCCAAGATGTCCCTCCTTCTCGATTTGAAAAAGCACGCTTTGAGCTTAAAAATTTATTACAAGGACTCGCTGCAGACCGTGTAGGGATTATTGGTTTTGCAGAAGAAGCTTATTTAGAATGTCCTCTTACCTATGATTATGGTGCATTGACACTTTTTTTACAAGGGCTTTCCCCTGGATTGATAGGTGCTGGTAGTACTGATTTTGAGCCTGCACTGCAAATGGCTCTGACACGTTTTGATGATTCAGAAGAAAAAACGCAGAATTTTAAATCTAAATTAGTGTTGTTAGTAAGTGATGGGGAAGATTTTGGAGAAAACTATCTTTCCACTTTATCGACTTTCAGGACAAGAGGAATTCCTGTATTTGTGTTGGGTATAGGCACTGAAGAAGGTGCTAAAGTTCCTTACAAAAATAGCTTTATCTATGATAGTAAAGGAAAAGCAGTAGTATCAAGGCTAAACCCTAGTGCATTAGAAAAAATTGCGGATGATACCAAAGGAGGTTATTTTTGTATTTCAAAAACTCAAAATGAATCACCTCAACTAATACAAAGTATTAAAGAGGTGCAAGGTAAAAAAATTGATGAGAGAGCCATCAATGTAGCAAATAACAAATATGTCTATTTTTTGTGGAGTGCTTTAGGGCTAATGCTCTTAGACTTTATGTTTAAAATAAAAGTGCTAAGGTTATGAAATACTTTTTGATATTTTTACTTGCCATTAATCCTGTTACGTACATCAGCGAAGTAAATGAACTTCAAAAAGAAGCTAAAGAGGCTTATGCTAATCAAAATTTCTATAAAGCTATTAGGTATTATGAGACACTTATCAATGATTTGCAGGTAGAGCATGAAGGTGTTTTTTTTAACCTTGCACATGCCTATTTCAAGCTCAAAGATGATAAAGCTATTCATTTTTATCAAAAATCTTTACAAGGGACTAATACAAATTTACAATCTAAAGCAATGAATCAATTAGGTTATCTTGCAATGATTGACCAAAACTATCTCGATGCAAAAACCTATTTTCAAGACGCTTTACTTAAAAACTCTAATAATGCCAATGCCCGATATAACCTAGAGTTGCTACTCAAAAAGATTAAAAATGGAACGTTGAAAATCCCACAACAAGATAAAACAAGTAAACAGACACAAGAAACCAATAACTCTTCTGAAAATCAAAATACAAATATTGAGTCTAAGACCTCACCCAACCCTGATGAAGAGGGAAATCAAACTATGAATGCTAAAATGACTTCTGAAAAGAAGGATGAACTTCAGTCAAAAAAATTAGAAGAAATAAAATTGAATAGAGAAAAAGCTGAAGCTATCTTAGAAGCCCTAAGAAATCAAGAGATACAGTATATTCAACAACTTCCCCGTCAAAACAGTAATAAAAATACTACTAAAAGACAACTTCCTAATTGGTAGGCTGAAATAGACTACACCATTTTTTTTTAAGAATCTTTTGCTTACCTTTAAAAGATAAATTAAAAACAATTCTTAACCCAAAATAATATTCCAAAAATGAAAGAAGTATATGTAATTTCCGCTGTACGTACTCCCATAGGTAGTTTTATGGGTGCTTTGTCTGATTTTTCAGCTACTCAACTAGGTGCTATAGCTATTAGAGGGGCTTTAGAAAAAGCAGGTCTTGATCCTGCAGAAGTACAAGAGGTATTTATGGGCAACGTAATTTCAGCTGGTCTAGGACAAGCACCCGCACGACAAGCTGCTATCTATGCTGGTCTTAGCAATAACGTTCCTTGTACTACCATCAATAAAGTATGTGCCTCTGGTATGAAAGCCATCATGTTTGCTTCTCAATCCATCATGCTTGGGCATCAAGATGTCATCATAGCAGGTGGTATGGAAAGCATGACCAATATTCCTCATTATCTTATGAAGTCTCGCTTTGGCTACAAATATGGAGATACAACTTTAAAAGATGGACTCGCCACAGATGGGTTAGTAGATGCTTATGACAATATTGCCATGGGCGTTTGTGCAGATGCTACTGCCGAAAAATATAAATTTACCCGTGAAATGCAAGATGAGTTTGCTATTAATTCTTATAAAAAGAGTGCAGCGGCTACTGAATCAGGTGCATTTAAAGATGAAATCGTTTCTGTGGAGATTCCTCAACGCAAAGGTGATCCTATCTTGATGACCGAAGATGAAGAGTATAAAAATGTAAACTTTGCTAAAATTCCAGAGCTTCGTCCAGCTTTTCAAAAAACAGGAACAGTTACTGCCGCCAATGCTTCTACTATCAATGATGGAGCATCTGCTCTTGTATTGATGAGCAAAGAAAAAGCAGAGGCTCTTGGGCTTAAACCCATTGCTAAAATTATCAGCTTTGCAGATGCTGCTCATGAGCCTTTTTGGTTTACGACAGCTCCTACTATAGCTGCTCCTAAAGCCCTCAAACTGGCAGGTCTGAAAAAAGAAGATATTGATTTGTTTGAAGTAAATGAAGCTTTTTCTGTTGTTACGATGGCTTTTTATACTGAAATGGGTATCGACCCTAGCATCGTCAATGTACACGGTGGAGCTGTTTCTCTAGGACACCCTCTTGGTTGCTCAGGTGCTCGAATCAGCACTACACTTATCAATGCCTTACATCAAAAAGATAAATCACTAGGTCTTGCAGCTATCTGCAATGGTGGTGGTGGTGCTTCTGCTTTGATTATAGAGCGTATGTAATCAAGGCTAGTTATCTAATAAAAAAAGTCTTTCTTAAGAAAGAAAAGGCTTTTTTTATGAAAAAATGTGCCTCGCCATTGCCTGTGTCCTTACAGGCGATTAGTTGGATTTGGGTAAAATACTTTATTAAACTTTAAACATCTCTACCATTAATAAAAGGCTTTTTTTATGAAAAAATGCACCCTTATCCTATGCAAATGTATATAAATATAAATCTGCTCAATAAACCATAAAATCAGACAATGACGGGGATTTTAGGCTTTTTAAATATTGTAATCACTATTATCTTCTTGATTTGGATAGTCATCACAAGCCTTGCGATTATAACTCAAATCACACAACCCTCTTTTATTTCTGCCGAAGTCTATCAAAATAGATGGATAGTATTCGCTGAAATTCTTTTTACAGTCATTGCTCCTGCTGTCGGATTTATGAGATATAAAGCGTACCCTCCCGAATTTCCATTCGGGGAGGCACATTTACTTACTTTGATTTTTTTGGTGATGGTGTCAGTAAACAGTTATTGGGCTTCTAGGCTTTATAAAGAATATCAAGCACCATTGATAGCTGCATTGATTCCGCTAGGTATTCTTCAAGGAATTATTATAAATATTATTTTATTGATTCATTTTGGGTCATATTCAATACTTGGGGCTGTGATGCCTATTTTTGGTTTTGAGTTGATTGCTCCTGTGATAAATATATTATTGTTTATGAGAGAGTTATATTTTAATCATCTTTATTTTAGGCAAACCATAGAACCTGAGCAGTTTTCTAAACAAAAGTTAATTATTAAATTTTTGGTTAAGTTAGATTTAGGACGCAAGTCGTCTATTTATTTTATACTTTTAATGCCCTTTTTTGTATTGCAGCAAGCAATTTTGACCTTATTAGGGCAAAGACCAGATGCTGCTGTGCGTGTATTTGTAGAAAGCTGTGGATTTACTTTTTCTGACCCTGCCTATTGTCCTCCACCTTCTGGTCATTATCTTTGCACCATTGCAGTGCACGGAAATCCTCAACTCGTCAAACCTCTTAGAAAGGGAGTCCGATGGGGTATGGGATTATGGTAAATCGCCAATTATTAGTTGCCAATGCCTTTGAACAGTGGCTAGAAGAGTTTAGCCCTAGTGGACATCGCATATTAAGGAGATTTTATGATTCATTAAAAATACCTGTGGATAAGTGGAGTGAAAAAGCTTGGGTAGCCAATGTATTGTATATCCTGATGAAACCCTTAGAATGGTTCTTTTTGTTGTGGTTATATCTGACGGATATAAAGCCTGAAAATAGAATAGCTTTGCAGTATTTGCCCAAAAAGATGAAAAGTAAATAACTCAATTTCATTTCAGTATTTTCAATAAAAAATGAAACTCAAAGCTTCTGATTTCGTTGATAAGCATAGTTGTTTAATTTATTAATTTCAAAAAACAGGATAAAAACTTTATGATTCAACAACTGATTAAATAGATACAAATAATGCTGAAAAGCTAAAGATAAAAAATAAGAGAATAATGACTTATTCTTACAATCATCAAATCAAGAGATTAGAGTTAAAATGACAATAAGATAACCTTAGAGAAATAAAAACATGAAAGTAACTATAGATGAAAATTCAGGGTATTGTTTTGGAGTAGAATATGCCATTCAAATGGCAGAGGATGAAATCTTAGAGAGCAAACAACTTTATTGCCTAGGTGATATTGTACATAATGATATGGAAGTAAAGCGTCTCTACGAAAAAGGTCTTCGGATTATAGATAGAGAGCAGATGAAAGAATTACGAGATTGTAAAGTCTTGATTAGAGCCCACGGAGAGCCACCAGAGACATATCAAATAGCCCTTCAAAATAACTTAGAACTCATAGATGCTTCTTGTCCTGTGGTGCTTAAGCTACAAAATAGAGTGAAAAATGCTTATGATTTAACTACAAAGAATGATGGTCAAATCGTGATTTATGGCAAAGAAGGGCATGCAGAAGTAATTGGCTTGACTGGACAAACAAACCAAGAAGCAATTATAGTAAGCAGTGAAGAAGATTTGAATAAAATAGATTTTTCACGGCCTGTTACTTTATTTAGCCAAACCACCAAAAGCACAAAAGGATTTTACCATATCAAAGCTTGTATTGAGCAAAAAATAGAAGAAGCCAAAATTCAAGAGATTAGTAGTTTTAATGCCAATGATAGTATTTGCCGACAGGTTTCTAATAGAGAACCACAGTTGCATACTTTTGCACAGACTCAAGAGGTAATTATTTTTGTAAGTGGCAAGAAAAGTTCAAATGGAAGAGCTTTATATCAAGTTTGTAAAGCAGTCAATCCTAAGAGCTATTTTGTAGAAAGTGAAGCAGAACTTGAGCTAGAATGGTTTCAGGATGTTCAAAGTGTAGGTATTTGTGGTGCTACTTCTACCCCTATGTGGCTGATGAAGCAAGTCTCAGAGTATATCCAAAAAATAGATGAAATGGCTTTGGCTGAGTAAGTAAATATAGAATGGTAATTAGGTTGTTGAGTGATTGGTCATTAGAAATGAGCCAATCCATCAATCTTCTATCCTTCTTTAAATCAAGCATAAAACCACTCTAAAACTATTTAAAAAATAGCCAATTTGCTCCAAATACAAAGTTACGAGGTGCACCAGGATATGTTGGAGTAGTCACATAGCCACTTTCTGGAAGTTGATTAACGTGAGAAAATCTAAGAAACAAGCGAAGATTCTTGACTTTTACATTCAAAAACAAATCAATTATAGCATATCCTTCTACAAAGAAGTTATCTTGTAAGTAAAATTGCTTGCTTACAGGCATATAAGCATCTGCAAAATAGCCTGACTTATAATGAACATCTATGCCAATCTGGCTTTGTAGATATTTTTTTAAAAAACAATCTTCACAATAAATCTGAGCATTTAAAAATATCTCTGGAATTCTCAAAAAGCTTTCACCAGTATTAGCAGTAACAAAAGCAAGGTTTCGGCTATGTAGTACCCCTAATTGAAAATCAAGGCTAGCACCTACCTGAATGAGTTGTATAAAATCTGTAGTCTGCCGAGGGCGAGCCAAAGAATCAAGATAAACAAAATTGTTAATTACTGTATAAGAGGCTTGTGGATTGAAGGAGAGTTTTTTATTGCGTGTTTTTAAAGTAAATCCACCAGTAGCACGATTGACTAAAATATTGCTAAAGCCATTATCCCATTCAAAATGATTACTTATAAATCTTTGCTGAAAAAGAGAAGGGGAATAAAGCATACTTTGAAAACTTGCTTCAAAATTTTGGTTCTGAAAAACGCCTCTTATTCTATAATTATCTCCTAGCAGTATCTCCGCATCTGCTTCAAGGCGTGAAGAATCACCAAACTGATAAAACAAAGTACCTCCTACCATATTATTAAGCCCACCTATGATTCTTTTGTCTATTCTTCTTTGAGAAGCCGTGCTAGAGTCAGGGGCAAGCGTGCGTAAGATGTCATCTTCGTAGCTAGTAGTCCAGCGAAAAAGCCTATTTTTAAAAAACAATCTATAATTAAATTTAGCTAGTTTACCCTTAATACCTGCCGTATTTTCAATGGTATTATAGATAGTCTGCTCTGCCGTGTTTATAGCATTAAAATTAAATACGTTATAAGTGTCTGAAACGCCTGTGGGAGAAGTAAGTATTAAATCAGACTGTGCCGTAGGATAAAAATCGCCATTATTTGTCATACTTCTATCATTAAAAGCATCTAATTGTCTTCTAATCTCTAAGCGATGAAATACAGTAAAAGCAGGGTCAATTTTATATTGCTGAAATAAGTGATGTGTGCTGATAGACTCTCTACTGTCAGCAGTACGACCCAACTTAGCATCTGAATCTCTTAAACTAAATAAACCATTATTGGGGAGTAATTCATTAGGTAAGACTCCTCCAGTTTCACTAGTGGATAAATTTAGATGTGCAAAATGATACAGTAATTGATATTTTTCATTTTCACTTTGGTAACTCGTAAAAAGTAAAAAACGAATGGCATCACTGAGTCTATCATCGCTACTTGTAGAGCCAAACTGACGGTTGGCATTCACTCTTCCATACTCAAAGCCTACATTCCAGCGAGAGTTTATATTGCGAGTATATAAAAAGGTGAGTTCTTGGTCGCTGTTAGAGCCTTGTGCATAATATGCCTGAGTAAAAGGTGATTTAGTATCATAGTATTTTATCTTTTGTGAGTCATATCCCAAAAGGCGATAAGAGTCAACCCCTAGTCTGGCACCTATGTCAGTAGGAGTTTCAAAAAAAACAGGACGCAAAGCCGTTCCCATAATTCCTAAGTCTTGGTAGCGATTTTGGTATCTTTGTGTATAAGTATAGCGGTGAAAGTTTTGGATAGAAGTATCTAGTACATACTTAGATTCAGAATCATCTAAAAGGTCTTTTTCAAAAAAATATTTCGTGGTATTTGGTCCATAGATTTGCTTGGTAGTATCATCTAAGATTTGAGCTTGTGCTATAGAGCCAAACAAGCAAATCAAAAAAGTAAACAACACCAAAAATAATCTCTCTACTTTATTCATATAATAGGTATCTCTCACACAGAAACTCATTGCAAAGAAAGAAGGTCATAATCAAAGCCCCAAACTATTAAGAAAAATTAACGTTTGGAAACTCTTTCAATAATTATTAACTTGTAAATAAGTTTATAAACCAATCATCTTAAAAAAGCGTTTTCCTATCAACATGTCTGATACAATCTCTGAAATATATACTTCCTTACGCTTGTCTAATCAGCGAGCTATCCGCATCTCCACTGAGCCTATCGGGCAAGGTGGCGAGGGAAACGTATATGTAGTAGATTCTCCTGCGGAGTGGCAAGGGCATGTTATAAAAATATATCACACCAAAGAACGTAAAACCGAGCGAGCTTCCAAGCTCAACTACATGATAGCCAATCCTCCCAAAGTGGCGGATGGTTATTCAGTGATTTGGCCCATTGATATAGTCTATAGAGGAGATGAATTTATGGGATACCTGATGAAGCAAGCCCCAGGTTTATATGATTTGACGGTATTGAGTAGCTTAAAGTTATCCATAAAATTATCACCAGAATGGCAAGAAAAATATACACGAGCCAACACTTCGGGACTCATTAATCGCCTTAAAATATGTTATAACCTAGCTTATTCGGTTAATATCTTGCATCAAACCCAAAAATACGTATTGGTAGATATGAAGCCTGAGAATATACGTGTAAGCCTCAATGGTCAAATTTCATTGATAGACATCGACTCCATAGAGATTACAGAAGACAATAAACTTCTTTTTCCAGCTGAAAAACTTACCTCTGAATATAGTCCTGCTGAGATGCAAGACTATAATTATCACCAAGATTTGATTTCGGAGACTTGGGATAGATTTTCTATGGCAGTTATTTTTTATAAAATTCTGCTAGGACTTCACCCTTTTACAGGCACAGGAAAAGATACCTATAGCCAGTTGGTTTCTTATACAGAAAAAATAAGAGCAGGTTTGTTTCCTTTTGGGAGCAAAGCAGACTACTTTTCAGTCATACCTAAACCTCACGATAACTTTTGGGCACTTCCAATCTCATTGCAAGAACTTTTTAAAGGTTGCTTTGATGAAGGAAATTCTATGCCAGAGCTTAGACCCACAGCTCAAGACTGGAAACAGGCAATGATAGACACCTACATCATAGAAGAAAAATACCAAAATCCTATCCAACAGCCCGCAAGACGAGTAGAAATACAGATAGAATCAGGTATTTATAAGATGGAAAAAATGGTGCTTTCTAATCACTACAGTACTGGCTCAGTAGTAGCCATCAACTTGGTAAACCTAATCAATATCTTTGACCTAGATGTGACATTGGCCACGATTGGCTATACAGCACTCATTGGAGGGGCTTCGATTGGTTTTTTGGCAGGGATTAAATATACTGAGCAAGTAGAGTTTAATCATCAAGAAAAAGAGTTGGTGATTCATTACAAGGGATTATTTCAAAAAAATATTCGTAAGAGATACAAAATAGAAAAAATTCAGACTACTTTTGGTTTTGAAGGAAAAAAAAAGAGAGTCCTTCGCATCTATCTCAAAACTTCTTTTAATAGACGAGAAGTTGCTAAATTTGTAATAGATCAAAAAAATACCAACGAAAAAGTTATCAAGGAAATCGTCAAACAAATCAGGTTATCAGGTATTTCTATGAGCCGCCCTGGTACGATGCCATAAAATAAAGACAGTAGAAGAGTTTCACTCATTTTAAACCTTCTTTGAGTCTTGATAGTTATATTTCTTTAGAAATAGAAAAACTGTAAAATGAAAATAGATACTCAAAATCACTCACCCAAAATTGGAGTTCTTATTGTTAATCTTGGAACTCCTGACAGCCCTCGTGTACCAGATGTACGCAAATACCTCAGAGAATTTTTGATGGATTGGCGGGTAATAGATGTTCCTTATATCTTGAGATTTATTCTTGTGAATGGCATCATTGCTCCTTTTCGCTCCCCTAAATCTGCAAAAGAATACCGCAAGCTTTTTACAGAAGAAGGCTCTCCACTTAAATTTTATGGTGAGCGTGTAGAAAAGAAACTACAAGATGCTTTGGGTGAACAATACATCGTAAAACTAGGAATGCGTTATCAAAGCCCTAGTATTAAGTCATCTTTGGATGCACTTAATAATCAAGGATTAGAAAAAATCATCGTCATTCCTCTTTTTCCTCAATATGCTTCTGCTAGTTCTGGCTCCGTTCATGATAAAGTAATGCAAATCCTCCGTACTTGGCAAGTCGTGCCTGAGATAGATTTTATTCATAATTTTTATGACCATCCTCTTTTCACCAAAGCCTTTGCTGAAATAGGTAAAAGCTATATGGAAAAAGAAGAATATGATCACTTCTTGTTTTCATATCACGGGCTTCCCGAAAGACAATTACGCAAGGCAGACTGTAGTGGGCAATGCCTCAAGGCCGCCAAAGCAGACAAAACTATCCGAGATGAAGCCAATTGCTGTGCAAGTATTCATGCACTCAATCGCAGTTGTTACAGAGCACAGTGCTTTGAAACCACACGCCTACTGACCAAAGCACTCAATATCCCAGAAGACAAATACACTGTTGCTTTCCAATCACGTCTTGGACAAGATGAATGGATAAAGCCTTATACAGAAGATAAACTAGAAGAATTTGCTAAAGGAGGTATCAAAAAAGTATTGGCTTTCTCGCCTGCCTTCGTTTCTGATTGCTTAGAAACTACCATAGAAGTAGGAGAAGAATACAAAGAAAAATTTGAAGAGGCAGGTGGTGAGCATTGGCAGTTAGTAGATAGTCTGAATGAACATCCACTCTGGATTGAGCTACTCAAAGATTTGGCTCATCAACATAGTAATATTCAAAAGAGGATGTCATATCAGCCACAAGAGGAGACCAATATCAATAGTATCTAAAAAAAACAGAAGGAGAAAGACAGAGTAGCACCTAATTTTAATTAAGTAATACAAATTAAAATTTATTGCAGAATAATTATTGGAGAAACCAACAAGATTATCTAACTTTGCATTCCCATAGAAAAAACGAGAAGAGAATGGCTAAAAAAGGAAAAGGAAACCGAGTTCAAGTGATAATGGAATGTACTGAGCATAAGAATAGTGGAATGCCAGGAACTTCAAGATATATCACAACCAAAAATCGTAAAAATACGACACAAAGATTAGAGTTAAAAAAGTATAACTCCATTCTTAAGAAATGTACTGTTCACCGAGAAATTAAATAAATTATGGCAAAGAAAACCGTAGCATCCCTCAAGGACAAAACCGCTAAAGGTTACGCAAAAGTAATCAAAACTGTACGTTCACCAAAAACAGGTGCATATACATTTAAAGAAGAAATTGTGCCTGTTGATTTAGTGCCTGAAACACTAAGCAAGTAATTTTTCTTAAAAAAATTATTTATCAAAGCGTAAAGCCTCTCTGTAAAGAAAGGCTTTTTTTTTATGTTTTTTTTGTATCTTCGGACAAAAGCAAATAAACTATGAAATTTAATTTTTTTTCTAAGAATAATGGTGAGAATAAAAAAAATCTTGACAAAGGTTTAGAAAAAACCAAGCAAAGTTTTTTCACCAAAATAGCAAAAGCTACTGTAGGCAAAACAAAGGTAGATGAAGAAGTTTTAGACGAACTCGAAGAAATCTTGATTACCTCTGATGTAGGCGTAGATACTACACTTAAAATTATTGGGCGGATAGAAGAACGTGTAAAACGTGATAAATATCTCAACACTACAGAGTTAGATTTTATTTTGAGAGATGAAATCGTCAATCTACTTGGAGAAAATAATATCACAGAACCCGAAGATTTTTATATTCCTACTTTATCTACTCCTTACGTCATTTTAGTAGTAGGGGTCAATGGTGTAGGCAAAACCACTACTATAGGCAAACTAGCCTCTCAATTTACGCAAAGAGGCAAAAAAGTAATCCTTGGAGCTGGAGATACTTTCCGAGCAGCGGCTGTCCAACAGCTTGAAATTTGGGGAGAACGCACAGGCGTAAAAGTAGTTTCACACGGAATGAATACTGACCCTGCTGCTGTAGCCTATGATGCCGTAAAACAAGGCATAGATGAAAAAGCTGATATTGTAATCATAGACACCGCAGGTAGATTGCAGACCAAAAAGCCATTGATGGAAGAACTAGGCAAGATTAAACGAGTTATCAAAAAATTAATAGAAGATGGTCCTCATGATGTAATGCTGGTTCTAGATGGAAGCACAGGTCAAAACGCCTTCTTACAAGCCCAAGAATTCACAAGAGTAACAGATGTATCTTCACTTGCTATCACCAAACTAGACGGTACAGCTAAAGGTGGAGTAGTGATAGGAATTAGTGACCAGTTTAAAATACCAGTACGCTACATCGGAGTAGGTGAAAAAGTAGGAGATTTACAGATTTTTAATAAAAAAGAATTTGTAGATTCACTCTTTGGAAAGGAACAATAAGGGGTATTCAAATCCAGAACTTTCATCTGTACACGCTGTAAAAACAGATTGGTATTTCAGTAATATTTCTTTGTGAAGTGATATGAGTACAGATAACGAACAGATTTCTAAGGTACATGATAAATTTTTCAAGTTAGTTTTTTCTGACCAAGCAAAAGTTGAAAACTATCTTCAAGGAACTTTGTCTAAAGATTTGAAAAGTAAAACACGCTTTGAAACCCTCAAATTAGATAATAACAGCTACGTTGATGCACAATTGAAAGAGTATTTCTCAGATGTAGTCTATGATGTACTATTTGGAGAAATGCCTATCAAAATCTGTATTTTGTTTGAACATAAAACCTTTGTGCCTGCTTTTCCTCATTTACAACTTATGAAATATATGGTTGGAGTCTGGGAATTTCAGGTTTTGAATGACTTGACACTTACTCCCGTGCTTCCTATTGTGATTTATCATGGCAAACAAAAATGGGTAAAAAAGGACTTTATGGCTTATTTTACATCAGGCACAATAGATGAATCCTTAAAACCTTATTTGCCTAACTTTGATTATTGGCTGACCAACCTAAAAACTGAACCTGTTAAAAATATTGAGGAAAATTATAGCTTGTTGAGCCTAAGAATGGCGTTTCTATTAATGAAATTTATATTTGATAAGCAATTAGACAAACATCTTGAGGAAATCTTTGCAGGACATGAAAACCTAAAAAAAAGCGAAGCTGGGCAACAATACTTGCAGACGATTGTATTATATTTACAAAACTCACCACAACTAAAAGACAAAAAGATGAAAGAAAATGTAAACACATTTTTAACCCTTAACGACATCATACCAGGAACACTTGCTTGGGATTTGATTAAGGAGAAGGAGGCAGAGGTGGAAAATAGAGGTATTGAAAAAGGGATAAAGGAAACTGCTAAAAATGCCATAAAAGAAGGATTATCTATTGATTTGATAGGTAAATTAACAGGGTTATCAGTTACTGAAATCAAAAAAATTAAAAAGGAATTGGGTTTGTAGAGAAACAAATCATATTACAGAAAAAGATGAAAGAAAATGTAAACACATTTTTAACCCTTAACGACATCATACCAGGAACGTTGGCTTGGGATTTGATTAAGGAGAAGGAGGCAGAGGTGGAAAATAGAGGTATTGAAAAGGGTATTGAAAGAGGAATAAAAGAA
>Ga0163144_10016604_pt1 | contig 15076 bp, 7 predicted proteins | sample OliLak19BULKMAT1_FD_123175 | JGI IMG/M metagenome (GOLD analysis project Ga0163144, IMG submission 123175) | Freshwater microbial mat bacterial communities from Lake Vanda, McMurdo Dry Valleys, Antarctica - Oligotrophic Lake LV.19.BULKMAT1 | ecosystem: Environmental > Aquatic > Freshwater > Lake... | reverse complement strand
ATCTTCACGTTCAGGGATCACCGCACTCCCGCTGCGGGGGAGGGGGATTGACCGTCCCGCTTTCCCGCTCCGCCGGAGGCTTTGGACTGCTGCGGTGATCCGCAGCTTTCAGGGTTCGCTCCGGTGAAACGGTTGTCAGATAAAAAGTGGGCAGAACCGGAAGTGGTGGGCAGATCGGCGGCGAAACCGACGGGGAGCGCACGCGCCGCCGCGTGCTCCGGGCTGCGCCCTCGCTGCCCGGCAGTTGGATACAAGGGATGGTTCCGGGGCGGGCTGGACTGTTTGGCGCAATCAGTATGTTCGAGCCGCGATACCGGCGAGGGCTTCGGAATCAGCACGCGGCGGCGCGTGCTGTCCCCACCGGTCCTGCCGCCTCAATCAACATTTGCCCACCGCTGTCAGTAGACCCACGAAAAAACTCAGCACAACCCGGCTCGATGAAAATCCACGCGAAGCCGCAAATAGACGAGGATGTCCCGGATATTGGCGAAAGTATCTGTTCGCATTTTTTGGGATTGCCTACACATTGTGAATACGTGATTGCCCGACTTAAACTCCGCACACTATGAAAACCCACTCATTGCCGACCTTTCAAGCCAAAGGAACCGCGAAACCCTCTGGCTTCGCCCTTGTTGCGACCCTGATGCTGATGCTCCTGCTCGGCTTGTTGGCCATCGGAATGCTCTCGCTTTCGAGCATCTCCCTGCGCAGCGCCTCCCAGATTTCCGCGCTTTCCGAGGCGAGGGGAAATGCCCGCATGGCGCTGATGCTTGCCATCGGCGAGCTCCAGAAGCAGATGGGGCCTGACCAACGCATCTCCGCCAACGCCGAGATCCTGGATGACCCCAGCACCCCAAGCAATGAGGTCCAGCACCCGAATTGGACCGGGGTTTGGAATTCCTGGAAAGCCGGTGGTTCCTCCACCGACAGTGTGGACGGCTTTAGTGCCCATTCCACGATTGAGGGAGTATCGGCAACGGGCATAAAGCCCACCTACACCACCAATCGGGCGGACCACTTCCGCTCATGGCTTCTTTCACTGAACCCGCAGGAGGCGGCGGACATCGCTTCCGCCACCACGCTTACCCTCGCCGATAACCAGAATCCGGATCCCTACTTCTATCCGGACAAGAACACGGATGCCGTATGGCTCGTTCGCGACGGCTCGCTTGGCAAGGCGACGGCCAAAAGGGTAGATTACGTCAGCGCGCGCCTCCTTTCCGTCAAGTCTCCGACAGGCACCACACCCTCCGGCCGCTATGCCTGGTGGGTCGGCGACGAAAGCCAAAAGGCCATGATCATGGATGACTCCTATGCTGCGCAATCCACCCTTACCAGCGCCGAGAAAATCTTCCGTGGCCAGGCTCCGGCTTCCACCGGCACGAAGACAGTCAAAGGTCTCGAAAACATCAGCAACGACAAGCAACTTGATGCCCTTCCCACATTGAGCACCCTCGATCTTGTCAAGGATGTCGCCGGTCGCCCCGCGCAGGAAAATTTTCACAATATCACCACCACCTCCCACGGGGTTCTGGCGGATGTCCGCGAGGGCGGCCTAAAACGTGACCTCTCCACCCTATTGGAACGACCCATCATCACGACGGAAAGCGGCTCCGAGTATATTCTTTATGAGTTCGACGACGCGCGATTTCCCGGAAACCGAACTCACTCCCGAGTGCCCATCCAGGATCTCGCCGCCTACTATCAGCTCTATGACGATGACCCGAGCTGGACCAGAACCCGCCGTGGTGGGGTGAAGTATAATTCCACCCAACTTGCGAACGCGATACAGGCAGCGACACCTGATTATGGAACCGCCACGACAAAAACCAAATTCCTGCGCCAATACACCGGTCTTTATGAGAACCCGGTTCCGATCAAGGTGCAGTTCCTGTTGGGATTCAAAGCGGAGTTAATTACCGCTACGGAACGGGCGTGGATAAATGCCAATCAACCCGACCCGACCAAACAACTGAAGCTTACGGACACCCACAAACTGCGCCTGGTGGTCATGCCGGTAGTCACGCTTTGGAACCCGAACAGCCTTCCCCTTCTCATGGGTGGAGATGTGAACAAGGCTCAGGTCTTCAGGCTCAACACCCCTCCTTTCGCTTTCCAATTGCGAAAACACTCCCCTGGAGGTCTGGTGCACACCAATGGTTATTTCAACCTTAACCACGCCCAAGGGGAGGGTACGGGAGACGGCAGGGCAACCCGCCTTTTCCCTCATGTGATTCAGTTCCGGTTCGGTCGCACGGCGCCCATCGCTTTCAAGCCGGGAGAAGTCAAAATGTTTTCCGTGCCGGCCAGCACGACTGGATACACAGTCACGATCCTTGAACCCATCAACGCCTGGGATCCGTACGGTTTCTACACCATGCCCAATTCAGCACTCGAATCCAATCCCAATTCATTCGTCTACACCAATCCTAATTATCAAAAATGGATCGTGTTCAATACCAACGACAGTATCGATGTGGAATTCAACACCGAGTCGGTAAGTAATAACGGCAGGAATGTTTCCCCGATGAATGAGACGTATGGAGGCGGGTTCAATTTCTATCTGCTCGACAACAACTACGAGCCATACAGTGTAGCCACCCACCAGAACCACCTTCGCAACTACCAATTCATGAGTAGGTTTGGAGGGGGGACGGCATTGGGCCAGGGGCCGAACGCTGCATTCAACGCAGAACTCATGACTCAGGGCTTTCCCGGTCAAACCGCTCCGATCCCCTTCGACGGTCCAATCAATGCGATTCCTGGCACGACTCTCGTGGGAGCATCGAATACCAGTGAGGTTGTTGCCTTTGCTGAATTCGCCCTCATGGCTGGTTGTGAAATCAGCTCCCAAGGTGCTGGAGGCAACGGAGGTGGCCGCAGAATTGCTACAAGGCCATTCTTACACGGTGCTACCATCGCTCCTCCATTCATAAATAGATCCGACAAGGCATCACTCTACGATTTTGGGTGGGATTGGCAGATCAACCGCATCAACACGGTTGAAGATTCACTCGTCCAGGAAGATCCCGGCACAGGCAATGGCTACTATGGCGGGGGATATACCCTTGAGGCCGGAGCTACCCGTGTCGTACAACAGGAGATCCCAGTGGCTCCGCCCATTTCCCTTGCTGCGTTCAGTCATGCCCACTTGGGAGGCTTTAGCCTCGCTAACGATGCGACCGTGGGTGAGAGCAGCGCCAGCCTCCACTGGAAGAGTGGCGAGATTCGCGATCCGGCTGCTGATGGATTCCAACGTGTCACTGCAACGGGTCAGGGAGGCCTTGCTCCCCACATCATGCAGGCGATTGGCAATTCCTACGCACATCCCAACATATCGGCAGATAAAGCGTTTATCACCTCGTCACGCCTATTTGATTCCGACACCGGCGCAAAGGTTGTCCCCTTTGTCGATCATTCCTATCTCGCCAACAAGGCGCTATGGGACGATTATTTCTTCTCTTCCATCTCACCGCAGCTTTCAGCCGTGAAGGTGTTCGAAAGCGCCAGCGATCGCACGGCCAAGCAGGTTGCAGATGACTTTTTCTTCAGTAAAATGCCGCTTCCAAACCGGCGCATGGCCACATACTCCACCGGTCTCGATAAGACGAAGTTCGAGGCAATGTTCACATCGGCAGAGCAACAGATGTTTACCGGTGGTCTGGGAGATAAAATCGCCGCCCATCTCATGGTTGAGGGTCCCTTTAACATCAACTCAACCTCGGTAGAGGCGTGGAAAGTCCTGCTCTCCAGCATTAAGGGCAAGCCTGTCTCCTATCTTGATGGGGCACAACCCTCCGAGGTTTCGCGTGCCGGCACTGCCGTAGGGTTCGGTATGTTGCCTAACGGTGCTCCCATCGCTTCTGCTGACATCACTTCGCCGAACCAGCCTGCGGCGCAATGGAACAGTTGGCGCGAACTCAGCGACACCGAAATCGGGGAACTCGCTACGGCCATCGTCAATCAGGTCAAGCTCCGAGGCCCCTTCCTCTCGCTTTCGGAATTCGTCAACCGTCGGCTAGGTGGTTCCAACACCCAACTCGCTCTTAAGGGTGCCCTTCAAGCCGCTCTGGATGACAACAATGTGTCCATCAATGCCAACTTTCGCACTTCAGAACGTACTCTTGATAGTCAAGTTGCGGGCATTGGCTTTGCCTTCTCGGATGCCGCCAAAGGGCCTGTTGCTTATGGTAGTTCCGCCTACGTCGATCAGGCCGACGTGCTGCGCAATCTCGCTGAGCAACTCACGCCGCGTGGCGACACCTTCGTGATCCGCACCTATGGCGACTCGCTCGATTCCGAGGGCAACGTCAGAGCGCGGGCATGGTGCGAAGCCGTCGTCCAGCGCGTCCCGGAATATGTCGATCCCGCCGACCCATCCCATGCCAAGCAGTCCGCCCTGACTTCCGCGTCCAACCAATCCTACGGTCGCAAATTCGAGATCGTCACTTTCCGCTGGCTGAATTCCAACGAAGTGTGATTCTCACCCCATCCGACCATGAATCAGCACCGATTTCTCTCCGTTTCTCTGCTCCTCATCTTAGCTGTCGGGTCGTTAGCCTATGCCGCGGAGGAGAAGGGCGTTATCTCACTGCAATTCGTTTCCTTTCCCAAGTCCTCGAACAGCCAGCAGATCGAGCTTTTGATTGGTGAGGGCAAAGCGATCGAGGTGGTGATGCCCACGAACAGCATATCCCCGGCATACAAGGTCAAAAGCCCAGGCAAGTGGGCGCTCGGGAAAACAGTTGCCGGAGAAAACCAGGAAACCTCCTTCAAGGTGTATGGCGAGGCACCGGCGCTGGCCGCCCGGAAGCAGATCATCCTCGTGGTTCGTGATGGCTTGGCCGATTCGGACGGACTCACGTTAATTCCTTTCGACGGCGAAAGCGGTGGTTTTACGGGGGGCAAATATTTGTTCATGAACGCATGTAAGGTGGACATCGCAGGTGAGATTGGAACCACCAAGTTCGCCCTTGGCCCCCGCAAGCACGCCATTATGTCACCGAAGCCGTCCGAGGTGAAAGGCGAGCGTGAATACCTCTATACCAAGCTTTACTTCCGCAAGGGCGAAGAAGCCAAGCCCTTCTACTCCTCCACCTGGCGCTTCAGCGAGAAGGCGCGGAGCATGGTTTTCTTCTATCACGATCCTCACACCGGGCAACTGAGGCTCCATACGATCCGGGACTACGTGGAGTGACAGCGGCGTGCTATCGAGCTGGCCATCGGCCTGCTGCAGGTGCCCGAAGTCCGGCCAGCAAGCTGCCAGGCTAGGCCATGGTGCAGCGGCGCGGGAGCCAGCCCAAAACGGCCGCCCGAGAAAACGCCTTGGGTGGGGAATGCCGCGAGAGGTCATCTCAGGCCGCTGTCGTTGCACTTCCGGCTTGCAAATAAACTGCCAGGCATACAATGCCCGCTCCGTGGGGGCGCGGGTGGCTTGAGCGGTGGAAAGTATCTATTTTTCAATGCAGCCAAGGTCGCCGTTGCGGGGGAATTGGGCGGTTCCAAGTTTGCGCTGGAGCCGCTTAAGCATCTTCTTGTGTCCCCCAAGCCCTCCGAAGAAAGGGCAAACCGGAAATATCTCTACACCACGCTCTATTTCCGCAAGGGCGAGGAGGCTCAGCCGTTCTATACCTCCACGTGGCGGTTCAGCGAACAGGCGCGCAGTATGGTGTTCTTCTACCATGATCCCCACACAGGACAGCTCAGGCTCCATACCATCAGGGATTATATCGAGTGACAAAGCCTCACATCGCCTCCCGCTGGGATTGCAAGACTGCCGCATATGGACGATCTTATCCCGGATATTGGCGAAAGTATCTGTTCGCTTTTTTTGGGATTGCCTTCACATTGTGAATACGTGATTGCCAGACCCAAACTCCGCACACTATGAAAACCCACTCATTGCCGACCTTTCAAGCCAAAGGAACCGCGAAACCCTCTGGCTTCGCCCTGGTTGCGACCCTGATGCTGATGCTCCTTCTGGGTCTGCTGGCCATCGGGATGCTCTCGCTTTCCAGTATCTCTCTGCGCAGCGCATCACAATCCTCCGCGATGTCCGAAGCGCGCTCGAATGCGCGCATGGCCATGATGCTGGCGATCGGGAAATTGCAAAAAAACGCCGGTTTGGATACGCGTATCACGGCCTCAGCGGACATTCTCAACAGCACGGCGCCTGGCGAGGTTCCGCAGATCGACAACCCATCAGTCGTCGGGGTCTGGCGAAGCTGGGAGGGCTTGGATCATGAGACAACGGGGATTCTGAGCGGCCGCCCGAAAGCGCCCGTTTACTTGGCGAAGAGGGAGACGGAAGCCAGCGGCGGACGCTTTGTCTCATGGCTGGTATCGGGCGCCACCACAGCAGGCGGGGTTGCCCAGGTTTCCGCATTGGCCAGCAAGGTCGCCACGGTCGATTCCGTTGCAATGGTGGCGGGCGGAAGCGTCGCAGTGGGCGATGACCGGCAAGTCCATCTGCCGCTCCAAACCCTGAATAACGGTGGAAAATTCGCGTGGTGGGTGAGCGGGGAGAACCAGAAAGCCCACCTGCCAAGACCCTACACTCCGAAGAGCGACGATGCGGCCCGTTGGTCGGACAACGCGCGCAGCCATGCGGTGGCCGATCCCGAAGTCTTTGAGCTGGAGTCACTTCTAACCGACCCCACACCAGCCCTAAGAACCTTCACTCGCCACACCGCTGATCTCTTCTCCAAGCAAGGCGCCATCATCCAGCCGTCCCAATCCTTCCACGACCTTTCGGCCACATCGGTGGGCCTGCTCACCAACACCGCGACCGGTGGCTGGCGCAAGGATCTCTCGCTTCTCACCGAGAAGTGGGACGCGCAGGCGTTAGACCGCCTACCGCTATTCCAGCTCAGCCCCGGCGTGTCCGCCGAGTTTACACGCCCGGTGCTGCCGTCGTCCGCCAATGATCCGACCAAACCGCATATGCCTTTTTACAGCCTGTTCTATCATTGGTCCGATTACAACGTGAATAGCAGTGGAACGGGGATTTTCAGCGACGCAGGGGCGGTTTCGAGTTGGCACAGCTTGGCGCATTTCGCCACGCTCTACCGCAACCGCAATCCGCTGGTGACACGCACGCCTTCCGGCGTGCTTCGGATGCAAGCGCAAACGTGGCCTTATAAAAGCTCGATCAACAGTTACTACGGGCTGCATCACACCCGCTTCTTTCCCATGATGACGCGCTACCACTTTGTGATGTCCCATTACGCCATTCCCTCCACCACGACCCCGGGCATGTTCATCCCGTGCATCCTCTACACCCCGGTATTCACCTTGTGGAATCCTTATAACTACGAACTGGTGGTCAACCAGAGCATCGGGCTTCGCATTGACTGGCCGCTGCCGCATGCCCTGCGCTATACCATTGGGGGCGTGCCGTATGAATATCACTCCTTCCAGTGGTCGGGCACGCCTTACACCAATCAAACCCCGCCCCGGGTCATCGCCAACAACTGGCAGGTCAACTACACCTTTCCCACTCCGATCACCCTGAAACCGGGGCAAACCCTCGTGCTCAGTCCCAAGGCGGGTGCCCTGAACCAGATGCTCGAATTTCCCAGGGGAGGGGGAGGGGGGGGGGGGGCGCAGTCCATCTCCAGCATCAATCTTGATATCGGTCTGCGCACGTCCGAAGGGTTATACTGCCGCCTCGACCAAATCCTTGATCCGATGCCGCAGAATACTACGCGCACCAACCCGGCCTTAGTGGAGCGGCCAGGGAGCACAGTCATTAAGGTGGACGCCAAGTTTGATGCGCCGCGGGGATCGCCTGCTGGCATCGGACTCAAAGCCCAGTGGGCGCTCGGCTCCATGAACACCAACACGTCCAATGCGATCATCGCCGGCAGATATCTCCCATCTGAAGCGGATGCACTCTATCCTCCGCTGGAGAATCTTGCCGAAACCACGCTTGGCGAATCCGCAGGCAACCCGGTGCCATTCATGTCGATCATCTTCGGCTCCCGGATCATCAGCCGGACAATCATGCCCACCAAAGGCATGGTGCAGAACAACCCCCTGATATACACCACGGCCACCGGCAACGCTCAGAACGAGATCTTCGGCAGCAGGGCTAACAAAATCTATCCAGGTTGCACCAACCTGATCAACTCGCCATGGGACTTCAGTTTTGTGAAGCATGCCACCGGTCCCGCCGATATCCAGTTCCCGAACGTTGATTTGGCAACCAACGGCGGCTTCATCATCACCGGCTTCACCTCGGCTGACGGCATATCCAATTCCATCGTTTCCGAATTCCCGACGCGGCCCATCGCTTCGCTTGTGGAGCTCACGCACTGGCACATGCGCGGCATCAACCCGGTTCCCCCCTTCGGCATGAACGTCATTGGCAACTCCGACGCCACGCCGCTGCTCCCCCCGGATAAGGTCGTAAGAACCCAAGGCAACAACGCAGCAAACGGCCGTGACAACATGCAGCAGGACGATTCCTACTGCGCCAACCATGTGCTCTTCGATGATTGGTTCTTTTCCTCCATCGCTCCTGAGCCGACTGATTTCGGATCCGCTGGCCAGACCATGAAGGACAATTACACCGATTTCCTGATGGGCACGGACCCGTTGGCAAACCGCTCCTACCGCCCCATCCGTGAAGACAGGGCAACGACCGCGCCACAAGCCGACAAGACCCACACCGATCGGGTCTCGCCCATCGATTCATGGCGCACCATCGCCTCACGGCTGGAGGTCGAGGGCATGTTCAATGTCAATTCCACCTCGGTAAGGGCTTGGCGAGCCCTGCTCGGCCATGCGCGCAACCAGAAGATCCCTTACAACACCCCAAGCGGTAACGTGCTTTCCGGTGAGACCGATTACGCCTTCGCCAGAACCAGTATCGCCGGTGACAAAAAGGCGGGGACAACGACTCCCGGCACCTATTTTGCCGCCACCGAGTTTACGGGATACCGGGTTCTCGACGACCCTTTCCTCGATGACCTCGCCGAGGAAATTGTCCGGCAAGTCCGCCAGCGCGGGCCTTTCCTTTCCTTGTCGGAATTCGTCAACCGCCAGCTCTCCACCAACAAAGAGTTGGCGATCGCCGGCGCCATCCAAGCAGCGCTCAACGAGGTGGCAAAAAGTTCCACCGCCAATCCATTCGGCACGTTGGAACAGGAGTCGGTGCCATCCACCGGCACGCCCCCGGGCGTCCATGATTACCTGTTTCCGGAAGCCGCTGTCGGACATAACACGTACGGCCTTCCCGGTTGGACGCGCCAGGCGGATGTCCTGCGCCCGCTGGCTCCGGTGCTTTCCGCCCGCGACGACACCTTCACGATCCGTGCCTACGGCGATTCACGCCGCACGGATGGAACCGTTGCGGCAAAAGCATGGTGCGAGGCCACCGTGTGCCGGACGAGGGAATTCGTGGATCCAGCGGATGCGGCGGACACCACCCAGCCTTTGAACGCCGCCAACCTCGTTTTCGGACGGCGTTTCGAGGTGATCTCCTTCCGCTGGCTTTCCCCGGATGAGATCTGAGTCCTGCGAATGATTCCGGCGCAACACACACCTCAAACCATACTATGAAAACGTTTTTCCTATCCCTCTCCATCCTCATCTTTCCTGTCGCAATGGCGGGGAACGCTTCCGGCCGCACCTGCCGCATTGTTTTCCTGAACGGCCCGCACGGCCCTCCGGAAACCCTGCTTATGTTCGATGGGGCTGCTTTCCAGGAGGTTGAGTTGCCGCGACTGAATCTCTCACCGGTCTATAAATTGCCTGAGGGTGATCTCAACCTCCGCTTCTTTTCCAGCCTGCCCGCCAACCCCGCGAAGCTTCCCGAAGAGGCGCCGGCTGTGAAAGTGCGTGTAGCCATGACGGATTTTTATCTCATCGTGACAAGCGATCCAAAAAACGAAATCGCGCCCGTCCGGTTGCAAGCGGTTAGCGCCGATTCCACACAGCTTGGCCGTGGCAAGATGCTTTGGTTCAACTTGACCGAAAAGCGGGTGGGCGGTGTCATCGGATCCGAGAAACTCGATATCAAGGCGGGCGACAGGCAGGTGGTTGGCGAACCCCGCAGCGGGAGAGGGGATTATCCGGTTAAGCTAAACTTCAGGATCGAAGGGGACGATTTCACCCATCCCCTTTGCGAGACAATCTGGCGGCACGACGCCCGCAGCCGCAGTTTGGTTTTCGTCATCAACGAGGGCGGGCGGAGGGTGCCGCGCATAGTTTCCTTCTCGGATTTCCGCGCTCGGGAGGATGGCGACCGATAAGGGATTCTGCCCCGCTTCCGTATGGTGCGTGACTCCTTTGAATGAAACCGATCAGCACGCATTCGTCGAACTAGGATGTGAGAATTCAGGCACTGCCCCCACGATAATTTATCAGAGGCTCAATGTATAGTGGGCGCCGCCTTTTGTTCCTTGCATCCGGAGGATGTTTTTTTTCACCAAATCCCGTAAGTCCCGTGTCGCTGTTTTTTTCTGGTCAGACATGTGTGCCATCTTTTGATAGGTTTCATTGGTGAATCTGCCCTTGAAACCATCTTCAAGTTCGTAAAAACAAAGGCGTTCAAATACCCTAGCTTGTCGCCCGTTCATTCCAACGGCGTAAGCGTGATTCCTTAAATTTGTGATATTTGCCATTCTGATGGTTTCCCGTATTCCGTCCCCGAAGATATCAGAGTAGGTCTTGAGCCGTTCTGTCAGATCCAGGGATTTTCCTTCAAAGGACTTATAGTAAGCGTCTGAATTATTCTTGATCGCCCTTGATATGGCGATGGGGATATCAAGCTGGAGGTCTTTCATGAGGCGCATATTCAGGATCGCACGTCCGACGCGTCCGTTGCCATCGAAGAACGGGTGGATTTTTTCAAAGTGAAGATGTGCCTTTACGGCATTGAACAGCGGGGTGGATGGATGTGATCCGTTGTAAAATCTCACAAAATCACCCATCCCCCCGACGACCCGGCTTTTTGGCAATCCCCGGTCAACGATTTCACCGACACCATAAGACGATTCCCTGACGATTTTGAGATCCCCATGGTATATGCCTGCGGTTGGATCCCTGAACAGGGTGCGGTGCATGGTTTTGATCAACGCATGTGAGATGGGTTTTGTTTTATTATCCACAGCCAGGATCAATAGATCCAGCGCCGCTTGCTCCCTTGATTGTTTGGAGCCTACGATGTTGCCTAGGAGCGATTTTTGGATCATATCGCGGCTCAACTTGATTCCTTCGATGAGTGAGTTGTCATAAACCTCGGAGATGATCAGATCCTGAAAATCGCCGGGGGATTTCATTCCTTTCAGGCTGAGGGCGCTCCGCTTCAATTTTTCTTCCAGCGGAGCCATGTAAACTTCGTTCCGAAAAAAATGAGGAAAAGCGTCATCTTTCCAAATCGGATCACTAATGTCCGTATAATTCCCTTCGTCCACGATGTCCCAAACTATCCTGAATTAGGGACAATGCAAGAAAATGTCTCTAATTCAGAGGGATATGGGACATTGAAGGTGCTGTGATGGGGGTGGAGCGATGGTCTGGTCAGAACCCCTGAGAAGCTTTGCGCCTTCGCGTCTTCGCGGTTCAAAATTCCCCACTGATTGCGGGATTCCAATTCTTGGGGCAGGATTCCCCAAGAACGGCCTGCAGGATTCTCCAGCTACGATCAAAATCTGCAGGGGCAATTTGGAAACAGCCTAATCCGGGTTCGAACTCCTTGCGGAAATGCCGCTGATGGGTATCTTCCGGCGCATTCTCCAACGAAGAATCATCCTATGAAGCAAATCACCGGCCTGCTGCTTTTCCTTTCGCTTGCTCATGTGGTCTCCGCCCAAGAGGCGGTGCCACCGACCTCCGTTCCGCTAGAGGCGACGCTCACGCCGGTGTTCAAGGAAGGTGCCGTCCGTGAAAATCTGACCAGTACCGAGGCCTATTCAAATTTCCGGTTGATGATTGATTACGATGCGGCTGAGCCGGCGCGGGTTGTTTTGCGAGACGAGCAATCGGTGGAGTTGCCTGCGGGCAAGGGGCGCAAGGTGGAGATCGCCTATGAACATTGCGATGGGAAACCTGCGCATCTGCGGGTCTGGGCGGATGGGAAAATGGTGGGGAAGGGGTATGACCTTGCTGGCACGCAATCGGGCGGAGACCGTATGGTGGCGGATCCGGAGCTGTCCGGTGAGGTTCTCCGGATGGACCGGGATTTCACGGCGATGGTGATGTTCAGTGCGGGGAAGGGCGGGACGCTGATTTCAAAGGCGATGGCAGAGGGCAACTGGATCGCGGATGCGAAGGCGCTGATCGTGATGGACGGGGATCTGGTCTATGACATCGGGTGGCTGGGTGCGCTGAAGGCGAAGTCCAAGGTGACGGCAGGTAAAGGTCATGTCGCGGTGATCGTTTCCGAGGGCGGCACGGTAAGCCTTTTCCTGGACGGGAAACTTGAGGCATCGCGGGAAAAATTCAAGGCTGCGGATCCTGAGGGTTCGGTGTTCAAGGTCGGTTCGGCGGCGGCGGATTTCGGCGGGGATTTCGATGGGAAGATCCCGGGTGTGCGTTTCTGGAAACGCGCGCTCGATGCCAATGAGGTCAAAATGCTTTCCAGCGGGAAAGAGGGTGCGGTCAATACGCCGGACTTCAACTGGGCACCCGATAAAGCCGCAGATGCCGCGGATGTTACGGAATTCGGAGCGGTTCCCGGCCATGCGATCCGCCCGACGCTTGTTGCGGGGAAGGGTTTCGTGCTGCACAAGGCATTCGTCCAGCCACTTGCCCTTGCGGATCACGCGGAACTTGTTCGCAGTTGGGACACTGCCACAAGCTGGGAACGGGGCGATGTGATCTACAACCAGATGTGCGTGACCTGCCACGGGACTGTGGAGACACCGGGCTCATTGCCGACCGCACCGCGCTTCCATCTGGGGCATCTCAAAAACGGCTCCGATCCCTACCGTATGCTGCAGACGCTCGAAAAAGGATACGGCCAGATGATTGCGATGCCGCAATACACGACCGCGCAAAAATACGATGTGATCAATTACATCCGCGGGCAGTTTTTCGAAAAGAAGAACGAGAAGGAATTCGTGCCGGTGGATGAGGCATACCTCGCGATGCTGCCGCGCGGCATGACCCAGCAGCGCGAAAAGGGTGAGGTGAAACGTGCGCCCCAGTATCTTTTGGAGGATTTCGGGAACGCCCTATTCTGGACTTTGCAGGTCGCTCCAGGGAACATCGCCCAGAAGGGGATCGCGGTGCGGGTCGATGGGGGCGGGGGAGGGATTTCCAAAGGCAAGGCGTGGATGCTTTATGAGCACGACACGATGCGGCTCGCGGCTTGCTGGACCGGGGACAAATTTGTCGATTGGAAGGGGATCGGCTTCGACGGATCGCACGGGACGCACACCAGCATCGTGGGCGAGAAGGAATTTGTTTTCCCGAACGAGCCGATGTGGGCGAATCCGGAGACCGGGGATTTCAAGGATCTCAGGATACTCGGCCGCGATGGGCTTCCCTACGGCCCGCTGCCGCGAGGATGGGTTCATTTCAAAGGGATGGAAGTGCATGGGGAAAAACCGGTGATCCGCTATACGGTCGGGGATTGCGAGATCCGCGAAACGCCGCAGCTCGGCAAGGATGGCAGCTTCGAGCGGCTGCTGTTCCTCGGGCCGTCCGAGATGATCCTGAAGCTGAAGCTCGATGGGGAGAAGGAGGCGAGTTTCAAGCCGGGGAAGAACGGTTTGCATATGATCATCCGCTATCGCGATGGCCAAGCCGAGGTGGTCAACGCATCCACCGAACCGGTGCCGGGTTCGGCGCGATCCGTTAGGTTCGCGGGGGAGCTGACGACAGAAATCAAGAAAGGGGAGGATCAAGGTGCCTGGGCGACCGATGTTCTGGAAACCCCGGCTCCGGATGACAACCCGTGGCAGTCATGGATGCGGACGAGCGGGTTCGATTTCTTCGAGGGTGGCAAGAGCGCGGCCGTTTGCACATGGGATGGGGATGTGTGGATTGTCGATGGGATTGACCAATCCCAAGGCGAGCTGAAATGGCAGCGGATTTGCGCCGGGCTGTTCCAGCCGCTGGGTCTCAAGATCGTGGATGGACAGATTTATGTCGGCTGCCGGGATATGATCGCTGTCCTCCGCGATCTGGATGGCGACCGCGAAACCGACTACATCGAGAATTTTAACAGCGACCACCAGGTCACCGAGCATTTCCATGAATTCGCGATGGGCTTGCAGACGGATAGGGACGGGAATTTCATCTACGCGAAATCGGCGCGGCATGGGAAGCCGGCGGTGGTGCCGCATCATGGCACTCTCTTGAAGGTCAGCAAGGACGGGGCGAAGACCGAGATCATCGCCACCGGATTCCGCGCGGCGAACGGGGTCTGCCTGAATCCCGATGGCACGTTCATTGTCACGGATCAGGAAGGGAACTGGAATCCCAAGAACCGCATCAACTGGGTGGAAGGCAAGGGCGTGGATGAGTTCTACGGCAACATGTGGGGCTACCACAATGTCACCGACGAGTCTGATTCCGCGATGCGGCAGCCGCTTTGCTGGATCACCAATGACTACGACCGCTCGCCTGCGGAGCTGCTGTGGGTGCCGGAGGAATCAGCGTGGAAATCCCTGCGCGGTTCGCTGCTCAACCTTTCCTATGGTGCGGGAAAAATATACACCGTCCCATTCGAGGAAACGAGTGCCGGGAAGCAGGGCGGCATGAGCGCTTTCCCAATCGAGCCGTTCCCGACGGGGGTGATGCGCGGGCGCTTCAGCCCGCTCGACGGCCAACTCTATGCCTGCGGCATGTATGCCTGGGCGGGGAACCGCTCCGAACCGGGAGGTTTTTACCGCGTCCGCTACACCGGCAAGCCTGCCCATCAGCCGGTGGCGATCAAGACCTCACCGGCGACCGTGACGATAGGTTTCACGGATCCTCTAGACAAAGACTCCGCCGAGGATCCCGCCTCATGGGCGATCCGTGCCTGGGATCTGAAACGGACTTCGACCTACGGTTCCAAGCATTTCAACGAGCGGGAGTGGAAGGTCTCCAAGGCGTTGCTTTCCGGCGACGGGAAATCGGT
>Ga0163144_10016601_pt1 | contig 15079 bp, 19 predicted proteins | sample OliLak19BULKMAT1_FD_123175 | JGI IMG/M metagenome (GOLD analysis project Ga0163144, IMG submission 123175) | Freshwater microbial mat bacterial communities from Lake Vanda, McMurdo Dry Valleys, Antarctica - Oligotrophic Lake LV.19.BULKMAT1 | ecosystem: Environmental > Aquatic > Freshwater >... | reverse complement strand
TTATGGTAGGTCCTTGCTGTGATACTCTGTATCAATGCCGTTTTTGATTCATAATAATCAGAAGATTTCCTACACCCTCAAACAAAGCGTCCGAGCAAAACGATTGCGCATCACTATTCATCCAGATGGGTCTGTGGTGGTAACGGCACCAAAAAGAATGTTCGAGTTCACCATCAATCGTTTTGTAAACCAAAAGGCAGATTGGATAGGAGAGAGGATCGCGCATATTGGCCTTCACCCTGCTCCCGCCTTTCAAAAAAAGCTAACCCGAAAGGATTATCTGAAACATAAAGAACGAGCCCGAAAGCTTGTGTATGAAAAGATAGAAAAGTTTAATAATTTTTATCACTTTACTTTAAATCGAATCAGTATTAAGGATACGAAGAGTCGGTGGGGAAGCTGCTCAGTACACAAGAATTTAAATTTTAACTACAAGATAGTGCTGCTGCCAGAAAGAATGGCAGAATACATTGTCGTTCACGAGCTTTGCCATCTCAAGGAATTTAACCACTCTCAAAAATTTTGGGACTTGGTCGCACAGACCATACCAGAATTTGCTTTGATTAAAAAAGCATTGGTTCTTAAAGGTATTGAACTTCAATAAGGTTAAACTGATAAAATCTGATATGATAATTTCATAATAATTTTAATTTGTATTTCATGGATCAAGAACGAAACAAGCTGGTCAAAGAACAAAGTTTTCCAACGATACCGGTCGGGATTACTTTTCTTATTCTTGGTCTCTCCGTTGCTTCGGGAGTGTACTGGTGGTCACTTAACAACGACACAGCACTTCATGAAAAAATTTCCGAGCTGTACAGCCAAGTTGAAAATCTTAAAGCTGAAAATACAGCCAATGTCGCTACTTCGATCACGGATACCTCTAGGAGCGATGAATTAGCTGTAGCTAAATTGCAACTCGCTCTTCTCGATGGATGGAAAGTGCGCAGCGCTTTTAGAGATGAGCAAAACCCAACTGCCTTTTATTTCGTAACGAACACACCAAGCAGTTCTAATATCTGGGTTTATGACATGCATCGTGATGAGGGATATCAAAAAGATGGAACTTTCAATATAACTGAAGGAAGCACACTCCTCTATAGCGAAAAGATGGATGACGGAATAGAGTTCAAAGCTGTCGGAGTGAACGAAAACAAGTTTGTTTTTGCAGAAGTAAGTACGAAAAAAACAATCAAGAGTTGTGCGAGTGTGTGGCTAGAAAATGATCTCAAGTATATTGATATTGGAACTTCAAAACCGACAGTAAGCGATTTTACAATGTCGGAAGAGATGAAGGTGTTGGAAGTGGGGAAGATGGCAACATGTGAAGAGGAAGAGAAAAAAAACTAGCATGAAGACTCTATTGGACCATGTTCATATCAATGTTTCAGATGCTGGGACTGCACTTTTTTTTATAAAGAATTTCTTACATACCTTGAGTACGAAGTACTCTATGAATCGCCAGATACACTTGCAATGAGTGACGGTTCGACCGCACTCTGGTTTCTTGAAACAAGGGGTATCACGCAAACAAGAAAGATTTCATCGAAAGCGTACCGGAATCAATCATTTATGTTGCAAACTTCCTTTAAAAGAAGACGTTGAAATATTCTCGGAAGAATTTTTGGAGTCTCGAAACGTTACTGTGCTGTACGAATCACCAAAAACTTTTCCAGAATATTCACCCACATACTACGCAGTTTTCTTTGAAGGCCCAGATCGATTGAAGATAGAAGTAGTATTCAAATAATTAAGAAAAAGCTGCCAGAGGATTCTGGCAGCTTTGGTTTTCCTCAGGTTGTACAAGTCGCTTTGGTTATTGTTTCTCGAAGGAATTCCTCAAGTTCCGAAGGTTTGATATCTGAAGAACTAAAATTAAATGCTTTGCATGCTTCCATAAAACTTTTCACCGTTCCTGGTATATTTTCTTCATCAAGTGGATCTTCTTTTTGTAAGAGTTGAAAACTCTCTCTTAAAAACCAAAGTGCAATCTCACCTTTACGTTTCTCAGTTATCTTCGGCATTTGAAAGTCCGTTAAGTCCATTCGATAACTTGGCGATAGAGGGGGTGACGTTGAGGATTCATCACTGTCTGGTCCGTCGTACATAACTATCTCCTTAAGATTGAGAGGTGGTTGATGACCCGAGAGTTGCGGTAGCTCTTGAAAGTTTGGCACAGAATTCTGCAATTTCTGAATCGGTAACGCCCGGTGTCTTGTGCAGGATTTCCCTGATTTTTAAATCATAAGTGAGGTCGCCAAGGAGAACCCGCAACAGAAATTCTCCAGAAGTTTTGCCGACTTCGTTCTCGCTCATCTCTTCGATGCAGATGCATCCAGGTGTGTGATTACAAAAAAATTGTGAGCGGAGGCGAGGGCTGAGTTTCATCTGACAGATTATTTTTGCAAATGCTCCAGCATCTCCGTAGTGTCTTTGTTTGTGACCTTCAGTTACCATAATTCGGGCAAGTTCCCGATACCGAGTGGTCGACATAGGTTGCAAAAACTGAGTTGGGTTCAAAATTTCAACGTTCATGCTGAGGTCGGCCTTCCAATCCATAGTGCCCATAAGGTTTTTGGTGATGAGTAAGTGCTGTCCTTATTAATAAATAACATTTAAAACTATTTGTGTCAATTTTGTTAGATTGAAGCAATGATAAAAAAGAGAGTATACTATCTACTCACAGTGATAATCATTGCCTATTTGCCTATAAAATCCTCGTTGTATTAGTAATAATCTTTACCTTTTTATGAATAAAAATATTATTGTTTCTATAATTATTATTATCCTCCTTCTGCTCACTGGTTTTTTGTATGCGACTCGTTCGGCCTCAGATCCGACAAAATCTATCGAGACAGTCGCGAAAGAAAATGCCGTTACTCCTCAAGCGGAAGGTGAGAGTGTATATCGAATCGAATCTGAGAAATCTTCAGTCCAATATGAGATTAATGAAGTGTTAAATGATAAATCAAATCTAGTTTTAGGAGAAACAAATCAAATTGCTGGAGATATTAGCATTAGCGATCAGAAGATAATCGTGGGCGTTCTTTCTATCAATGCAAAAACTTTCGTTACTGATAGTGAAAAAAGGGATGGAGCCGTAGCTCGGTTCATCTTGAAATCAGAGGATCCTGGTAACGAATTTATTACTTTTAAGCCGGGGAACATCTCACTGATCCCCGCAACCGTTGTTGCAAGTACTTCACCTGATTTTATTGTATCCGGGGACCTGACCATTGCAGGGGTGACAAAACCTGCAGTGTTTGCTGTTAAAGGGAAAATTATTGACGGCATTCTTACTGGTACCGCACAAACCAAGATCAAGCGATCGGACTTTAATCTTATTATTCCAAGTGTTAAAAGCGTCGCAAGCGTCGATGATACCTTTACGATTAAAGCAGATATTGTCGCTAACAAAGTTAGTCAATAGAGGAGTGTCTTTGGTATAGAAAAGAGCGACAGACCAAAGGTTTGTCGCTCTTTTCCTACTTTTAACCAAAAATTGGCTGAAAATAGGAATAGCTTTTCTCAGTTACGAAGGATCTTGCGCCTATTTTTTGAGGGATGCAAACAATTAAGCGATGGGGAACAAGTTCTGGTTGTTTGATACAAATATCTTTATTGATCAGCGGAACCATCTTTAGAGGTTTATATCCATGGATAAGCATGTACATCACTGCGCTTGCAGGAGGAGTGTTGGCGGGCAGTCGTTGTAGTACCCCTTGCCTCTGGAGATTAAACTTTCTTCTTACTTTGATCAAAAAGAGAAGTTCGATGGTCCGAACTAAATCAAAAAAGAATTTGAACAAGGCCCACGAACCGACAATCATCACTATCACCATGACACCCAAAATCTCAAGCAAAGTCGAATTTTTCATAGCCTAGGCCGAGTTGAAAGTGGAGTGATTTCTAGTTGTTTTATACTCGCAAATATATAAATTGTCAATTAAGTAATTTAATGAGCAATGGCAAGGCAAATTATCTGTTTAGCTCCTGCACTGCGCAAGGCTCGTCTTGCTTCTCCCATCGTGCTGCCGGTGGTGATTACATCGTCAATCACAAATATGTTTCTTCCCGTGATAAGTTCATTACTGAATGTTCCGTATGTGTTTTTCAAGTTTTCCAACCGCTTGCTCTTATTTTTGATTGTTACTTGCGCCTCAGTTTCCTGAATTTTTTGTAACAGATTAGGTGCATAAGTAATGAATTTGTTGTCGCAATGTTTCATCATCGCTTTTGCAAGGTTCTCAGTTTGATTGAACCCTTTTTCTTTCAAGTGTTTTTTTGAAGTGGGAATAGGAACAAGGAGCCAGTTATGATCGATAAAGTTACTTTGGTCATCAAAAAATGAAACAATCTCTTCGCTGAGTAATTTCGCTACCGCTTCTGTAAGAAAAGAATTGCCAGCATATTTAATTTGCCATACGAGATCGCGAACCTTTTGGTCTTTGTAGTGAAACAGAGCTTGCATATATGACCGCGGAAGAATTGGAGCTTCGGTAAGGGTGCTGAGAGCGCCATTCTTAGCCATTATTTCAAGAAATTGAACATGTTCTTTTTTTGGAAGCATAATATCTAGTATGAAATGAGCCAATCGATGAAAGATTTTCATATAATCTCATCCTACACCGAACCAGAAAAGTTAGTATGATATGATATGTAAAATATCTATGGAAAATCCGTTTAAAAATCTATTTGGAAAAAAAGACACCAGCGCTCTTGGAATTGATATCGGCTCTTCTTCCATAAAAGTCGTCCAATTGCGCAAAAAAGGAGGGAAGGCCGTCCTTGAAACCTATGGAGAGCTTGCTCTTGGTCCCTATGCAGGAGTTGAAATTGGTCAATCGACTAGCCTTTCAACAGATAAAATCGTTGAAGCGCTCTCTGACCTCATGAAAGAGAAAGAAGTGAATATTACGACTAAAAATTGTGGGGTTGCAATCCCATTCGCATCAAGCCTCATGACAGTCATAGAGATGCCAGCCTTATCGTATAAACAGTTGGGCGCTATGATACCCCTTGAAGCGAGAAAATATATACCGGTACCTATTTCTGAGGTTACCCTTGACTGGTCGATCATCCCTAAGGAGCAAAAACGAGTTGATGAAGATGAAGATAATAAAAAAGATGCTCCAAAAATGGAGTACGCTGACGTCCTTCTTGTTGCTATTCATAATGAGACGATTAGCAAGTATACCGATATCGTTCGAAAAACTGGACTCGAATCTTCATTTTTTGAGATTGAAATATTTAGTACGATGCGCTCTGTACTTGATCAAAATACAGCCCCGATCTTGATTCTCGATATGGGTGCTTCGACCACCAAGCTCTATATTGTCGAACGGGGGACTGTACACACCTCTCACACTATAAATCGAGGTTCACAAGATGTGACGAATACCATCGCAAAGTCGCTCGGTATTTCTGTCCATGACGCTGAGCTTATGAAGCGTGGTATTGGTATTGAGCTTGAAAAAGAAGAAAATCTTAAAAATATTGTAAGTCTTGTTCTTTCGTACATCTTTTCAGAAGCAAATCAAGTTATTCTAAACTACCAAAGAAAGTACGACAAGGCGCTTTCGAAAATAGTTTTGGTTGGCGGAGGATCAGCCCTTAAAGGAATTGCTGAGCTTGCTCAAGCAAATTTTCAAATAGATGTAGTGGCGGGTAATCCGTTTATGAAAACAGAAGCCCCTGCCTTTCTCGAAAAAGTCCTTCGTGATACTGGACCTGAGTTTGCTGTGGCGGTAGGGCTCGCGCTCCGAAAATTAAGCGAAGACAATGCCTAGGCTGGGGATTACTCGTTCAATTCATTGTCGCTTTGGTTTCATGTGTAGTATAATTTCTGTATAGGATATGTTTCTCTATTTCGGTTTGTAGATATAATTTTTCGAGTTCTTCATTATGGACACTACAAAGTTTCAAACTTCATTTATTCCTAAAAAACCAATTACTGGTATGGGGCAACCGGTAAGGAGAGGAGGTGGGCTTCTCTACACACTTTCTCTTTTTGTATTCATCACGAGCATTTTGATTTCAGGGGGAGTTTTTGGATATCAAAAATACCTTGAAGGAAAAATAAAAAGTATGGATGGAGTTCTCGTGGAAGCAAGAGAGGCACTTCAGCCAGAACTTATTAAAGTACTGACGAAAACAAATGACAGATTTATTGCTGCGGAGCAAATAATTTCAAAGCACGAAATTGTTTCTGGTTTTTTCAATCTTCTTGAAAATCTTACCCTTCAATCAGTAAGTTACTCATCGCTTGCATACTCAACCAACGAAGCTGGCGTTATTGAAATTACTATGAAAGGTTTTGCAAGAAGTTACGCGGCAGTGGCACTTCAAGCGCAAGTTTTCTCTGAATCAAAGTTTGTACAAGATTCTATTTTTTCGGATCTCGATCTTAACGATGTTGGAGACGTTACGTTTTCGCTGAAGGCGCACGTCGACCCGTCCGCTGTTTCTTATGAGACTCTCATTAAGCAACTCTACGGCTCTACGGCTGCTCCAACCACTACTCCAGCAACAGCTGTGCAAACAGCGACGTCAACCTCAATTGCAACCAGTACTTCTGCCACACCTAAAGCACCTGCCGCTATTTCAAACACACCATGATGAAACGCATTATTCCAATATTACTCATTGTTGTTTCTGGGGGACTTTTTTACCTCCATATAGATCCGCGATATGTGGAAGTTCAAAGTCTCTTGGCAAAAAAGAGTGAGTATTCATCAGCTTTAGCAAAAGGAGACGAACTTCAAGTAAAGAAAAATTTTCTTCTTACTCAATACAATAATCTTCCAAAAGAAGATTTAACTCGTCTTGAGCGATTGCTGCCCAGTGATCTCAATGCTGTCAAGCTTGTCGCTGATATTGATAGTGTTGCAGGGAGACATGGCATCACTGTTAAAAGTATCAAAGTTACAGAAGCGCAGGCTGATCGCGCGCAAGCGGTAGTTGATCCAGCGACTAAGTTATTTGAAACAACTGTGGTCGGGTTTAGATTTAGTGCAACGTATGAAAACTTGGTAAACTTCTTGAGAGATCTTGAACAAAGCTTGCAACTCATTGATGTGAAAACAATTACATTCCAGGCTACTAATGCAAAAGACGCAAAAGCTGGGATTTATGATTATGATGTATCGTTTCAGACGTATTGGATAAAATAACTTTATGGAAGAAAGCTCTAACACAAAAAAAATAGCTATCATTGCAACCCTGATCCTACTTGTTGTCCTTGGGGCGTACTTCTTCTTTTTCCGTACACCAGAGCCAATTGAATTGTTTGATGAATTTGGGAATCCCACTGGGGCAGAAGTAGTTGGACAGGATCTTATTAATATTTCAAATCAATTAGAAAAAGTCTCACTTGATGCAAATCTTTTTAAAAATCAAACGTTTATAAACCTTATCGATTTTAGCATTACTCTTCCTAATGAGCCTGTAGGAAAGAAAAATCCTTTTCAGGGAGTTAATGCTCCAACCGGTGCGCAGGTTGCCCCTTCTACGGCGGTATCGCGATAAGAAGTAGCAATTTGCGTCTTGGTTTTTTCGGACCATACTATTTTTATGAGCATCCTTGAACTACTAGCAAAGAAAAATATCATTTCTGAAGACCAGATTGTTGAAATCGTTGGTGAAGTTGAAACAAGCGGCACTTCCCTTGATGAAGTGCTCACAAAAAGGGGTATTGATCCTGAAGAAATTCTCACAGCAAAAGGAGAATTTTTAGATATTCCTACAAAAAGTTTACACAATAAAGCTATTGCAGAAAAAATTCTTCAATATATTCCTGAGGAGTCAGTGCGTCATTATCGCTTCGTCCCTCTTGCGGTTCGAGATGGTGTGCTCGAGGTTGGAATCGTCGATTCTGATAATATTTCGGCCAAGGATGCCCTCAATTTCATATCGGCAAAGATTAATATGCCGTTTAAAATATTTCTTATTTCTAAGCAGGATTTTGATTTAGTCCTTGGTATGTATAAAGGGCTGTCAGGTGAGGTAACTCAAGCTCTTTCAGAGCTTGAAACAGAATTGACCCCGGGAGAAAAAGGAAAAGATGAGGATGAAGAAGGGGGAGAAAGCAAAGAAGAAAAAGAAAACTCTGATGAAGCAAACGAACTCGACAGCGCTACCCTTTCTGATATCAGAGATGGAAAAGGAGAGAATAAAATTATTGAAGATGCTCCGGTTACAAAAATCGTTGCAACTATCCTTCGATACGCAACTGATGGAAACGCATCCGACATTCACATTGAGAGAATGCGAGAAAGCGTTCGGGTTCGATTTCGAGTGGACGGCATCATGAATACCTCTCTTGTTCTTCCGGCAAAAATTCATTCAGCAGTAGTGGCACGTATAAAAATTCTTTCCAATATGCGTCTTGATGAAAAAAGAAAACCTCAAGACGGTCGTTTTAGTGCTAAATTGGGAGATAGAAAGATAGATTTTCGTGTTTCTACGTTTCCTACTTATTATGGGGAAAAAGTGGTAATGAGAATTTTGGACCAACAGAAGGGTGTGAAAGCTCTTGACCAGCTTGGGCTTACTGATCGAAACATTAAGCTTATTCGAGAAGCAATTGAAAAGCCTTATGGTTTGATCCTCATATCAGGACCAACAGGGTCTGGAAAGTCAACTACTCTTTACTCGATGCTTAACGAAGTTGATCGTGAACATAAAAATGTACTTTCTCTGGAAGACCCGATTGAGTATAACATTGAGGGAATGAGTCAATCGCAAGTAAGGCCGGAAATTGGGTATACGTTTGCAACAGGACTTCGCACTACTTTGCGTCAGGACCCCGATATTATCATGGTGGGAGAAATTCGAGACAAAGAAACCGCCCAACTCGCGATACAAGCTGCGCTCACGGGTCACTTGGTGTTTTCAACCATCCACACCAACAATGCGATCGGAGTTATTCCTCGCCTTATTGATATGGGAGTAGACCCATATCTTATTGCTCCAACGCTTATCATAACCATTGCCCAGAGATTGGTGAGAGCTTTTTGTCCTGGGGCGGGGAAGCCGATTCCTGTTGAAGGAAGTATTAAGCAAATGATCGAAAAACAATTTGCAGATCTTCCGGAAAAATATAGAAATGAAATTGAAATTGGTAAAAATGTTTATGAAGTCTCTCCGACTCCAGACTGTCCTAATGGAACACGGGGTAGATTTGCAGTCATGGAAGTGCTTGAGATGGATAAAGAAATTGAAGAAATTGTTCTTCGTGGTGGAACAGAAATTGAACTGGCAAAGGTGGCTCGAGAGAAAGGAATGCTGTCTATGAAAGAGGATGCGCTACTTAAAGCGTTTAAACAAATGATTCCATTTGAGGAAATTAGTACGCTCTAACTTATTTATTAAGTATTTTTGTCTCTGCACAGCAAAGAAGGCTTATGATATACTGTTTGATATAAATTCTATGAACGAAGAAAAAAAATATAAAGTATTAATTGTTGATGATGATAAATTTCTTCTCGATATGTACGCGATGAAGTTTAAAAGTCTAGGTCACGACGCAACTGTTGCGGTGGGGGCAAACGACGCGCTTGAAAAACTTCGAGGGGGAATGGATCCAGAAATTATGTTGCTCGATATTATTATGCCAACTATGGACGGACTCGAACTTCTTGAGGTTGTACGTAAAGAAGGATTGGCACCAAGCGCAACGCTTGTCATGCTCACTAACGAAACCGATCCAGCTAAGATTGAAAGGGCCAACGTGTTAAAGGTAAATGGGTATATCGTAAAGGCAACAACCATTCCTTCTGAGGTGGTGAGTCAAGTTATTGAAATTGTAAAACATAAAACTCCTTAACTATGGAACACACGAAATTATTAAATCAGTTGATTGAAGCGGTAATTAGGGAAGCAGGATCTGACCTCCACCTTTCTGAGGATCGAACACCGTTTATTAGGGTGTCAGGGTTCCTCATCCCCTTAGTAAAAGAAAAAAACCTCACTCATGAAGATTTGAGTGGGTTTTTGACCGTACTCCTTCCAGAACAAGACAAGAAAGAATTTCAATTAAATCATGAAATCGATTTCGCCTATTCACACGAAAAAGGAAGATTTCGAGGAAACGCCTTCCATCGATTAGGTAAGATCTCTATTGCTCTTCGATTGATTCCTAATCGTATTCGAACTCTTCAGGAGTTGAATTTGCCCCCTATCCTCGAAACTTTTACTAAAATGCAGCAAGGATTTTTTTTATGCGTAGGGCCGACTGGTCAAGGAAAATCTACTACACTGGCTACGATGGTAGAGATGATTAATCTTGAGCGTCTTGAGCATATCGTTACCATAGAGGACCCAATTGAATATATTTTTGAACCAAAAAAAGCAATTATTGATCAGAGAGAAATCGCTATCGACACAAATGACTTTCACAGCGCTCTATGGAGTGTGTTTCGTCAGGATGTGGATGTCGTGATGATTGGAGAAATGCGAGATCCAGAAACTATTTCAACCGCAGTGACTGCTGCGGAAACAGGACACTTGGTACTTTCAACACTGCACACAAATACTGCGGCTCAAACCATTGATCGTATTATTGACTCATTTCCCGCTGATCAGCAAAGTCAAATCCGTCTTCAGATCGCAAGTTCTCTTGTGGGAATTTTTTCACAAAGACTCGTGCCTCGTATTTCTGGAGGACTTATTCCAGTGTATGAGCTTTTGATCAATAATTCTGCGGTGGCAAACCTCGTTCGAGACAAGCGAACTCACGAAATAAATACTGTTATTGAGACAAGCTCAAGTGAGGGGATGATTGACCTCAATCGTTCGCTGGCGGTACTTGTGAAGGGGGGAGAAATTAGTGTAGAAAACGCATATTTACATTCTACAAATCCAAAGATTCTTGAGAAATTGCTCTAATCGTACCGTACAAAGACTATGATTTTTTCTTATAAAGCAATCAACAATAATGGAGAGCCAAGCGAAGGAACCGTGGATGCAATTAACCTCGAAGTCGCGATTAGTTCTGTCCAAAAGCGCGGCCTGATCCTCTCAGCTATTACACCTGTTGAGGAGGCTACCTTAAAGCGCCGATTTTCTTTTGGGAGTGGGGTATCAAATAAAGATATTGTAATCTTGTCTCGTCAACTCTCAACTCTCTTTGATGCACAAGTTTCGGCTCTCCGAGTATTTAAGCTTATTTCAGCTGAAGCAGAGAACGTGGTTCTCCGAGAAGCTTTGACTGAAGTCGCAGATGACCTTCAAGGAGGAAGCTCTATTTCAAAAGCACTCAGTCAGCACCCAAAAATTTTCACCAATTTTTATATAAACATGATCAGAGCCGGTGAAGAAACTGGTAAGCTCAATGACACATTTAACTTTCTTGCTGACTATCTCGATCGAAATTACGAAGTGGTTTCAAAAGCAAAAAACGCTTTGATTTATCCAGCTTTCGTCATTACGGTGTTTGTCGGGGTGATGGTGCTTATGTTCACCACGATCGTTCCAAAGATTGCTTCTATTTTGACCGACTCAGGACAAGAACTTCCTATTTATACGCGCATTGTTATAGGAATTAGTGATTTTTTGCTGCACTACGGTGTGTTTCTCTTAGCGGGAATTCTTGTTGGAGGATTTTTCTTAATAAAATATATTCGCACACCCACTGGAGCGTATGCGTATGATACGTTTAAACTGGGTGTTCCGTTTATCGGAGACTTGTATCGAAAGCTGTACCTCTCCATGATTGCCGACAACATGCACACCATGATTCTTTCGGGTATTCCGATGCTTCGAGCTATTGAGATTACTTCGAGTGTTGTTGATAGTGTAACGTATAAACAAATTCTTGACGAGAGTTTAGTCGCTGTTAAAGGGGGAAGCTCGCTATCTTCATCGTTTGCGCAGTACGAGCAAATTCCTGGAATTTTGGTACAAATGATCAAGGTGGGAGAAGAAACTGGAGAGCTCGGCAATATCTTAAAGACAATGGCAAAGTTCTACCAGCGTGAAGTTATGAACGCAGTGGACACTCTTGTTGACCTTATTGAACCAGTGATGATTGTGATGCTTGGTCTTGGTGTGGGGGTCCTTTTGGCATCGGTGCTCATGCCGATTTACAATATCGCAAACTCAGCCTAAAAGTAGGTTATGGCTTGTAGTTTTTAGGAAAATTAGCTTATACATTTAAATCTGTCTTCCTAAAAGATAAAACTTGACACCCCATGTGTTATCCCCAGCCTATTTGAGAGTAGGGTTCAGTTGGCTTATAATAGATACATACGTTTTTAAAAAAACGGCTGTCTCTTTTAAAAGAGACGGATCGATTAATAATTTAAGATTAATTAGTAGAATGAAAAAATTTAATAAAGGTTTCACCCTCATCGAACTTCTAGTTGTTATCGCGATTATCGGTATTCTTTCATCAGTGGTGTTGGCATCTCTTAACACTGCGCGAGCGAAGGGTGCTGATGCAGCGGTGAAGAGTAACCTTGCTAATGCACGTGCACAAGCGGAACTTTTCTATGACGCAAACGCAAACTCCTATACTGTAACTATCGGAGGCGCAACTGACCTTTGTAATATTGCAGGGTTGGTTTCTGGGGTTAAGGGTATTTACACAAACGTCTTTGGTGCGGCGAGCGCGACGGGTCTTACAGCTGTAAATACAACGGCAACATTAGCAGGATCTGCAGTGACAGCGACTTGTCACTCTTCTGCGGCCGCATGGGCATCTGAAACTCCACTCAAGACTGGAACAAACCAGATGTACTGTGTAGACAGTACTGGTGCTTCTGTCCAGACTACAGGAAGTACTCTTCCCGCATCCGACTTCGCTTGTAACTAAGGATCCTTTCCTGGTTTAGGAAACAAAAAACTCCCACGGGGAGTTTTTTGTTTGTGGACAACGAAAGGTGCATTGTGTACTAAATTTTTATATAATAATGACATGAAACATTTCACCAGAGGATTTACCCTCATCGAACTTCTAGTTGTTATCGCGATTATCGGTATTCTTTCATCAGTGGTGTTGGCATCTCTTAACACTGCGCGAGCAAAAGGAGGGAATGCGGCGGTCAAGAGTAACCTTGCTAATCTTCGAGCTCAGATGGAAATTTATTTTGATGATCCAGCACTTGGAAATAATTCCTACGGAGCAGTTGGAGCCAACGCCATTAACTGCGTTGGTGCGAGTGCTTCAACTATTTTTGGAAATGCGAAAGTTCAGCAAGGGCTCGTTTCTGCAGCAAACGCTGGAGGAGGAACTGCGCGATGTGTAGCTCAGCCGACAACAAATTCAACTTCATATGTTGTTTCTGTTCAGCTCAAAACACCAGAAGCAAGCTTTACCCAGTGGTGTATTGATTCAACAGGAGCTTCTAAGGGTCATGCTACTGTAATTTCCATGGGCGCAACTCCTACCGTCTGTCCGTAATCTTCACTACTTTGAAATCACTTTCACTACTCTCTTTAAAAAGAAACAAACAAGGTTTTACGTTGATAGAATTACTGGTTGTTATCGCGATTATCGGTATTCTTTCATCAGTGGTGTTGGCGAGCGTTAACATTGCGCGAGTGAAGGGATCTGATGCCGCTATAAAAGCTGACCTTTCAAATATTCGAGCGCAAGCAAGTATTTATTATGATAGTAATGGTCAGAATTACGGTGCTGATGGGGCATCGTGTACTACCGCTTCTTCAATGTTTGCTGATCCTACTATTGCTCAAGCTATCGTGCATTCCGGAAGCGTATCAAGTGCCCCTCTAGTGTGTTACACCGATGATGGAGTAGCGGCAACGGGCGCTGCGGCGAATTCTTGGGCAATGTCAGCACCTCTTAAATCCACAGCTACTTCGTGGTGCGTTGATTCAATTGGAAATTCAGCATCAGGAACTGCGATTCTCGTTTCGGATGTTGCGGTTTGTCAATAATTCTTTTAGATATAACATATATTTTGGAAACCACCTTATTATATTTTTTTGTCTTTATTTTCGGTTCAATTATCGGAAGTTTTCTGAACGTTGTTATCTTGCGATTTAATACAGGTAGGGGACTTGCCGGTCGTTCAGGATGTTTTACGTGTGGAAAAACTTTGCACTGGCATGAATTAGTTCCGATCATTTCTTTTTTATTTTTGCGAGGAAAGTGTGGTGAGTGTAAAGCAAAAATCTCGGTTCAGTATCCACTCATTGAGATACTTGCTGGGTGTCTTTTTGTCTTTTTTGCCATTCATGACGGTCTTTTTGTGACTCCTGGGCTAATTTCTTCCTTAACATTTACTCTTAATGTCGCCATCTGGTCAACGCTGGTAGTAATCCTTGTGTATGATCTGCGCCACATGATCATCCCTGATTCTTTGTGCCTGCTCTTTATTGCTCTTACGGTAGTTCGTTTATTTTCATTTTGGAAATTTCATATTCTTTCAGCGAGTAATTTGATTAACTACGGCCTTACAGGGGCTATTCTTTCAGGGTTTTTTTTGATGCTCTGGCTGATTTCAGGGGGTAGGTGGATAGGATTGGGGGACGTTAAGCTTGCAGTTGGGATGGGTTTGTACCTCGGTCTTGCGGAGGGTTTGTCGTCATTCGCTCTTGCCTTTTGGATCGGGGCTGCATTTGCACTCCTACAGATGCTTGTTCAGTTTATTGTGGGGAAACTTCAATTGAGAGAAAGAGGAAAATCAATTACAATGAAAAGTGAGATCCCATTTGCACCGTTCCTTATTCTTGGAATGCTGCTTGCATATATATACTCAAGCGACATTTTTCATCTATCTTTATTTCTTTCATGAACATGGTCACAACAAAGCATCTTAATTTAAAAGGGTTTACTCTTATAGAGCTCCTCATCTCAATCAGCATTATTGCCCTACTCACAGGTGTTGTAGTTTTTAATCAAAGCGATTTCTCAGATCAATTAGCTCTTTCAAATTTGACTAACGAAATTGATATCCAAATTAGAGAAGCGCAAACATACGGAATTAGCGTCCGAGAATTTGCCCCAGGAACCAACAATTTTAACATCGCGTATGGAGTGAGTTTTAATTTAAGTAATCCAGGCTATAGCAATACATCATTTTATACGTTCGCAGATCTCAATCCTCAAAATGGT
>Ga0163144_10016600_pt1 | contig 15079 bp, 12 predicted proteins | sample OliLak19BULKMAT1_FD_123175 | JGI IMG/M metagenome (GOLD analysis project Ga0163144, IMG submission 123175) | Freshwater microbial mat bacterial communities from Lake Vanda, McMurdo Dry Valleys, Antarctica - Oligotrophic Lake LV.19.BULKMAT1 | ecosystem: Environmental > Aquatic > Freshwater >... | reverse complement strand
GCCACCTCTCCGGTGCCGAGAATGCTCGAACCGCTGATGCATTTGACCTGGTTGAACATCTTGCCCAGCGGCTTGATCACCGTCTGGAACTCGCCCAGCAGGGTGTCCACCACCAGACCCACCTTGTGTCCGGCGTGCCTGACCACCACGATGTTCTCGCGTTGCCCGGGGCGGCCTCCGACCTCGAACAGCTCACGCAGCCGGATGAACGGCAGCACGTGGCCGCGCAGATTGGTGTAGTCGTGGCCCGGCTCGGCGGAGAGTTCCACGCATTCCTCGATCATGTCGAGCGGCACGACGAACACGGATTTGTCCAAGCCCACCAGGAAGCCGTTGATGATCGCCAAGGTAAGAGGCAGACGCACCGTCACGGTCGTGCCTATGCCCTCTTCGCTGCTGACGCTGACGCTGCCGCGCAGCGCGGTGATGTTGCGTTTCACCACATCCATGCCGACACCGCGTCCCGACAGGTTCGTCACCTGCTCGGCCGTGGAGAAGCCGGGCTCGAAAATGAGCCCGTAGATCTCGCCATCGCTCAAGGCGCGTCCGGGTTCGACCAAACCTCGCTCGACCGCTTTCGCAAGAATCTTGTCGCGCTTCAGCCCGCCACCGTCATCGCTCACTTCGATGACGATGCTGCCTGAATCGTGATACGCGTTGAGCCTGACGGTGCCCTTGACGGGCTTGCCGCGCTCCTTGCGAATGTCCGGCGATTCGATGCCGTGATCGATCGAGTTTCTGACCAGGTGCGTGAGCGGGTCGGCGATCTTCTCCACCACGGTCTTGTCGAGTTCGGTGTCCTCGCCGCTGACGACGAGTCCGATGTCCTTCCCGATCTCGCGGGAAACATCGTGCACCACGCGCTGGAACCGGTTGAAGGTCGCGCCGATCTTGACCATGCGCAACTGCAGTGCGTGGTCGCGCACCTGTTCGACCAGGCCGGACAGGGTCTCGGAAGATTCCTGCAGTTCGACCAGGCGCGCGCGTCGCGAGATCGTATTTGTGGTCGCCGCGGCGATGATCAATTCGCCGACGAGATTGATCAGATGATCGAGCTTGTCAGCGTCGACCCGGACGGAGCGGCTTTCCTGAACCTTTGCATCCTTGACGTGCTGCTGCTTCGCCAGTGCCGCCTCGACGACAGCGGGCTGCACGGCGCCCTGTTCCACCAGGATGGCGCCGAGCGGTTGCGCCGGCGCGCTGCCGGCCTGCTGGCTGGCGAGCGCAGCGTCGAGCTCGTGAGCGGTTACGGTGCCACACCGGACCAGGATCTCGCCCAGGCGAGCCGTTTCTTCAGGGAGTTCCTCTATCAGCCGTGTGTATTCGGAGATCCGGCTGTTCGGGGGCAGGATGCGCACGCTGCAGTCATCGCGCACGAAGTCGAATACGCTCTCGATGGCGGTCTTGTCGGACTCGCTCTTGAACGCGATCTCGAAGCCGAGATAGCACGACTCCGGATCCATCTCTTCAGCCGCGGGAATCGCGTCCGGCAACGTCACGATGCCGGTTATCGTGCCGAGCTTGCCGAGGTAGCGGATGAACGACAGAGGGTCCATGCCGTTCCTCAGCACTTCGCGCCCGAAGCGCAGCGAAATGTGCCAGGTGTCCGAATCGACACCCGGGCCGTCGATGCGCTCGATGGGTTCGGTTTCTCCGCGGGGGTCCGCCTCGAGCGGTGCGGCGTGGAGTACGGTCTGCGGCGAGTCCAGATAACCACGCAATTGCACGATGAGCGGTGCACCGCTTCGGGTCATCGTTTCGTCGGCTTCGAGTTTTCCGGCCGCTACTGCCTCGATCAACGCACCGATGTGGTCGCCGCAGGCCAGCAGCAAGGCCACGAGTTCGCTCTCGATACGAAGCTTGCCGTCGCGCACGGCGTCGAGCACGCTCTCGACGACGTGGGTGAATTCGACGATGTGATCGAGGCCGACCAGGCCGGCGGAGCCCTTGATGGTGTGAGCGGTGCGGAAGATCGCATTGACCGTCTCGGCATCGATGTCCCTCGCGTCCCCGGCGAGGAGGGCGGTCTCCATGTCCTCCAACAGTTCGCGGCTTTCGATGAGAAAGGTCTGCAGTACCAGATCGAGATTCATCGCGATTTCCCGCCGTCGGATTGGATGAAGAGCGGATCGCCGAAATAGGTGGCGAGATTGAGGAGCTCGAATACTTCGAGAACCGCGGGGCTGTGCTCGACCAGGCGCAGCTCCTTGTTGCGACTCTGCGCCGTCCGTTTGGCGAGCAGCAGCAGTTGCACCCCGGCGCTATCGATCTCCGTGACCTTGGACAGATCGATCGATAGAACGGATTGCAGATCCAGCGGAGCGAGTAATGTCTGGTGCAGCTCGGCCGCCCGGTAGATGGTCATCTCGCCTTCGATCGAAATCGACACCGGCACCTGGTCGCGCTTGCGCTTCTTCGAATCCGTCATGGGGTCCTCCACGGCAGTCCTGATGCATGGAATCGGCGAAAGCTCACGGCAGTACCAGCTTTTCCACTGCGCCGAGCATCTGATCCGGTTTGAACGGCTTCACCACCCAGGCCTTGGCGCCCGCGGCCTGGCCTTCCTGTTTCTTCGATTCCTGCGATTCGGTGGTCAGCATGATGATCGGCGTGAACTTGTAGTTCGGCATCTGCTTCACCGCTTTCACGAAGCTGATGCCGTCCATATTCGGCATGTTGACGTCGCTGATGATGAGATGAACTTTCTGTCCGGTGAGCTTGGCGAGCGCGTCTTTTCCGTCGCAGCCCTCGATCACGTCATACCCCGCACCCTTCAGCACGATGCCAACCAACTGCCTTACCGAAGCCGAGTCGTCCACTACCATGATGGTCTTTGCCATGGTGCTCTCTAGAAGAATGTGATCACTGCGTTGTCCGTCGCCGCTTTGGCGCCCTTGGCGTCGTCGTGGTGACCGGCGTGCTCTTCTTTCATCGCGTACGTCTTTTCGATCTCGGCCAGCAACGGCGCCGGATCGAGCGGCTGCAAAGCACCGCCTTGCTGGTACTGCATGCTGTTTTGCTCGAGGAAACCGGGAAGGCGTTCGATGTTGGCTCTGACGTGGCTCATGATCTGGCTCACGCGGTCCTGGAACTGCAACTGCACCAAAGCTTCGGCCACTTCCGATTTGATACCGATGCTCTCGCTTTTGAGCAGACTGGAAGAGTGCACAAGCGCGTCGGTGACGCTGCGGAAATCGCCCAATACCGAGCTGATGATCGCCTCCGATGCGATCATCGACTGGCCCTCCTGCAGGGTCGACTTCTCGGCGCTCTTACAGGTGGAGGTGATCGCGGCGTTGATCACGCCCACTTTCGCGGTGATGCGCTTGCCGGTTTCACCGGACCGGGTGGACAATTCGCGCACTGCATCGGCGACGACGGCGAAGCCCCGTCCAGCTTCTCCGGCGCGGGCTGCCTCGATGGCGGCATTGAGCGCCAAGAGGTTGGTTTGCGCGGCGATGCTTGCGACGTCGGTCGCCATCGCGTGCAGCTCGGCTATGAACTGGTCGAGGCCTTGAACCGTCTCCAGCATCGCTGCCTTGCTGGTCGTGGCCGATTTCAGCGAGGCGACCACCAGGCCGAGGTCCGTCTCGCTCTTGGTGAACACCGCCAGCAGACCGGTGCCATCACCGTCTATGGATTCGGTCGAAGTGCTGGAAGCCTTCACGGCCGAGTCCAGCTTGTCGACAATCCCCGAGAAGCGCGCGGTGAGGGCCGAGATTGCGGTTTCCATCTGGCTGCGGGAGGTTTCGATATTGCGGGTCCACACCGGAACCAGCCGTTCGACAAAGTGCTGCCGCCCGGCAATGTAGCGGTCGATCGACTTCGCGGATTCGCTCATCGCGGCAGCGCGCCCTTGCTGTTGCGAAGCGCCGAGCGCTGCCCGGGCGTGCGCTGCCAGGTGCCAGCCGGCGGCCAGGCCGGCGGCGCCGATCGAGATGGCAATTCCCATCGCGAGCCACGTCAAGCCGCCAACCAGAACGACGGCTGCGGCGCCGGCCAATCCCAGGACGGTCGGATAAATCTGGTACGAGCGGGTCGTATCGGGACGATTCAAGGTGCGATCTCCAGCGTGAGTGAGCAGGGGAAACGGCCATTCCCATCAACGAGATATGCTGGACACTGCAAGGTGGACCCAGCAGCGGACGACGCGCATCCGGGCGGGCGGGAAACGGCAACTTTCCCGCCAAGCCACTGATATCGGTACTCCGAGCGAAGACTTGACGGCGAATTCGCGAAATCTTCCACAGACGTTTTCGTGAACTCAACGGGCGAGACGGCCGCACCGCTTTCGGCCTCGGGTAGTGGCTGGTGTGCTCGATACCTCGATACGGACGCAACGGGCCGCCTCTTGACCGATCATCGGGTCCTTGGCATCGTCCCCCATCACAGTTTCGAGCACCGGGAAGCGAGACGAATGACGACGCGAGGGTTCTCCGGCAAAGGCCGTCCGTCGGCGACGGCTGCACGATTGCCCCCCGGGCAATTTCTTACCGACGATTTTCCGGTTCTGTCCGCAGGGCCGACGCCGAGGGTGGCGCTCGATACCTGGCGCTTCACGCTGAAGGCGGGTCCGAAGCCGGTCAAGCAATGGACCTGGGAAGAATTCAATCGTCTCCCCAGGACGCGAGTCACGCGCGACATTCATTGCGTCACCAAGTGGAGCAAGTTCGATACGGCCTGGGAAGGCGTGTCCATCGACGACTTGCTCGCTGACGCGGGCCTCGAGCCGCCGACGCCCTGGTTGCTGGCGCATTCGTCCGACGACTACACCACCAACGTGCCATTGAAGGATTTAGTCGACGGTCGTGGCATGGTCGCGATCGCCTACGATGGCCAGGCGATCCCGAGCGATCACGGTGGTCCGGCGCGGTTGCTGGTGCCGCATCTGTACTTCTGGAAATCGGCGAAGTGGGTGAACGGATTGCAGTTCACGCAGAAGGACGAAGCCGGCTTCTGGGAGTTGCGCGGCTATCACATGTACGGCGACCCCTGGCAGGAGCAGCGCTATTCCGGTGATTGAGGCGGCGCAGAAGCGCCATTGGCAGAAAGCCACCATCGTCGGGATCGAGCGATGCACGCCGCGCATCAAGAGTTTCTACTTCGAACTGACGCAGCCTGCGGTGTTTATCCCGGGACAACATATGGATGTGCGGCTGATGGCGCCCGGTGGCTACGAGGCGCAGCGCAGCTACTCGATCGCGTCGCCACCGGAACAGGGGGCGCGGATCGAGCTGGCGATCGAGCGCCTCGACGACGGCGAGGTCTCGACGTTCTTCCACGATGTTGTCCGGATGGGGGACCAGATCGAGCTGCGCGGCCCGATCGGAGGCCATTTCGTGTGGTCGGTGCAGGATGACGGCCCGCTGCTGCTGATCGGCGGCGGTTCGGGCGTCGTACCGCTCGTGTCGATGATCCGGCATCACGCGCTGCAGGGGAGTGCGATCCCGCTGACGCTCGTCACGTCGGCGAGGACGGAAGCCGACCTGTTGTATCTCGACGAGTTGCGCGCGTTGCATGCGAAGCGGCACGGCTTCTCCCTCGTCGCCACGGTGTCGCGCGAGCGGTCGGATCACCCGGATCTCGCGTTCGGCAGGATCGATCGGGCATTGCTCGTCCGGGCCGTGGAAGCGTTGGGGTCACCGCGTCTGGTCTTCGTCTGCGGTAACAACCCGTTCGTCGAAACGGTGACCGGGCTGCTGCTGGAGCTCGATCTCGCCCCGCATCGGATCAGGACGGAACGGTACGGCGGTTAGGCGTTTGCACTTTGGAAAGATGCCGCATCGGTGACCGGTCCTGCGTCCGTACCCCTCGATCGGCAGGCAGCGATTGCAATCGTGACGGTCGGTCGTGCTAGATTCCCGCCGACCCGAGGTGGCGTTCAACGACCGGACGGCCCTCCTTCGTTCACGGGAGCCGTCTTGCGTTCGCCTCGCTTATGGTTCCGCAGCCTGATCGTCCTGGTGCGAGTCGCCCGCCGATTGGCTTCCGGCTATCTGCTGATCCAGTTTCTATGGCCGTTCATGGACCAGAGGGCACGCGACGCGAGCGTGCAGCTCTGGTGCCGGGACATGCTGCGAGTGCTCGGGATCAGGCTCTCGGCGGCTGGTCATCCGCTCCCGCAGCCGGCAGACGAGGGCCTGGTGCTGATTTCGAACCACATCTCGTGGGTCGACACCGTGGCCATCCACGCGGTCGTGCCCTGCGGCTTCCTGGCGAAGGCGAGCCTTCAGGGTTGGCCCATCATCGGCCGCCTCGTCGAGAAGACCGGCGGCGTGTTCGTGCAGAGAGGCAACCCGTTCGACCTGAAGCGTGCACTCGATGCCATGGCCGGCGCTTTGGCTACGGGCCGCTCCATCTGCGTGTTCCCGGAAGGCACCACGACCGATGGCACTGCGCTCGCCGTTTTCTCGACCCTCGTATTCGAATTGTCGGCGCGGTGCGGCGCCCGGGTTCTGCCGATCGGGGTGCGTTATCGCCAGCGCGGCGTGCCGACACGGCTGGCGGCGTGGATCGGCGACGAGGCCTTCGTGCCGTCGCTGTTTCGCATCGCGGGTGCCGACGGACTGGAAGTCGAATTGATCGCAGGCGAGCTGCTGCCACCCGTCCTCGACCGTGCCCGCGCGGCCGAGCATGCGCGGCAGCGCGTGGCTGCGCTCGTCGAGATTCCGGTGTCCTCGGAGCCAGTCGCCGCGACCGCAGCCGAGGCCGAAGACAACGAACCTCACGGCAACCCCCGAGTAGCGCATCTGGCGGAAGCCGTCCGTGCGTGGATCGCGGCCGAGCGGGAATTGTCGCCGATGCAGATCACCGACAGGGCGTCGCTGCGCTCGCTCGGCATCGATTCGCTCGCGATCCTGCGCATGGTGCTGGAACTGGAGGAAGGGCTGGGACTGCGTGTCGACGAATCGAAGCTGGAGCTTTCGTCCAATGCCACGGTGATGGAATTCAGCGCCGCCGTGGTGCGAAGCGAGCTGTAGTGGTCCGCGAGAACGCCAGCGGTAGACGGCGTTCGCGGTTTCTACGCCACCCCGAACCTATCGAGAATTCAGGGGGCCGGCAAAGCTTCCCTCACCCTCGGTCCCTCTCCCGGGGGAGAGGGAAGTACCCTCCCTTGTCCCTCCGGGGGGAAGGGCCGGGGATGAGGGAGGGGAAGCCCCCACCGGGAGAAGCGCCGGGGCTGAGGGAGGCGAAGCCCCCTCCGGGAGAGACCGATGCAGCGCCCCATGCTGCCGGCTTGCGCCGTGGCGATGAAGACCTTTGGCGAGCAGCCTCCAGCCGGCTACGAGTCGGGTTTCGCGATGCCGCGACGCCACAGCTCCAGCGGCAGCGGGTTGCCGTTTTCCCCTTCGACGAACAACTTCGCATCGCTTGTGCGCACCAGGAATGTGGCCCACTTCTCGGCCTGGGTCGACGGATTCTTGTAGAACGTCACCGACCAGTGTTTCTTGCCCCCGGGCGTGCGCGAACCCGTGAGGATGCCCGCCGTGGCGGGCGCCTTGGGATCGGCGGCCGCAGCCTTGCGCCGCTCTTCCCGCCATGCCTTCACTTCGGGCAGGTCGAGCACGAGGGCGCGAGCCTCGTCCATGCCGAGCTTGTCCTTGGTCCTGGCTTGGGAAATGGTCTGGGCCGCGAGATCGCGGGAGACGATCGGGCCGATGCAAAGCGCGATGGCAATGACACAGGCTGCGCGCGAGAGAGTCTTCATGATGGGCTCGGAGAAGTTGACCGGACACTCGCGTCGCCGGACCCGTCGCCCGTCACGAACGATTCGATGGCAGCGGCGAACTGCTCGGGCTGGTCGTGATGCATCATGTGACCGGCGGCGCGGATTGTACATTCCGACAACTGCCGCAACGCCGCACGACGGCGCGCCCAATCCGCCGGATCGTCGCCCGCCCAGCGCTTCAGGTCGGTGGTCTTCTCGCCCCACAGCCACAGCACCGGCGCGGTGATCCTCTCCCAGCACGCGATCGCCTCCTCGAAGCGGTAGAGCACCGGGTTCACCTGTTTGTGCCGGGGATCGGCCGCGAGTTCGATCGTGCCGTCGGCGCGTTGTATCGCCCAATGTTGCGCGAGAAACTCGGCCTGGTCGCGGGCGAGCCTCGGGTTGTTCTTCATGAGGCGGTCGGCGACGGACGCAAAGCTCTCGTAGGGCCGGAGTTGCACGATCGCTTTGGTCTCGTCGATCCAGCGCGCGATACGATCGGGCGCTTGCTCCGGCCGGGTCGGTTCGAGACCGAATCCCTCCGCGAGCACGAGATGCGATACGCGCGCTGGCCGCACCCCTGCGTACAGGTTGGCGACGTTGCCGCCCATGCTGTGACCGACGACGGCGCAGGGCGTTTCCGGAGCATAGATGTCGAGCAGGGCATCGAGATCGGCGAGGTAGTCGGCGAACCAGTAGCCGTCGGGCGCCCATTGCGTCAGCCCGAAGCCGCGCCAGTCGGGTGCAATGACGTACCAGTCGTGCACGAGCGCATCGACCGCGAACTGGAACGAGGCCGCGACGTCCATCCATCCGTGCAGCAATACGAGCTTCGGTGCGTCGGGTTCGCCCCACGTTCGCACGTGGTAGCGCAGCCCGCGGATCAGGTGGTAACGGGATTGGCTGGGTTTCATTCCTGCGCCATCGAGGGTTCGTCGCGCCGGTGCGTTCGCACCGCCTGCCACGAGATCAATCCGAGTGCGAGACCGATGCACGCGGCACCGACCATCTCCGCAGGGCGCAGCCGTTCGCCGAGTTGCAAGGCCGACGCCACGATCGCCACCACCGGCACCGCGAGCGATGACAGGCTCGTGGTGCCGGCCGGCAGCCGGTTCAGCACGTACTGCCACATGAGCCAGCCGCCGGCGGTGGCGATCACTCCGCTGAACAGGACGGCCGCGATCAGCGTCGGGGTGATCCGTGGCGGTGCCTCGGGTACCAGGAGGGCGCACGCGACGATCGGCACCATGCCGATGGCCATCTGCCAGAACGTGAAGTCGAGCGTATCGAAGGGGTGATCGCGCTGGATGCGCTTGGTCAGCACCACACCCGTCCCCCACGCCATGCCGGCCAGAACCGCGAGGAGTTTCGGACCCACTTCCGCGTGAATCAGCCAAGGCTCCAGGATGAGGATCAGGCCGACCAGCGCCGCGACGATGGCAAGCCATTGCAGTCCCCGGACCCGTTCGGCGAGCACAGGCCAGGCGAACAGCAGCACCCAGAACGGCATGGTGAACGTGAGGATCGAGATCTTCCCCGGTTGCGCCCCCGCCAGGGCCCACGTGTTGAGGACGAGAAAGGCGCCCGTCTGGATAAGGCCCACCAGCGCGGCTCCGCGCGGTGGACGGCGCGAAGGCAACCGCCGCATCACCAGCAGCAGGAACGCGCTCAGGGCGGCAACGCCGCAGACCACGCGCATGGCAGCGAAGGCGAATGGCCCGGCCTGCGACAAGCCGATCTTGGCGACGATCCAGGCGTAGCCCCAGACGAGCGCGAGCATCGCCATGACGATCGCGGCGCGGCGATGCTCCGCGCCGACGCTCACCGGTGTGCCGTGCCGGAAACGACAAGCCCGTCACGGCGGACGGGCTGGCGAAGGGCGACACGGGTTGGTTTCATGAAGCGGCCGATTATACGGACCGTCCGATCGGATACCGAGACTCGCAGACGCTCGCGAGCTTTGAGGAGGCGTGGAGCGCCTACTTCGCCTGATCCACACCCTTGAGGGCCGCGTCGAGTTCCTTCCTGGCGCTTTCGACGCCGCGCTCGAGCGCCGCGACCCGCTCGAAATAGCGTTCGCTGGGGCGGGCACCGCCTCCGGCCATTCCGATGAACTCGCCCTGTAGCGGCGTGCGGCCCTGTTCGAGCGCAAGTTGGGCGGCTGCCACGGCTTCGCGCGCGATCTTCACGCGAGTATCCGCGTCGTCGAACTTCTTCCGGCGATCCTCGATGCGAGTCTGCAGGTCATCCTTCTGGCGCTGGTCGTCCTGGGCTCGTTTGGTTGCCTTGGTCTTGTCCGCTTCGGTCGGCGGTGGCGGGACGTCCACCGGCTGGGACTTGCTGGCTCCCTTGACGGGTTGATCGGAATAGATGATCCGCCCGTCGGGCATGGTGTTCTTGTAGACCTGGGCCTGGGCGCTGCCCGCGGCAAGCAGGATTCCGACGAACAGCGATGCAGCAGAGCGGAACACGGTGGCGGGCATGGTGGCGGATGCGGGCGGGATGTCGACGACAGCATAGACAAGTCGTCGGCGTCGCTGTTCCGGGGGCACGGCAAGTGTCCGGCCTGCCGGCTCTTTTTCTCGCCGGCCGATGCCGCGGTTAGAATCGGGCAACCCCCGTCCCGATCATGTCGCTGCTCCGTTTCGTTCACCTTCGCCTGCACAGCGAGTACTCCATCGTCGACGGCATCGTCCGCATCGACGACGCGGTCGCGCGCGCCCGCGCGGATGGAATGCCGGCGCTCGCGCTGACCGACCTGTCGAACCTGTTCGGGATGGTGAAGTTCTATACGGCGGCGCGAAGCGCCGGGCTGAAGCCTGTCATCGGCTGCGATGTGTGGCTGTCCAACGACGAGGAACGGGACAAGCCGTACCGGGCGCTCCTGCTCGCGCAGAATCGTGACGGTTATCTGCGCCTGTGCCGTTGGCTCACGCGGGCTTTTCGCGAGAACCAGCATCGCGGGCGTGCCGAACTGCGCAAGACGTGGTTTCTCGAAGAGGGTACCGAAGGATTGGTCGCCCTTTCGGGCGGGCCTGCGGGCGAAATCGCACAGGTGCTGCTCGCCGGTCACGCCGAGCGCTCCGAGGTACTCGCCCGGCAATGGGCGCAACTGTTCGACGGTCGTTTCTATCTCGAACTCCAGCGCGCGGGCAATGCCGACGCCGCGTCGATCGAGCCCGGACTGCTGCGACTCGCTGCTCGCCTGCGCATACCTCCCGTGGCGACCCATCCGGTGCAGTTCCTCACGCCTGCCCAGTTCACCGCGCACGAGGCGCGCGTCTGCATCGCGGAGGGTCAGATCCTGTCCGACCAGCGCCGTCCGCGGCGATTCACCGAACAGCAGTACTTCAAGTCGCAGGCCGAGATGGCGGAACTGTTCGCCGATCTGCCCGAGGCTCTGGAAAACGCCGTCGAGATCGCGCGCCGCTGCAATGTCGTGATCGAGCTCGGCCGCAGCCGGTTGCCGCCGTTTCCGACACCGGGCGGAGAGGGTCTCGACGACTATCTGCGGGCGCAATCCGCCGAAGGGCTCGAACGGCGCCTGGTCGCGTTGTATCCGGATCCGGCGTTGCGCGAGGCCGAACGCGCGCGCTATCGGGAACGGCTCGAGTTCGAGATCCTCACCATCATCCAGATGGGATTCCCCGGCTACTTCCTGATCGTCGCGGACTTTATCAACTGGGCGAAGGGCAACGGCGTTCCGGTGGGTCCCGGCCGGGGCTCGGGTGCGGGATCACTCGTCGCCTACGCGCTTGGCATCACCGATCTCGACCCGCTGCGCTACGACCTGCTGTTCGAGCGCTTTCTCAACCCCGAGCGCGTATCCATGCCGGACTTCGACGTGGACTTCTGCCAGGACGGGCGCGATCGCGTGATCGATTACGTACGCCGCAAGTACGGCGACGAGTCGGTCTCGCAGATCGCCACTTTCGGCACGATGGCCGCGAAGGCCGTAGTGCGCGACGTGGGTCGAGTGATGGAATGGGGCTACAACCGCACCGACGAGCTGGCGAAACTGATTCCGTTCCAACCCGGCAAGCTGATCACTCTCGCGATGGCGCGGGAGATCGAGCCGCGCTTCAAGGAGCGCGAAGCGGCGGAAGAAGAGACGCGCGAGCTGATCGCGCTCGCGGAGCAGCTCGAAGGCATGACGCGCAACGTCGGCATGCATGCGGGCGGCGTGCTGATCGCCCCGGACAAGCTCACCGATTTTTGCCCGCTCTACTGCACGCAGGGCTCGGAGAGCCCGGTGTCCCAGTTCGACAAGGACGACGTCGAAGCGGTGGGGCTGGTCAAGTTCGACTTCCTCGGGCTCACCACGCTCACCGTCCTCGACTGGACCTTGCGCTTCATCCGCAGCCTCGATCCGGAATCGAACCTGGTTCTCGCGGAGCTGCCGCTCGACGATGCGGCTGCATACCGGGTGTTCGCCACCGCCAACACGACCGCCGTGTTCCAGTTCGAATCGCGCGGCATGCGCGAACTGCTCACGCGCGCGCGCCCCGACCGCTTCGAGGACATCATCGCGCTGGTCGCCCTGTACCGGCCGGGGCCGATGGACCTGATCCCCGACTTCATCGAACGCAAGACCGGCAGGCGCTTCGAGTACCTGCATCCGATGCTCGTGCCCGTGCTCGAGCCGACCTACGGGATCATGGTGTACCAGGAGCAGGTGATGCAGGCCGCCCAGGTCTGCGCCGGCTATTCGCTCGGCGGCGCCGATCTGCTGCGCCGTGCCATGGGCAAGAAGAAGCCCGAGGAGATGGCGAAGCAGCGTTCGATCTTCGTGAGCGGCGCCGCCGGCAAGAACATCGGCCAGACCAAGGCGAACGAGATCTTCGATTACATGGAGAAGTTCGCCGGCTACGGTTTCAACAAGTCGCACGCTGCCGCCTACGCGCTGGTCGCCTATCAGACCGCGTACATGAAGGCGCATCACGCGGCCGCGTTCATGGCCGCGAACCTGTCCGCGGTCATGGACGACACGGACAAGGTGCAGCAGCTGTTCGACGACGCCAGGACCATCGGCCTGGAGATGCTGCCGCCGGACATCGATACCGGCGAATACCGCTTCGTCCCGGTGGATCGCAAACGCATCCGCTACGGCCTGGGCGCCGTGAAGGGCACCGGCCAGGCGGCGATCGATGGCATCTTGAAAGTGCGCGGCGAGGCGGGACCATTCCGCGATCTGTTCGATTTCTGCAGTCGGGTCGACACGCGTCTGGTGAATCGCCGCGTGGTGGAATCGCTGGTCAAGGCCGGTGCCTTCGACGCGATCGATCGCAATCGGGCACGGCTGTTCGCTTCGGCAGGAGTCGCGCTCGGCGCCGCGGATCAGGCGAGCCGCAGCGTCAACCAGGTGAGCCTGTTCGGCGGTTTCGACGAAGCCTCGCGCCCGGCGGTCGCGATGATCGAACACGCGCCCTGGGACGAAGCCGAGCGATTGCAGAACGAGAAGTCGGCACTCGGCTTCTACCTCAGCGGTCATCCGTTCACGACGTTCGCGAAGGAGTTCGAACATGTGGTGCGCACGCCGCTCGCCAAGCTGACGCCGCCTCCGTTCGAAGACAACGGCCGGCTGCAGGTGATCGCGGGCGTGGTCGAAACCATGCGCTTCCAGAAGACGCAGGGTGGCCGGATGATGATCCTCGTCATCTCCGACGGAACGGCCAGCCAGGAAGTCACCGTCTACAGCGAGATCTTCGACCAGCATCGCGAGCTGGTGCAGGAGGATGCCGTGGTCGTGATCGAAGCGAAGGTGCGCACCTTCCGCCGGGCGGGCGACGACGGTGAAACCATTCTCATGCGCGTCGCCGCCGAGCGCATCTACGACGTGGCCGGCGCCCGGGCGCGTTTCTCGCGCGGGCTCAGGCTCTCCATGAACGGCGAGGCGGACGCGACCAGGCTGAAGCAGCTCCTCACGCCCTATCGCAATGGAACTTGCCCGGTCGCCATCGACTATCGCAACGGCGATGCGGTGGTGGAGATGTGGCTCGGCGACGACTGGCGCGTGACCCCTGACGAGCAGCTCGTGCGTTCGCTCAACGAGTGGCTGAGGCCGGACAACGTGCGTTTCGTCTACTCGTGAAAGCACCCGAGTTCATCGACGTTGCCTTGCTCGATGGTGCCAGCGCCAAAGCGCGTACGAGCGCGCGGCTGCGCAAGAACCACAATTTCCACGCCCTCGATTCCGACATCTGCAATCGCCTGCTCAACGCGATGGAGCCCGGTTCGTATGTCGTGCCGCACCGGCACCTCGATCCGGACAAGGACGAAACGTTCGTCGTGCTCAGGGGCCGGTTCGGGTTGGTGCTGTTCGAAGACGCCGGCGCGGTCACCCGTCAGGTTGTGCTCGACAGCGCGGGGCCCGTGTTCGGAGTGACCATTGCGCACGGGACGTACCACAGCCTCGTTTCGCTGGCGCCGGGTGCCGTGTTCTTCGAGGCGAAGGCGGGTCCCTATGCGGCGCTCACTGCCGAGGAGCGTGCACCCTGGGCGCCCGCGGAGCACGATCCGAGCGCGGCGGAGTACCGGGCCAGAATCGAAGCCCTGTTCATCTGAATCCTCCCGGACCAGTGCTCGGGCCCGGCCGATCCAGCCGGGCGGAGCGAGTCCTTCAGGCGCCGAGTTTCTTCGCGAGGTCGACGAAGTCAGTGCCGTACACATCGATCCGCGGATCGGGCGAAACATCCTCCTGCAGGTCGGGCCCGAATTCGAGCGGGCGCGGCACCAGCGCAGTTTTCAGACCCACGCCCTTGGCGGCGATGAGATCGCCCTTATGCGCGGCGACCATCATCACTTTTTCCGGCGGGCGGCCGAGAAGGCGTGCGGCGGTCTGGTAGACCTCGGGGTCGGGCTTGTAGTGGCCGGTGAGTTCGGCTGAGAGCACGGTATCCCAGGGAAGTCCGGCGTTCTTCGCCATGTCGACCAGCAGCGAGACGTTGCCGTTCGACAGGGTGGAGATGATGAATCGGCCCTTCAGACGATGCAGCCCGACGACGGCATCGGGCCATGGCGACAGGCGGTGCCATGCGCGGTTGAGATGGTCGATCTCGGCTTCCGCCAGGCCCTTGATGCCGTGCTTCTGCAGGATGTCGTCCAGGATCAGGCGATGCAGCCCGTCGATGTTGGTCCATGGGATCTGGCCGGAGCGCACTTTCTGCATCGCGGGTCTGTAACCGGCCCGCCAGTCGTCGGCGAACTTCGTCCAGTCCACTGAGAGACCTCGCGCGAGTCCGAAGGCCTGGCCTTCGCGGATGATCGACGAACGCCAGTCGACCACGGTGCCGAACACGTCGAAGACGAGCGCTTCGACGTCCGGTATCGGGCTGGCGCTCGCCGGTTGATCCGCCGCTGCTGCCTTCGATG
>Ga0163144_10016599_pt1 | contig 15079 bp, 12 predicted proteins | sample OliLak19BULKMAT1_FD_123175 | JGI IMG/M metagenome (GOLD analysis project Ga0163144, IMG submission 123175) | Freshwater microbial mat bacterial communities from Lake Vanda, McMurdo Dry Valleys, Antarctica - Oligotrophic Lake LV.19.BULKMAT1 | ecosystem: Environmental > Aquatic > Freshwater >... | reverse complement strand
GCCAGCGAGAAGTTCTCGCGGCGGTTAGGGTTGCTGGTGAAGTTGCGAATCGTGCTCTTGTAGACCGTGGCGTTTGGTATCTGGGCGTGGTTGCCGTCCAGCGTGGTGATGATCGTGGTGCGGATGGTCAGCCGCTCGACGTAGCCCGTGATGCCGACGATCTCCACCAGGTCGCCCGATCGAAACGGCCGCTGCATGCTCAAGAACACGCTAGCCAGGAAGTTCTCGGTGATATCGCGAAACGCGATGCCGATGACCAGACCGATCAGCCCCGTGCCGCCGATGACCGTCAGCGCCAGCCGCGTCAGACCGCTGACCCTGAGCACGACATACAACCCCAGCACCAGTACGATCAGGGCACAACCCCGGGCGATCACTTCGCGCAGCAGGGGCACCTCGATGCGGGTCGCAAAGAAGCGGCGCATCAGGTAGCGGGTAAGCCGCGCCGCCAGCAGCGTCGCCAGTAGAATGACGAGTCCAAAGGCGATAAACGGCAGCCAGCCGAGCGTTTGCTGCCAGAGGTCCACCACGCCGTCCATCGCCGGACGAAAGTTCCAGACCCGGGGTTTGGCGACTCGCATCTGGTTAACCACGGCCACGACGTCTTGCGTGCTGTGTGCCAGATTCGTGGCCCAGGTGCGAAACTCGTCGGTCTCGGCCATGCCGTCGAGAAACACCACCCCCTCGTCGACCCTTACGCGCGGCTCCTCAAACCAGTCGGTGGCTGTCAGGATCCGCAGCAGCCGGATGCGGATTTCTTCATCGCGGGCAACCGGTTGGACGTCGACCTTGGTCGGTGCGTTCGGCACCTCGTGGTCGCCCTTGGGCGGCTCGGCGGGTGCGGCATCGCTCCGGGGCGTGGCGGGAAGCGCGACCTGGGCCATTGCCTGCGATGAGGGGCAGGCACTCGCCAGCACGGCGCCGAGAGCAACGCCGAGAACCAACGGCCAACGCGAGACAATCGACATAGCACACTCCAAGCACGCAGGTCGTTGGTTCACCATCGACGGCGAACCGGAAGCCAACCTGAAATTGCAAACCGGATGCCGGGTCGCTGCTGGTCGCTATGCACACGGTTTTAGCCGCGGCGTTGATCGCCCAGCGACCTGGGTGGTTTGGCCGCGCACTCGCCGCTCGGCTAATGGCCACTCGCCGACCTGACCTGCCCGATTCCGCGCGAGGCAAGGCAAAAAACGGGCAAACTGGACGCCGCCGCGAGTCTCGAACACAATCTCTGCTGCCGGAGCGTGACGATGGAAGCTGATCGAGATCAACACAATGGGGCAGCATCGCTTTGCCCACGTGCACTTCTTTTGCACCGACGTCAACGACACCGTGGCCTGGTATGAGAAGCACCTGGGTCTAAAAGCCCGCGCGCCCAAGCGCGCCAAGCCGCCAGGCGACATGGCGACCTTGGCCGGCATCTGGATGAACTTCATCCAGGTGGACAACGTGCAGATGATCTTCTTTGGCAAGCCGGACGTCACGCCCGCGCCACCCTGGTGTTCCGATCCGCCGCTCGTGGACATTCATCCCACCAAGGGGCGGCCGATCGACCGAATTGCATTTTCCTATCGCGACATCGGCCCGGTCTTCGACTGGATGAAGGCCGAGGGAGCGACGATCCTGGAGCCGATCGCGGAGCGGCCGCAGTACAAGATGAAGAGCTTTATCGTCGAGGGCCCCGAAAAAGTGAGCATCGAAGTGGTCGAGGCCAGGCCCGTGCCCGAGGGGAGTTGGGAGTGAGCGCGGAGCAAACGGCGCCGGGTAGGAGGCGGCCCAGCGTTTTGGTATCCTGCACCCGCGCCGCCTTCGTTATTTCCCGCCGGCCTGGCCTGCCCACCGCTTCGGAATGGATCGCCGCCCATGAGCACCGTCGCCCAGCCCGCGCCCGTCTCGGCCAAGGTTGCATTGCCAGGCGCACCCGTGGCCCTGCCGGATCGGCTGGTTTCGCTGGATGCCTATCGTGGGCTGACGATGCTGGCCATGGCCTCGGGTGGGTTGGCGCTGCACAGGGTCTCGCAGAAATTTCCCGACAGCCGCTTCTGGCATGTCGTGGGCTACCAGTTTGAGCACGTTGAGTGGGTCGGCTGCGCCGCGTGGGATCTGATCCAGCCGTCGTTCACATTCATGGTCGGCGTAGCCATGGCTTATTCCTGCGCCAGCCGCGCCGCGCACGGCCAGAGCTGGTTTCACATGCTCCGCCATGCCCTGGTCCGCTCGGTCATCCTGGTGTTGCTGGGGGTGTTTCTGCGCAGCGACGGCCGGCCGATCACCAATTGGACCTTTGAAGACACGCTCAGCCAGATCGGCCTCGGTTACACGTTCTTGTTTTTGCTGTGGGGCCGACCGCGCTGGTTTCAGGCGGGCATGGCCGCGGCGATTCTGGCAGGCTACTGGTACTTCTTTTATCAGCATCCGCTGCCCGAGCCGGGGTTTGACTATTCGAGGGTGGGCGTGCCGCCCGACTGGCCGCACCTGGAGGGCATCGCCGCGCACTGGGACAAAAACACCAACGCGGCGGCCGCGTTTGACGAGTGGTTCTTGAACTTGTTCCCCCGCAGCAAGCCGTTTCTGTTCAACGGCGGCGGCTACCTCACGCTGAGCTTCATTCCCACGCTGGTCACGATGATCCTGGGACTGCTCACCGGCGAGCTGCTGCGCAGTGACCACACGCCGCTGGTCAAGTTCTGGTGGCTAATCGGAGCGGGCCTGACCGGCCTGGTCGTCGGCGAGTTGCTGGACATCACCGGAGTCTGCCCCATCGTCAAACGCATCTGGACGCCCAGTTGGACCCTGTATAGCGGCGGCTGGTGCCTGCTGATCCTGGCCGCGTTTTATGGTGTCGTCGACATCCGGAAGCATCGCTGGTGGACATTTCCGCTGCTGGTCGTGGGCATGAACTCCATCACGACGTACTGCATGGCCGAGTTGCTGCCCGGCTGGATGCATCGCACACTGCAGACCCATTTTGGCAAGTCGATCTTCGAGTTCGTCGCCGAACCCTATCGCCCCTTTATTGCCAGCTTGTGGGTCTTGGGGTTCATGTGGTTGGTCTGTTATTGGATGTACCGGCAACGGATTTTTATTCGAATCTAGGCGCCGCACTGCCGGTCACGCTCCTTGCGCCTTGACCGGCCGGCCACAATACCTTCCATGAGCTCGAACGACGACACCGCCGCTGAAGTCCAACCCTTTCGCCCTCGCCTGCGGCGCGTGGAGAGCTTTCCGGTCAATCAACCCGGCGGCGAGGTCGTGTTTGCTCTGCGCGATCCCGAAGGTTTCTCGGGCTCGGTCGTGCTGCCTTATCACGCGGCGGCGCTGGCCGCGCTGATGGACGGCACGCGCACGCTGGCCGAGATCCAGGCGGACTTTCAAAAGCAGTTCAATCAGCCGGTTGGCCTGGCCGATGTCGAGCGCGTGATCGGCGAGCTGGACCGCCGCTACTTTTTGGACAACGACCGCTTTCGTGCTCGCTGGAAGGCCGAGGTCGAGACCTATCTGAACCGACCCGTGCGCCCGGCCGCGCATGCCGGCGGCGCCTACGAGGCCGACCCGCAGGCCCTCACGGCCCAGATCGCGTCGTACTTTACCGCGCCCACCGGACCTGGCGCACTGGTTGAGCAAGTGACCGCGGGCAGCGATGGCCAAAAGCTCTGCGCGGTGCTCTCGCCGCACATCGACTTTCGCCGCGGCGGTCCCGCGTTTGCCTGGGCCTACAAGAAACTGATCGAGGAAAGCGCGGCCGACCTGTTCGTCATCCTCGGCACGGCCCACAACCCGATGCGCAACCTGTTCTCGCTGACCAAAAAGGGCTTCGACACGCCGCTGGGCACGGTCGAGACCGACCGCATGTTCGTTGCCCGGCTGGCCAGCAAGATGTCGGCCTCGCCGGTCGGCAAGGACCTCAACCTGTTTGGCGACGAGCTGGCCCATCGCCAGGAACACTCGATCGAGTTCCAGGCCGTGTTTCTGCAATCGCTCTTGGGCGGCAAGCGGCCGTTTCAGATCGTGCCGATCCTGGTCGGTTCGTTTCACCAGTTCGTGCGGACCCACGAGTCGCCGTCGACTTCGCCCGAGGTCTCGGCATTTGTCTCCGCGCTCCGCTCGACGATTGCCGAGCACAAGGGGCAGGTCTGCCTGATCGGCTCGGGCGACCTGGCGCACATCGGCCAGCGGTTTGGCGACCGGGCGTTTCTCGACGCCGAGCGGCTCAAGCAGCAAGCCACCAGCGACCAGGAGCTGATGGCGGCGGCTTGTCGGCCCGATGCCGGCGGATTTTTTGAGTTGATCGCGCGCGACGAAGACCGCAACCGGGTCTGCGGTCTGTCGCCGACCTACACGATGCTGGAAGTGGCGCAGCCCACGCGCGGCGAGCTATTGCGCTACGACCAGGCCGTGGAGCTCGACGGCACCAGTTGCGTGAGCTTCGCCGCGGCGGCCTTTTATCGCGATTGACCTGGGCTGAGGCGAGTCCGCGAGTTCGTCGCGATTCTGGTATCATGCCCGGCATGACCGATGCCGCTGAAGCAGATGCAGCCACGTCCGAGGCCCAGTCGCCGCGCAGGTCCGGCTCGCCGATCGCTGGACTGTTCGGCGGCCTGATCGTGCTGGGGGTCTCGCTGGCGCTGGTGGGGGCCGCGATATGTCACTTCCTGCAGCCCGACGACTGGGCGGCGGTCACCGCCATCCCGCTGTGGTGCTGGGTCTTGGCGTGCGTGATCCTGTCGATGCTCGGCACGCCCTTTGCCAGTCGCCGGGTGCGCGCGGTCAATGACCTGGTGATCGTTGTCGTGCTCGTGATGGGCGTGGAGCAGACGTATAGCCTGAGTCGTTGGGCCTGGCGATCAGCGGTTGGCTCGCCCCAGGTCGCCGCGACCGAACGACTTTGCGTGGTGACCGTCAATTGTTCCGGGGGATCGCGTCAGGCGGCCGCCGAAGCCGCGGCGCACGACCCAGACGTCGTGCTGCTTCAAGAGTCTCCCGCGGAAGAGCAATTGCAGTCGTTGGCGGTGGAGTTGTTTGGAGAGCAAAGCAGCGTGGCCTGGGCCCGCGATTGCTCGATCATCGCGCGCGGCGAGCTGTCCGAGGTCGAGCGCCAGTCGCACCACACCCAGGCCCTGTTAACCCTGCCCAATGGCCGGCAGGTCGTGCTGTTTTGCCTGCGTCTGTCGCCGCCGATTGTGCGATACGACCTGTGGAACAAATCCTGTTGGATCGAGCACACTGACCAGCGTCTGGTGCACTGCCAGGAAGCCGGCGCGATCGCCGCAGCGTTGGCCGCCGTGCCGACGGATCGACCAATCATGGTCGGGGGCGACTGCAATGTGCCGTCCGGCGACGGCGCGCTGGAGTCGTGGCGGCCGGAAGTGCGCGATGCATTTGCGATCGCTGGCGTCGGCTGGGGTTGCACGGTTCTGAACCGCATTCCCGTGCACCGATTTGACCAGCTTTGGAGCGGGCAATCGGTCGAGCCTGTGAGCATCTTCGCGGCAAAGTCGCAATTCTCTGACCATCGGCTGGTCGTGGGCGAGTTTCGCTTATCCGCGCTGCCGGCTGCCGGGCCGTAGAGCTTTCCCTGCCGCACGCTTTGATCTAAAATCCTCTCGGTTGGTTAACCGAACTACGCACGAAGCACGACGGCACCACGAAACGGCGGTTGCGGTGAGCGAAAACAAGATTCACATCATCGGCATGGGCGACGACGGCCTGGAAGGCGTCACCTCGCCGGCCCGGCAGTTGGTTGAGCAGGCCCAGTTGCTGCTAGGCGCCGAGGCGACCCTGGCCAGGATTCCCGCCGGCAAGGCCGAACGGCTGGTCGTGGGCAGCAACCTGGACGAAGCGATCGCGCGGATCGCCAAGCATGGCAACAAGCGGATCGTGATCCTGGCCTCCGGCGATCCGCTGTTTTACGGCGTGGCCCGCTATCTCTGCGACAAGCTGGGCAAAGACCGTTTTGAGGTCGTGCCGCACGTCAGCAGCATGCAGTTGGCCTTTGCCCGGGTCAAAGAGAGCTGGGAAGAAGCCTACCTGACCAACCTCGCCAATCGCACGTTGGACCAGGTGCTGGAAAAGATTCGCACGGCGACCAAGGTCGGTCTGTTCACCAGCGAAGAAGCGCCGCCGCGCATTATTGCCAAGGCGTTGCTAGATCGCCGGATCGACTACTTCTCGGCCTACGTCTGCGAAAACCTCGGTTCACCCGACGAACGGGTCACCCAGGGCGAGTTGGCCGAGATCGCCACGCTCGATTTCTCGCCGCTGAACGTCATGGTCCTGGTCCGCCGGCCCGACGTGCCCGACCGGCCTAGCGAGGCTATCGGTCATCGGCTGTTCGGCAATCCGGACGAGGTCTTCTTGCAGTCCAAGCCCAAGCACGGCTTGCTCACGCCCTCTGAAGTGCGCGCGATCGCGCTGGCAGAGCTGGACCTGGGTCCGCGGAGCATCGTCTGGGATATCGGCGCTGGCAGCGGGTCGGTCGCGATCGAGGCCGCGCAGCTCGCCTCGGGCGGCGAGGTGTACGCCATTGAGATGGATCCCGAGGACCATCAGCTGATCACGGCCAATGCAGAGCGATTCGGCGTGGCCAACCTGGTGCCCATCTTGGGCCGCGCCCCGGATGCCTGGGCCGAGCTGCCCGATCCCGACTGCGTGTTCGTGGGGGGCAGCGGCCGCGAGATCAGCCATGTGGTGGACATGGCCTACCAGCGGCTCAAGCCCGGCGGCCGGCTGGTGGCCAACGTCGGCAGCATCGAGAGCCTGTCGGTCGTGCACGAAACGCTAGCCCGGCTGGCCAAGGACGTGAATCTGCGGATGATAAATATTGCCCGCGGCAACGACCAGTTTGAGCGGGTCCGCTTCGAGGCGCTCAATCCTTCGTTCCTATTGGGCGTGGTCAAACCGGGTGGCCCCGCGCGAAAGAGTTAACCGTGACCGCCAAAGAATATCCCCAGCTCGACGTCATCGCCGTTGGCGCGCATCCCGACGACGTCGAGATCGCCTGTGGCGGCACGCTGGCCAGGCTGGTCGAGCAGGGCTATCGCGTGGGCATTATCGACCTGACCGACGGTGAGCCCACGCCCGGCTCGCCGGGTCCGGAAGTTCGCCTGGAAGAAGCGCGGCGCGCGGCCGAGGTGCTGGGCGTTCACGTGCGGGTCACGCTGGACCTGCCCAACCGGCGATTGTTCGACACCTTCGAGGCCCGCGTGGCCCTGGGCAAGGAGCTGCGCAAGTATCGCCCGCGGCTGGTGCTGGGTTTTGGCGACAAGACGCCGCTGGCCTCGCCCGACCACTGGCAAGCGATGCAGATCACCGATGCGGCCGTGTTCTACGCCCGGCTGACCAAGTGGGATTCGTATTTCGACAACTTGCCGGTGCACACGGTCTCGGCCCAGCTTTACTACACGCTCGGTTTCGGCTCGCTGGAGCTGCCGCACGCGGCCGGCCACCTGGTGGTGGATATCGGCGAGACCTTAGACAAGAAGATCGCTGCGATCCGCTGCTACGCCACGCAGTTTCCCAAGCACAAAGAGTTTATCTACGACAAGGTCCGTGCCGCCGCCGTGCACGACGGCATCTCCTCGGGCTACGAAGCGGGGGAGCTCTTCGCCAGCCCTCGCACCCTGGGCACCAGAGACCTGGTGCACTTCCTATTCGGCCAAACCCCCAGCGACGAACCCCGCAAGCCAGAAGTGCGGTAGGGGAAGGCGTTGCTTTCTTGCAATCACTCCGCGATCACATCGCGCACTCGGGGCGAGCGTTGCTCGACGTTCATCACGCCGCCAGCTGGGGTGCGAACAGCGCTCGTTTCGTCCATGGAATCGTACGGACGTCGTATTGCTCTAGCGCCGAAACGGCATCGGGGCTTGGCGCCCTTTCCACATCGTTGAAGATTGCGTAGACGATCGACTTTGGGGGACGAATATCCTTTGTATCGGTCCAAGAGAAAAGCAGCGACGTCGCCGAATCTTTATTCAAATGATTGACCGTCTTGAGAATCCGCTCAGGTTCGTTTTTTGACTTGGGAATCACGAAATCGAAGTGATGGCTGAATCCGGTCTTTCCTTGGAATGCGACATCCGGAGAATACCTCACGCCATTGTCATCAAGGAACGCTGCGACATCTTCGCGGAAGAATCGATCCACACGATGCTTTGCCGTCATGAACATATCATTGACGTTGAGTATCGCCTGAACGAGCGAGTGTTTCTTCTGAGGAAACGTCTCAGGCATTGCGTCGACAAACAATTCGCCATTCTCCTGCCGAACTCCGTGTCCATTCAATATCACTTGGAGCATTGCCTTCCGATTTGGCGTGTCAATGCTGCATCCCGACATCTCTAGATCGGCCACCGTGTTTCCGTCATCGGAGATCTTCAGGTGTCCATTGATGCGATGAACGTAGATCTGAATACGATCATTGTGCCGATCTAAAAACGGCGTCGTAATCTCGCACACACCCTCGATGTCGCGGAATTGAATTCGCCCGCGAAGCCATGTCAGGTATGCACTAATGAGGTCTTCACAGTCCCCGTTCATGCGAATGTCCTTTGGATCTCTGGGCAGACCTGTACATTGCAGCGACTAAGGAACTCCCGAAACGAAATCACGAGATCGCTGGTGTCGGTAAATTCCTTCGAATCAATTGGAAACGCCCATTTGTCCGCGTAGCCTTCTCGGTAGACATGAATGTGAGGGCACGGCACTTCCTCACCATCCGGGTTGTCGTGGGTTGGTCCATCAATGTCAAGGCGGAGGAGAATCTCTGTGACTTGGTAACGATTTTGAAATGTGCATTTCGCCGGCTTCCGGCCCTTTCTGTTGATGTCGACCAGGAAGGATTCGCGTCCATCAGTCGACTTCAATTCTCGTACGACGTACTCGCCGATGTTTGGAAAGTCGATTCTTGACGCGTCGACGAACTCTTTGACTAGGTCGAATAGTCTCTGAACATCCAAGTCAGTCAGCATATTGTGCTCTCTCAGTCGGATCGTACCGAGGTTGTTCTCAAGGGCTTACGGCGCTACTGGATATGCCGTTGCCAGCCCGTGCAATCATATTACTAATTATCGCAACCTCACACCAACTTGCCCAATTCCGGTCATTTCTTCTTGTTGGAAACAGCACGAAATGTTCTCAGGGCCGCTAGCACCACTTCCAGGTCGGCCGGCAGCGGGGCGATGCATTCGAGTGGTTCGCCGGTCAGCGGGTGGGCGAACTTCAGTCGCCTCGCGTGCAGGGCCTGTCGGGTCAGCAGCTCGGTGGTGTCGCTGGGGTCGCGGCTGATCTCGCCGCGGGTGATCATTGCGCGGCCACCATACAGCCGGTCGCAGAGCACCGCGCAGCCGATGCTCGTCAGGTGCAGGCGGATCTGGTGCGTGCGGCCGGTCTTGGGCAGCGCGCGGACCGCCGCGAAACCGTCGAACCGCTCGCTCACTTCGTAGAACGTCTGCGCGGGACGACTCGTCGGATCATCGCGGCGAATCGCCATCTTCTCACGCTGATAAGGATGCGGGCCGACTGGCAGGTCCACCAGGTCGCGGTCGACGTTGGGCGCGCCGACCACGATGGCGAAATACTCCTTCTCGACGGTGCGGGCCTCGAACTGCGCGGCCAGTTGCAGATGGGCCCTGTCACTTTTGGCCACGACCATCACGCCGCTGGTGTCGCGGTCCAGGCGGTGGACGATGCCCGGCCGCTGCGGTCCGCCGGCCGAGCTGAGCTGGTCGAAATGAAACTGCAAGGCCGCGGTCAGCGTGCCCGACCAGTGACCTTTGGCCGGATGCACGACCATGCCCGGCGGCTTATTGACCACCGCCAGGTGCTCGTCCTCAAAGATGATTTCCAGCGGGATGTTCTCGGGCTGCGGACCCTCGCGCGGCAGCTCGGGCAGCACGATGCGGACCCGGTCGCCCGCCTTCAGTCGATGGGCGGCCTTGGTGCGCTGGCCCTCGACCTGCACGGCCGCGGCATTGATCACCTTGCGCAGGTGCACGCGGCTGTAGGTGGGAAACTGAGCGGCTAGAAAGACGTCGAGCCGCGCGCCGGCCTGGGTCTCGTCGACGATCAACTCCACCGGCTCGGCAGAAAGCTCTTCGCCCGACATGATGCACGAGGTCTCCGGCGAAGCGGAATAAAGCGGCGCCGGGCTGCAAGCCTTCCAGATGCTACGGCGTGGCTTCCGGCGCGGGAGTTTCGGCGGGAGCACTGGCCGGCGCGTCCGCAGCCGGCGTTTCAGCGACTGGGGGCGCGTCCCCGGCGGGTGTCTCAGCCGGCTCGTCGCCGAGCTTCGGCAACGACGAGTTGTCGTCGATGGCCGAGGGGAGTTTCACGCCGCCTTCCAGCGGATCCTTCAAAAAGTCGGGGCGAGCACCGGGCACTCCGGGCTCATTGCCCAGCGGTCGCGGTGGTTCGTAGGCCGCCAGCCAATCGTAAAAGGTCTTGGTCGAGGCCTTGTCCAGGTCGTTGGCGCGCTGGGTCGCATCTTGCACATAAGGGCTGTTGGGCCACTTCTCGCCGATGGAGCGATACTCTTTGCGAGCTTCGGCCAAGGTCTCGGGGGTGCCCAGCGCTTCGTGAGCGCGAGCCAGGCCAAACGTGGCGCGGTCCAGCACCATCGGCTCGCGGCTCTCCAACAGCACCGCGCGATACAGCTCGGCCGCTTTGCGCAGCTCGTCGCGGGCGTCCTTCTTTTCGACGAACAGGCGAGTGGTCCCCTGGTCCAGCTCGATATCGGCCAAGGTCAGGCGCGACCAGGTGCTGACGTCCGTGCCGGCGTAGCGGGTGGCGATGTCGGTCAACTCGGTGCGGGGATCGCGGGCGCCGATGGCCGAAAAGTAGGCGTTCCAACCGTCGGCCGCGCGGCGGCTGCTCTGATTGGAGAGGTAGCCCCAGGCGAAGATGGCCACGACCGCCGCCACGACCAGCGCCAGGGCGGCCCGGCTATAGGGCTTGGCTGCGTCGATCCAGTGGGCCAGGGAATCGGCCAACTGGTTTTTCTGTAGTTCGTGCCGTCGCTCCGTCTTCATGCCGTGCCTACCGCCGTGTGAGAGAAAAAACAGCGGGAGCCGCAGCCTGCCAAGCGACCGCCGACCCCCGAAAAAATGCGAGAAACCGCCCGTGAGTATAGGGCCGGCGGCCAAATCGGGTCAAGGCCGCGAAGCGCGGCAAACCGCGGCCGCAAGAGCGGTTGCAAGCAGGGTCTCACCAGGACGCCAACCACGGCAATCCAGACGAGCTACAGCGGCCGACGCGGCAGTTGACGCTGATACGGGGGCGCTTCGGAGTCGGGCAAGGGCTCGTCACCGGCCAGGTCCTCGGCCCAGGCGTCGCGCTCTTCCTGCGAAGCGTAGAACCTCAGCCACGTGGTCGGGTCGCCCCCCATGTCGGCGCAGTCCCAATGCAGGTAGTTGGTGAGCGTGTCGATCTTTTTCTCGCGGCAGGGCAGGATGTCGCGATAGATCAAACGATACAATTCGCGGTCCGTCAGATGGTCGGTGAAATCGAGCACGATGCGGCGCTCGAACAGCTTGTAGATCGTGTCCCATAGTTCGGCATGCAACCCCGCGTCGTCGAGCTTGTCGGGATGCGGCAGCTTGAGCGCGGGCTCAAACCAGTCGCAGATCGGCAACACGGGGGCCCGTTCCCAGGCCAGCATCGATGCCAGAAACTCGTTCTCGACCGGCGTGGGCAACTCGTCCACGTTCACCGAACGGATCGATTCGTCGAAGTAGGGTTCAATCTCGTCGCGCAGCTCAGCGTTGCGCAGCAAGTGTTCGACTTCTTCGGGATGAGGCTTGTGATTCGTGGACATCGAGGGGGCAAACCTTGGTGCAATGCTGCGAGAAATCGCGACTCAAACCATCTCCAATCTTTGACTCTACCAACAATCGCAGGTCGATCAAGTATAATCACGCCATCATCTTCCAAGGTGCTGTCACCCGCGCGCAACCATCATCGTTACGACCATGAATCTCAAGGCCGCACAATCGTCAGAACTGGAAAAGTCACTCGCCGGGCGTCTGGCGGGCGATGCTTTTTTCGACCAATACACGCGCGCCTTGTACAGCACCGATGCCAGCATCTACCAGATCATGCCGGCCGGCGTGATTGTGCCAAGAAATCAACAGGACGTGGTGCTGGCGGTCGAGGCTGCCCGGGCGCTGGGTCTTTCCCTCGTGCCCCGCGGCGGCGGCACCAGTCTCTCGGGCCAGTCGATCGGCCCGGGACTGATTCTGGATTTCAGCAAATACATGAACCGCATCGAGATCGACCCCGCGTCGCGCACCGCGCGCGTGCAACCGGGCGTCGTGCTCGATCAACTCAACGCGGCGGCCGCCAAGCACGGTTTGCAATTTGGCCCCGACGTGGCCACCAGCAGCCGCGCCAACGTCGGCGGCATGATCGGTAACAACTCGGCCGGCGCGCGCTCCATCTGGCACGGCAAGGCGGTCGACAGCGTGATCGCACTGGACGTCGTGCTGTCTGACGCCACGACCACGACCTTTGCGCCCGTCACACCGCAGGAGCGCACGGCGCTGGCCGCGCGCGGCGATCTCGTGGGCCAGATCTATCGTGAAGTGACTCGCGTAGTGGGCGAGAACCGCGATGAAATCTTCGCCCGCTTTCCGCCGATCCTCCGCCGAGTGAGCGGCTACAACCTCGACGAGTTCGTGCCCGAGTGCCGGCTGCGCTACCCCGAGCCGCGCTTGCTCAAGGCCGCGCGGGCCAACGAGGCGCGGATGTATCCCGGCGCGGACTTCAACCTGGCGCGGTTGATCGTCGGCGCCGAAGGAGGTCTGGCCACGGTGACCGAAGCGCTGGTGCACCTGCTGCCGCTGCCCAAGGTGCGCGGCATCCTGGTGCTGCACTTCGACACGATGCAAAACGCGGTGGCTTCGGTCGGCACGATCCTCTCTTGCGAGCCCTCGGCCGCCGAGTTGCTCGACGGCTTGATTCTGCGGCTGGCCGAGAAAAGCCTGGAGTATCGCAACTACCTGGACTTCGTCGTCGGCAGGCCTGAGTCGCTGGTGCTGGTCGAGTTCAACGGCGAAACCACGGCCGAGGTGCAGGCCAAGGCCGATGAGCTGACCCAGAAGCTCGCCGGGCAGCCGGGTCTGTTTCACGTTCTGCCGGCGCTCGAAAAGCATCTCTGCGACCACGTCTGGGCCTGCCGCAAGGCGGCGCTGCCGCTGCTGCTAGGTCTGCCGGGCACGCGCAAACCGGTGGCGTTTGTCGAGGACGGCGCGGTCTCGCCCGAGCACCTGCCGGCGTTCGTCAAACGCTTCGAAGCGATCATGGAGCGGCACGGCACCGAAGGTGCATTTTACGGGCATGCATCCGTGGGCTGCCTGCACATTCGTCCGATGCTCGACCTGCGCGAGCCGGTGGATATCGACCGGCTGGAAAAGATCTCGCACGAGGTCTGCGACCTGGTGATCGAGTTCAACGGCGCGATGAGCGGCGAGCACGGCGACGGCCTGGCGCGCAGCTATTTGAACGAGCGGCTGTTTGGCGCGAGGCTCTATCAGGCCTTCAGGCAGGTCAAAGCGGCGTTCGACCCTGACAATCGGCTGAACCCCGGCAAGGTCGTGGACGGTCCGAGCCCCGTCGAAAGTCTGCGTTACGGCGCGGAGTATCGCACCATGGAAGTGCCCACGACCTTTGATTTCTCGCGCGAGGGTGGCTTTGCCCGGGCGGTCGAGTTGTGCAACGGCGCCGGTGTGTGCCGCAAGTTGCAAAGCGGCACGATGTGCCCTTCGTTCATGGTTACCGGCGAAGAGGAGCACAGCACGCGCGGCCGGACCAACGCGCTGCGGATGGTGCTCTCCGGCGCGCTGCCGCCCGAGGAGCTCACAGGCCAGCGATTATACGACACCTACGACCTCTGCCTGCAATGCAAAGGTTGCAAGGCCGAGTGCCCTTCGAACGTCGACGTCGCGAAACTCAAGATGGAGTTTCTGGACGGCTACTACCGGCATCACGGCACGCCGCTGGGCGTGCGGCTGATGGCGCACACCTGGCGGTTAAACAAGCTGGGTTCGATGTTTGCGCCCTTGTCAAATTGGGTGGCGCGAATGCCCGGCGCAGCCTGGGTCGCCCAACGGGTGCTGGGCGTCGATCCGCGCCGTCCGCTGCCGCGGTTCGAGCGGAACGATTTTCGCAAATGGTTTCGCCGCAACGGTCGGCAGCAGTCCACCAGCGGTCGCGGCGTCACGTCGCGCGGGCCGATCGTCCTGCTGGATGATTGCCTGACCAGTTATTGCGAGCCGGTGGTCAATCGTTCGGCCGTGACGTTGTTAGAAGCGGCGGGCTACGAGGTGCAACTGGCGGGGTTACCGTGCTGCGGGCGGACGCTGGCCTCCAAGGGCTTGCTGGGCGAAGCTCGCGATCTGGCCCGAGCGAACGTGGCAAAGCTGGCTCTCTGGGCGCGCCGCGGCGTGCCGATTGTGGGGTGCGAGCCGAGCTGCGTGGCAATGCTCATCGACGAGTACCCCGACCTCGTGCCTGGCGAGGAGGCCGCGGCGATTGCGCGGCAGACCGAGCTGGTTGAGATGCACCTGGAGCGGGTCGGGGCCCTGCCCTCGCTCCGCGCCGGCCAAGAGCAGATCCTGCTGCACGGTCATTGCCATCAAAAGGCCCTGGTCGGCGCGGCCGGCACTCGGGCGGCGCTGGCCAAGATCCCTGGCGCCAATGTGCAGCTCATTGACTCGGGCTGCTGCGGCATGGCCGGCTCGTTCGGCTACGAGCACTACGAGATGAGCATGGCCATCGGCGAGCGGGTGCTGTTTAAGGCGGTGCGCGGCGCGCCGCAGGCAGAGATCGCGGCCCCCGGCTTCTCCTGCCGTCACCAGATCGCCGACGGCACCGCGCGGCGCGCCAAGCATCCCGTGCAGATCCTGGCCGAGCACCTGGACGTGTGAGCGATTGTCGAAGTCTGCTCAGTCGGTCGCATCGTCGAATGGCACGTAGATGTCGCGTAAGATGTTGCCCTGAATTGATGTAGGTGAAAAAGGCCTCTCATGCCTAGATGGAGTTATCACACACCCATCCCAGGCAAGGAGGCCTCACGATGTCGTTT